>Ga0315280_10003180_pt1 | contig 25533 bp, 26 predicted proteins | sample YL17G06_40_MG_FD_203697 | JGI IMG/M metagenome (GOLD analysis project Ga0315280, IMG submission 203697) | Sediment microbial communities from Yellowstone Lake, YNP, Wyoming, USA - YL17G06_40 | ecosystem: Environmental > Aquatic > Freshwater > Lake > Sediment | place: USA: Wyoming | collected...
CTTGCGCAAAGACGTGAAGATCGAGTATGTTCCAGCGCGCCCAGCCGATTTTTCCGGTATAGAGATCTCCAATGAGCGGGCAAAGAATGAATTGGGATGGGAACCAAAGGTGAGCTTCGAGGAAGGGATAAGGCGATACATCGATTGGTACAGGAAGACCGAGGATGAGCAGCAGTCAAGGTGGGCGCAGCTTGACAAAACTCTGAAGGACCATCTATGATCCTTGGTATTACTCCTGCGAGGGGCGGAAGCAAGGGCATCCCTAGAAAGAACATCAGGGAATTGTACGGGAAGCCATTAATAGCGTGGACCATTGAGGCGGCAAAGAGGTCAAAATTGCTGGACAGATACGTAGTATCTACCGAGGATCGAGAGATCGCCGAGGTGGCAAAAAGATACGGCGCCGAGATGATCCCGCGCCCACCTGAGCTTGCTACCGACGAGGCGACCACCCTCTCCGTCCTGCAAGATGTTCTGAAGAAGATCGATGCTGACATCGTGGTCGTTCTACAGGCGACATCGCCCATCCGCAATGATGGTCTGATCGATCACTGTATCAAGCGGTTCATTGATACGGGCGCAGACTCGCTTGCCACCGGCTTCATCTGCAAATACGTAGAGTACGGGAAGCAAAACCTGCGCAGGCAGGACATTAAAGGCTTCTTCTACGACGATGGAAACGTATACGTCATAAGGGCAGACCTTATCCGAAAAGGGGGTAGGTTCGGCAAGAAGATCGAAAGGGTCATCCTCGACCGCGAGCAGAACATAGACATAGACGACGAATTCGACTTCTGGTTGGCCGAGCAAGTTCTGAAGAAGAGGCTGGCTAAACCACCTTGATCGGCTGACCAATGGATGACTATATATCCCTCAGTTTTTTCTATACAGTAGGGACACCTTGAGCCCCGCCCGGGGGTGCCTAGATCATGGGGGTATTTGAAAAACTGTTCGGCTCACATCGAGAGATGGACTACAACAGACTCTCGGGCAGAATCAAGAATTTGTACTTTATAATCCGTAGAGGAAATGTACTCCGCCAGCTGATCGACAGGACAAAATGGTATCTAGCACCAAAGTTCTTCTACGTCGTGGGCTTCCCGACACATATAGACATCGAGACGTCGGTCAGCTGCCAGATGAGGTGCCCGATGTGCCTGCGGCGCCAAGTTGATCCGAAACTGCTCAGCGGTATTATGGACTTTGACCTATACAAGAAGATAATTGACGAGTGCTCGGAGAGGGGCGTTTACTCTGTAAAGCTGTCATGGCGGGGCGAGCCCCTCTTGAACCCCAGAATAGTGGAGATGGTGAAGTACGCAAAAAATAGGGGGATAAAAGATGTTGCTTTCCTCACGAACGGCGAGAGGCTGAGCCCTGAGCTGACGGTGGGCCTCGTCGAGGCGGGGCTCGACTGGATCAGCTTCTCCATCGACGGCTTAGATGATATGTATGAGAGGATCAGGTACCCTGCGACCTATGAGGGCATAGTGAAGAAGGTAAAGTACCTGAAGGAGTACCGGGATCAAAGAGGTCGCAATAAGCCCCTGATCCGCGTCCAGACCATCTACAGCGCCATAAAAGAGAACCCTTCCGAGTACTTCAGGATCTGGGACAAGATTGCAGATAAGGTATATGTCATCGCAGACCAGGTCCGAGGAGACAGGGTCCGCTTCCCCCAGGACCCGAATTACGTCTGCCTCGAGCCGTGGCGCAGGATCACGATCGGTTGGAACGGCGTGGTTCAGCAGTGCATCACCGATTATGAGGAGTTCAACTCACTTGGCGATGTCAAAAACCAAAGCCTCTACGAGATATGGCACGGAGCAAAATTCAACGAGCTGCGTGATCTGATAAAGAACAAGAAGATCTATACAAACAATTTGTGCTCGATATGCCATGATACTGGCATCATGTGCGAGGAAGTAATGCGAATTAATGGCAAAGATATTAAGATATGCGTATACACAGATCAGGTAATTGACTTTAAAAACATGGATGCAAGACCAAAGGCGAGAACATGAGAGTGCTTGTAATCTCTCCGCATATGGATGATGAGGTTCTGGGCGTGGGCGGAACCATCGCGAGGCACGTCTCCGAGGGGGACGATGTCTACGTCTGCTTCATAGCCCACCGCGTGTACGACCACAAGTACGATGCTGCGAAGACCCGGTTCGAGGTAGAATGCGCCCTGAAGGCAAAAAAGGTGTTGGGGTACAAGGAAGCGGAGTTCTTCAACCTGAGTGATGAGAGGTTGGACGCCTCCATCCAGGACATCCTCATCCCGCTCGAAAACTACGCGAAGAAGGTTGATCCAGAGATCGTTTACGTGTGCCACAGGGGCGACAACAACCAGGATCACAGGGCGGTATTCCAAGCCGCGATGGTTGTCCTGAGGCCGTCTGCCAATAGGAAGATAAAGAGAATATTATGCTATGAGGTCCCATCATCAACAGAACAGTCTCCGCCTTTTAAGGAGTACGCCTTCCTGCCCAACTTCTACGTGAACATAGAGAGGTACTTGAGGATCAAGGTCGAGGCCCTTCGCTGTTATAAAACAGAAAAAAGGAACTTCCCGCACCCCCGTTCCGAAAAAAGCATAGAGACCTTGGCGATGAAACGGGGCATTGAGGCAGGTTTCAAAGCGGCGGAGGCCTTTGTCGTGGTAAGGGAGAGATGGGACTGAAGTTGTATGACTGAGATCTGCTTCAGGGTAGACGCCGGCAACAGAATCGGCATGGGGCACCTGATGGAATCCCTCCCCTTGGCAGAGAGTCTGAAGAAGAGGGCGGACGTCCATATCTTTTTTCTGGCAAGGGATTTTCCGCCAGCAGTGAACCTAATAAAGAGGAATGGCTATCGGGTCGAGGTGATGGGGGAGGGGCTAACCGAAGAGGAGGAGCTTGATCTAACGCTTAAGACGATTAAAGAGTCAGGCACCCATGTACTGATCTGCGACCTCCTGAATCGTAGCGATGAATACTTTCGAATGCTGAAGAGCTCCGTTAAGATCCTTGTAGTAATCTTGGATGATGAAGCCCACAGGGAGGTTCCTGGCGATATCGTGGTTAACTTCAATATAACACAGGACGGGGCGTTCTACAGAAACCTCCCTGGCAGCAGAACCCTCTACTGCATAGGCCCAAGGTACATGTTACTTCCAGAGGCTCTGCACCAAGAATGGAAGAAAAAGAAGCACATCCCTGATACCTGTAGGACCATATTCGTAAACCAGGGAGGGAGCGACCCGTTCGGTCTGACCGCCAAGATCGTAAGGGGTCTGGAGCCCCTCGACCTGAAGCAGAGGGTAATCGTCGTGGTGGGCCCCGCAATTTCTCCTGATCATAAGAGAGAGCTAGAATCCCTAGAGACCGAGCTGAAGAAGAACTACCAGTTTGAGTGGGGCGTAACGCAAAGGCAGATGTACAGGATTATGTCCGAGAGCGACTTGACCATAACCGCGGCGGGCAACACCCTCTACGAGCTTGCCATATTCGGCGTGCCGTCGATAGTCATATGCCACCACGAACGGCATAACGCCGTAGCCCAAAAATTCGCAGAGAGGGGGGCAGTAATAAATCTGGGTGTAGGGACAGGTTTAGATGCTCGCATCATCTGTGAGGCAGTCAGCAAACTGTTGCGGTCAAAGGAGAAAAGATTAGAACTAAGTACCAACATGAAAAAAATCGTTGACGGGCTCGGGAGCAAAAGGGTCGCGGAAAAAGTGTTGGAAGTATGCCAAAGATACTCATGACCGGTGCAAGTGGCTACTTGGGGAGTACCCTCCTACTACACGCCCCTAGCGATTGGGACATAGCGGCCTTTGGACCAAAGAGGCCGAACGTCAAACTTCCGAGGAGATTCAAATTCATAAAGGGCGACATTACAAGAGATCTCCCACCGATCCTCCTCGATGATGTGGATGTCGTTCTGCACCTCGCCGCCATAAAGGGTAGTGATCTCTGTCGTGCAAATCCCGTGAAGACGATCGAGGTAAATGTCTTTGGTACCCACAGGTTGCTGAAGGCCGCGCTTCAGAGCAACACCAAGTTCGTCTTCGCCTCCACTTACTGGGTGTATGGTAACGGTTCAGATATGCTCTTCACAGAGGACTCTCCCGTAAGACCGTGCGAACTCTATGGCCTGAGCAAGGCCGTCTCCGAGATCGAGATCTCAGAGTCCGGAATAGACTACGTCATCCTGCGGTTCGCAAACATCTTTGGAATGGGGAGCGGGATCAGACCTGAGGAGGTCGTCTTTAACTTTATCAAGTCTGCCTTTGAAGGGAGGCCAATCGCACTGCATAACGGCGGAAACCAGAGGCTAGACTTTATTGACATAGAGGATGTTTGCAAATGCCTAGTTAGGATCATAAATGATCGGAGGATCTCGAGGTGCATCCTCAACGTGGGCAGCGGTAAGCCGAGGAGCATCGCCTCGGTGGCCCAGGTCGTAAAGGACGAATTCGAAAAGCAGACCGAGAAGACCGTGACTATAAGCCCATTGCCGGCGAGCGGCCAGGTGCAGGACCGCTGGGTCTCTGTTAAAAAATTGGAAGAGAAGATAGGAAAATTGCGCTTAAAGCCCTTTGAGCAATCAATCAGATCATATATCAGGGAATACCAGAGGCGATTCCAATGATCCAGGTGGCAAGGCCCTTCTTCGGTAATAAGGCATTGATTCTGAAGGCGGTCGATAGGATCCTAGAGTCGGGCAGACTGATGAACGGCGAGATGACCGAAAAGTTCGAGAAGGAGTTTGCCCGATACATCGGCTCCAAACATGCCATCAGCGTGAATTCGTGTACGACTGCCCTAGAGATAGTTCTGCGGCATATAGGCGTCAAGGGCGGAGAGGTAATCGTCCCAACCAACACGTTCATCGCAACCGCCAACGCCGTCCTCTTCGCGGGTGGCATGCCCGTGCTGGTTGACGTGAAGGAAAACTCCTACAATATGGATCCGGAGGAGATAAAGAAGAAGATCAGCAGCAAAACCAAGACGGTAATTGCGGTGCACACCTCAGGCATCATCTGCGAGGACATACTTGAGATCCAACAGATCTGCAAGGAGCACAATCTCTCCCTCATCGAGGACTGCGCACATGCTGCGGGATCCACCTTCAAGGGCAGGAAGGCAGGTAGCTTTGGGCTCGCTGGCTGCTTCTCCTTCTATCCGACAAAGGTCATGACCACCGGGGCCGGGGGGATGATCACCACCGACTCGGACGAATTAGATGACTTTGCCCGGAGCCTGAGGGTTCACGGACGGAGCGAGAAAGGGAATGTCGAGATAATAAATTTAGGCAACGACTGGTTCATGGACGAGGTAAGGGCGGCACTGGGCTACTACCAGCTCCTAGATCTGGAGAACATGCTCTTCAAAAGAAGGAAGATCGCGAAAAAATACGCTGAAAAACTGAAAGACCTAAAGAGGCTCCGGCTCCTGCCGCTTCCCATAACCTCCAATCCATCGTACTACAAGTTCCCCGTATTGCTTGACAGGAGCATCGATGCCTCCCGGTTCAAAGACGCATTCCTGAAGAAATACCACATTGAACTGGAGAGCATCTATTGGCCCACGTGCCACCTTCAGCCCGTCTACATTAAGATGTTCGGCTATAAGGAGGGCGACTTCCCGGTTGCGGAGAGGATCTTGAGCCAGCAGATAACCCTCCCCATCCATCCGTTAATTGAGGACAGAGACATAGATTACGTAATATCGAAACTGGAGAAAGAACTATGAGGGTAGGCATCCACCAGCCCATGTATCTTCCGTGGTTAGGTCTCTTTGACAGGATCTACAGGTGCGATGTCTTTGTCCTGCTGGACAACGTGCCCTACTCGAAGAACTATTTCATAAACAGAAACAAGATAAAGACGACGAACGGCTGGACGTGGCTCACGGTACCCGTCCTAACGGCGGGCCTCTTTGGGCAGCTCATAAAGGACGTTCAGATAGATAATAAGACCCAGTGGCGTAAAACGCACTGGAAGAGCATCTACTACTCCTACAAAAAGGCGCCTCACTTCCAAAAGCACTTCAACTTCTTCGAGGATTTTTACGCTAAAGAATGGGCGTACCTCGCAGAAGCCAATGAACTATTACTCGACTTCGTGCTAAAGGCGTTGGGGATCAAGACCCGCATAATCAAGGCATCCGAGCTGAATGTGCCAGGCAAGAAGGAAGAGCTCGTTTTGAACATATGTAAGACCCTCAAGGCAGATGAATACCTTTCAGGGCCTGATGGGGCGAAATACCTGAGCCTCGATCTCTGGCGCAGAAATGATATCAAAGTGGAGTTTCATAATTACCACCATCCCAAGTACCAGCAACTGTACGGGAAGTTTATACCGCAAATGTCCATAATAGATTTATTATTCAACTGCGGTGACGATAGTTTGAAGATACTGACAAGCAACCAGCCAATTGATGACGCAGGGACAACCAGGTGAAACTGCCATGATAAAGATAGGCGCAAAGGAGATCGGCGCAAAATCCCCTGTCTTTGTTGTAGCCGAGATCGGATGCAATTTTGAAGGCAGTCTCGCGCGGGCCAAGGAGATGATAAAGGCGGCCGCTGCGGCAGGCGCAGACGCCGTAAAGTTTCAGACCTTCGTTCCTGACAAACTCGTAACGAGGGATGCGCCAAAGTTCTGGGACATCAAAGGATGCCAGGGCGAGACTCAATACGAGGAGTTCGAGGCCACGCCACGGTTAAGCCTTGATCAGTACAAGGTGCTGAAGAAAGTCGCCGACGGCCTAGGGCTGATTTTCTTTTCGACCCCTTCCGACGAAGGATCCGCTGATATGCTGGAAGAGGTTGGCGTCCCCCTCTTCAAGGTAAGTTCTATGGACATCACCCACCTGCCGCTCCTGAAACACCTGGCGAGGAAAGGAAAGCCAGTGATCCTCTCAACAGGTGCGTCTACATTAGAGGAGATAAGAGAGGCGGTTGAAGCCATTGAATCTGAAGGCAACCACCAGATCGCGATCCTCCATTGCATCACCAACTATCCGACCAAAATTGAGGACGCGAACCTCAATATGATGAAACACATAATGGAGGCGTTCCCGCAGTACCCAGTGGGATACTCTGACCACACAAAGATGCCCGAGAGTATGTGCGTGCTGATTGCGGCCGTTGCCATGGGCGCCAAAGTGATAGAAAAGCACTTCACGTTTGATAATAGCCGCCCTGGCTACGACCATGAAATATCCGCCGATTACGAGGATCTGAGGAACATGATAGAGAGCTTCAGGGTTATAGAGCGGGCGATGGGCATCAAGATTAAGAAGCCCGTTCCCTCTGAAATGAGGGCGCGCAAATGGGCAAGACGTAGCCTGGTGGCAACCAAGGCTATCCCAAAAGGGGCAGTAATCACCGGGGAAATGATTGCCGTAAAAAGGCCTGGGAGTGGTATTGCCCCCAAATTTTTAAAGGATGTAATCGGCAAGAGAGCAGGTAAGGACATCAAAGAGGATGAAGTTATCACATGGGGCATGCTGACAAAACATGACCGCCGCTCTAGATGATCATCCGAAATCCCTCATCCTGCTCGAAAATGAAGAACAGGTAAAGGATTATCTAGATCGCTGTAACGAGGTAAAAGGCACAAAGCAGATCATCGCGCTGTCCCCCTTCGCGATGTATGAGCTGGATAAGCGGAACCTGCCTTACCGCATCCCGGAAGAGTATTGCGATCCGAAGGAATTGTACCAACTAGGAATAGATAACTATCAAAGAGTTGAGGATATCTGTGGCATAATAGACAAAAAAATTCAAGAACACATCCCTTTGGCCAAAGAAGCTGGCCTCATGCCCGCCTTATTTAACCTCTTCTTTTTCAAAATAGTTTATGATGCTATCACTATCCGCCTATTCCAACTATCTAAGCTCATAGAAACAGAAAAACCGACATCCATCTTCATCTACGACACTAAAGAATATCCTTTTGGGATCTCCGAAACGGCCCCCTACCTTTTTTTTGACAACAGAGAATCCATCTACGCTCATCTTCTTGCCCTGAACGGTTGGAACATACCCGTAGTGATGTTGCCCACCATATCTCGACTGGAGGGCCAAGCTGTTCAAGGAGAAAATCCTCAAAACATCTTGTCTGGAATGAAAAAGAGAATCGCAGGCTGGTTAGAAAAACATCCAAATTTATCCTCCTATGTCGACTCTGATTTAATCTATTTTCTTTTGGCTGTTAAAAGAGATGGGTGGCACGGTCTATCCAGCGAAATAAAGAGCTGGCTAAAGAACACTCCTGTCCTGCTGGTTGGCGCTGGATACAACTGGGATGATTGTAAAGAACGATTAACATCCGACGGAATCGGTCCAATGCTCAGAATTCAAGATGATCTAAAATACTGGATTGCCCAAAAAACCAGTGCCCAAGTTGATCCTGTGGCCCTAAGGATGTCGTGGGAAGAACTGCAAGCAGATGCCACATTTCACAAGTTATTGGTTTGGAATGGCATTGATTTCTTACCAGTGTTAGAAGAAAGGATTCGGTACGTAATTGAGCAATTAGCACCCGTTTGTTTAAGCGCTTATCAAAAGTCTAGCCAAATAATAAGAGATAGAGGCATTAAGGCAATCCTTGCATCAACTTTATCCACATGCATAGGGCACACTGTTTCAAAAGCGGCGCAAAACGCCAGGATACCTGTAATTACTTGGCAGCACGGTGCTTATGGTGCGGCGCCTAACCCCATGCTCACCTATAATGACTTGATGAGTTCCGATGTCTACTTTACCTTTGGAGTTGGCGTTGTTAAGCAGTTTACGGAACCCGCAAAACGCTGGGGCACCAGTCTTCTCCCCATTGGTTCGGCGCTATTAGATCGATCGCTCAAAATGGCACAGTCTCAAAATACCACAAAACTACAGCCAAGGAAAAAAAATGTCTTGTATACAACAACGAACTATTATCAAAACAATTATTACGTGCACCTCCCTCCGTATTTTTCAGACAATCGGTTCTGGCGCGTTCAGTCCGCCATCTTGGATGTCCTGAGCAAAAATAATGACTATGACATTATTGTCAAGTGCCATCCAAACCCCATATATAGGGAACCCCCTCTGAATCTTTATGCACAAGAAAAAGGGTTCCGCAATTGCAGGTTTCTTAAGGACGAGAGTTTTACAGAACTGCTCCAGATGGCAGAAATAATTATTATTGATTGGCCCTCAACGACTCTATTGCAAGCGCTTACAACGTCAAAACCGATATTTGTTTACACAGGCCATCATGATCTGGATGAAGAAACTGAAACTCTACTCAAGCGGCGTGCATACTGTTTTTCCGATGTCGATGAACTAAAAAAGAGCTTGGATCTTTTTTTGGTCTCCAAGCTCGATGTAGAGGTTGATTTAAAAGACATGGAATTTCTAAAAGTGTATGGCACGTATTTAGGGGACGGCAGAAGCTGTATAAGGGCTGCCAATACGCTCATAAAAATAATAGACAGGTTCGAGGACAATGCGATCAGAAAGTGATGTAACGGTAAGGGGCATCCTGCGGTACTCGGTTAAGTTCAACATCGCAAACCTTATTGCCAAAGCCCTCTCCTTTATAATGGCCATTGTCATCGCGGTCGTCCTGACCCCCGAGGATTACGGCGTACTCGGCTTTGTTGGGCTGTGGAGCATGTACGCCGGTCTCATAGGCCCAGGAATGGATGCGGCCGCCCTGCGCGAGATGCCCTTCCTCCTAGGCAGGGGTGAGGCAGATAGAGCACTACACATCCAGAACATCGCGATTACTGGAAAGATTCTGTACAACATCATCCCGTTCCTTATAATCCTCTCCGCCTCATTCTTCTACTCCAATGAGCTGGTCCGAGCCGGCCTCATAATCACTGCAGTAAGTTATATTGTAACGGCAAACACCAAATACTGGATCGACTTCAACTACGCGCGACAGCGGTTCAACAAGGTGGTGATAGGAAACCTTATCGCCGGCATCGCCACCCCCGTCCTGACGATGGCCCTCATCTTCTGGCTCAAGATCTACGCCGTGCTGACAGTGCCGATAATCAGCGCTCTGCTCGCCTTCGTGTACTACATCAGAAAGGCAGATATCGACTACCATTTTGAGCTCAACCGGCGCGAGACGATCGGGCTGATGAAGATCGGGATACCCTTGGTCTTGCTTACTTTTGTTTACTGGGCCAGCCGAATAGCCGATAAGACAATGATCGCGGCATATCTGCCACTTAGAGATCTGGGCATCTACTCCTTTGCCGTCACGTTCATTATGTTCGGCATCTCCCTCTTCTCCGACTTTGGCAACGTCCTACAACCCGTATTATGGACAAGTTTGGGAAAAGTAGAAGGTCTCATCGAGGGGGTCAAGCCCATGCGCAGGATCACGGTGTATATCTCAGTCGTATCTGCGATGAGCATCGGGATCTTCCAGTTTGGCTTCTTCCTGTTGGCGCACTTCATAACAACAAATTACCTGCCTAGCATTCCGGTATTCAACGTGCTCGCGTTCAACATCTTTCTGATGAGTATAGCAATGGTGCCAAGCCTAATCCTGAACTCTTCGGCTGTAAATAAACAGACCCTCAACACCGTGATATGGTCGATCGGATTGGTCTTAAACATTTTACTGTATTATCTTGTCATAGTCATGGGGTTAGGGATAGTTGGCGTTGCGTGGGTTGCCATCGGGGTACAGGCAGCCGTTACGCTGATACTGTTCCTAATAGTACGGCAGTATCTGCTACCCGATAGAAAAGAACTTCCTCTCTTGGGTAAGATATACCTCCCCTTCATTGTCAGCCTCCTTCTATATCTGGTGAGCGTATTCCTCAAGAACCAAATTCAGAATGTTTACCTTTACCTTGGACTCCTTTTTGCCCTCTTTGTACTCGTGTGGCTGGCGGTGATAAGGCTGTTCTATCGCGACTACTTTACTAGAGAAAATATCTTAATGCTCTGGAATAAGGCAATCTCTATGATTAAGAGAGAATAAAGGGCTTTCCACCTCTTGCTAGCCCGCTTTGTGGACCAACCGCTATAGCACTTTTATATAAGGCGTCCAAAACTTAATTATGGGTCTGGTTTCCATGAGTGCCAAGAGAGTGCCCGTACTGTGCACTGCAAGCGAATTTGGTGTTTATTCCAGCAAACCGGTAGATTTACTCAAAAGCGCTGGCATCGAGCTGGACCTCAACCCATTTAAGCGCAAACTGTCGGAATCAGAGGTCAAATCTCTATTATCAAAAAAGGGTTATGTTGGTGTTCTGGCCGGGCTTGAGCCCCTGACCTACGGTGTTCTGTCCAACTCGAAGGTGAAGGTGATCTCAAGGGTCGGCGTCGGAATGGACAACGTCGATCCGAGGGCTGCCGAGGACCTCGGAATTAGGGTTTACAATACTCCAAACGTTCTTACACAGTCTGTCGCAGAACTTGCATTGGGGCTTATACTCTGCGCCCTGCGGGGAATCAGCCTATCAGACAGAAGGCTGCACCAGAAGATCTGGGAAAGGTATATGGGAAACTTGCTTGACGGTAAGGTCGTTGGGATTATTGGCTTTGGGGTCATAGGACAAAGAGTTGGAGAACTGGTAAGGGCCTTCGGCGCCAAGGTAATCTTCTACGACACGCGGAAAATAGATTCTTGGGCCCCCCAAGTCGGGCTATCCAACTTGCTCGCAAGGTCCGATATCATAACCGTCCATGCCTCAGGAAGGGAGCCCATTATCCGTGGAGAGGAGATTAGCAAGATGAAAGAGGGGGTAATCCTCATTAACACCGCACGGGGGAACTTGATAGAAGAGAGGGCGCTTATCAAAGCCCTTATGGACGGAAAGGTTGCATGGGCTGCCCTCGATGTCTTTAAAGAGGAGCCGTATAAAGGTAAGCTTGCGGAGATCGACAACGTTACTCTCACCCCACACATAGGCTCATATGCCAAGGAGGCTAGAATTGAAATGGAAATAAAGGCGGCCGAGAATCTTATAAAGGGATTAAAGGAGGTCGGTTTGATTTGAAGGATAAAGTTGTAATCTTCGGAGGCTCGGGCTTCCTGGGAAGCCATGTAGCAGATGCTCTTAGCGAAAGGGGGTATGAGGTAGTAATTTATGACTTGGTTCCCTCTCCCTACCTTCGCGATGACCAAAAAATGATTACAGGCGATATATTGGATCAGGATCAAGTGGAAAAAGCGGTTAAAGGAGCTAAGTACGTCTATAACTTTGCAGGAATAGCCGAGATATACGAAGCCTCGCAAAAGCCCGTTGATACGATTAAATGTAACGTTCTTGGGCACACAATCATACTAAACGCATGCGTCAAAAATTCCGTTCGAAGGGTAGTCTTTGCTAGCTCCATTTACGTTTATGGTAAATACGGTTCGTTCTACAGGGTCAGTAAGCAGGCCTGTGAATTAATTTGTGAGGCTTTTCAGGAAGAATACGGACTGGATTATACCATACTCCGCTATGGCGCACTCTATGGTCCCAGGGCTCAGGAGTGGAACGGCATGTTCCGGCACCTACGTGCCGCCCTCGTAAATGGCAAAATCGACTATCCAGGTACCGGCGAAGAGAAGCGCGAGTACATCCATGTCGTAGATGCTGCCAATATGACCGTGGACGCACTGAAGAACGAATATCGCAACCAATGCCTCATCCTGACAGGGACGCAGACTCTCACCTCGAAAGAACTTATGACGATGATTCGTGATATGCTTGACGGTAAGGTTGAAATAACGTTCCTCGGGAAAAGACCGAAACATCACTATGCTATCGTTCCCTACACGTTCTCGCCTAAGATTGGGAAGCGGATGACAGTCAATCCTTCCTTCGATATAGGACAAGGTCTCCTGCAGATGATGGAGGATATCTATAAAAGATATTGCATAAAAGACGAGTTAAGGAGAACAAAATGAAGGTTGTTTTTTTATCCCACCCTATCTCCGAGGGTACTCCTCTATTCATGGGCGAAAAGGGTGTCTCTATAGTCAGGGACAAGGTTTTAGGGAGGAATTCATGCAACACCCTCAAACTCTCGTTTCCAAACCACACGTCCACCCATGTGGATCTGCCGCGCCATTTTATTGATAATGGACCGACATTATCTGACTACCCTCCTCAGAGCTGGATCTTCAAGAGAGTTGAGGTGCTGGACATAGAGATTGATGGTACGCTAATCATGCCTGACTCGATCAGGATCAAGAATGACGCAGAACTCCTCATTGTCAGAACCGGGTACGAGAAAAAGCGCACCAGTGCAGATTATTGGAAAAAATACCCTGGCGTTCACCCAGATGTGGCTGACCATCTTGCAAAAAAGATGCCTTCAATACGGGCATTCGGGGTGGATCTCATCTCCATCTCGTCTCCTCTGCATAGAGATTTAGGGAGGGCGTCTCACCGCGAGTTCCTCAGTCGAAACATAATGCTGATAGAGGATATGAAGTTGTCAAGTATGGACTTCGTGCCATCTATGGTGATAGTCTTGCCGCTTATGATAGAACATGGAGACGGAGCGCCTTGCAGCATATTAGCAATGGAATAAAGGCAATAATCTTTGACTTCGACGGGGTTCTCGTGGACTCTCTTGACATTAAAGGAAAAGCCTTTGTGAAGTTATTTGAAGACTTCGGCGAAGAGGTCCAAATGAGGGTATTGGACTACCATGTTAAGCACGGGGGAGTCTCAAGAGATGAGAAGATCAAGTATTTCTACCAGGAGTTCCTCAAGACTCCACTCACAAATGAAAGACTGCGGGAGCTATGTGACGAGTTCTCCGGATTAGTGGTAAAGGAAGTTATAAGTGCCAAAGAGATCCCTGGCGCGGAGGAGTTCCTGAGGACTTGCGGAAAATACCGGTGTTTCGTTGTCTCTGCGACACCCCAACCTGAGATGGTCTCGATAATAAAAGAAAGGGGTTGGGACGCTTATTTCGATGGTGTGTTTGGGAGTCCAGCAAGTAAAGTCGACAATATTAGGCTCATACTTAAAGAATGGAATCTGAGACCGTACGAGTGCCTATACCTTGGGGACTCTGAGTCAGATTACGACGCCGCTAAGGCTCTCCAGATAAAATTTATAGGAATTGTTAATAAAAACAGTCAGCTAATTAGACACAGCGATGTCTTACTGGTAAAAAATTTTCGTGAATTGCTCGGGTGTTGGAAATGACTCTTAAAAATCTGATCAAATCTCGCAAACTTACCTTTGGTTCATGGATAACACTGAGGGAACCCGCCGTCGTTGAAATGCTCTCGAGAGCAGGTTTCGATTGGCTGGTTGTTGATATGGAGCATAGCGCCATCACTTTGGACATTGCCCAAGATCTGATAAGGGTCATAGAACTGTCTGGGGTCGCGCCATTGGTGAGGGTAGGAGCAAACGATCCCATCATTATTAAGAGGGTTATGGACGCTGGCGCTCACGGTGTAATCGTCCCAATGGTGAACAGTAGAAGCGATGCGGAGAGGGCTATTTCGTCTGTCTACTACCCTCCAAGGGGCAGGAGGAGCGTAGGCCTTACGAGAGCTCAGGGATACGGGTTGGGCTTCCAAAAGTATCTAGATTGGCAAAATCAAGGATCAATCGTTGTAGTTCAGATAGAGCATGTGGATGCCCTAGAGAACCTTGAGGAGATCCTCTCTGTCGGTGGTGTGGACGCATCAATAATCGGTCCCTACGACCTCTCTGGCTCTATTGGTTTCCCCGGGGAGTTCCATAGAAAAGAAGTGGCAGACGCATTGAGCCGCTACGAAAAGGTCTGCAAGGGAATGGAGAAGCCCATGGGTTATCATGTGGTAAACCCGGATCCAAATGAGGTCAAGGGCTACATAAAGAGAGGTTATACCTTCATTGCCATAGGTCTTGACACCCTGTATCTCGGAGTAAAGTGCAATGAAGTCTTGAGAGATGTGCGGCGATGAATATAGTGGCGATAATACCTGCAAGGATGGCCTCCTCGAGGTTCCCAGGAAAACCCATGGCGCCGATACTCGGAATGCCAATGCTGGGCCACGTCTACTTCAGGACAATAATGAGCCGGTCGCCAAAGGCCACGTACGTCGCCACCTGTGACAAGGAGATATACGATTACACAACCTCGATAGGAGGTAGGGCCGTCATGACCAGCGACAAGCACGAAAGGGCTTCCGACAGGGTCTCCGAGGCTCTGATGAAGATAGAAGCGGAAAGAAATGAGAAAATGGATATCGTGGTGATGGTGCAGGGCGATGAGCCCATGGTGCATCCAGAGATGATCGATGACGCAATCAAACCAATGCTTGCGGACCCTTCCATACAAGTTGTAAACCTTATGGGCCGTTTGGAAGAGGTCAAAGAACAGGAGGATCCCAACGAAATCAAAGTTGTGGTCGATAAAAACAATTTTGCCCTCTACTTCTCAAGGGCGCCGATTCCATCGAGGAAGAAGTGGAAGGGCGATCATCTAACGGCATATAAGCAGGTTTGTATAATTCCGTTCAGAAGGGACTTTCTACTCAAGTTTGGGGAGCTGGAGACGACCCCCCTGGAGAGTATCGAGTCCATAGATATGCTCCGGGTACTCGAATATGGCTTCAAGGTTAAAATGGTCCTTACCAACCACCAAACCTATAGTGTTGATACGCCGGAAGACCTAAAATATGTGGAAGAGATTTTAGAGAAGGATCCATTGGTGCCCTTGTATGCAGCGCGTTCAAAGACTGGCAAAGAGGTCTGAAACGGTAAGGACCTTTCTAAGAGGGAGCCTGGATAAGATCACATTGGCCTCCCTAAAGGCCGCCTCAAGAGAGCAGGGGCTTGACGCCTACATGGTAAGGTTGGCTGGAATAGTCTCTGACATCACTGACCAGTACACCACCTTTAGGGTCAATACTGAGATCATGAACTACAAGGTGCGGCTACTCCACGCTTTTCAGATAAGGCTTGTGGAGCAGGCGCTTAACAGAATTAAGGATATAAAAACGATCGTGGATATCGGCGACTCGTCTGGAGCGCATCTGCAGTACATTAGGTCTCTCTTTGGAAGATACGATACCATCAGCGTTAATCTAGACCCAATAGCTGTAAAAAAGATCCACGATAAAGGGCTCAACGCAGTCCTTGGCAGAGCCGAAGAGTTGCATACGCTGGGCATCAAAGCAGATCTTTATCTCTGTCTAGAAACCTTGGAACACCTTTTCGATCCCGTCTCTTTTCTGAAGAAGCTCTCAACTACAGGCTGCCAAGGTTTCGTCGTCACTGTCCCCTACGTGGCAAAAAGCCAAGTAGGCCTCCATCACTTAAGGTACGATCAAAAAGTGAACCTATGCGCCGAGAACACCCACATTTTCGAGTTATCGCCTGATGATTGGAGGTTGCTATTCAGGTTCTCCGGGTGGCGCGTATCTTACGACGATACCCTTTACCAATACCCAAGGAGACACCCACTAAGGTTGACAAAAACCATATGGCGTTCGCGCGATTTCGAAGGATTCTACGGCGCTGTCTTAATCCCAGACAACACCTGGTCAAAATTGTACCAATGGTGACGAAGTTCCTTCCTTACTCGCCTCCAGAAGCTGTCAATATGCTCCCGGTAATGAAAGAGCTCTTATCAGACGCCAAAAATAGGACCGCCTCTGCAATCTCGTCGGGGCGCGCCAGTCGCTTGAGGGGGATCAACTGCGCCCGCTCAGAAAGTTTGTCCCGTCCGATCTTTTTATGGAAGGCTGTGTCTGTTACACCCGCCCTCACCGCGTTCACGAGAACATTATAGGGCGCTCCTGCCTTGGCGAAGGAGAGCGTAATGGCCTCAAGCGCCGCCTTCGAGGCGCTATAGTGTATCGTCTCCCTCCCACCACCGAACTTTACGCCTACGCTACTTATGTTGATTATCCGTCCGCCCTTCTTCTGCTTCATTACATCTAGGGCCGCCCTGCTTAGGAAGAAGGGTGCTTTCAGATTGACTTGGAGCATTCTATCCCACGCCTCTTCAGTAAGCTTCTCCAAGGGGGCTACGCTTGCAGCCTCGCCCGCGTTGTTAACAAGTATATCGATCGTGCCGCTCCAGCTTAGGAACTCCTCCCACAGCCGGAAAACTTCCTCTGTTTTTGAGAAGTCTGCACGAAAAGCCTTGCACCTATCCTTTCCAGCTACTGCCACGAGCCGCTCAACAGACTCCTTGTTGGTGCAGTAGTGGGCTCCCACATAAGCCCCTTCCTCCAAGAACCTCTTAGCGATACTAAAACCTATGCCTCCGCTTGCACCTGTTACCAACGCATACTTATTATTGAGCATTATCATCCTCCCTGTAATATCTTTGCCACTTTTCAAAATGTTTGCCTCCCATTAATGTGCCTTTAGCGTCACAAACCTTACAAGGCTCAAAATTTCGGTCGCTATCGGAAAGACGTTTTCTTGCGCAGGTCAGCTCTTTACCGGTCCAGATCTCTAGAAGTTTCTGCCTCTTCAGATCCCCAGCCTTGAAGCACTTGGTCCAATCATGCGGACACAGAAGCACCGTTCCGTCATAATCCACCATCAACTGATAAAAGGGATAATAGCATTTTTTCTTTAGTGGTTCGGCGAGAGGCTTTACCCCTATCTCGCTAAGGTCGATCATCCCCGCTCGATTCGATAAAATGATCCCATAATGTTGCTCTGGCGGAAGATACCGGACCCTCAATATTAATTGGTCGTCCCTCAAACCAGCTGCCTCTCTAATCTTGGTAAAATGTTCGATCTGATGAGGGCCATCGTACATACTTATTACAATCGTATCGAGTCCTGCATCAAATAGCGTGTGAAGTCTCTTTACGGTCACAAAATCCCCGTTTGTGACTATCTCTACATGCGACTTTGGGCAGTACTGTTTCGAGAGTGCAATCAGCCTTTCTAGCTCCTTGTGCAATAGGGGCTCTCCAAACGCAGAATAGAGAATTTTGCCTGAGTAATCAAACTCTGAGAGTTCCTTCATGATCTTCTCATATAAAGATGGTTCCAAGAACTTTCTTCTGTTCGGATATTTTTTTGGGTCCGAACGCGGGCAAAAGACGCACTTACGGTTGCAGAGTTCTGTCACATTAAACTCCACGATCGAAAACGTTGGCACTTGGTTGTTGATGAACGGGCTCCTTGAGAGGTGCTCCCTCAGGATCCTGCCCTTTCTCTCCACATTTATATCAACAACCTTCGCCACACTCTTCCCCACTCTATTCATGCATATGCTGTCCTAATTTAAATGCTCTGAGGGTAAAAAAGGTTATGAAGTGAAACATAAAACATTTAATAACCGCTTAAACTCCACACCATCTAGGGAAGCGACGCAAGATTTGAAGATCTATGATTACATAACTGTCGAAGGAACATCGCTACCACTTGAGATAGAGAAAAGACTCGAACGTTTGAAAGAGGAGTATCTTGAGTGGGTTTATGTATTCGGCGAGAGTCCCTGTGATGGTAAAAAAGTCAAGGAATATCTCACAATAGACGGTCTGCCTTTATGGTGGTTGACCCTCATCGCAGAAAAATCTCCTTACAAGACCCCATTCATTTACAGGATCTTCAAATTAAGGACGATAGAACTCCTGGTGCAGGAGGGGGGCTCAAAAAACGTTTACCTCTTCTCCGACGACGAAGCCCTAAGAGGGCCCCTCTTCAGGTGGGCTAGGGAAAGGAATATCGAGGTTGTCTGGGAAAGGATCGGGGCGAAGACCCGCCCCCCTGAACCTTGGAAGGGCAGAATATACAAAAAGTCACCCCACATACTTCAGTCAATCTTCTGGCCCTTTTACCTTTGGTGGAGGAAAGTCAGAAAGGTAGATAAAGTGAAGTCCTTTGAGGCCAATCGAGCAACAATTATTACTTATTTCCCAGACATTGAACTGAAGGATGCTGAAGCTGGGAGATATAGAAGCCGATATTGGAATGGTCTTCACGACTTATTGGACGCGATGAATCTTAGGGTGAATTGGATATTCATGTACGTCGAATCTAAAGAGTCATCTTTTGAGGAGGCACTAAGCTTAAAAAACAAATTTAGCAAGTCCTCGTCCGACAAATTTCTAATGCTCGAAGAATTTATGACGATGCCCCTCCTTTTTTCGGCATTAAAAGACTACTTCAGGTTGTATTTCAGGGGAAGGAGGCTCCTAAGAGCGGACTTCTTCAAACTACCTGGATCTGAGATCAACTTTTATGATATCTGTAAACGCGATTGGGAAACATCTGTTATTGGGCAGGTATTAATTGAAAATATAACATGCTACCGAACCTTCCAGCGGCTCTTTGACAACTTGCCTAATCAACACTTCTGCCTATACTTATGCGAGATGATCGCGTGGGAGAAGGCCCTATGTAATGTCTGCAAAAAAAGGGGCGTCTTCACAATCGGATTCCAACATTCATCATTAAGACTAATGGATCTTCGGTATTTCCATCGCCCTCTAGCATATATGGACGATTCTCTGCCTCTTCCGGATCTCCTTGCTGTAAATGGAGAGACAGCAAAGGAGTCGCTCCTAAAAAATGGTTATCCTGAAAGAAATCTGTTTTTGGTGGAAGCCTTACGCTATTTATACCTTTTAGACTTAAAGATCAAAAAATCACATCCAAAGACGCTTTTGGTTCTTACAAGTTACATTAAAGAGGAAAGCAAGTTTCAGCTTGGTCTTCTTTTTCAAGCCTTAACCGACCTCAATTTTGAGCGTATATGGGTAAAACCCCACCCATATACTCCTGTTGAGGACATAATAAATGAACTTGGAATGGCTAACAAAGTTGAAGTCCGAAGAGATCCTCTGTCTATTTTACTTTCGGAAGCCGATGTCGTTTTTGCGTGTAACGAGACCACAGCAAACATTGAAAGCGTATACCTTGGAATTCCCACAGTAAGTATCATACATGATGGCATCAATATGCATCCGCTTTTAGGCCAAGGTGTGCCTCTAATTTATTCTCCACAGGGCCTTATAGCCTTTACAAAGAAACCTGTACCAACAAAACTTAAGAAAGATATATTTCTTTTAGATAAATCGTTAAAGATGTGGAAAAAAATCCTGGAGACATACCGATGAAACGCATTGGCACCAAGGCAATAACATATAGCACATCGTAGGGAAGTAGCGCGTCAATACGATAGTATCTTTGGCCTCTACAAGCAACAGTTCAATGGTACTAATGTGGATAGAAAGCATGTGTTTGTTCGATATCCTTTTTTAATTACCGATTACGACTCATTCAGAAATAAATTCTCCAAGTATATGCAACTAGGAGACTGGCTTAGAACCATCACAATTGGACGAAGTAAAGACTTTCATGAAATTTATTATCGAACTGGAGAATGCCCTATTGGTGAGGCTGTAGCTCGTCATAGTGCTAATTTTCCAACCCACCCCAAGGTTAACAACCCAGAACTTATCATCACGTTCGCAAAGGATATTATCGAATCGGGGGCTCTTATTCCTCCAAGCAGCATAAATAAGTCCAAAGTTATATAAATCTGAATCATGGTCGGACATATGTGATTAGTATTAATTTTAGGGATGGCAACTTATGAAGGGACTGATACTCTCAGGCGGTCACGGCACCCGCTTGCGCCCTATCACGTACTCCCAGCAGAAGCAGCTGATTCCCGTTGCCAACAAGCCCATCCTCTTCTACTGCATCGAGGACCTGATAGCCTCAGGCGTAAAATCCATAGGCATTATCGTAGGTCCCAACAAGGAGCAGGTGATGGAAGCCGTCAACTCCGTTGAGTGGGGCGCCAAGATTACGTTCATCTACCAGGATCACCCTGGGGGCCTGGCGCACGCCGTGAAGATCTCCAAGGACTTTCTTGGCAATGATAAGTTCATCATGTACCTAGGTGACAACATCCTGAGGGGCGGCTCCTCGTCCTTCGTGAAGGGCTTCGCCGAGTCCTCCGTGGCGGCGAGCCTCCTCCTGACGTGGGTTGACAACCCGGAACAGTACGGACTTGCTTTGGTGGACGAGCAGAAGAAGGTCATAGTCAAGCTCCTTGAGAAGCCGGAGAAGCCCCCGACCAACCTCTCCATAGTGGGGATATACGGCCTCACCCCCCTCATCTTCGATGCTATAAACGGGATAAAGCCATCATGGCGGAACGAGCTCGAGATAACCGACGCCCTCCAGTGGCTGATCGACAACGGCTACACGGTGAAGTACAAGATGGTGGAGGGGTGGTGGAAGGACACCGGCAGGCCCGAGGACATCCTGGAGGCTAACCGCTTGGTACTGGATGACCTGAAGGCAATGAACAGGGGGAAGGTGGAGAAGAGCAAGATAAAGGGGCGGGTGAGCATTGGCAAGGGTACGTTCATCACGGACAACTCCGTCATCAGCGGACCCGCCATCATAGGCGAGAGGTGCCGCATCTCCAACGCTTGCATTGGACCATATGCCAGCATCGGCGACGGATGCGTCATCGAGAATACGGAGGTCGCGGACTCCATAGTGATGGAGGGCTCGATAATAAAGGACGCGGACAAGATCGTGGATAGCCTCATCGGGAGGGACGTCATAATAGAAAGGAATAATGCCCTGCCCGCAGGCACGAAGCTGGTCATTGGGGACTCTTCGAGGGTGGGACTACGATAGAAGGGATCAAGACGAAGAGGCTGAAGCCGATCCCAGACGAGAGGGGCTGGCTGACAGAGATCCTGAGGTGCGACGAGGAGATCTTCGAGAAGTTCGGCCAGGTCTACCTGACCACCGTCTACGCCGGCGTGGTGAAGGCCTGGCACCTCCATAAGTTGCAGACCGACAACTTCGCGTGCATCAAGGGGAAGATCAAGGTAGCACTGTACGATGCAAGGGAGAACTCCCCCACATATAAGGAGGTCAACGAATTCCTCATTGGTGATGATAATCCAACACTGATCAAGGTGCCCCCCTTCGTATACCATGGGTGGAAGGGGGTGGGAGAAGCTACTGCCTACATAATCAACATCCCGACCCTCCCGTACAACTATAAAACCCCCGACGAGTACAGGTTGCCACCAGACACAAAAAATATCCCCTATGATTGGGGGTTGACGCCGGGGAAGAAACACGGCTAATGGAGGTGTCATAATGAAGATCTTGGTAACAGGCGGTGCCGGTTTCATCGGCTCCTGCTTTGTGCGCCACCTGCTTGAGAGGTACCCGAGGGACGAGATCGTCGTCCTCGACAAGCTAACGTACGCCGGGAGGCTCGAGAACCTGCAGGACGTCATGGACAAGATCACCTTCATCAAGGGGGACATCTGCGAGAGGGGCGATGTCGAGAGGGCTGGGGAGTGCGAAGCCATAATCAACTTCGCGGCCGAGACCCATGTGGACAGGAGCATCACAGACGCCGGCGTATTCGTGAGGACGGACGTCTTCGGGACCTACAACCTCCTGGAGTACGCGAGGAGGCACGACATGGAGCGGTACGTCCAGATAAGCACGGACGAGGTCTACGGGTCCACCAAGATGGAGTCCTTCAAGGAGGACGACCAGCTGGATCCCTCCTCCCCCTACTCCGCCAGCAAGGCAGGAGCGGACCTTCTCGTCACGGCGTACCGCAGGACCTACGGGATGCCCGTGCTGATAACAAGGTCCTCGAACAACTACGGACCCTACCAGTTCCCGGAGAAGCTCATCCCCGTTTTAATTCTAAGTGCCATGGCAGACCGGCCCCTGCCGATCTACGGAAAGGGCGAGAACGTCAGGGACTGGCTCTACGTCATGGACAACTGCGAGGCCATCGACCTAGTCTTCCGCAGAGGCAGAGAAGGGGAGATCTACAACGTCGCCAGCGGGGAGGAGAGGAAGAACATCGAGGTGGCTAGGCTCATCCTGCGCGAGCTGAAGAAGCCCGAGCGCCTGATAAAGTACATAGAGGACAGGCCCGGCCACGACCTCCGATACTCCATGGACTGCGAGAAGATCAAGAGGCTGGGGTGGCGGCCCAGGACAAAGTTCGAGGAGGGGCTACGGAGGACCATCCGGTGGTACAAAGAGAACGAGTGGTGGTGGTCCAGCATATGGAGATGATTCCGGTTCAGAGGCCCTCCATCGGCAGAGAGGAGCTTGAGGCGGTCGAGGCGGTCTTCAAGACGGGCTGGCTCGGGATGGGCTCCGTCACCAAGCAGTTCGAGGACGCCCTCAAGGCATTCCTCGGAGCCCGCCATGTGGTCGCTACGGTGAACGGAACCGCCGCCCTCCACCTCGCCTTCGATGCTATCGGGCTGAAGCCCGGCGACGAGGTCATCGTTCCTTCATTTACCTTCGTAGCCTCTGTGCAGCCCATCACCGCTATGGGTGCCAAGCCGGTCTTCTGCGAGGTTGAGGAGGACACCCTCAACATAGACGTTAACGACGCCGCCAACAGGATCACTAAGAGGACAAAGGCGATCGTCCCCGTCCACTACCGGGGCATGCCCTGCGACATGGATGGCGTCCTCAAACTCGCGAAGGAGCATGACTTACGGGTGGTCGAGGACGCGGCCCACGCCATCGGCTCCTACTACAAGGGCCGCCGGGTCGGCTCCTTCGGGGAACTCGCCTGCTTCAGCTTTGACCCAATAAAGACCGTTACCTGCGGCGAGGGCGGCGCCATCACGACCCAGGACGACGGCCTTCTGGACCTCCTGCAGCGGAAACGGATCTTGGGGATAGACAGAGACACTTGGAGCCGCTACCAGAACAAGAGGAGCTGGTTCTACGATGTCACCACACAGGGCTACCGCTACCACATGAGCAACATAAACGCCGCCATCGGCCTCGTCCAGCTGAAGAAGTTCGAGGCCCACAACAACCGTAAGATCGCCATCGCGAAGACCTACGACCAGGAGTTCGCCGGACTGGAGAGGTTCCAGCTGCTGAGAACCGACTACAACGGCCTCAGCCTCTTCATGTACGTCATCAAGGTGCGCGAGGACCGCGATAGGCTGATGAAGCACCTCGAGGAGCGAGGCATCGGCTCCGGGATCCACTACATTCCCAGCCACCTCTTCACACTCTACGGCAAGAAGAAGGTTCACCTCCCCGTCACTGAGAGGCTCTTCGGGCAGATACTCACCCTCCCCCTCTTCCCCGACATGACCGACGATCAGGTGGCGCGGGTGGTCTCCGCGATAAAGGAATGGAAGGGCTAGAGATAAGATGCCCAGAGTCTCTGTCGTGATCCCGGTCTACAATGCCGAGAGGTTCGTCTCCGAGACCATAGAGTCCATAATATCCCAGACATACTCGAGCTGGGAGGTGGTGGCGGTGGACGACGGCTCCAAGGACAGAAGTCTGGAGATACTGAGGGGCTTCGAGAGGCGGATGCCCGAGAAGATCCGCGTCATCAGTCAGAAGAACTCGGGCGTCTCCATGGCCAGAAATGCCGGCATCGGGGTCTCCAGGGGCGAGTACATCGCCTTTCTGGACCAAGACGACCTCTGGATGCCCAAAAAGCTGGAGAAGCAGGTCCCCCTCCTGGACTCCAACAGGGAGCTTGGGCTCGTCTACTCCGACGCCTACATCGTCTGGGAGAGGGAAGGGAGGACGCGGACCGCCTTCAGCATCCTCAAGCCCTTCAGGGGGCGTGTCTTCGAAAGACTCATCTTAGAGAACTTCATCGTCGTTTCTACGGCAGTCGTCAGGAAGGACGCGGTCGACAGAGTCGGCGCTTTTAACCATAAGTACAGGATAAGCGAAGATTATGATCTCTTCCTCAGAATAGCCGACCAGTTCCATGTAGACTTCGTGGACGAACCCCTGGCGAAGTACCGGATCCACGGCGCGAACGTCACCATAACCGCCGGGGTCCCCTCAAACGACGAGACCCTCCAGATAATGGACTACTGGCTAGGCAAGGCCCAGGACAGGACCCTAGTCTCCCTCCTAAAGAAGACGAAGAGGGGTCTCCACCACAACAAGATGAAGTACTGCCTGCTGAACCACAAGTATGGTGCATTCCTTCAAGAATTTTTTGCCTACATAGGATCCTTCGTCTCGTAGCAGGGAAAGAAGTAAATTAATGCAAAGAATTGAGTGGGCCCGGAGGGACTCGAACCCTCGACCAACAGATTATGAGTCTGTCGCTATAGCCGGACTAAGCTACGGGCCCTCGCAGAAAAAAGGGTGCTCCGCAAATTTATTCCTTTTGGGTCTACTTCGGGCTCAAGAACTCCACGTATCTGGCCAGCTCCTCCTGCCTCCTCTCCCTCACAAAATCTAGAACCTTCTTCATCAACGCTGAACCACCACCGAACTCCAAAATCGCCCTTGACACAACCGCCGCGCTCCCTCTAATGTCGTTCATGGCAAGGAGCCTCTGCCCCTCCTTATAATATCCATCCAGCTTGGCGCTCCATGTCCTTAGGGCCTCGGCATCCTCCTTCAGCTCCTCAGGCAGCCCCTTCCCTATCAGCAGAAGCCCTCCGGACAATGCCTCCAACCCCTTCAGATGTAGCTCTGCCAGCGCGAAGTCCCTCGTTACATTTGCATTGCTGAGGCTCGCTATGCTCTCCCGATATGAGGCCATCCTGCCGGCCTTTGCACCCATCTCTACCAGTTCCGAAGTCCC
>Ga0315280_10003182_pt1 | contig 25519 bp, 10 predicted proteins | sample YL17G06_40_MG_FD_203697 | JGI IMG/M metagenome (GOLD analysis project Ga0315280, IMG submission 203697) | Sediment microbial communities from Yellowstone Lake, YNP, Wyoming, USA - YL17G06_40 | ecosystem: Environmental > Aquatic > Freshwater > Lake > Sediment | place: USA: Wyoming | collected...
GCACGGCGTAGACATCAAATCGAGTGAAGCCACGTACATCGCTAACCAGCCGAAAGGCGTTTGGAAGATCTCCTTGAAAGCCTACGCGTTGACGGCGAAGGTGGCGAGCAGTCTAACAGGCAGCGGATTAAGCGGGGTAGACGTTACATTAACTCTTCCAGACGGAAAGACGTTAACTCAAACAACGGATAGCGAAGGCTACGCTAGATTCTCTCAAGTGCCCGCTGGAACATGCACGGTAACCGCTGAGAAGGACGGTTCAACCGCAAGTGTAGCGGTCGCCTTAGCGTCGGATTCGGAGGAACCGGTGAAGATCCTGCCTACCTCAGAACTACTTCTATATGTCGGGTTACCAGTCGCCGCGGTAGCCGCAATAGCATCATTCCTCCTCTACAGGAAATGGCGTGGGCGAAGAACTAGAACTCCTTCGCCTTTGCCTCCCTCTACATCAGAGGAATCTTCTTCGCCACCCGCACCGTCTCCTGAAGGCGATGAAACAAGTGGCGGCAAGGAATCGCTTGAAGACTCGCTGCGAAGGCTGAAGAGTTGACCTGAAAAACGCTCGGCGGGCCAGTAACATTACCAACGTGATGCAAATATGTCGGCTTCTTCTTCTCAGCGTCTCGCGGAGTTTTTCTTTCTTTTTATTTTAATCTCTGCTCTCTGCTTGTCTTCAACTAAAAATGATATCGATGTGGTTTTGCTCCCTGAAGTTCGGGCACAACAGATGGTCAAACTTGGCGAGTCTGCTATGGTTACCTGCGACAACCAAACCTTCGGCATCACATTCAACTCCGTAGCTTACTCCCACGAGTTTTGTGGAGAGGAAGCATCCGATGGGAACAAGCTGGTGGTGGTTTTCGCCTCTGCCTCGCCTCAAAAAAACGGTGCAACGCTGAGTCTAGGCGCCACCACGGATTGGGTTCTACTTGCTTTCGGCGGCGTCATAATTTATGCACAAAAACTAGAACCATCCCAATTGACATTTCCTAATGAAGGAGGCCTAAATTTCTACGTTGTATTTGAGATACCTCAAACGTATTCTCCATTGCGGATTATCTGGCGGTCGATTGTATTAAACCTCGAAGAAGAAGAGATTACATATTGCTGCACTACGGCAACGGTTTCTCAGACAACATCAAATACAGTGTTGACTACTCAAACTACAATGGACACCGCTGTAGTGTCAACGGGTGGCGGTAAACATGAGTTCTCAATTGGGATGACTGAACTTTGGGCGTTAGGATTAATAGTTGCCGCCGTTGCCCTCGCATCTATGGGAGCTTACGCCATCAAGAAAAGAAAAAGAAGGGAACCCCCCAAAATCTTGAGGGCTGGGTTGCGCTGCCCCTCATGCGGAGCAATTGTCGATACAAAATTCTGCACTGAATGTGGAAAGAAGGTCGCGGAGAAGGCGTAGCTCAAAGCAATCACTTCAGCATCGATTTAAAAAGCACTTCTGAAAACTCTTTCGGCGCCGAGCAGTGAAAAAACGGGCTTTCAAAACCTCTCTTATGTTCGCAACCTTCTTACTGGCCGCTCTCTTTCTGTCGAGTTTCTTTCTGCCGCAGGCGGAGGCGGCGGCTCGGATTGGCGTCCTAACGTTTCCCAGCGGTGAAAACGGTTATGGAAGTCAAGCGGTCGGACCTGCAATTGATAGCGGCTACCTGTATTGCGCTCGATTTGGGGATAAGAAGATCGCGAGGATTCGCACTTCCGACCTCACTTGGCAGGGAACCAACACGCTTAGCGAGAATCCTACTTCCCTAGTGTCGGCAGGAGACGGATATGTCTACGTTGGCACATGGACTGGAGATGCCAACGGTTACGCCGGCGGCGTGGTTAGGAAAATTCGATCCTCCGACTTCGGCGTGGTGGCAACTTTAACGTTCAGCGGTGGTCCAGGGTACTTGTGGTCCGCAGTCATAGGCGGTGGCTACGCGTACTTCGGGGGAGGCTGGACCGATGCGTCGTGTAAAATCGGGCGCATCCGCCTGAGCGACTTCACTGTGCAAGGCACTATAAACACACTCAGTGCTGGGAATCACTGGGGCGGAGCTGTAATTGACACTAGTGGCGGTTACGCCTATTTTGCAACTGATGCATATCCAACGAAAGTGGTGAGGATCCGCTTGTCCGACTTCACTTGGCAGGGAACCCTTACGCTTTCGAGTGGAGGCGGATGTCGTGGCGCCTCTACAGCTCCGTACGGCGGGTTCATTTACTTTGTGAACGACTCTGGTATTCATAAGGTTAGCCTCAGCTCCTTCACTGAGCAGGGTTCACCACTTACTCCTGCAGGAGGAGTAAACACTGGGGGTGAATTGTGTGTGGACACTAGTCGCGGATTTATGTATCATGCTAACGGCAACCCTGGTGTACTATCAAAAATTCGCCTGTCAGACTTTACCGTAGTTGAACAGATAACCTTCGCCTCCGGAGAACCCGGAGGAGGAACAGCGACAGACGGCACCTACCTTTACAATGTATGTGACGCAAGTCCAAGCAAAGTTGTGAAAGTTGACTTGACGAAGGTACAGGTCACATTTCAAATTAACGGAGTTGGCTCGGATGCTTCTGGCTCAATTCTTACGATAGCCGGAACCGGCTACTCTTACTCGCAGCTTCCACAAACCTTCGCTTGGACCGAGGGATCCTCGCATACGATCACGGCCAATAGCCCTGTAAATGCGGGTTCGGGCAAGCAGTACGCGTTTACTTCATGGAGCGACGGCGGCGCTCAATCACATACCTATACGGTGCCAAGCGTCGCCGCCACCGTTACAGCCAACTATAAGACTCAGTATCAGCTTACGATCTCAGTATCGCCGTCCGGCAGAGGCTCAACGAATCCCGCCGCCGGTTCGTATTGGTATGACACCGGCTCTTCTGTGCCCGTAACGGCTACACCTGCCAGCGGCTACGCGTTTGATTACTGGGTTTTAGATGGAAACAATGTCGGCTCTTCGAATCCATATTCGGTAACTATGAATGGCGCCCACAGCCTTGAAGCCAAATTCAAAGTGGCAACCGTGACGATAACGTTCCAGCTCAGCGGCGTAGGCTCAGATGCTTCAGGAACCATTCTGACGATTGATGAGGCTGGCTACTCGTATTCGGCTTTTCCGAAGAGCTTCACTTGGACGATAGGCTCAACGCATTCAGTGGCGGCTTCTACGCCAATCTCGGCTGGAAGCGGTAAGCAGTATGTCTTCACGTCTTGGACGAATGGGGATGGACTTGGCGGGGCATCAGGCACATACACTACACCCTCGTCCAGCGCAACGGTAACGGCCAACTTTAAAACTCAGTACTACTTGACCGTAAGCCCCGCTCAAGATTCACCCAATCCGACCAGCGGCTGGTTTGATTCAGGCACTTCGATAACGGCTTCCGTCTCCTCACCTGTGAGCGGAGGCTTAGGCACACAATATGTATGCACTGGATGGACGGGTACTGGAAGTGTGCCAGCCAGCGGATCTGGCACATCCACAACCTTCACGATCAACGCGCCTTCAAGCATCACTTGGAACTGGAAGACTCAATATCAGCTCACGATGGCTGTTAATCCTTCAGGCACTGGATCGAGCTCGCCAACCGTAGGCTCACACTGGTATGATTCAGGGCAAACCGTTTCCATCAGCGCTACTCCCGCCAGCGGCTATACGTTCTCCTCTTGGACTGGTAACGGAGCGGGAAGCTACTCTGGCTCATCTAATCCAGCTAGCATAACTATGAATGCTCCTATCGCAGAGACAGCTAACTTTCAAGTCGCTACTGTTGTTTCAATAACGATTACATCAAGTCCCGTGGGTTCCAAGTTCATTAAGGTGGATGGTTTCATTATTGCAACTCCACACACCTTCTCTTGGCTGATAGGTTCATCTCATACTCTTGAGGCTCTGTCGCCTCAAAGCGGAGGCAGCGGCATCCAATACGTTTGGGCGAGTTGGAGCGACGGAGGCGTTCAGACCCACAGCTATACCGTTCCAAGCTCGAGTCAAACGGTTACCGCGAACTACAAGACGCAGTATCTGCTCGTGGTCGACACGGATCCCGCCGGTCTATCGCCTCAACCATCCGCCAATCCCCCTGAACCCTCATGGTATTATGATGCGGGCACATCCGTCACGTTGACGGCGACACGCACCATCAGCGGATTCGGGTCAACCTTCAACTTCACGCGGTGGAAAGTAGACGGAACAGGGATGGCTGACGACCAGAATTCAATCTCCGTCACAATGAATTTCCCGCACACGGCCGTAGCCTGTTATCAAGGGCCTACAAGCCCGCCCAGTGAATCAGAGTCAACTAGCCAAATAGCTTTCTCAATGTACGATCCCATCGTCGCATACGGGTTAGCCATAGCTGCTTCAGCTCTCTGCCTCATCCTCGGCAAGCTTAGGAAGGGAAGGAATCGTGAGCGGTGAAGAATATCTCGTGCTTGTGATAGGCGGCATCTTCGCCGCCGTCATAATAACAACGATCGTGCGCGCATTGAAAGGCTGAAAGGAGACCCTCAACTTCCCTGCGTCGGTTACGTTTTCCAAAATTCCTTCTACCCATGTGAAAAAGAGTTTTTTCTTCCTACGCGATTTCTGCGCAATGCTTTTAAGCAAGTTCCATGCTAGAATAAGATGCGCGATATGTGCCGAGCCAACATGGCTCCGAAACGTAAAAACCAGCCGTTCCTTTTTTAGATTAGAGCGAGGTGTGTATGTGAGAAAATCAATAGCGACTTCCGCGTTTGTAGCGGTGCTTCTCTTCTCCGTGTTAGCGGTTGCCTTCAATACACCTGTAGGCCCCGCTTCAGCCCAGGTTCCTTCCGGCAGCTACAAGTGGGTTGCGATTACGAGGCAGGATTGGGTTTCAATCGTCCAGCCGCTTGCGGATGTGCGTACCTCAAAAGGCTTACCTGCGTACGTCGCCTCTGTCGAGTGGATCTACGCGAACTTCCCCGGCTCGGATAAGCCTGAGCAGATACGTAACTTCATGAAGCAGGCCTACGACAGCTGGGGCGTCCAGTATCTGCTTATCGCAGGCGACATACTAGCGGTTCCAACACACTACGAATATTATAAGGACTATCGAAAATTCGATGCAGACTTTTTCGCAGAGTTCTATGTGAACCATAGGCCAACGGACTGGTACTACGGTTGCTTCGATAAGCCTGAAGTCGTCGCCGTCGGTAGAATGCCCGCGATGAACGCGACCGACCTGCAGGTCATGGTGCAGAAAACTGTGAGCTACGAAACGAATCCTCCTGAAGGCGATTGGAGGAGAACCGCCATCAACGCGTATGCTGATGAATTCTTCTCTGAGTCTGAAAATGTTCGCGAAAACCTCTTGGGTTTCAACCAAATTCAGTATGTGATGCACTTGGATAAAATAGAGAATCCTGATGGGTCATGGTACTTCGCAGATCAGGGTCTTGCATCGTTGATCAATAATGGAGCGTCCATAATATTTGTGAATGCGCACGGGGGCTATCGAAGCGCAGGAACGTTAAATGTGGACATGGTAAAAGCGTTGAGAAACGGACCGAAGTTGCCACTAATCTTCGCAGAGTCGTGTCGTACAGCAATGTTTGACTGGCCTTACGCAGAGTTAGTTTTCCCCTTCAATGAGACTGAACCGCGCACCCTTCTTCCATTGGAACTCCTTAGAAATCCTCTAGGCGGATGCGTTGGCTATGTTGGTTATGTCGGTTTAGGCGGCACACCATTTCCCCTGAACTGGTTCTTCCGTGACTATAGGCTTGGAACAATGATGGCTACAACGATGTTGAATACAATCACCCTGCCGGACATAGCGATATTGGGCGATCCCGCTCTTCAATGGGTTGGTGCAAGCCAGTACGGAAGCTCAATCACTCTTCAAGTGCCTTCGAGAATAGAAGCATCTGTTGATGTTGTAGCGACGGGGAGAGTTGATCCGCCGGTTGCTGGAGTTCAAATTGAAGGTGGAGCGTTTCAGAGAATTGAAGGGCAGTCTATTCTTGCTATCTGCGGCTCCTATCCATCTGCGACGACAAATGCGGATGGAACTTTTCAGTGCACGTTTTCCGAGTTAAAGGTAGGCAGGTATGTTCTCTGGGTTTGGTGGAGAGGAGGCGGAGGGCGAGTTGGAGCTTGCAGTCAATTCATAGAGGTTGAGATTGTTCCGGGACCTACTCCTACTCCGCCTCCACCTCAAACACCTAGATGCGTAATCGCCACCGCCACATACGGGAGCGAGCTTGCGCCTGAAGTTTCTTACATGCGTTATGTCCGCGACGGTTTGATCGGTTCATCCTCTGTGGGTCGGATGCTCGTGAATGACTGGAATGCATTCTACTATTCTTGGTCGCCGCCAGTCGCCGATTTCATAGCGGGTTCGCCGACGCTACAAACAGTCTTCAGAGTATTGCTTGTTCCCTTGGTAGGCATAGTTCTCGTAGTAGCTTGGGTCTTCGGCGCGGTGGCGTCGGTTAACGCGGATTTAGCTTCCGCCACGGCGTTTGCTCTTTCAGCCTTCATGTGCATAATGGTCTACGTCGCGATGCCGCTGAAAATGTTTCTCGCTATTCTGAAGAAGCTTCGAGCTACTCACTCATCTCTTTCTCAAACCATTCGCTCAGAGGCTCATCGCTAGACGCTATTTCTGCCTCTTTCTCTTCGCTTGGCTTCGTTGGCTCCTCCCTCGCCTCCTCTGTCTTCTCAGTTTTTTTCTTCTTCTTGACATAGACATACCCGCCCACTATGCAGAGTGCCATTGTTGCGATAGCCGCCAGCTCTGGTAGCCAACACGACAGGCAAAATTTGGTCTGCGTTGACGTTTGCGGTGGCGGAGTCGCGAGTTCAGGTATGTTTGTTTCAACGATGACGAATGTTCGGTTCTCTTTCAAGGCCATTTGAAGGTGTTCTCCAAACCAAAGCTCACTTGCCGTATGCATCTCTTGTTTTAGTAAAATGCCTGTTTCACCGTCGAAAAGTAATGTTCCCTTGACGTCGCTGAAGAATCTATCGCCGTTATGTTGCTCACTCGTAACATTCCATACGGCTGTGATGCATTGCCTCTCTTGCCCTAAAACCTCAATTTTATCTTGCCCAGTTATCGTTATTGTGAGCGGGAAACCTCTTTCAACCTCCCACATTGGAAGTATGCTTCCAACAGCGGCGCGCGGCTCAATCCAAAATGGAGAGTGAATTAATTCTCCGCTACCTTCGACCTTTAGTAGCCGCCAGTCATCGGTCGTTGAGAACGTCCTGTTCATAGACCAATCGCCTGTTGCTCCTTCAGTATACTTCAAGTGCTCAGTGAATCTCAAGCGGAGTTCTCCAGCTTGATACCCTCCACTTATCTCTTCCAGTACAGCTTGATACGCCCCTGCTCTTCTTGTTCCGTTATCATCTATGTCGATGGTGCCTTGCCACTTCGCGTACATGCCGTGAAATGGTATAGTATGGTTTTCCCTAGCTGCGATTGCGCATGGCGGGGACACTAACGCGGATATCAGGATGAGGCTTGCCAAAAGCAGAGTTTTTCCGTTAATCATGGTTCCGGCTCATAGCTCATTTTCGCCGTGTCTTTTTAAAGCCTTGAATAGAATGCTTTCGAAGCTTCATGAAGCTACGCCAGCTCTGCCTCTGTGTGCTAGTAGGCCTTATGCTTGTAACTATCCTAGCTTCAGCTATCCCGCCTGCTTCAGCCACTTGGCAGAAGCTCGGCGACATAAACCCGCCATACGACAGAGCCGAAACATACTACGAAGGTTTCCAGTCGCGCTCTTCGATTTCTCAGAAGAAATCATACGCATACGCTGACACGTCCGGCTACATTGAGACCGCCGTCGCCATAAGAAATGAGGAGCCTGACACGCCTGGATGGCAGGCGGAAGCTAAGGCGTGGGTTGATGGACTGATAACAACACCATCCGCCCCTTCACCGATTACAAACGTAGCTCTAAAGTGGTGGGCTGACGTATACGGGCATATATATATTGCGTGCGAAGTGAAGATCGACTTTGTAGTAATCGTATATGACCAATATTGGAGTCAAAAGGGCACTTGGACTTTCACTAAGTATAATGATTGGCATATTCCCGGGCAAAGTGCCAAGGAACAGGAACTAAATGAAAATGGAAACCTGTATCAACTCAATCTCGCTGGTCTATCGCTTCAGCCGAATACGCAGTACAGGTTTCGATTGATCGCCCACAATCAAGTGAAGATGCTTTACGGCTCGTATCACGGCTACACGTACAGCGGTTACGGGCAAATCTTCTCCGACTTCAGCGGAAGCTACGACTTAACCGTCGGGCAGTTTCGCCCTAGTTGGATGTCGCCGAACCCGAATTGGCGAATGAAGATCAATAAGATGGAGGTATGGGGCGATGTCTCTCAGCAGGACTTTACTTTTACTCTTTCCGCGAATCCTTCCAGCATAACCGTTCAGCGCGGTAGCTCCGCGACGACAACTGTTACGGTAACTAAACAGTCAGGAACCGCTCAGACTGTATCGCTCAGCATCTCTGGTTGGGGCGGCTCTTCAGGGCTGACGGCGAGCTTCAACCCGTCTAGTGGCGTTCCAAATAACCAGTTTTCAAGCACGTTGACGATATCCGCCTCTTCCTCGGCCAGCCTCGGATCCTTCACTGTGACTGTTTGGGGAGGAGGGGGAAGTTGGACTAGTACGACAGCCGTTACGGTCACCGTCACCGACTTCGACTTCTCTATCTCAGCTTCTCCTTCAAGCCTTACGGTTGATCCAGGTGGAACAGCCGCATACGGCGTGACCTGTACTTTAGCTCCTGGTTCAACACCGCAGACCGTTAGCCTCAGCGCAAGCTATGCCAGCGGCGTAGGCTTAAGCCATAGCTTCAGCCCGTCCAGCGGTAATCCGACATTCACGAGCACGCTTTACATGTACACGAGCACTTGGACGCCTGCAAACACCTACACTATCACGATCACTGGAACAGGCGGAGGAAAGACGCGGTCAACCTCGGTGAACCTTGTCGTGCAGGCTGGCGGCGTTTCGATAACAATCGCCTCAAATCCCTCCGGTAGGCAGGTGACAGTCGACGGCTACACTTACACGGCGCCTGTAACCTTCAATTGGCAGCAAGGCTCAGCGCATACGCTTTCAGCTTCCTCGCCTCAAAGTGGAGGCAGCGGCATCCAGTATGTTTGGGCTTCGTGGAGTGACGGCGGCGCCCAAACCCATACTTACACTACACCTAGCTCAAGCCAAACCGTAACCGCTAACTTCAAGACGCAGTATCAATTGACAATCTCGGTGGCTTCCGGCGGCTCATCGAATCCTGCTCCCGGTTCATACTGGTATGACTCAGGCTCCTCCGCTTCCGTGACGGCTAATCCTCCAAGCGGCTACGTTACAGCTGGCTGGGTTCTTGACGGCGGAGCTGGAAAGCTTAAACACAACCCGAATACCGGCGCAATCTACTACATCTATTCGAATACGAAGTACTGGATCACTTCGATGGACGTCTACCATAAGTACGGCTTCGTCGACAATGTTTGGGTTAGCGATCCGAATGTCGAATCTCTTCCAAGCGGCTACAATTTGGATGGAAGCAACCCGCTGCCGGACGCGTCTACAAGCATCTCAGTCACAATGAATGCTGCACACACGGTTTACACAAGTTGGGTTTCGCCTCCAAGCAACACGGTTACGATAACGTTCCAGCTTAGCGGCGTAGGCAGCGATGCGTCAGGTACGATTCTGACGATCGACGGGGCGGGCTACTCTTACTCGACTTTTCCGAAGAGCTTCACTTGGACGATAAGCTCAACGCATTCAGTGGTGGCTTCTACACCCGTCTCGGCTGGAAGCGGTAAGCAGTACGTCTTCAAGTTTTGGACGAATGGAGATGGATTAAGCGGGGCTTCAGGCGTATACACTACGCCTACTTCATCGCAGACGGTTGAGGCGAAGTATAAGACTCAGTATCAGCTTACGATGCAGGTTAATCCAGCCGGAGGCGGCTCAACAAGCCCTGCTGTAGGCTCATACTGGTATGATTCTACCCTCCCCGTTTCGATTAGCGCTACAGCTGCGAGCGGCTACGCATTCTCTTCTTGGACTGGCAGCGGAACCGGTTCATACAGTGGAACCGACAACCCGAAAACAATCACAATGAACGGTCCGATCACGGAGACCGCTAACTTCCAACCTTCCTCGACAACTGTTTTGATAACGATCACGTCGAGCCCTGCGGGCTCTGGGTTTGTGAAGGTGGATGACGTTGCTATTACGACTCCTCGAACATTTGAATGGACGATAGGTTCCTCTCACAAGCTTGAGGCTCTGTCGCCTGTTGGCGGTGGCAGCGGTATTCAATACATTTTTCAGTCTTGGAGCGATGGTGGCGCCCAGTCACATACCTACACAGTGCCTAGCTCATCTCAAACTGTAACCGCGAACTTCAAGACGCAATACCAGTTAACGATGCAAGTTAATCCTGTCGGCGGGGGTTCAACCAGCCCTGCTGTAGGCTCATACTGGTATGATTCCGGCTCCCCCGTATCGATTAGTGCCACGCCAGCGAGCGGGTATACGTTCTCATCTTGGAGTGGAAGCGGAAGCGGCTCTTACACTGGTTCCACAAATCAAGTCAGCATAACTATGAACGCTCCGATCACGGAGACCGCTAACTTTCAAGGCGCAAGCTATACAGTCACTGTTTATACGAGGAAAGCAGGCGACGGCTCAGCCTTGAGCGGTGTGCAAGTCACCTTTGGCAGCCAAACTAAGTCAACAGATTCATCCGGCAACGCTGAGTTCTCGGTTTCAGCTGGAACCTACAGCCTGAGCGTCTCCTCGCCTGTCAGCGGAGGTTCAGGCATTCAATACGTCTTTACACAGTGGACTGATGGCAACACGCAGAACCCGAGGAGTATAACTGTAAGCGCCTCAGTCACCTACGACGCTAGATATAAGACACAGTACTATTTGACGATGCAAGTGAATCCTTCAGGCGCTGGAACGGTTTCGCCTTCAAGCGGTTGGTATGACGCAGGTTCGTCCGTCTCGATCAGCGCTACACCTTCTAGCGGCTACGCATTCTCTTCTTGGTCCGGCATCGGGAGCGGTTCATACAGTGGAACCGACAACCCGAAAACAATCACGATGAACGGTCCGATCACGGAGACCGCTAACTTTCAAGGCGCAAGCTATACAGTCACTGTTTATGCGAGAAGAACTCCTGACGCCTCAACTATAAGTGGTGTGCAAGTCACCTTTGGCAGCCAAACTAAGTCAACCGATTCATCCGGTAAAGCTGAGTTCTCGGTTTCAGCTGGAACCTACAGCTTAAGCGTTCAGTCACCTACTAGCGGAGGCTCAGGCATCCAGTACGTCTTTTGGTACTGGATGCCCGGCGGTAGTTCGGAGAACCCGAGGAGCATAACTGTAAGCGCCTCAGTTACCTTCGACGCTATGTGCAAGCCACAATATTACTTAACGATCCAGGTGAGTCCTTCCGGTGCTGGAACCGTTTCTCCTTCAAGCGGTTGGCGTGACGCCGGCTCCTCGGTGCCGATCAGCGCCACTCCCGCATCCGGATATCAATTTCAAAGCTGGAGTGGAAGCGGCTCTGGAAGCTACTCTGGAACCGCGAATCCGGCCAGCGTAACTATGAACGGACCGATAACGGAGACCGCTAACTTCCAACCTTCCTCGACAACTGTTTCGATAACGATCACGTCGAGCCCAACCGGCTCAGGCTTCGTTAAGGTCGACGGCGCTGCCATTACAACGCCTCAAACCTTCACTTGGACGATAGGTTCATCTCATACGTTGGAGGCTCTGTCGCCTGTTGAGGTTGGGGGAACCCGCTACGCTTGGGTGAGCTGGAGTGACGGAGGCGGTCAATCCCATACTTACACTACGCCAAGCTCATCGCAAACTGTAACCGCCAACTTCAACGCTACGCAGTATCTGCTCACTGTTAGGACGAGCGGTCTACCTGCTTCGGCTGGAAGCACAAAGGTTTACATCAACGGTGTGGCCGCGACGGATGACTATGGGGTAAGCCAGATCAACGATGGCTCTGCTAACGGCTGGAGGAAGTGGTATAATGTCGGCGTAACCGTGCAAGTAAATATTGAGTCTCCAGTCGGCGGCTACGCTTTCTCGCAGTGGTCAGGCGACGCCACCGGGTCTTCAAGACCTGTTTCAATCGCGTTAAGCCCAGCTAAAACCGTCACCGCTAACTACGGCTCTGCGCCAGACTCGGTCTCCGTAGATATTGTGAATCCAAGTGACGGCTCAACCGTTTCAGGCATCGTTGCGATTAAGGCGACCGTCGTCGACAGTTTAGGCCACCCGATTACCTCTGTGCAGTATCGAATAGACAGCGGCTCTTGGCAGCCGATGACTTGGGACGGAGCTTTCTGGACGGCTAGCTGGGATACCTCCTCCGCGTCGAATGGACAACACTCGATAACGGTTAAAGGCACATGTTCGCAAGGAGCTTCAGGCCAAGACGCTGTAACAGTCAACGTGAACAACGCGGCTGGACCGCAGTACACGTTCTACATCAACTACGCTGAAAGTCCATCTGGGGTCTGGTATCCTGAAGACCAGTTCCTGCCGAGCGAAACGATGGGTGTCAAATACAACGTCGGCGACCCCAACTACCCATGCAGAATAGTCGTCAGCTCCTCAAACATTCTGTACACGCCGAAGAGCCCCTCTGCTACAGTAGACATCTACTCGGACTCAGGCGGATACGCTAAGGCAACATTCACCTTCGACCTGGCTAAAGCAGGAATATACGGTTCATACACGGTGACATGGTTTAAGCTTAAGCCGGGCGGCAACCCGAGCAACCCAGCCGACTGGCTCTTCGTCTACACCGCAACCTTCAACATTCGAGGCGCTAAAGCTGAAAGCTGGAGTGTAAGCCACAGCTACGATAGAGCTTCAGTCAATGCCTTCATCCGGTGGGATGGTGTAGGCAGTAGTCCAGTCCTTAACCGCAACGGTACGCTTGAAGTTCACAGTCGCTTCGGTCCCTACAACACTTTCATTAAGGGCTTGACACGAAAAGACGGCTCAGTTTCAGTCGAAGTCCCGTACTACGACTGGAAGGGACAAGTCACCTTCGAGTTAACATACTCGGGAACAGCTATCGACGTTAAGAAATCAGATCTACAGCGGAATCTGAAAACCTTCACGTACGATGTTCTCGCCTTAAGCTACACATGTGAAGGCAACGATTATGTGATGACGGCGCATTTAACCTACTTCCTCAAGTATGACTTGAGGAAGGTTCAAGGCGTGCAGGCTTCGCTTCAATGCCCTGAGACAGGACAACCATGGGAACTTGCTCCTCTCACAGACGCTAACGGCTACACTTCACCAACAATCACTATAACAGCTACTTCGCTGCCGACCAGCTTCCGGCTCAACGCATGGGCTTATGTTAAATCGCCACTGTCAGCCTTACGCGACTACATAATCGCAGTCCAGTACACCTCCATAACAATCGCTCGAGAAAACATAGCGGTTCAAGCATCCATCACCGGCGCTCAACTCAGCGGAGGGTACTTCAAAGTTAAGACCACGATGACTAGCGGATGCCAGTGGATGGATTTAACACATCCTACCGTGAGGATTAAAGTCGAAGTGTGGAGCGGCAGCCAACTAGTTGCCCAGCAAACCTTCTCGGACAAAGACGTGATTCACGGCGTATCAAACAACATAGATCTACAAATGACGGGCGTAGGGGGCGGAACCTACACGGTCAAAGTAACCGTTCAATACGGCGAAACAATAGTCGGCCAAACGCAGAAAACAGTCTCCGTGTAAACACTTATCCGCTCAATCAGATTTCCGCGGCCGGCAACCGAGGAAAAATTCTACTTCTTATTCCACTCTTTCATCCAGTACTTCGAGATGTACCAGCATATGCGGTAGAATCCTTCTCCTCTTGGAGGTTCCTTCGGGATGAGCAGTTCGACTGGAGCGTATCCTGTAAGCGTTCGTTTCAGTCTTTCATCGTAGCGTGTTTTCCCTTTGCTCACTAACCCCAAGCGCATAAGACGTTTGAGAATTATCATGTAGAAGTTTCGCTGCGCGTATTTGAATGGCTTGTTCCGCCAAATGAGTTTTCCTCGGTCCAGTTGCTCGCTGAACTGCAGCACCGCCGTCTTGCTAGCCCAATATCCCTGCTTCTTCTTCAACCAGTCTAGGAAGAGCCGACATGCAACCTGCCCTTTCTCCCGCTCGAAGATTATTTTGCAGACATCCCCCGCCTGTACAACTTCTTCAGCAGAGAAGTCCAGCTTCAATCATCCTTCACCTTCTCAGGGCATCGTCTTTTGCTGTTGCGGAATCTCAGGGTCATCTATGCCTTTCTCCGTTATCTTAATGGGGATTTCACGCCAAGGCAGCCAAGATGAATCGACAACGGTTGCAATGCGAGTGTTTGCGCCTGCTCTTCGCAAGCGCAGTCTAAGCCCAGATGTATGCGCCATAACGTGGCCTCCAGCAGCATCCCAATCGAAGAGGCTGTAGCCTCCTTCAGGTCTAGCCACTATCTGGTTTGTGATCAATGCGACAGCGTTGAACATCCTCGCTAGGCGCAGTAGCTCGTGCAGGTGCTTGTTGAGGCGCTGCTGCCGTTCAGCCAACATCTCCCGGCCAAGATATTCGCTGCGGAAATGCGCGGTCAGCGAGTCGACAACTATCAAGCGGATGTTGTTCTCTTTAACGATCTTGTCTGCATGCTCGACGACGAACATTTGATGGTCAACATTGTAGACGTTTGACACTACGATCTTGTCCAATGCCTTCGCGGGTTCTTTGAAGCCTCTGGTTTTAGCTATCTCCATGATTCGCTTCGGCGAGAAAGTGTTCTCCGAATCGATGAAGAGGGCTCCTCCGTCCAACCCGCCTTCAGAGATGGGTTGCTGAACCATGACGCAGGCGGTGAAAGCCGAAGCAGTTTTGCCTGACGAGTATTCGCCAAAGAGCTCCGTGATTATCCCGGTTTCGAAGCCCCCTCCAATAAGCTCATCCAAGTTCCTCGAGCCGGTCTTCAGCATCTGCATCTCGCTTCTAAGCTCAGCCAGCTCTTTTGCGGTTATGAAGCTGGTTTCAGCGAGTAGGCTTCTGGCTTTAGCTGCTATCTGCCTCGCCTTCTCCATGGGTACTTCAGCCGCCTCCAAGTCCTTCGGCGTAGCGAAGGCTAACGCCTCGATCGTGCTTATGCCGACTGCAGCTAGCTTCTCGGCTAAGCCTACGGTTACGCCGTCCAGCTCCGCAAGCGCTGTCGGCCTCTTCTTTCCCTTAACGCTCATTTCGCTTTCCTCCTCTCGTCGAACTCTTCGAGAACCTGCTTCCTAGCCTCAGGTGGCAGTCCTTCAAGAGTCAGCCAAAACTCGCCAGCCAGCTTTCTCCAAACCTTGTAGTGGAATTCGCTCTGAGGATGGTCCTTCAAGAACTCGGCTAAGCCAACTCGCATCCTTTCAAAATATTCGCCTATAACGGCGCCTAGAACATGGTTAATCGCTATGTCCAGATACATCTTCAACTGGTCTTGGCGGAGCTTTGCTTCAATCCGCCGGGCTGAAAGCGAAGGCTTAATCTTAATCGGCTTGCCCCGCTTCTCCTGCTCCTTCAAAACCTGTCTTAGAACGTAGCGCCTTTCCTTCGGACTCTCCACTTGAGCGATTGCGCGTAGCTGGTACTCACTGAGGTTGTCGACATCGACGCCCGATCTTTTTGCGACTCGAGTCATAGGATGATCGCGTTTGAGTTCTTCAGCGGTTTCGTAAGCTTGTATGTGCAGCGATATCCATTCTTGGCTTTTGCCGACTCGTTTGGCTAAAGCTTCCTGCGATGGGTAGCGGTCCATCGCTATTTCCATCAGTTTCTTCAAGCAGAATCCTTTCTGTACGTCGGAGATATCCCTACGGTGGATGTTTTCGACCAGCATGGCTTCGAGCGCGTCGACGTCGCTCATCTCTCGGACGATGGCGGGCACGGTTTTAGCCAGCGCATGCTTGGCCGCTTGCAGTCGTCTGCTTCCGACGACGAGCTCCATTACGCCGTCCGGCCGCGGTCTAACAACTATCGGTTCGATGACGCCCTGCGCTTTGACGCTCCGTATCATATCGAACATGTCGCCGCCGAATTCGGTCTCTTCCTCGGTTCTAACTTTGAAGGTGGGCGGTGCAATCTCCTTCGGGTTCAGGAAGACGAGTTCAAACTTCTTCGTTTCGACCATATTGCATGCCCAGCATCCCCTTTAACCCAGCCTATTTAAGCAGAAAATGCGAGACCGAGAGGGCTTGACGTTCACGCATCAAAACTTTAAGGGCGATCAATTTATTACGCGCGTAATAATATGGTACCATTAGGGCGACTAGCTTGAAGGAGTTTAGGCTGCGTTTAAACGGGAAGGAGATTAAGCTTCTTCTCTACGCGCTTCTCAAGGCGTTTGGAGAGAAGCTTCCGGAGGATACGCGCTTGGAAGTTCAGAGGCCCAGAGCCCTCTACTTTAAGTTGAAGTGGCGTCGAAGAGGGAGGCCGCGCCTCATCATCCGCAAGTATCGTCCAAAATAACTGGCTTGAGCGTGGATGAAGACGGTTGACGTTCGCGTGTCAAACGCTTTTGCCTGCTCGTTTGCCCAGTTCCTGTTGGCTTGGATATCGCTCCGACGCCAGCTCCACGTCAAAAGGGGTTTCTATTGAGTTTCTCTCTACACTTGGGGCGCTCTCTCATGTCCTGCGGTTTCAAACTCAATATGTTCTCCGTATCGGAAACGTGATGGGCCTTCTGAAGATGGTTTATCATCTTAAGCGTCTGGGATACGCTTGGGAGCGATATGTCGAGTAAATCGTTCTGAGTGATCTGAGTTTGGAAAGCTTGTTCAATAAACACAACGCGCTTCCTCCAAATGTGACTTAAACAGAAGGTAAAGAGTTCCATGTCCTTCACTATTGCTTCCTCAAGCCTCTTTCTTTCAGCCTCCGAAAGCATTTCGCTGTCGTACAGAGGTGCGTGTGATGCGCTCTCAATGAATTGTGTTTCAATAATTTGACGCAGAGCCAACTCAACAGCAGAGTTGAAGTCTATTTCAAACGAGTAGCTACTCTTAGCCCAAACTAATTCCGCAAGCTCATACCCGCTGAAGAGAAGCGATGGGTTGACGAGTGCGAACGGAATTTTATCCACGGGTATCTGAACTAAGGTGAACCAGACTTGAGGAGAAAACTTGAAGATGGAAAGTGTGCCTCTGCGAAGCCCTATGCACACTTCCATAAGCGCCTTCCAAGCTGCGTCATCCACCCCGGCCTGCTTAAAGTACTGCCACTTTGAAAAGATCAATGGCAAGAAAGAGGAGTAAGAAGAAACAACGGCGTCCACGATTTTCCTTCGCTGAGGAAACGTGCTGTCAGCCATTATTGAGAGCAGATAAACTATACCTAACGGTGTCGCTGAATAGATCTTCTCCTTTCCACCTCCGCGTGCGACTTCGCCGACCGAAGATTTGACGAAACCTCTCTCTTCAAGCCGCTTCAACTGGTATTGCACAGACGATAAACTGAGCCTCAATCCCCCTTTCGCCCTGCTGCTGAGCCTGTAAACGGAGGATGGATGCTCCGCCAGACGCGTTAGCACTAGCTTCTCACCAGTTTCTCCAGTTGTAGACTCCGTAAGGGAGAATGGAGTGCGGTCTGTTTCCCTAGTTTTTCCGCGTAGTTCAGAGGACAACACGTTGACACCGCTTTTTCTTTTTTCCTTTCTTTTTAAACAACGATACAATGCATTTCAGAGAACTGCGGCGTTTAGGGCGCGGTTTCAAGCCCACGGCTTTAGCCGTAGGTCTTTAGCTTGCGTAGTCTTGGAGTGCCATGCCCGCAGCATACGTGAACGTGTAGATGCCTGTCAGCCAGAGGGAACGCTGACGAACCAGTATGCGTTTCGTGATTTTTGATGCAGAACAATCAAATGCGCGGTTTCAAGCCTTCTCGGCGGGTAATCCAGATGATTCGTCACATATCGGCTCGATTGATGTTCTAACATCGCTAGGGATGCGGCGTAGAAGCAGACCTTCTTGATGCCCGCTCATCAAAACAGCCGTTTTCTTTCAATTCTAGTATAGGTCGATTGAAACAATAGTAGCTTTAAATACTCATGGATATTTATTATCCTTCGAGGATAATCGATTGGGCGATATCACAAGCCTGAAAGTCAGGAAGGTAACGCGCGACCGCTTGGCCGAAATGGGAAACAAGACGGAGACCTTCGACGATATCATTCAACGCCTGATGGACTTCTACAAAAAGAATTCGGGCCGGAAATGAGCATGAGGAGCTCTGAAGATCTGTCATACAGACCTCAGATGGAGCCCGATAGGTTGGAAAGCCTCGTTAGCGTCAAGTCACTATTGGAGAATACTGAGCCGACACCACAAGGCATTGATAAACTTGTGGTCTCGTTGGGCTACCGATTGACCCCCGGCCGTGAGCAACTTCTCGACTCCGACGCCCTTTTCCAGCAGAAGGATCTACGCCAACGGATAATCCGAACCCGGAGAATCTACGCACAGAGCGCGACATGGATCCACCCGATCAGTAAGCAACCATTCAGTAGGGAAGCGTCCATCATCCTTGTCGAGCTTCTCGACGAACAGACCCTTCGCTCACGGTGGCCCTTCGAGATCACTCGCTATGCTGTGAAGTTTGGCTTCCAGACGACTCAAGCGCTCTTTTTCTTTACGGCACCTAACAGCCGCTCGTTTGTCGTCACAGCATATACCGAGATGCTCGATGCACCTAGCCGCGTTGAAGTGCGGCGGCTCGTAGTAGATATCGACAACATCACACGTACTGATGTTGAATCGATTTCAGGTCTTAGCTACAGTCGGATGCGCCCCGACACTATAATTAACGAATTCCGCATGGCACTTCCATATCTCAAAGTAGGTCAGAGTTTCTTTCGTGAATATCACAGTCTTTTCCAACTACTCACGAAACGCCTCAGGCGCACTCTCAAGTCTGAAGAGGAAACTTATGGATATGCACAAAGACTGCTTGGGCGCATAACATTCCTTTACTTCCTCCAACGCAAGGGATGGTTAGATGGAGACAGAGCCTACCTGAAGAAGTGGACAAAAGGCCTAGACGGCAGAAAACTATTCGACCTTCTCTACGACCTGTTTGATATTCTCAACACCGAGACTAATCAAGACAAGAGCAAGGGCAACATCCCGTACCTCAACGGCAGCCTCTTCGAACGTGAGCCCTACTCTGAGGCGCAGATTAAAAAGATCTCAGAAGCCTGCGGTCCCCTGCTACAAGATATTCTCAGGGTTTTTGATCAGTATAACTTTACGATCTCAGAGAGCACGCCGCTCGACAAGGAAGTTGCGGTTGACCCTGAACTCTTGGGAAGCCTCTTCGAATCTATGCTGCCTGAATCTGAGCGCGGTGACAAAGGAACCTTCTATACGCACCAAGATGAGATGCTCTTCATGGCCCGCGAAGCGCTCAGGGTCTATTTGACTCGATTTTCTGACCTGCTCAATCGCGATCAGATCTTTCACATTGTCTATGGATTGAATCTTCCAAGAGAGTCTAGGATAGAGCCCAAGGTGGCTAGAGAGGTTAAAGATAGGCTCAAGGAGATCAAGATCCTTGACCCCGCGGTCGGCTCAGGCGGTTTCCTCATGGCTGCTCTACAAGCGCTCCTAGAGGCGCGGAGCAGACTTAACATAATAATCGGCACAGTTGAAACGGACTATGACGCCAAGCTAGAAATCATTGAAAAGAACCTATTCGGGGTTGACATCGAACGCGAGGCAATAGAGCTCGCAAGATTAAGGCTTTGGCTCACGCTGGTTGTGGACGAGTTTCTCGAAAACGTGCGCCCCCTCCCGAACCTTGATTACAACTTGCATTGGGGGGACAGTCTTAAACTCTTGGAATTTGAAAAGTCACGTCAGTCGAGGATCGATATTGATCAGACGGTTAGAAATGCTTTACTAAGTCAGGTGGCAAGGACTAGAGAAGAATACTCTCGGTCGCATGGCAAAGTTAAGGATGCCAAGAGACTCCAGCTGGAGAATGCACTCAGAAAGCTTCTGGAATTAGAAACAGGAATTAAGCCTGCGGAGGTCTTGCCGTTCTCATATAGATACTTCTTCGCCGACGTAATGGCCGACGGTGGTTTTGATGTCGTTCTCATGAACCCCCCATACATTCAGCAGGAAGATATCGGAAAACTTCCCGGACAAAATCCAAAGACATACAAGGTCGAAATAGCAGACGATATGAAACTAGTGACCGATAACAAGTTCTCACCCAATAAGCAGTCCGACATTTCAGTCTACTTTCACATTCGAAGCCTCTCCCTTCTCAAAGAGGGTGGGGTAGCGGTCGTCATCGCAACAAACAAGTGGTTAGACACTAGATACGGAGTACCTCTGCAGGAGTACTTCCTCCTACATTCTGCAATCGACTGTATCTACGACTCAGCCTATCGATCTTTTTCAGCTGATGTCAACACTATTATCACCATAATTAGAAAGATTTCACAGGAAGCCTCAAACAACCTAGTTCGATTCGTCTATTACAGGATACCATTCAGGCAGGTTACTGGCGAGCTCATCCATGAAGTACTCTCATACCACAATGAAGGTCTTTTACTCAAAGATTCTTATAGAATAACCGCGCGGACTCAACGGCACTTGTACAAAGATGGCTTGAGCCAAGAAGATAGCGATCCCGCCCTCGAAAATTCGAACGCAACCTTGATCGAAAATAAGGTCAATTTTTCAGATGAATCAGGAAGAGAGAGCACATACGTAGGGTCCAAATGGGGCAATCTGCACCTACGTGCGCCACCAGTCTATTACGAAATCTTGAGAAGAGCTGGAAATAGACTAAAAGCACTTGGAAGGCTACGCAAAATAGTTTACGGAATAAAAACCGGAGCTATAGAGTTCTTCATACTGTCGAGGGTCGATGGGACAGTACCGAGACCTGGCCTGATGCGCTGCAAGAATGGTTTCGGTCACGAACTCCTCTTGGAGAAGCAGTTTTGCCGACCCATTCTTCGCGACCCTGAAGATATCTCATCCTATTTTCTGAGGTCTGAAGAAATCTCGTTTCATCTTTTCATGTGCGGGTTGCATAGGCATAAACTCCAAGGTACCTACGCATTAAAGTACATACGCTGGGCCGAAACGTCTCCTGATGCGATGGTGAGGGTTTTACGGGGCAAGGACCGCGGAAAAAAGGTTAGAATACCTGATTTAGCTACCGTCGGATCTAGAGAAGAATGGTATCAATCACCAAACCTGAAACCTTCTAAGCTTCTGCTGCCTGTAATCATAAAGAATAGACATGTTGTCCCATTGTGTAATGAGGAAATCTACGGTACTAATAATTATGATATTATCTACTGTGATAGTCCTATTGATCTTTGGTTATATCTGAACTCGAGTATCTTCAGACTCTTCATGGAACTGAACGGAAGGTGGGAAGGGGCTGGTGCGCTTCAAATAATGGTTTACGAATACAAGCAATGTCCAGTATTAGATCCGCTTCCGACACTATCGAGGAAATTTAGGAAGCTTGAACAGTTTAAGTCTCGAACCGCATATCGTTTTGTTAACATCACTGAGCAGGGTCCAGTAGAATTTGATCAGGATGACAGACGTGAACTGGATGATTTAGTGCTTCAGGAGTTAGGCTTCGAAGACCAAGAAGAGCGTCGGAAAGTTCTCAGTGACCTCTACGAGTGGCTGCAGTCGCGGGTTCGAGAGCGTCTCACTAAGCCAAAGACTGCGCCTGAGAGTATCGCGAAGTCTGTAGGAAAACGGCTGAAGGAGGCTGACTTGAGGGAGTTTCAATGACCAGTTTTCGATACGTCGTTGATAATCTCGGTGGGAATACTGTCGCCGCTATTCTTCAGCGCGGTATCAAAGATAGCTCTATGTGTTCCATTGCTACAGCATATTTCACGGTCTCTGGGTTTGACCTGATCGCGGACCGATTGGAGAAGTGCCGAGCATTTAGGCTTCTGCTGGGCAGCGAGCCGGGCAGCGATCCGTTACGCATGATGATCTTCGATGTGTGGCGAAACATCGACATCCGCGAGTCCCCACGCCAAGCGAAGCGAGCCGTCGAATTCTTTTCACGAAATGATGTTGAAGTTCGACTTCACCCGGGTCCGTTCTTTCACGGCAAGACGTACATCCTGAACCATCCGAAACCAAATTTCACAGCCTCCTTTAGAGCGGGGGAAGAGTTGATGCGTACCGATCGTCCAAATCTAACAACGGAATCGCTGAGTGAAAGACCACGACCAACGAACCTCATCTACTCAGGCCCACAGACCTCCAAAGGCGATCGGACGTTCTCGCTAGTCGGTTCCTCGAACTTCACGTATGGCGGTCTTCTTCAGAATGCTGAGCTTAACCTACTCGACCTTCGCGGCGAAAGCGCTATAGAACTCCTGACATGGTTCGAAGAACGCTGGCAGAGGTCTAAAGACATCAAGGCCGACTTCATTAAGCTACTGCAGGGTTACTATCGACCGTTTGCCCCCTTCTGGATCTATGCGAAAGCCCTGTGGGAACTCTACAAAGAAGACCTAGCTGGTCCAGAAGCCGAGAAACCAACAACTCAGATAGAACTCGCCGAGTTCCAAGTTGCAGGCTATCGAGCGGCGAAGCGAATACTTGAACGTTGGAAAGGAGTCTTAATTGCAGACGCCCCCGGTCTAGGTAAGACTTACATCGCGGGCAGACTTTGGGAGGATTACGCCTACCACGGACGCGAGCCAACTCTCATCATCTGCCCGGCAGAGGTGGAGCAGATCTGGACTCGCTTTGCCCAGAAGCAACGAATCCCTGAGCCGGTCAAGCTACACACAGAAATACTCGGTCGCGGAGTGCGCGAAGGCGCTCCTGAGGTGCCCGTTGAGAAGTACAGGGACTTCTCTTTGATCATCGTTGATGAATCGCATCACTTTAGGAATCCTGAAGCTGGGCGCTTCGCATGGCTTCAGAAACTACTTAGCCTGCCGCCTCCGCAAGTCAAGATAGGCGGGAAAACGATATCAGTCGACCGCAAAGTTGTCTTCGTCACGGCCACTCCAGTAAACAACTCAGTATGGGATCTTTACGCTCAGCTACTACTCCTCTACGGCCCAAAGCTTCGAGAAATAGCCGCCCGACAGGGTGTTACCGATGTCGCGGCTTACTTCGAGGATGCCCAAGAAGGAGCAGGTAACTTGTATGACCTAATCGAGGCGGTCGCCGTTCGTCGATCGCGTACATTCATTCGTCAATATTACCCGGACGCAACACTAGAGGGCAAACGCGTGAGATTCCCAGAACGGGATTTGCATCAAATCGAGTACTCAATGCATCCGCAGCTCGCGACATTGCATACTGAGGCAGCGCACGCCATAGAAAACGCAAATTTGGTTCCGTACCGTCTCGAGAGCTATCGCATTGGTCTCCGTGACGAAGTAAAGATCCTGCGGGGTGACCTATTGTCGACATTGTTCCGCGTGCTATTGCTAAAGCGCCTCGAGAGTAGCCTTCTTGCCTTTCGGAGTACTCTTCAGAGCATATTGAAGCTTTTTCAAGCTAGCCAAGAAATGCTAATGCAAGGGAAGGTGCTCTCCGCCGAGAATCTACGAGAATACATTCGCGCTCTTAGCGCATCAAAGGAGGATCAGCAATCCGTCGAAGTTCGCGCAGATCTGGAGCCAGAAGAGCTGGGCGAATTTGACGTTCAAGCGATGCAAAGGGACATAGAGACCGATATTAAGAGCCTTGGCAGTGTTCTGGGGCTGCTTCCAGAGAATCCCGACGAACTAGCAAGAATCGATGCTAAGCTCACAGAGGTTAAGAAGCGATTGACGGCGACTCCGCAGAGGACGATTATCTTCACATCGTTTGTTGATACCGCGAACTACTTGTTCAAGCATCTGAGGGCCGAGGGAGTTGTCGTCGGTCTCGTAACAGGAGAGGATTCACGCATATGGGATGGGGCCGAAGAGAAGGGCGTCGGCAGAGGCAGAATCATTAGCCTGTTCTCGCCGGAGAGCAACGAGTATACCATGCGCACGGGCGAGAAGGAAATCCAGATATTGGTAGCGAGCGATGTTCTCTCCGAGGCGCTAAACCTTCAAGATGCTGAGGCCGTTCTGAACTATGATTTCCCTTGGAACCCTATGAAGCTGGTGCAGCGTGCCGGCCGAGTAGATCGAATGGGGTCCTTTCACGACCGCATTGGGATCTATAATGTCTTTCCTGACCGAGGTCTCGAGAGCATTCTTCAACTTATGCAGAAGCTTCTCGACAAGATTGCACAGGCTCACAGATCTGTTGGCGTGGAGTGGAGTCTAATTGGAGAGGAACCTGTGCCCATGAACTTTGCCGTTACATTCGAGCGTGTGAGAGCTGGCGATAAGCACGTACTGATCGATATTGAAAAACATATGGAAGGGCTGGTCGGTCTTGACCCGCAAGAGCAACTTCTAGCGATCCTCCAGACGCTCTCTAAGGAGGAGCTGGACAGGATACCTGATGGGGCAGGCAGCCTGACAAAACTGTCAGCCCAAGCGAGAAACAGGCAGACTGGTATCTTTGTGGCATACCGCCGTCGCCGCGGCCCGCAAGATGTTGACAAGGTCTGGCGTTTCTATCCTGACGGGAGACTTCAAGCGATGTCCAATAAGACTGAGATCATCGAACAAATACAATTCCCGACGTCTCACGAACCGGAAGCAAGATTCGGAGATGATTCCCTACGCCGCCTTCGAGAGGTCAGGTTAGCTACAGAGGAAGAACTTCGCGCCATAGAAGCGCGACAACGCACCGTTCGGATAACAGGTCCGATCCGCCGTGCATTTGACCTCATCCGCTTGAAGGGCCGGGGCGACCTTGACCGGTTCCTGCAGCTTACGTGGCAACAACCAGCAGTACAGCGCGAAATCCACAAGATCGACTTCCGCCGAGAAGACAAAGCATTAAGTCGTCTTGAGGAACTCGCGAAGACCTTCAGTGATCAAACTAAGATGGTCATGGAGCCTCTGCCCACGGAGTCATCACGGGAGCTTTCCATCTCTCCAGCGCATGACCCCACCCAAGCCGAACTTCCTCAGATGCCCAACGAACATGATCCGAGCTTAGAGCTGGTCTGCTGGATGCACATAGTTCGATGAAAAAAGTCTGCACATAGTCGTCATCCTGAAGCCCCAGCTCCTCACTAACCTTCCCTTGGATTCGAGTTCTCCCTCCACCATAAACCTTAGTGGTAATCCTCTCCCGCCTATCCACGCGTAAGAATGCTGTAGACGCCTCCGAGCTACTCATGCGCACATCTTTCAAACCTGAAGACGGGAGCTTTCTCGCGCAATTTTGGTAATTGATCATTGAGACATATTTAAGGAGAAGTTTTTTCCTGCCTGCAAGTGCCCAAAGAAGAAATCTGAATTGTGAGATATCGCGAATCCTTCGCGCCATGCGGTAGCACTCTT
>Ga0315280_10003185_pt1 | contig 25484 bp, 17 predicted proteins | sample YL17G06_40_MG_FD_203697 | JGI IMG/M metagenome (GOLD analysis project Ga0315280, IMG submission 203697) | Sediment microbial communities from Yellowstone Lake, YNP, Wyoming, USA - YL17G06_40 | ecosystem: Environmental > Aquatic > Freshwater > Lake > Sediment | place: USA: Wyoming | collected...
AGGCACTCCAATGGGATTCCAACCTAATTCTCTCCTGGTCCCTTGACCAGAGATTTCTTCCTGGATTTCTGCCTCCCCCCAAGGAGAAAGATTTGGGGAATGACAAGCCTTAAAAGGCTGGGCTATTGTCATTCTGTCCCGCTGGGACAGCAAGACCTTCTCATTGTTTTAGGCGCTCTTATTCAATTTGGTGTATTTGGTTGAGGCGAAGGGCGCAGCATCCTGCGCCGCTACAGCGCGTGAAATGATCGGACCGTCTGTCAACCAATTTCGCGAATTTCAATAATGCACGAATAATGTAGCTGTGCGCCCCTCGTGGCCGTTGTGTCGTTGTGGTTTAGTAAGAATTCACTACGACGGCATAACGAGCACGACTAATAGGTCGCCGTGTTTGTAAATAGTTGTGCTAACTTCTTTGCTTGCTCCGCTTCTGTTCGTACATCAGGGAATCTGCTCGGGTCAACAGTTCATCGAGCGAACAAGGCGATTCGGGGTCGTAGTGACTGATGCCCACACTCAACGACAGTTTCCAGTGGTGTTTTTCTCTTGTATTGTAGGCTTTGACATTCTCTTGGAGGCGAGCCGCAAGGGTTTCGGCGACGGTGGGAGAAGTTTCCACAGCGAGAATGGCGAACTCGTCACCGCCCACCCGGGGCGATGATGTCAGAGCCGCGAAAAGTCTCTCGGAGAACGCGCGACAAGGCGGTTAATGCCGCGTCGCCTTCCTGGTGGCCGAGGCTGTCGTTGATCCATTTCAGGCCGTCGAGATCGGCAAAAACCAACAACAAGCCTTTTTGGGTTCGACTAGCGAGCTTCAATTGTTGCTCGGCTAAGATCAGAAATCCCCGCCGGTTGTGCAGACCCGTTAGTTGATCAATCAGCGACATGGCGCGAAGCATTTCCATGCGGCGAGTGCGGTCAATTCCAACGGCGGCGTGATGAGCCAGCGCCATAGCAAAGTTGCGGTCTTCTTCGGCAAAAGGCGGCTTGCCTTTCTCGCGGCCGATGAGCATGAGGCCGAGCACCTTGCCCAGCAGCCGAAGAGGCATACCGAGGCACGGCCCAACGCGAGGATGCCAGGACGGATAGCCGATATAGTCAGGGTCGGTTGTGACATCCGGAGTCCACACCACTTCGCCGCCAACGATTCGTCGCAATATCCCTTGTCCCTTGACCTGGGTACCGTCGGGGATTCTGGACATTGGAAAGTTGGCGGGATAGACGGTTCCGATTGCACCCGTGTCCGGGTCAAGTTCCGCAATGACACCGAAATCGGCCTCGAGCAGATCGGTCGCGCGGTGAATTACCAGATTGAGTAGTTCGGCGCGATCGCTGAGAGGGGAAATCTGGTTCACTAGCTGTGCCGCCGCCTCGATCCGCCGCTGGGCGGCCTTGCGTTCGGTGATGTCCTCAATCACCCCGTCGAAGTATTCGATCTCGCCCGCTTCGTTCCGGACAGCGCTGGCCGTAACAGCCCCCCAGATTGGCGTTCCATCTTTCTTTCTCAGTCGTATTTCGGCCCGGAAAACGCTTCCCTCTGCAATCAATTTGTCGGAGAAGGCCTTGCGCTCGGCGGGGTCCTGGTAGAGGTCGGCTACAGGGGTCTTGAGGAACTCTTCGACCGACTCGTAGCCAAACATCCGTGCGTGCGCGAAGTTGACCGCGAGGAATTTGCCTCGTGGGCCCGGTGTGTTTCGGTAGAGCCCGATCGGCAGATTCTCGACCAACGTGCGGTAGCGTTCCTCGGACAGCCGGAGGGTTTCTTCAGCGCGCTTGCGATCCACGATCTCGCGCTCCAGTTCTTGTTTGGCTTTGGTCTGCTCTGCGACGAACAGCCTTGTTCGAGCGGCGCTGCCCAAAATGAGCCAAAGATACGCCGTCAAAAAGCCGGTGCACAGCAGTCCTCCGGCCAGGATGATCCAGGGCTGCCATGTCTGCCTTGACTCAAGAAACTCTGAGGAAGGTGTACATATCACGAGCCATTCTCGACCTCCCACGGGGAGCGTTGATGCGTAGTGCAAGCCGACACGCAAGGCGGCCTCATCCTCGGTTGGAGCGACCGGTGTCGGACGCGACGATAGAGAACAAAGAAACCGCTCGCCCGCAGAGGCGGAGGCGTCAAAAACATGGACATCAATTCCCTCCGTTTCCCAATAAGCCAGAGCGTGTTTTACGGCATCCCCAATCCGAAAGACGGCCAAGCCAAAGCCCTCGAGGTTTTTTCGGCGCGATTCGACGGAGTCAGCCGGTGCGTCCTTCCGATAGACGGGCAAGAAGGCCAGGAATCCGAATTGCTGGCCCCTCTCCTGCACGAGAGTGATCCGAGTACTTGCGACCATTTCGCCGGTGTCACGCGCGCGACCGAGCGCCTCCAACCGCGTCGGGTCCGAGGCCAAATCAAACCCCAGAGCGGTTTCGTTGCCTTTGTAGGGCTCGACATAATAGACGGGGAAATACTCGTCGCGCCGGGCGGCCCGGACCATCTTCCCTTGCGCGACTCGCTCCGTAATCCGGAACTCGGCGAAGCCCTCTTTCCGGGCTGCCTCTTCATAGGCGGCGCGCTGGGCGTCGGGTATGCGAGGGATCCACTCCAATGCCTGGATGCCGGAGCGGCGCGCAAGAAACGGCCTCACGAACTCGTGAAACTCCCGGCGGTCGACTTCTTCTGTTGCGCCATAAAGCGCGCCAATCGCTTCAAGTTCCAGCAGATGCTGATCGAGGCCACGCCTCAATGCCGAAACCCGGCTTTCGCCCGCGCGCGCAAACCCGGTCTCAGTCCGGCTCTGTTCCCATCCGGCAACGATGCTGAACGAAAGAACCGACAGCCCGATGCCGACGCAGGCCACGAGCACAAGGGGAAGGTACCGAAAACGGGAGAAAGCGCTTGTGCTACGGTTCATTTCGCCTGTCCGATCGCGCATTCTTCAGATGCCCCCGCCTGGCCGCCGACTTTCGGTCCACAACCGTTTGTCTTGCGTCTATCCGGCTGTGTTCCGCATCGAGAAGCGACCGATGAATGGTATGCCTTGATCCATCCCGGTGTCAAACGTGCGTTGTCCTTGTCACGAGCAGATCACCATTCCAAGATCGTCCCACCTTCACTTATGGTTCATCGTCGAAATCGCCACCGCCGCTTTCGTCGTCATCGCCGAAATCATCGCCGCTGTCCAGGTCGTCGAACGAGTCCGCGTCACTGCCCTTTCGCGTGGTTCCAAGGACGGTTGGGCGGCCAATGATTCGGGCAACTTTGGACGACTTACATTTTGGACAGGAGACGTTTATGCCGCCAGTGTATTCGGCGATGGTGGCGAAAATCTGGAATTCCTTGCCGCACTCTTCGCAGCGATATTCGTAGAGAGGCATCGGTTTTCCCCCCGCCAAACGTTCGGAGTTCACACTGTAGGGTGTCTCTTTTTTCAGCCTGAAAGGCCGCACTCCAAACCGATTTTCGTGAAAAGTCAATCACGATGGCGCGACGAGCACCACGTCGCTCTATCGGGCTCTATCGCTGTGTCTATGAATGCTTGTGCTCGGTCTCTTCGAGCGGTTCTTTCGGGCTGGGGCTTCGCCGCTTGCGGAAATCCTCGATCGCGCCCTGGATGGCATCTTCGGCGAGAACGGAACAGTGGATTTTAATCGGGGGAAGTTCGAGCTCGCGCGCGATCTCGATATTCTTGATTCTCAGGGCCTCTTCAAGGGTTTTGCCCTTGAGCCACTCGGTGGCCAGACTGGCGCTGGCAATGGCGCTGCCGCAGCCAAACGTCTTGAATCGCGCCTCCTCGATAATTCCTTGCGCGTTGACCTTGATTTGCAGCTGCATGACATCACCGCAGGCCGGTGAGCCAACGATGCCCGTGCCCACGCCCTCCTCGTTCTCGGCGAAGCTGCCGACGTTCTTGGGGTTCTGAAATAGCTCGATGACTTTCTGCGAATACACGACGGCGCCTCCGCGTCAGGAGGGTTGCGAACCGCGATCGTGGTGATCGTGCTCGCCCCAGTCCACCGAGCGGATATCAATGCCCCGGCGTGCCATTTCATACAGCGGCGACATCTCGCGCAGGCGGTGGACGGCGCGCACCACCTTTTGCGCGACGTAGTCCACCTCTTCGTCGGTGTTGAAACGACCGAGACCGAACCGGATGGACGAATGCGCCAGCTCGGCCGGGACACCCAATGCCCGAAGGACATAGGAGGGCTCGAGCGTGGCCGACGTGCAAGCCGACCCGCTGGAGACCGCCACGTCATCCATGCCCATCATCAACGACTCGCCCTCGACGTAAGCAAAGCTCATATTTAGGCAATTGGGCAGCCGGTGCTCGAGACTGCCGTTGACGGAAACCTCTTCGAGGTGGCCGAGAAGGTAGTTCTGAAGTTTGTCGCGCAACGCGGCGAGGCGGCGGCTCTCCTCGGCCATCTCGGCCTGGCAAATCTCGCACGCCTTGCCCAGGCCTACGATACCGGGCACGTTGAGAGTGCCCGACCTCATGCCGCGCTCGTGGCCGCCGCCGTCAATAATTGGAATCAACTTGACGCGGGGTTTCTTGCGGCGGACATACAAGGCGCCGATTCCTTTAGGCCCATACATTTTGTGCGCCGAAATGGACAGGAGGTCAATTCCCAGAGCCTGAACATCCACGGCCACCTTGCCCAGCGCCTGCACCGCGTCGCAGTGGAACAGAATCCCCCGTTCTTTGGCGATCTGGCCGATTCGCTCGATCGGGTGAATCGTGCCGATCTCGTTGTTGGCGAACATGATCGTGATCAGAATGGTCTTGTCGGTGACGGATGCGGCCAGTTGATCGGGATCCACGCGACCGTCGCGCCCGACCGGCAGATAGGTCACCGTGCCTCCCTGGCCTTCGACCCTTTTGCAACTGTCGAGAACCGCCTTGTGTTCGGTGACACAGGTAATGATGTGGTTGCCTTTGTCAGCGTGGGAAGCGACCACACCCTTGATGGCCAGGTTATCCGACTCCGTTGCCCCGCTCGTGAAGATAATCTCTTCGGGTTCGGCATGGATGAGTCGGGCGATCTGCTCGCGGGCGATCTTCACGGCTTCGGCGGCACGCCAGCCGAATTGATGAGTGCGGCTGGCAGCATTGCCAAATTCTTCGGTGAAATAGGGCCGCATCGCCTCGAAGACCCGTGGGTCCACGGGCGTCGTCGCATGGTTGTCCATGTATATCGCGCGCTTCATCGAACTCACCGGCCTCCCAACAGTCTCGCCCTCTGTGCGCCAGCGTTGCTCTTTTTGCACGCTTGAAAAGCGATTTGCCCTCCATCCTGTCAACTGTTTGTTTATCCCCTTGGTGCGAGTTGTTTGCAAGCTCACAATTACCATTTTTTAGGTTGAGCAAACCTCATGCCCGCCGGAAGCCTTGGATTGATATCGGGTAACTTCCGTAATATCAATGTGGGGTGGCACTACGTTCGTGCTTTCATGGGGCCGTCCGACGCGCGTGTAACTTTTTCGCGCCGGTCTATCGGCGGAAGTGATGAATCTCGATCATCTGCCTGGGAAAATCATGCGGGAAGTGGAGCGGGTTCAGAATGCCGCTGGCGAGACTCCCGTCATTTCGTGCCACCGGGAGGCTCAATGCGAACAACACGAACCCGGGTAATGCACGCGTTGACGTCGCCTTCCGGTCCGGCGTAATCACTGATAAATGCGAATCGGATTCGATTCATGTTCGTAGCTGGTGTTATTCTTACTTCTTGCCAGGATATGGAACCGTCCTTTCGGGCGAAGGTGTATTTCGCTAGATCGGTTTTGCTGCCTGGAGTCCGCAGGGCGACGATTACTGTTCCGACACGGGAATGTTGCCCCTCTATCCTGATCCCATATTCCGTTTTGGCTGTCAGGCTTGTCGCAATGTCGAACGAAGAATCCTGCACGAGGAGATAGACAGATCTGCCGGAGACGCTACCCCCCTGGATATTCTCAAACTCTTCAGTGGAATACTCACGCCCCACGGCCTCCACTGTAGCATCGTCTTTTGTGAGCCCCGCCGGCAGGAACAGCCGATAGGTTCCGGAGGTTAGGATTATCTGCCCCGGTTGTGGCAACGGATCGTTTTCGAGAAACATTGGTGAACCCGCTGGAAGTGGACGGCGAAGAGCAATGGAAACGACATTCTCGCGCCCGACTTCGAACCGAATGACCCTGTCAAGTGTCGGAACAATTTCCGTCACATCTTGGGCCACATTTCCATCCCAAAGACAAAAGTAAACTTGCTCATATTCGGGAGGGGCTTGTTCGCGAATTTCAAATAGTTGTGTGACGGAGGTATCGAAATCAATGGGGCGGTCAGCCACGGTGATTCTCCGAGCCTTGAACGACCAGCCCAGGTATCGGCTAACGCTATAGCGCTGCATCCGGCCGGTGATCTTGAAATGCGATACCTTTTCCGGGTAGCACACAAACAACAAGGAACCCTCCGGAATGTGCGCATATTTCTCGACGATCTGATCGCGCATATCCTCGTGCTGCTTGTTGCAGTTTATCCAGAACAGCTTGCGACTTTCAGTGGAAACGGCGAAGTGGCCCACAAGGAAAAGGATCAAGAGAAGATTCACAAATCGAACGGGGTGAAACCGCCTGGTGTCCGCCGGTGTCTCTTCCGTGAGCAACGGACAGAGGAACATGAGAAACCCCGGAAGTCCTACCGCGATGTATCTGGCATTGGGCACAAAGACCGAAAGGCAGACGACCGACGTGGCTATCCATACAAGGCCAATGATTTGGAGGCGTCCGAATCGCCGACAAATAGCTCCGGCCAGGAAGAGGAACAGGAATAGCATTGCGAGTGAACGATCGTAGATTACTTCCAGGGGCGGGGTATGGGGTGACTGAAATTCAGGCCAAATTCCGAAGTAGCGACCCAGACCGTCAAAAAGCCATACGAGATAATTGCAACCGATAAGGCCATATTGTGAGGTGCTCGCCGCACGATATCCTTCATGTTCAGGGTAGGGAAGATAGTAATACAAATACCAAAACGTCTGGGCAACGGCGGATATGGCGAACGGAATAGCGAAATAGTAAATGCCCTCGCGGATGTTCTTACGTGTTTCCTTGTGTCTCCAGAAAAAACAGTAGAATAGAAAAGACAAATAGATGAGCCCAAATTCGGACGTCTCCATACAAATGATATACGAGAGCAGCGATAGGATATAGGTAATCCACCAGCGCGATCGAAGGAAACGATTCATCAAAATGATGGCGAGAACGCCAAAAGCGCTCTGCACTAGCGGCCAGGAACCGCTAGCCCAGAACACGGTGTCATTGAGGCAGGGGTGTGCGCAAACGAGTAATGCGGCTATGAATCCAGTGGTTTGCGATCCGCCCATCTCAACAATCAGCCACCAGACCAAAAAGGAAAACCCAATCAAAAACGCCAGAAGATACCAAAAGTACGGGGGATAATTCTCGCCAAATATCAGGTACATGAGGCTGAAATGGATTTTTAGAAAAGGACTGAAGTGAATAGCAGCCGGTGTCATCACAAAGTGCCAATAGCTTTTGCTCGTGTTCAGAGCGTCTATCAGCATGATGTCATCGTGGTGAAAACCACATTCGGAAATCCCCCGGTACAGCAATGCGGAAAACATGATTAGCCCACCCCCGCACAGAACGTAGAGAAAACGCGGGTGTTGCAGGGTGGCTTTCACAAATGCTGAAGCACGTTCCAAATAACGAGGCATTTCTGGTTCCCTGATGACCGTGCGGTCTACCGATTTCTTTCCGATTTCAAGACCCAAAGGTATTTGTCACTTCGCTTGGAACGACAGCCTGGACTTTTGTTACGTTACCTGGATCAGCGCATAAATATCCAGGCAAAATGGCTTGAGGAAGGCGCAGCGGAGAACCTCGCCGGCGGATGAGGCAATCTCCCGCAATTCAGCCCGAGTGAATACGCGGATATGTCCCATGGCCAGCCCCGGAGCCAGCTGTCCGAGCAGCCGCCTCAATCCCAGTGCACGCAGCATCGCTTTGATTTGCAGGACGGCGCGGTCATTTGGAACACTCACGAGCACCAAACCGTCCGGCCGAACCACTCTGGCAAACTCCCGGACGGCCGCCACGGGGGCCTCAACATGTTCGAGAATCGAGGCCGCCAACAGGGCATCGAGACAGCCGTCCTCCAACTCGATGTGGGAGGCGTCGGAAACCAATCCCCGAACTTTTGGCGAGCCGAGCGATTCCAAAGCTCTCGCCACCATTGCTGGATCGGAATCAATACACACGACCTGGTCCACGTGAGACAGGATTTCGCGGGCGATATGGCCGGCCTCGCAGCCTACGTCGGCGACTCGATGTGGGCGATTTTGAAGGAGCAAGTGGGTCAAGGCGCGAATGCGACTTCGTTCCTTAACCCGGATCAGGAAATTCTCATGCGCCGACTTCAACGACATCGGGAAGTAGCGATTGACCGCCTGGTTCCATTCTTCGAGGGCCACCGGTTTGCCATCAATAGACAATTCGAACGTCCCCGACGCGATGTCCACTTTCTTGCGAAGTTGGTGTCCACCTCGCGTGTAGGTATCTTCGTAAACCGTCTTTCGCATTACGGCCTCGGTTCCGTTTGGTCGCTCGTTCGAGCTCGATTTCGAACATCGCGCTGGACGCGGTAGATGATTCGGCGCAGGTCGCGAATCTGGAGAGCCATAAAGCAGAACAGGAGGGTCTGTATGCCGGCAATAATGAGTAGAATGGAAAGGAAAAGGGCGGGCCGTCCCGCCACAGGATGGCCGCGTAGAGACAGAGAGAGTAGATAGAGCCCGATTGCCACACCTAAAAGGACGGAAATAGCGGCGGTGGTTCCGAAAAGCAAGAGCGGGTATTCGTTGAATCCAAACATCAAATGGGAGCGAATGAGTTTCCCGGCCCGAAAGGATGATTGGCGTTTCCCGCGGGCTTTCTCCCATCGAAGAACTGCCGGAATCTCGCCCATCCGAAAACCCAGCGCGTGTGCCTTGGCGATGATTTCGAGATGAATTTCCTTGCCGTCCTGTTCGAGATCGAGCGCTTCGATCACCTCGCGCCGGTATGCCCGCGTCATCCCTGTATTCGTACACAAATTGCCGGGCATAATCTTTTGGAGAAGGGCATTGCCCAATCGCGAAAGGAAAAGACGGTTCGCGGGAACATTTTCCACCCGGCCGCCTTTCATGTAGGGCGAAGCGACAACCAGGTCGAGACCCTCGCCTTGCAGATGATGGAGCATCCGATCAATGATGTCTTCGCCATAGCTGAGATCGGATTCGGTCGTGGCGATATAATGGCCCCGCGCCGCTTGAAAACCGCGACGTAAGGCGTAGCCGCGTCCGCGATTCTCTCGGTAGGTGATTACTCGGATTCTCGGCTCGGTGGCGGCAACACTCATGGCTTCCGCATAGGAATTGTCGGTGCTCCCGTCGTTGACGAGCACAATTTCCCACGATTTGCCGGATTCTTCCATCTTTTTGGCAAGTTTCCGCAAATTCGCTGCGATATTCTCCCCTTCATTGTACATGGGGCAAATCACGCTCACCTCTACGCGGGCCGCTGAAAGGTGGGGAGTTTCCTCTACGGTCATTTTCCGAAGCTACCCTCTACGCGCTATTTCGCGGAACGCACCGGGCCCTGCACACCACACGAGGTTTCCAAGACAGCTCGTTCGGCAGCGTAGGAGAACAAAGCAACTTCATAACGGCCACGGGGACAGCTGTTTTGCGAACGTAAGGACCGACATGAGAACGTCACTAGGGGCGGTCCTAATCCCTTGTTCCGCTTGCGAAGTGTCTGGGGAAAAGCAGGCTGTGTCAAGGCAGAAAGCCCTCGCGGTTCGGATTGTTTGATTTGCGCAATCCCTCGAAAATGAATACGACTCCACCGAGCAATCCGAAGCCGACAATCACCGCAAACACGGCAAAGGAGACCGCTATGGCGTCGCTCGAGGAAACACCATACCTCGACAGAAAATAGAGAAAAGCCCCTTCTCTCAGCCCGATGCCATTGATCGAAATCGGCAACATGGTGATCGCAACGACCAGGGGCACCACCACGATCACGGCCTCCAGGGAAACGGCGAGTCCCAAGCCTCGAATGATCGCCCAGTATAGGGCGACAACCAACACCGCGCAAACCACGGAACTGGCCAACCCGAAGACAAGGGCCGAGGGCTTTCGCGCCAATCGCGAGAGCGTCGAAGAAAAATTGTCCATCTTTTGCATAACACTGTGCGGCACAAGCGGAATCTTTCGCCGCGTCAATCGGGGGGCCAGGACGATAGCTAGGGGCGCGCCCACAATTACAGCCAGGGAAGCGGCCAGGAAAGGAGCACACACCAAAGCTCCTCCGAGTAGTTCCCACCGCGCCAGGATCACAATGGTGGCATAAACGAGCATGGTGTACATGGCTGTTCCCCGGTCCATCAGGACGGACGCCAGCGCCGCGGCCCGGCGCGAGGTCAGAGTGGCGAGGTCATAGACGCGCTTGATGTCCCCGCCCACGCCCGTCGGCAGGAATGTACTGAAGAACGTGCCAACCATATACAGCATATTCAGCTTGGATAAGGGGAACTCAATGCCATCAGCGCGAAGGAAGATCTGCCACTTCCAGGCCCTCACGACCACACTGAGAAACATCAGAATTATGCTGACGACAATTGCCCACAGATGCGCGCTTGCCAGTGTTTCCAGCACTGATCTCAAATTGGCTTTGCGCAATACCCAAACAATCAGGGCTGTGGCGACCAGCAAGCGCGCGATCAGACCCATCGCGCCTTTCACTCTGGCGGATACCATTGTCCCACTCCGCCGTAAACTTCCTTTCGATCCGCTCCAGGCCCAACGGCTTTTGGAGTTCGGCACCGATAGCGCCGCAAAGAATAGAAAAGTTGGTCAAGCCAAGAGAACTCGAACAATTTCATTCGAGGCCGTTCCCGAACCAAATGGGCGGGTCGGGGGGCCAGTGGGTTCTTCGGTCACGGCCCGCAACTTGTCTTTGATATCTTCCGTCGGCGGCAGCAACCGATTCCACCCGTTTTGCAGTGTCTCGGGCCACTCGGTTTCCTCGCGCAACGTCACGCAGGGTACGGCATAGAAAAGAGCTTCTTTTTGCACGCCACCGGAATCCGTAATAATCATGCGGGCGTTGCGCTGCAACACCACCATCGTCAGATAGGACACAGGCTCGATCACACGCACGTGGTCACCGAACACGACTCCATGGCTTCGGGTTCGCGAGAGCGTGCGCGGATGCATAGGAAAGACCACGGGACAGTCGGGTGCGCCGAGTGTACCAAGCGCCACAGCAATTCTCGCCAGGCGTTCACGGTCATCCGTATTCTCGGCTCGATGGATAGTGGCCAGGTGGTACGATTTCGGCCGGATCTTCAGGTCATTCATGACCCGTTGTTCGATCGCTCGTGCTTTTGTTGCATAGAACAGAGCGCAGTCATACATGACGTCACCAACCAAGTGAACGCCGCGCCGAATACCTTCTCTTTCGAGGTTTTTGACCGCCGTTTCGGTGGGACAGAAAAGCAGCTCGGACAGGTGATCTGCAACCACCCGGTTGATCTCTTCCGGCATCCGGCGATTGTAAGAACGCATTCCGGCCTCGACATGACCGACGGGGATATGCCGCTTGGAGGCCGCCAAAGCGCCCGCGAGAGTCGTGTTGGTGTCGCCGTAAACCAAAACGCAATCCGGGTTTTCCTGGACCAATACTTCCTCCAGGCATTCGAGCATGCGGCCTGTTTGTGCACCGTGCGAGGCGCTGCCAACACCAAGATTATAGTCGGGTTGAGGGATGTCCATCTCGTCGAAGAATACCTGCGACATGTTGTCGTCATAGTGCTGCCCGGTGTGAACGATTTTCTCGACGATTGGGCACGAAGAAGGTTCCCTGTTGCGTTGTGCAATGGCGCGACTGACCGCCGCCGCTTTGATGAACTGCGGCCGCGCTCCAACGACTGAGATGATACGGAGACACCCGCTTTTTCTCACCGCTCTCCTCCAACCGTTGGCCGCGGTGGAACTTGCGCAACCCTATCTGCCGAAGTAGTCCACAATGCAATCCACGACATACTGCATTTGTCCGTCCGTCAGTTCGGGGTAAATGGGAAGGGCAAGTGTTTCTTTGGCAGCCTTTTCGCTTTGAGGGAAATCGCCTTCTTTATGACCCAGATAGGCAAAGCACTCTTGGAGATGCATCGGCAGGGGATAGTAGAGTTCTGTCCCCACTCCCCTCTCTTTCAGATGCGCCGCGAGTTCGTCGCGCCTCGCAATGCGAATGACGTACTGGTTGAAAATGTGGCGATCCGTTACGACTTTGGGGAGGATGATTCCTTTTTCGACCAAGCCGGCGGCGGTGAGAAGTCGGTCGTAACGCACAGCATTTGCCTGACGGGCTGCTGTCCAATCATCGAGATGGCGCAATTTCACGAGTACGATGGCGGCCTGTAATGCATCAAGGCGAAAATTTCCGCCAATGAGCTTATGGTAGTATTTTGGCTTTGCCCCGTGAGCACGAAGCTGCGCCACTTTTTCCGCGCGTGCCACGTCGTTTGTCACCACCATTCCACCATCGCCCGCCGCGCCAAGATTCTTTGAGGGAAAGAAGGAGAGGCATCCGTAGTGGCCGATAGAGCCGGCACGTCTGCCTTTATATTCCGCACCGATGGCCTGAGCGGCGTCCTCGATGACGACCAGCTTGTGCTGTCCGGCAATTTCCATAATCCGATCCATGTCTGCCGTCTGGCCATAAAGGTGCACCGGCATGATGGCCTTGGTTTTCTTCGTGATCTTGTCTTCGATTTGTGCGGGATCAATGTTGTAATGGATGGGATCAATGTCCACAAAGACCGGTCTGGCACCCGTTCGTGCAATCGAGCCGGCGGTTGCAAAAAAAGTGTAGGGTGTTGTAATCACCTCGCTGCCCGATCCGATGCCCTCGGCCATGAGTGAGACAAGAAGAGCATCCGTGCCCGAGGAAACGCCGACGCCGTGGGTGCAGCGGCAATATTTGGCAATAGCGTCTTCGCATTCCTTAACCTTCGGGCCGAGGATAAAGGATTGCGACTCGAAAATCGCCGCAACGGCGGCGTCTATCTCCGCCCGGATCGTTCTATACTGGGCTTTCAGGTCGAGCAGCGGAACGTTCACGTTTCCTGGCCCCTCGCGTTTTGAAAACGTCGTAAGGCTGGTTCCCGACGGTCAAGTTTTCCGGCAACGGTGCTTCCTCGTCTAAGTCCAGACACCGAAGGACGCCGGGTTCCACTTCTCGGTAGCGAAAGCCGCTCTCAGGACAAATCATAATGCCATCGGGGCCCGGTTTGCTCAGACGATGGCCGTAGCGGCTCATCCATCCAACCTGGCGAGCGGGGACCCCGACAACCAATGCGTAATCGGGGACATCCTTCGTAACTACCGCGCCCGCACCTACGAAAGCATAGCGTCCAATTTCCACGCCACATACCACTGTTGCATTGGCACCGATAGTCGCACCGCGCCGCAAAACAGTTTTTTCATATAACGAATGACGAAGGATCTGGGAACGGGGGTTGGTGACGTTGGTTAAGACACACGATGGGCCGAGAAATACATCGTCCTCGATGATCGTGCCCGTATAGATGGAAACATTGTTCTGTACCTTGACGTTGTGTCCAATAATGACGTCACGGGCCACGTGGCTATTCTGCCCGAAGATGCAGCGCTCGCCGATCTTGACGTTCCTCATGATGTGACTGAAGTGCCAGATCCTCGTCCCCGCACCAATCTCACACGGTTCATCCACCACGGCAGTTTCGTGAACGAAATAGGGCTTCTCGGGGGCAGGCGATGGACGAGAAATCGCCGATCTTCTCACCGGTTGACTGCTCTCGAGCGATTGCTGACATGCGGCAAGAACCTGCAAAACGCGAAGCCCTTCCTGTCCGTCCGTTAAGGGTTGCTTGCGTGACTCCACGCATTCGAGAAAATGCATACATTCGGCGCGTAGTGGTTCCACCGTTTCGACTTCCACAACTTCTCCCTCTGCTTTGACCGCCGTTGGGATTCGATTCTTCCATGCAACCTTGTGGGGATATACAATCAATTTGTTCTTCGCGGTGTCATCGAATACCGCCATCTTATCCGATCCGACGACAACCAGGCGTTGTTCTTTGAAGGGATGGAGCCAGCTCACGAATACGTGCGCTCGGACGCCGCTGGGGAATAGAAACTGACTCACTGTAACGTCAAAGACTTCCTGGCTGAGATAGCTGCCGCCCTCGCAGGATACCGAACAGGGTTCTTCCCCAAGCAAAGCAAGCATCACAGAAATATCATGCGGCGCAAAGCTCCACAGTATGTTTTCCTCCGTCCGGATTTTGCCGATGTTTAGACGGTTGGAATACAGATAGTGGATGCGGCCAAGATCCCCATCTCGGATGAGCTGCTGCAATCTACACACGGCCGGATGGTAACGAAGAATATGACCCACCATCAGTATCCGCCCGATCTGAGCCGATCGTGTGACCAATTCCTCACCTTCACGAACCGTCATTGCCAACGGCTTCTCGACGAAAACATCTTTTCCTGCCTCCAAGGCTTCTCTGGCCATTTGGAAATGTGTCTTCGCCGGCGTGGCAAGAACGACGGCTTGAATCCCGCTGTCGCTGAGCACGGACGAGTAATCCGACCGAAATTCTACAGTCACATGTTTCTGTCTTGCGATGGGCTCCCGTGACGGGTCGTTATCACAGACCACTCTTAAGCTTCCAAGCTCTTGAAAACTCCGTGCAAGGTTCTTGCCCCAGTAGCCCATGCCAACGACAGCTACCTGGATTCCCATAGGACAATTCCCTCTCTCGCACTGAAACTAATGTGCCGTATGCTGAAAGCTTCGACTCTCGCAAGGGGCCTTTTTGCTTTCCTCACAAGAAACAAATCCACCGAGTTACTTGCCTTTCTCAAGCTCCTCTGTCAATTTGCCAGTCGCTTTCACAGATCCTAAGGGAGCGTGGCAGACAAAAGTCAAGGGGGAAAGCCTGTTCTGCCTTTCTCGCGCAGCTTCGAAGCCGCGACACTGCCCAAGGCAACCAAAATGCTGCGGACCAGCAAGTCCCTTGTCTTACAAGCAATAGTGACTTGAAAATGAATAGCGACGCCCGGTTCCCAGACGAGGCAAAATGTAGGATTCAGATCACGTTTTCTGTGAGGTCAACGTTTTCGATTCCATCCATTTCCATCCTATCTATGGCTTGGCTCGCCACTGCTGCCAGCGCGACAACCAATAAAGCGGCAAACCGATGATGAGTATGAGTACGGCCCAAAATGTTTCGGTCGGCGCATAATCCACACTTCTGTAAACCATAAAAGCCGAAAAACCACAAAAGATGATGGGGAGGAACGGATAGCCAGGAACCCGGTAGGGACGTTCTATTTCGCGATCCTTATCTCTGAGCGCAATCAGTGCGCAGGTGGTCAAGGCGATGAACGCCCAGAAAGCGGCGGCTGTGAATTTCACCATCGTGTCGAAGCCATTGCGGCTACCGAACGCAACGATCAACACAAGGATAATTACGCCCTGAAGGATCAACGCGGCGACGGGGGTTCCGAATCGCTCGTTCCATCGTCCCAGTGGGCCAAACACTCGGTGCTCTACGCCCATGGCATAATAGACTCGCGCACTCGTGAGAATAAATCCGTTCAAAGCTCCCAGGGCCGAAACCACGACGAGCGCTGCGATCGTTCTTGCTCCTGTTTCGCCAAACTTCAGCTTGAGCACGTCAGAAGCCACGGCCGACGAGGATTTCATTCCCTCAACCCCCAAACTATGCACAAACGCCACGTTGACGAGAATATAGATAACGATCACGGCGCCAAGCCCTATGATCAGGGATCGCGAAATGTTCCGACGGGGATCCTTGACCTCAGCCGCCACGTAGGCGATTTCGTTCCAACCGCCATAGGTCCATGAAACGAAGACCATTGCGAGAGCGAAATTGCCCGCCCCCACGGGGGAAATCTCGCCGGCTGGAACCTGCGCCGGATTGAAAAGAAAGGCGACAAGGAAAACCACTGCAAGGCCCAGAACCTTGACTATGGTCAGTATGTTCTGTGTCGTGGCTCCTTCGCGTACGCCGATGACATTGATACCCGTCAGGATAACCGTGGCTGTGGCGGCAAAGATGGTCGCTGAAAATTTTCCCAGCGGATAGAAACGAGTGGCATAGTCGCCAAACACATAGGCGATTGCGCCAATGGAACCTCCCTGAATAATTGCCAGACGCGCCCAACCGAACAGGAAACCGCACCATGGGCCAAACGCACGGTTCAGATAGACATAGTCGCCTCCCTCACGAGGATAGGTTGTTGCCAGCTCCGCGTAGCAAAGCGCGCCAAGAAAGGAAAGAATCCCGCCTATTACCCAGACCAATAGAACCCACACGGGAGGCGAAAGCCCCCACCAATTCGACACAGTTCCTGCGATACGAGGCGGCGATTCGAAGATGCCGGATCCGACGATGACCCCAACGATGATGCAAATCGAACGGAATAGAGTCAGTTGTGCCTGTGGAACGGCGGTGTTGGAAGATTCTGGCATGACGGTTCCTCGACAGGAAAAATCTGGAATATCAATTGAAACTACACTGCTCGCCTGACGGCATGGCCGATTGAAAGAACGCTTCCACCTCCCTTACCCGACAACATGTGTCCGACCACTCGGCTCTGCAATGGCCGTGGATGCTGGTTTTTCACGAAGATTTCTTGGACACAGATGCCGGCGCCTGCCCGGCGATACTGTAAAGACCCCAACCGACCTTGGTGAAATTTGCATTGGTGCTGAGAATACGATTGACGTAATTGACAAGGCCTTTCTTCCTTGGCATTCCCGCGCGAACCAGTGCATTGCAGACCTCTTTGACTCGCATGGGAGCCGACGCGCGCTGCAAGACGTTCTTGATTTTCGATAGGACCGTGCCTCTTCTTGCGCGCCGTACCCGCTTGGCTTTTCTCAGCCGTTTTGGTTGGCGAGCTTTGCGCTTCTTAGTCGGGGCAAGCCCGGCGATTTCTCGCTCAATTTCGTGCAGCCTTTTTTCGATGGCGTTCTTTTCACGCCGCAACGATCGTAACTTCGGAGCCACCAGCTTCGAGTGCAACTGTTTGATTTCGCTCGAGCTCAGGCTCGAAAGCAATTCAACAAGCTGCTTCTTGACTCGCCTCATCGCAGTTTTCCTTTCGGTTGGATTTGTCTGGAATGTTTTGTAAGTGTAGAATTGAGTCAAGAGAAATTTGACATGAAAATGGAGCTCTTACTGTTTCTCAGCCTGAGGACGCAAGATTTGCACAATGATAGATAGACAGAATCTGGTTAATGGACCCGCGGGCGAAATTTAACAGGTTGACTTGCTAATCGGTGCGCAATGTGGTAAAATCGGGGGGAGTCCTTTTCGCGAATTCCCTATCTCCATTTCCAAGATCTAATCACTATTGACACATCATCCAGAAGGAAGTCAAAAATCCATCGGTGTGGAATGTCTGGATGTGCTGCAATGCCGATGGATACCCTATGGGTGGGCGCCCCTCGGCGCACGAGAACGCCAGACATCCTTGGGACTTTGCCACCAAGGTCAGAACGTCGAAAGGCTGGATGAAATGACTGGACGACTGACGGAAACCGCGCTGCTCTTGGTTGAGACGCAAAATGAGTTTATGCACCCCGGCGGGATCTTCCACGAAGGGATACTTCCGGTTGCACGCCAGAATGGCTGTTTTGCGAACCTGGTTGAGCTGGCAAGACGGGCGCGCGAACGGATTCTCTTGGTGTATGCACCGATTTCCTTCTCGCCCGATCATTCCGAACTGACGGGCCGCATGGGTATTTTCGCAAGAGTCAAGACGACGGGGGCATTCAAGCGGGGCGGTTTCGGCGTGCGTTTCTTCAGCGAGATGGAGCCTCAGTCGTCCGATCTTGTTCTTGGTGACCGCAGAGGTATTTCGCCTTTCCACCGGACCGACCTTGATCGGTTGCTGCGGGAGAGAGGAGTGCAGCGGCTAGCGATTGCCGGGTTTCTGACCAACATTTGCGTCGAATCCACCGTGCGATCAGCATACGACCATGGCTATGAAGTGATTGTCGTGAACGATGCCACTGCTTGTCTTTCGCTCGAAGAGCAAACATTCTGCGAGACGCGCATTCTTCCCAATTTTGCGCGGGTGGTGAGCACAAACGACTTTCTCACAGAGATTCGACACTAGCGAGAAGGACTGCCGTTGTCCGGCTTGTGACTAACCAAGGATCGCCCGCAGGTCATCCCGCGCAGTAGAGACCGGCATGATATTGAATTTGTCAGCCAGAACTTTCAACACAGCGGGTGTGACAAAGGCGGGCAAACTCGGCCCCAACCGAATGTTCCTTATGCCTAGCGACAGCAGGGTCAGCAGAATGACCACCGCCTTCTGTTCGAACCACGACAGGACCAGCGAGAGCGGAAGACTGTTGACATCGGTGTCGAACGCTTTGGCCAGCGCAAGGGCAATCTGAGTGGCCGAATAAGCATCGTTGCATTGACCTACGTCGAGCAGCCGTGGAATTCCACCTATATTACCGAAAGTTAACTTGTTGAAGCGGTATTTGCCACATGCCAGTGTGAGAATGACACAATCTTCCGGAACGGCTTGTGCAAATTCGGTGTAATAATTGCGGCCAGGTTTTGCCCCGTCACATCCACCAATGAGGAAAAAGTGGCGTATCGCGCCGCTGTTGACTGCCGCGACCACCTTATCCGCCACGCTCATTACGGCGTTATGCCCGAAGCCGACCAGAATGGTTTTGTCCGGACCGTCTTCCTTGAAACCTTCCGCCGCCAGCGCCGCATTGATGACAGGTGCAAAATTCCGGTCGCGAATGTGAACAACACCAGGCCAAGCGACCAGTCCGCATGTGAATATTCTCGACATATATGTCTCTTTTGGTCTCTGGAGGCAATTGGTGGTCATCAGGATGGCGCCGGGAAACTCATCGAACTCTTTGCGCTGACCTTGCCAGGCGCTACCGTAGTTTCCGACGAGATGCTTATATTTCTTCAACCCAGGGTAGCCATGGGCGGGAAGCATTTCGGAATGTGTATAGATGTTAATCCCTTTGCCTTCGGTTTGCTTGAGCAATTCATCGAGATCTTTCAAGTCATGCCCGGAAATGACAATGGCCTTGCCTTTCACTGGTGTCACGCGCACGGGTGTTGGAACGGGATGGCCATAGGCACTTGTATTGGCTTCATCGAGTAGCCCCATGACGGTAACGTTGACCTCGCCGCACCTCAGGCACATCGCAAGGAGTTCGTCAACGGTGGGACTGCTCTTGGTGAGAAAGTTGAGCGCTTCATGGAAGAATGCATAAATAGCCTCATTTTCCTTGCCAAGAATTTGGGCGTGATCGGTGTAGGCAGCAGCCCCCTTGAGACCATAGGTAAGAAGCTCCTGGAGTCCTGTGACATCGTCGCCAAGGGATTCTCTACGTTTCAGAATTGTCACATCCTCGCCCTGCTTGATCAGGCTTGCCAGATCGCTGGCCGGCGTCCATGCGGCGGGTCCGCCGAGTGTTTCGGGTTGGCGGCCGGCCTTTCGGCAAGCATCTTCGTACAAACGCCTGGCCCTGTCGCGGAACGAGGCTGCTCGCAGCAACAATTCTCGCAAGCGCTCCAGGTCGAAGTTCACATTGGTCACGGTCGAGAACAGGGCCTCTACAGTAAAAACGTCAATTTCGCGGTCTTTGATCCCCAATTCTCTCGCTCGGTGCGCATACATCGAGATGCCCTTGGTCGCATAGACCAGGAGATCCTGCAAGGCGGCGGTTTGGGCGTCTTTCCCACAAACTCCCGATGTGGTGCATCCCGTCCCTTTTGCTGTTTGTTCGCACTGATAGCAAAACATCACTGCAACCTCCTTCTGTCGTCTGTGATCTTTGTCGTTTCGGTTTCTCGTTCCTTTGGCCGCTGGATATCGGCTTGTCGTTATCTGTCTTGCGGAACATTCGCCCCAGGGAAGCCTGGAGCGACCCGATTCGCTTCATTTCCCATGCATCTTGGTTACCAATCGTTCCTCGATTTGTCCGGTTTCTCTCAAGCGAGGAAATGTGCTGAGAAGGAACCACAACAAGGGCAGGGCCCCGACGACAATGATAATCGTGTCCGGTACGATTCGCCAATTACCAAGAACCTGCACAATCGGTAATTCGTAGAAGTCGGCGCTGCGCGCAAACCACAATCCCTTGGTATAGCTGTAGCACACCTGGAGCAGTCCCATGGGCAGCAAGCTGGTGGAAAACATGAGGAATAGTCCGCCGTTGAGGCCCCAAAAACTTACCTTCAGGATGCGATCGTTCCAGTGCTTGTCTTGGACAAGGCCTCGCCACGAAAAAAGGATCACCGAGATCGCCAGCATTCCGTAAACACCAAACAAAGCCGTATGGCCGTGATTTGCAGTCATATACGTTGCATGTTCGTAAAAGTTGATAATCGGCAAGTTGATGACAAAACCGAACACACCAGCACCAAGAAAATTCCAAAAACTGCTGGCGATCAAGAAGTATAGCGGCCACTTGTAGGGAAACTCTCTGCCCTCGGCCCGGATCGAGCGATATTCCAACCAGGCTCGCGTGACCAGGAGGATCAAGGGGATGGGTTCGAGGGAGCTGAATACACTGCCCATCGCTAACCAGAAACTCGGTCCGCCGTACCAAAAGTAATGGTGAGCGGTTCCGGGAATGCCGCTCACGAACACGAGAATGGCCGTCAGATAGGCCACACGGATTGCGGATTGGGCCGTTGCCAAGCCCAGCGTCACCAGAAACAGTGAGATGATCGCCACGCCAAAGAATTCAAAAATGCTTTCCACCCAAATATGCACAACGAACCAGCGCCAGTAGTCCGCAATGGTCAAGTGGGTGCCGCGACTATACATCATCCCGAACCCAAAGAAAATGACTACCAACATGGCACTGAGCAGATAGAACAGGATAAGCGACCGCTGGTTTGGGTTATCCGTATGTCCACGCAGAGCCGGCAGCAAGGCACGATAGACAATGACCAGCCAAAAGAGCAACCCGCCAAAGAGGAGCATCTGCCACAGCCGCCCGAGTTCCAGATACTCCCACCCCTGGTGGCCGAGCCAGAACCACGCTTTCTGGCCCACCATACCCTTGATGCCGAGCACTTCGCCAACCAGACTTCCCACTGCGACGCAGACCGCTGCCGCGAACAAAACATTCACCAACGCGCGTTGCCCTTTAGGCTCGTGCCCGCCGATTAGAGGAGCCAGAAAGATGGCTGTGCCTATCCACGAGATGGCGATCCAGAGAATGGCCAGCTGGAGATGCCAGCTCTTGGCCCAACTGTAAGGATATATCTTGCCGATGAATGGCAGATAAAACCTGCCGGGATGGACGGTATAATGGGCCAACAAGCCGCCGTTCATAATCTGAGCCAGAAAAAGCAGACCGGCCACCAGGAAGAATTTGGCACTGGCACGCTGGCTGGGAGTCACCGGGGTTTTCAGCAACGCATAAGCGGCGCCCACCCCACGAGCCGGACCATAGAAGAATTCGTACCGATGGACGACGTAAATCACGAGACCCAGTACCACGAACAAGGCCAGAATAGAACCGATGCTCCAGATGAATGCCAGCGGCGATGCGGTGTTTCCCACCGATCTGTCGGGCGGCCAGTTGTTCGTGTAGCTATACTCTTTGCCTGGCCGGTTTGTGCCCGCCACCCATGCGGTCCAGAAGAAGAAATCAGCAATGTCCTTTCGTTCCTCCACTGTGGGGATCGTATTGGGCAGAAATCCGTAGCGGGGGTTGCCGGTTTCGAATTGGTTCGACCAGTACGCTCGCAATTCCCTGAGAGCAAACGCCTGCGCCGGAGTTAATGTGAGCTGACCGGATTTAGCATCATACCGATTGAGTCTCACCTCTTCCCTGACCTGGGTTTCAATCACCTTTTGCTGGCGTGTGGCAAGATTGTCGTATCCACCTCGCTCGGGTTTTTCGCCCGCGGCATAAAAATCGCTCATGATTTTCGCGGTCTGGTGAAGCGTGTCGGCGGAAAAATCCATTCCTCGCAGCGTCCCATGTCCCCAAACACTCCCGTGATCCATCAGTCCGTAGCGCTGATAGACGTTCTGTCCGCGCAAAATGGTATCGTGGTCTGTCAGGACGATGTCCTCACAGACCACCTTCTTTGGGATTGGAGGAACTCTATCCTTGGCAAAAAAGCCTCCGACAAGCAAAAGCGCCATTGAGACGATAAAAGCCCCGATTGCTCCATTGCGAAGACCTTTGGCATTCATAGATCTTCTCCTCGCCCCTTCAACCGTAATGTCGAAATCTCACAGCTGTTCCTTCTCTTTTTCGGAACTCGGGAAACTCAAGAACCAGAGGTTACGGCCCCACTGACCACTGATTGTTGTGTCTCCCCCCATCCCTGCCCCGTCATGAAAGCGATAAATCCCGTCTTTTGAATATTCTCTCTACCTTGAGTGAGTGCCATTTTTCATGCAACTTTTGACACTACCCTGTGTGCCTCTGTGGTACAGCGAACTGTCTTAACGATCGCTATTATGTGGTTATGCAGAATGTCGCTAGAAAACAAGATCCTATGGCGCTATAATAAAGATTCCAAAACGGGAGGGGCTCGAGGCATAAACTTCCGTCCGAGGCTTTCGCAAGTTTGTGGAATCGCGCCGCTCTGTGGTCTGCTTTAGCCCGATTCGTCGGAAGGCTTGGTCCCTGTGGTCGGAGCCGTGCCCGAAGGTCCTCCCGGAGCCACCTTGGGCGGTGGCACACGTGTGAGCAGGAGGTTGTAAGTCATCCCGGCCGCATCCTTGGATGTGTCCGTGGGTTTGCTGGTATAGCTTTCGAGCTGGAGATTGTCGGGACCGGCGACTCGAACAAGAATGGCATCCTGAGCCTCCGTGCGCTCAATCCGGATCGTGTATTGGTCGCCCGTACCGTGCTCGACGCGGATTGCGCTGCCTGGAAGATCAGAAGCGGCCCACCGCCAGCCCTTTCCCTGGAAATTCGACGACGTTTCGGACAAGACCCACTGAACGTCTTGCCCGATCCAAGCGCCGGCGAAGTAATTCGCCATCGTCAATTGGTCGCTTCCCATGACAGCATCCTTACTCTTTTTCCATAGCTCCTCGATCTTTGGATTGGGAAAAAGGGGCAGAAGTGGCTGGAGCCGTCCTGCCAGAAAGAAAACGTTAACGGGGTCGTCCTTCTTATCAAATCCCTCGGCGACCTTCGCGCCCACGCGAACAATCGTCGCGATCTGAGAGTTCATTTCCTTGTCCCATACGCCATATTTTTGAGCTGTCATTATGGCGGGGACCAAATTGGCAAAGCTCTGACGCTCGCTGGCCGTTTTGATTTGCTCCAAAGTCAACTCGCGGAGTTTCTTCCGATAGCCCGCCAAGGTGGATTGAGTTTGTAGCCTGGTCATCACATCGGATTTCGCCTTGAGAGCCACTTCGACGGAGTCAATAGCGCCGGCGAAATTCTTCTGCTGGGCCTGGCTGTCCGCGCGTGTCACCAGAGTCTGATACAGACGGTTTTGCTCGGTGCGGACAAGTTTGGTCGCTTCGGCGTCGTTGTGGCGGGCCGCCGCCGCTATGGCGATGGTATTGGCCGCCTCTTCCAAGTTGCCCGCGCTGCTGTGAGACTGGGCAAGAGCCACAAAAAGTCGCGCCTTTTCGGCCCCGATGTCCGGATCGTTTGGCGCGACACTGTCCGCCGCTTCAATGGTCTTGCGCGCTTTGTCGAATAGTGCCCTTTCCCGGAATCGGCGGGATTCCCGCACACGGGCTTTGACCGCCGCCGCTCGCCCCCCAGTGTTCTGGGGATCGAGCGTCAAAATGATGTCGGCGAGAATGGCCCCAAGGCCGGGGTCATCGCCACCAGCGGATTCCTGAGCCTTTTTCGACCACTGATCGAGTCGCGGGCGCAAGAGAGATTGCTTCTCTGCGGCGCTCAGTTCGTTCGAGTAGGTCAGGCAAACCGTCGCATCTCGCTCGATACCGGGCTCACCCCATGTTCTTTGGAGGCTGGTATTCTTGACAAACTCTATTTTTGCCAAGGTGACGGATGCCGAGGTGACCAGGTCCCTTTGGCGATTCTTGTATTCGTCGAGCGTCAGGACGTGTCCGTCCTCGCCAACGAACGGTGCCGCCGACGATATGAAGCGATCCTTTAGCTCCGGCAACAGGCCGCCGGGTGGGGGCGGATCGAGGAAAGCCCGTTGGGCTGCCTCGACGAGCGGCGTCGCATAGGAGTCGTAATAGGTGGCGGGATCGTTGCGAATCAGTCCGGCGAGCGTCGTCACATAGCGCACTCGTTTGTCGGGTGCACGCTCGCGCGCATAGAGCTCGGCCAGAAGGACGCGCGGTCGGCAAAGCCACGGCTTCTCGGCGATGGCTTTTTCGAGCAGTTCGCGTGCAGGGTCGCGACGGGCGGCATCCATGAGCTTTTCGTAGCTGCGAAGGATGTCCGCCTCTTCGATCTCCCGGCGGGCTCGTTCCTCGACGCTGATTCGCTGTTTCGCCTCCTCGTCGGCGCGAAACTTGGCCAACCTGATCTTGTCATCCAGCCCCGGCGCATTCGGATTCATCTTCTGGGCGGATTGGTAGAACTCGAGGGCATCGGCCCCGCTGGCCGCGCTATCGCCCTTGCGCACGTAATACTGCCAATCGGCCCTCGAAACGGAGCGGACGCGACGACGCGGGAAACTGACAACAGCGCCTGTGCTCGTTTTCAGTGTGACCTCGAGCGGCGACTCGCTGAGGACCAGCCCCTCGACTTTTCGTCCATCGTCCAGTTCAACGATGTCGGCCCAACTGACCACGCTGACTGCAACGAGAACCATCAGGTATGGTGTCCATCGTTTCGCTTGGTGTCTCATAGATAGTCCTCACTGGGGAAATATCGCCTAGAAGCCTGACGGCAACGGGTCTTTCTGGCAAGCAAAATCAAGCCAATCTGCTCAGAACAGTTTGATTCGCCGCCAAGAGCGCCGAGGGCGCCGAGATGAACTGCAATAGACGGTCTCGCACTTGTGGGGTACATCGTTGGCCGGGTGCATGTCCGAATTCCATTTGTCGGGAACCTCATAACAGGCGCCAGTGCGAACCACATCGAGGTCGTTGTGGGCGTCTATATCGACCATAAAGGATCGTGTGGCGGCACAATGGTCGGATGGCGCCGGCCGTCGCCCGTGTTCGTGGAGAAAGGTCTTTCGCGCCTTGCGCGCCAACCCAAAGCCGCCAAGGCGCAAGCGATTGCGGAAAGAGTCGTTCTTCCGCGTCCTGAAGGGACGAGCGAAAATAGCCGGGGGCAACGCCCCTGGAAAACGACGGCCCCGCGGTGGTCAAGCCCTGACGGGGCGCGCCAACGGCGGGTTGGGCCGGCTGGTTTCGCCCACTCCTACAGAGCTTGTCCGAGGACGGTCTTGCGTTCC
>Ga0315280_10003186_pt1 | contig 25475 bp, 19 predicted proteins | sample YL17G06_40_MG_FD_203697 | JGI IMG/M metagenome (GOLD analysis project Ga0315280, IMG submission 203697) | Sediment microbial communities from Yellowstone Lake, YNP, Wyoming, USA - YL17G06_40 | ecosystem: Environmental > Aquatic > Freshwater > Lake > Sediment | place: USA: Wyoming | collected...
CATGATGTTGATATTGATGCTCTCATTTGGTTCGATTATGATAATGTGATATGCACAACAGCCACTATAACCATCAATGGCTACTCAGCAAGTCATCAGGGAAGTGGGGTTTATAGAATCACAAGAACCTCTGCAACGGTAACATCCGTAACATACAACACAGTAGCATGTTCTGCAGAGTCAACATATGGTATAACAACGGTTGACCAAAATAGCCAATCAACCACAGTAGTATGGGACAGATTAGAGTTTGTTTCAATCACGGCGGATGATACAAGAATAAATATTGGAACAAATTTTGAGTTGAGATACCAGATTCGCTATGACTTTGATGACGTAACTTTTGACAATACAAAAGGCTCAATCACTGGCTTCACTTGGGATGTTACAAATAGTTGGTGGGATAAGACGGTTACGGGGTCTAGCTCAGTCACTAGCACAAATTATGATGAAAATTACGTTAGTATAACAGATTCAACATATGGATTAACCACTAAACAAGATGTAGCTGGGGCAGACATAATCACAGATAGACTTCAAGTTCAAAGCTATACCGTGGTAGATACAAGAGTAAATATCAATGACAACGTAAACATTGATGTACTAATTTGGTTTGATTATGACGATACGGTCTGCACGACTGGAACTATCACGATTAATGGGTTTTCTGCTTCTCATCAAGGAAGCGGCATCTATAGAATCACGAGAACTTCAGGTTCAGTAACCTCAGTTACATACAATACTGTTGTGTGCTCGGCAGAATCCACTTATGAAATAACAACAGTTGACCAAAACAGTCAAAGTGTAGCTGTTATTTGGGACAGAATTAGAATTGATACACTCAATGCTGTTTCAAGTAGCATACCAGTGAATACGCAAGGAACATGGTATGTCACAGCAACATTAGAGTATGACAGCCATGCACTTGGAAGTGGAGATTCGCTAACATTAAGCGGTTATGCATTCACTTGGGTTTCATCGAATAGTAGATTTGAGCATAATAGAACCGAGCCATCGCCTACAATAATAACGATAAATGCCTTTACCTCTGGCAATGAAGCAACATTTTCAATCACAGTGGGAAATATCAACGGTCAATCTCAATCAATTGAATGGTATGTTGTTGGGTACAATTTGAATTTACATGTAATGGACTGGGATTTGACTGATGCTATAAGTGGAGCCACAGTTTACAAGGATACTGATACACAAATTAGTAATTCTTTGGGTTGGGCAAACTGGACATTAGTAAGTGATACGGTATCTATAAAGGTCAAATATTATGGTTTTTGGGTTAATGGAACATTCTCTGTAACTATGGATAGTGATAAAACAATTGATGTAAGATGTAGATTATATGATGTTACTATCACCGTCCAAGAAAGTATTCAATCAGCATATCTTGTTAATGCAAACGTAACAGTATTCAATAGCACAAGCACTTATGGAAATAGAATAAAAACAGGTATAACAGGAAATAAGGGTCAAGTTGCATTAACGAATCTTCCAAACAATACGTTAACCTTTACACAATATGGTAAGTCTGATTGGTCACTTGTAATAGGTAATACAACACAACTTGTAAACACAGAGAATCAATCTATCACATTAACTTCTAATCAAAATAATTTATCAACAACAGATTATCGTGGCTTAATTGGTATTGTAGGTTTTGTAATTCCCTTGAAAAGATACTCCATTAAGAAGTGTCTCAAGAGGAAAAAAGAAATAGACAGAGGTGAAAAGAATGGAAAAAATAAGTTTAAGAAAGAGGAGAATACATATTGGTAAACGTTCAATTCCTTTGCTTACATTACTTGCATTAGCATTGACAATTAGTGTTGCTTCAGTATCAGCAGCAGCTTATGTATCTTTAACATGGACAACTACAGCAACGGTTGTTGCAAACCCTAAAGTTTGTTTCTATAAATGGAGCGACCAAACAAAAGCAAACACATTCAGCTACACTGTTAATATATTTCCTAATGTTATTACAATAGACGAAAACATTACTTATGCTTTATATAATTGGGATACAAGTGACCATGATGTCTATTTCAGACTAGCAAGTGAAAACACAAACACTACAGACATCTCTTGGATGTACTACAAGGTCTATAATGGAGGAACATTATTCAGCAAAAACGAAACTAATTTTAATACACCAGATACAGCATGGTCAACATCTTACTCTGCAGTAGCATCTACAAAATATATGATTTGGATTTCAATAAAATGTGCATCAGGTGCTGGTATAGGACATACACCGTCATTCACCTTTGAAGTCAAAGTAGAGAATCCATAACTTCTCTATTTTCATTTATGACAACGAATACGCAAGCACAAGCGGAGCATCCTATCTTTACGTTTATCTAAAGATTCTAGTGCCCAGCACGTCAACTTATAGCCTTTTCATCATAACATTCAAAATAACCTAAACTATGTTCTTCTAAATCTCCGCATGACTTCTTCCAGTCTATTACCCACCAACTCTATTTTAGCCTCGCCCATTTCTCCAAGACCTTTCTCATGGGCTCTTCTGATGTGATAGATTTCTTCTGGATTAATTCCCATGACGCGGCAGCCAGTAGCGTCTGTGGCTACAGGGTCTCTTCCAGCAATTATCAAATCCATTTTTACAGGAGTTCCAGATGTTGGGCCTGATCCTTCTAAGGCATAGAAGCCATCTATAACTGTAAGCCTCGACTTCAAAACCGTGTTTATATCGACTACGACTTTGCTTATGTTCCTCAAGTGATATTTGAATTTGAGTTTGTCTGGAAGCAAGCCAAACATGTTCTTCATTCCAAGCGAGACGCCAGTTTCATTGTGAGTCTTCAATTTTGCAGCGTTAATGATGGCTGAGTCGACAACAATTTTTGGCACAGTAATCTCACTCAAAGTTTCAGCGTCTGGAATCTTCAATTTGACTCTGTCCTTTTCCTTACGCAAATTTATGAATTTCACTCGGTTATCATTACACATTTCAAGCATGCCAGTAGCCCTACAAGCCTTATCGGCGTCAGTCATGGAAGCGTCAGATTCAACCACAAAAACTTCGTCAGACAACTCCTTCATCTTATGAATGATGGCTTCAACAACCAAAGGGTCGGTCGTAACGCCTGTCTCATATGTTCTTACAGAAATGAAATTAACCTTAATAAGCACTCTCGAGGCTTCAGATACGACATCTTTCAAACTGCCTAACAAGTCAAATGCCTTATACACCGTTTCATGCTCCCTAGGACCTTTAACCAAAGCAACACGCGACAACAACATTCACATCTACAGCGATTGACCAACTCATACATTTATCTCTTCAGTTCTCGTTCATGGCGCAAAACACAGAAATAACAAGGGTTAAAAAAAATATTCAAGGATCATTATACGGGGTCTCTAACTTACAGTCATATGCTACTGCGGTTGTGGTGGTGAAACGCAGAATTTGCGCACAACCACAACTATAGCTTTAGTAATGGAGCAGTGAAGGATGTTTAGGCTACGACAGGGTGGCTTGTTTAACAATAGGCTAAGGTTTCTCTTATTTGTTAAGCAGTTCAGTTGTAGTAGTCCAGCAAGCCTATACAGCGACTACTACTACTTCTGTGTGGATCGAAAGGATTTTTTATGGAGGCTTATGAGCTCCAGTAATGTTTCTCGAGTATTCTCCCTGTAATAGCCATTAGGCTTGTGTAATACCTCAAGGTCTGCCCTCTTCCACCTCTGCGTTTCTCCATGAGGACAGTTAGAAGACTATTTGGGGCAATCTGTCTCAAGCCACTGTTTACCTGCCCCCGTCTACGTATGGGCAGAAAAATACGTATAGAGAAAAATGCAAGGAAAGATTCTGGAACCTTGTAAACGAGAAATTCAAAGCCCACAAAACGAAGAAAAAGCCTACTAACATACTGGTTCCTAATCCAAAAAAAAGAAAACTCACTGGCACTCATAGGAAATGTCGGTTTTCGTCCATTTCTCATGTTAATTCTCAGTCTGTTCAAGTCAAAATACACACGTTAACACTCATGTTATTTTTCAGCCTATGCACGCAACAATGCGCGCATATAAATTCTGGAATGTGCAGAGACAGTGTTTGAGGCGATAAGTAATTACGCTGGAATAGCTAACGCGAATACGCTAATGGCAGAAGTTTACAGAAACCTCAATGATAAATACAACGAACATCGACGCCAAGAAAAAAGCAACCAATATATGGAAAAAGCCAAAATCGAACAAAAATAAAACTTAAGAAGGCAAAACTTTGAAGAAGGGCAGTATTGAGGCGTAAATAATTTCAGCCAAAAGAGGGCTTCAAGCCTCATCCGTTCCGAGAAAGTTGCTAATAAACGGTACATGGGTACAAAAGATAAAAATGTCATGTTCCATAGAGTCTGCTGCGTATCTATCAGAGGTTTGGAAAAGATGAGTTAGGTGTAGTTGCGGGGTTGCCCTAGCCTGGTAGGGGGCAGATCAACCAAAAAAGAGTCCAAGCCTGCTAAGCCTGTGGTCAGCAATGGCCGCGCGGGTTCAAATCCCGCACCCCGCGCCAAACTAATAGTTTTAAATTCGATTTTGTTTGATAATGAAGTATGAGTGGTGGAAATTGACTTCGCATTATGCTCGATGCATTGTAGAAGCGCCTTTTGATTCGGTTTTTGAGTCTTTGAGGCAAGGATTTGGGAATGTCTATTCGAGGAAGTTTAGTTTTGGCGATGGTCATAGCGTCGGGGTCATTCTTGGGGAACAGTATTTCTTTAGAGTAAATAGTGATGTCGCTATAGCAGTAATCTTGCAAACTGCAGATAAAGATACGACGGTTGTAGAGATAATTTCTGACGCTGGCGGAACTGGCATGTTAGAAGTTTCTTACGCTGCCCATAAAGCCTACGTTTCCGATGTCAAGAAGCATCTAAAAAACAAGAATTTCGCCGTTAAGGTTGAGGAAGAAATCCCATATTATTCAAGCGAGTTATGATTCAAATTCTCTTTACCATGGAATTAGCGTCAAAGCCAGTCCAGTGACCAGTGGTATAGTTAAATTGTCGTTGATTGGCAACGGGAGAACTTCAATAAGCATGCCTACAGTGGCTCCAATCAATGCTTTCATAGGGTTCAAAAAGATAAGCGCACCCAAAAATGCAAATGCAAAGCCAAACAGTGAACCCTCTAAACGCTTGCCCTTATTAAAAGGAACTACGGTTTTTCCAAATTTCTTACCGAAGATTGTGGCAAACCCATCTCCAAATGTCAGTATGACAACTGCAGCATAGTTAGCTGGGGCTGGAAATAGCACAAGCGAAAGCATAATGCCTAACGCAAAGAATATCGGAGCAGTTGCAAACTCGTACAATTCTGGCTTACGTACCGCTTTCCAAGTTATTGTAGACACTATCGGAAACTTTGCACCTTGTATTCTGGCAAATTCTGACACAATGTAAAGCATGGTTACAGCAAATATTAATGGAACAACAATATAAATGCCTAAAAGATATTTTGAGACTAAAGCCACAAGAAAACTGCTAATATGAATTATTTGGCGAAGCAATTCTCCCCTTGAAAAGACTGGTCGAAGACGGCGCTTTGTATCTTCGATTATTGGCAAGATTTCTGTCAAATCCCCTCTTACAACATAGTCTGACTTGATGCTCAAGAGAAAGTCTGGATTATAGCCAATTTTTAAAGTGGAGAAGGAGAACATTGGCAAATTGTTTCTGTCATCTGCAACAATTATACACCTATGTGACTCCAAGTCGTTGTCTTTTAACAATTTTTTTAGGGCAGATGCTTTGCCATTCTCCTCAATTACATCACCTTTTATCTCCCCTGTCAAATGGTCATCAGTTACTTGTATTTCCAAACCGAAAGCATAATCTGCGCCCAATTCTTTCGCCAAATCTTTGACAAGAATTTCTGGAATCCCTGAACTTATCAGAGCCGTCTTGTAGCCCATTTTTTTCAGGGCTTCAAAAACTTCTTTTACACCGGGCATTAGAGGCATCTTTCTAAACTGCTGAAAGAGTTCTTCAATTGAAAGTCCCTTTAAGATTTTGAAAATTCGTTTAAGAGCAGATTGAAGAGGCAATAACCCAATTTCGTAAAGAAGGCCTAGGAAAACGATTTTCAAAAACTTCCTAGGATTCAGAGTCCTTGCCGCTTCAAGAAGAAGGTAGCGCCTCTTAGGCAGTAGGACTCCTTCAACGTCGAAAACAACAAGATCCTTACGCTTGCCAATCGTAGATTTTGAAGCATCCAAATTAGACTCAACCTGCACGTTAAGATATTGTAGTTCTGTTTGAATAGTTTTCCACGGATTGGAATCACGGGCAACTTTTATACCTTTGAAAAACATCAAATCTGTTGGCGGTGGGTCTTAGGCGGGGGGCTAGGGGTCCCTTGAAGGCGCAAGCCCGACCATAAACCCTCTATACGATGGGCTAACAGCCAAAGCAAGGCGTCAAAGAGCGTCGAGTCTCCCAGCCTTCTGACCATGAGTATCCGTCCTTTAGGGCTGGCGGTCATAGGGCAACCTTCGTAGGAAGGCTGTCAACTATGTTTACCAGGCGAACCTGGCCAGGCCCGGGAGGGAGTAACCTAAACTTGGACGTTCAGCGCTTAAGGGAGTGCGGGTATGAGTAAAGAGGTTGAGGGATTTGGCGAAAACTGGGCGTCGACCTTTGGTGACCCGCCGCCTTTTATATTACATGCAGTTTTTGAAGCATCTGACAAGGCTTGCAAACTTCACCAGGAGTCGGCTCGCCGCATAGTTTGCAGTCCCGTAACTTTTCTTTTTCAGCAGTTGTCTCCAGTGCTGGCCTAATCCTCTCTATGGACCTAAAGATAGCAAATTTTGTTCCCGCATGCTTCTCTTCCATCGTGTTAAGCATATTTCTTATGTCGTTTCTTAACGCCGTTCTAGCGTAAGGACATGGAGTGCTTTGAAACTCAATCTTCTTTAGATAAGCATAAAATGCAACTTCTTTTTCTGGCACTTCGCAGAAAGGTTTGACACGCTGTACAAGTTTTTGATGCCCCTTGTCTAAAACTGGTTTGACGCGAGCTATTCGTATGGCGTCGCCGTGAATTATGTTTAACAGAATTGTTTGAGTTTCGTCGTCCAAATTATGTGCAGTAACGAGTTTGTTTGCTCCCGTTTGTCTTGCAGCTGTGTTTAGGGCGCGTCTTCTTAGAACTCCACAGTATGAGCATGGTGATAACTCGTTTTTTCCATTGTCTCTAATAATCTCTGCTAGTTCGTCTAATGTGATTTTGTACATTTCCTTAAACGAGACAATCTTATGCTTTATGCCCAGTTTTTGACAGTTTTTTGCAGCAAACTTTAATGCTTCATCTCGATAACCCTTTATTCCTTCATCTACCGTGACAGCACAAATTGATGTTTGCGGAAAGTTTTTTTCAATATCAGCTAGTATGTGGAGAAGTGATAGGCTGTCTTTTCCACCTGAAATGGCAACTGCAACTTTATCGTCTGGTTCGAACATCTTGTATTTTGAGATGGTTGTTCGCACCTTGTCTTCTATTGAATCTTTGAAGCATTTTTCGCAAAGCCTTTCCCCTGAATAATTGCGCATGTAAACGGCGTCACTTTTGTTACACATGTTGCAAGTGGGCATGCTCTAACCGTCCTAAATTGGGATTAAGCCATAGTTGATAAAAGTCAACGCAATATTTAGCGCAATCAAGCTAAAGCAAATAACATTGTAGAATATGCGAACTTCATGTAATCTTTTTTTCACCACATTTTCTAGCGAGTAATAAACGAATTTTTCCCCGTCAAATGGAAAGAGCGGAAGCATGTTGAAAATTGCTACACTTCCAGCGATTAGAGAGAGCCAATTCAAAAACATGTAAAGATTGACAGTGACTATCGGAGAAATTTCCAGCAGTCTTAACGGATAATAGTTCGAGTAGAGAATGCCAAAACTCACATTTCCCTGTGAGTTAGTTCCAGCTGTTATGGTTATGTTGATTCTATAAGTGGAGAAAGTTAGATTCTGTCCAGGCACTACGTTGTATGTCGTTATATACTGCTTAAAATCATCTGCTGTCAGTATTCTGGTATCATTAATAGCGTAGATAACATCCCACTGTTGAAGCCCCGCAGCTGCGGCTGGACTATTTTCTCTAGTTTCATGAATTAAGATTCCAGAAGACAACGAAGCAAATAGTCCGATTAGTAAAAGTATGACTAGTAAATATGTCACCAAGTTTGTTGAAGACCCTGCTGCAATTATTCTAAGTTTCGAAGATTTAGACGCTTTTTCCATTTTCTTTTCATCAGGTTCAACGAATCCTCCAAAAAACACTAATGCTGCCATTATTCCAGCAGATTTTATAGGGACCTTTTCAATTCTCGCTGCAATACCATGCGCAAACTCATGGGTCAAAATAATTATTGTTACTGCTGCAAAAAAATATGGCAACCAGTACAATTGTAATGTGATTCCTGGAATAATTGGAACTATTGGAGATGCTTCTCCGACAGGAATAAAGAATCTTACAAGATTGTTTGTGAGAAAATAGATGCTGAAAATCATCAGTCCGAAGGCTAGCACTATGCCGATGTTAGCTAGTGTCTTCCATAAAACTTGCCTACTTTTAGAAATTTTGTCTAGGACATTTTTCATCCATTTGGACTTGTACATAAAATATGCTGGGCGCACCTCTAACCCATGTTTTTCCAAATGAAAAATACGGCTGATAGCGTAGAGGAGAGTCCAGAAAACGATTATTCCTAATAGAAACCACAGTTCAGGAGTCATTGTGCTATTTTCCTTTCGATTGGTTAGGAAAAGCTAACTAAATAATGCTTCGTTATAGTCTTTATGGGAAAACACATGTCACTCAAACTGGTGGATGATAATGGCTAAAAAACCTGTGACTCGTGCCGAAAGCATAGAAGTTATCTACGACAAGAAACGATGGGATTTACTGAGAGAGTTGAGGTCAAAGGCAATCCAAATAATGGAGGCTTTGGACAATTCTCATTTGTACTCTATTGTTCATGGAAGCATTGCAAGAGGTGACATTTCTGAAAAAAGTGACATAGACGTTTTTTTGCCAGATGCACCTTCCTCCTTTATGATTGAATCTACCTTAGAAAGCGCTGGCATTTCAGTCAATCGACGAGTCATTGTGCAGGCTACTCCGCTTTATGCAGTAAAAGGACATATTGAAATAGATGAGCAACGATGCGTCTCGTTTCCACTTCTAAAACTTCGTCCTTCAGAAAGATTCTTCTACAAATTTGGCGGCGAAGCAACACTTGAAATGCTTAGAGACAATACTCGTGTCCCCGGCGTTGACAAACGTCTAATGCTAATAGACCCCACACAAGAAGGTCATATTGAAAGCACAGTAGTTGGGCAGGAAGAAGAAGTTGCTAGCCTTCTATGTATTTCAGTGGATACTGTGCGGGAGCGAGTTCACACTCTTCTGCGTCGTAATGAAGTTGGCAGAACAGGAGTTTTTATAGAAAAAGAGCTGTCGCCTAATGAAACTTTTGAAATGGTTTTGAAGAGACTTGTGGAAAAGAACCCTGCAGTGCGTAGGCGTCTCAGGCTTTATCGAAAATAGTTTGCTCTTCACTAGAACCAGCGCCATAGCCAATATTTTTCGAACATAATTTTGGTGCATGCATCTCATATTCTAAAACCTTTTGGAAACACTCGCCCTTCTAGTCTATTTGGAAACGCAGAAGCGCAGCTATTCCGCCTAATGAAAGCAGTTTTGTTCCTGCTTCATGTTCCGTACTGATAACGATTATTTTTCCACCTTTCATCTCAGCTTCAGTCATCAATTTTTCCAGTGTTATTCTGTTTTCATCGGATGCTTCACGAAGAGCTGTATCTGCCAAAGCGAGGGTTTCAACGGCTCCAAACTTGCTTGCCTTTTGCACTTCCTCAAACCCATAAGCAACGTCTCTGCGGCTTTTGCCAAGACGTTCAAGCACTTCCTCAATTATTCGCGTTTCTTCAACAATTCGAACATGCTGCAACGCTTTTGCCAAAACGCCTGAACGTAAAACTTCTGTAATGCCTGCCATGCCTGTGCTATTCACGCTTTTTACGTCAATGACTGCTTGAGCGATTGCTTCAGTGTTCCTTTGCAAATATTTGACAAAGTCGTTTTTGACGAAGCCAACTCCGACAATTACGATTGGATTATGCGTTGTTGTCCAAATGTTTCTTAATGTGTTCAATGCATTTGTGAAGAATTCATGCTTTGCCTGTTCTCTTTTCTCTGCCTCCAACTTTCCTGGTAAACTGACTTTTTCTTCAACTTTCACATCAATGCCATATTGTCTGAACATCCCTATGCAGTAGCCTTCGTCGTCTATGGATAATATGATTAATGGTGTTGTTTCAGTTTTTTTTGCTCTCTCTAATCGGTCTATTTGATGTTTTTGCCACTTTGACTTCACTATTGCTAATGGCTTGTTCACCATTACGTTTATTGTATGGTATGAGCCTCTGCTGCTCACATTTTCTGGCACATCAAAAACTACTCCATGCACTCTCAGTCTGTTTAGGCTCTTGTCCCAAGTAACGGTTTCTACTCTGATGCCCATGAAAACTGAAACTCTCTTACCCTTCTTTGGGCGAGCATATTCTTCTTCAACTTGCACTTCCCGAGTGGTTTGAGCGTAGACATCATCATTTTTATAGATAATATTGTAAAGATGCCACAAGTCGTCCAAGTTTTCAGGCACAACTTTCACAACGCCCTTCTTAAGTCGCATTTCAATAATCTTCAAAGACCGTTTCCCTCAGTCAGGTTATATACAATGTGCTCTTGTTTTTTAAGGTTCTAAAGTTTCCGCAAGTGTTCTAAACAAAAGTATTTAGAGAGATACTTGAGAAAGAAGTTAGAAAGAGGCTGCAGAGGATTTAGCGCATGAAAAAAATCTTTTGGCTCCTAGACATCAATTATGAAATGAAGGAAAATAAGCCAGAACTGTGGATTTGGGGCATAGACAATGAAGGAAAGTGCATTCTAATTATCGACCGCAACTTCTTGTCATATTTTTACTTAGTTTTAGAAGAAAAGGCAAATCCCCAAACGATAATAGAAGCGATTCAGTCACAAAAAGCAAATTATCCATCTCTTGTTAAGCTTGAAGGAACAGAGAAGAAGTTTTTTGGAAAACCTGTGGAAACTATTAAAGTTGTTGTGCAAAACCCGGACTTGGTATCAAAGTATTCTAAGGATTTCAAAAAACTCGAGGGCGTAAAAGACTGCCTTGAAGATGATATTCGCTATTCTATACGTTATCTTATCGACCACAATGTTGTTCCATGTGGCTGGCATGAAACAGAAGTAACTGAGACAGAAAAGTTTGGAGTAAGGGCTGACAAAGTATATTTGGCAAAATCGTTTCCAAAAGCCACCGAAAAAACTGATCTGCCACAACTAAGGATTTTAGCTATCTCAACCATTGCTTATAGTTCTAGAGGGTCACCAAAACCAGAGAAAAACCCAGTCGTTATCGTATCAACGATTACAAACGCTGGTGAGGAGAAGCAGTTTGTGGCAAAAGATTTTGATGACAAGCCTGTCCTAGATTCGTTTATTAAATATGTTCAAGATTTTGACCCCGACATAATCGTAGGCTATGGCACTAATCGGCAAAATTGGCCATACCTTTCGGCACATTGCAAGAAGTTAGGCAGAAAACTCTCTGTAGATAGAGCAAACACTGAGCCTCACACAAGCGTATATGGGCATGTGTCGCTTACTGGCAGAGCAAACATAGACTTTTTCGATTTTGCAGACGAGTTGGTTGAGGTTAAAGTGAAGACATTAGAGAACGTGGCTGACTTCCTAGACGTTATGAAAATTGAGAAGCGCACATTAATCGAAGACGTCGACTTTGCAGCTTATTGGGATGACTCGAAAAAGCGTTCCACATTGCTCAAGTTTTCTATGGAAAATACTCAAAGCGTTATGGGCATTACCCAAGCCATGTTAGACTTTGCTATGCAATTGTCAAGTCTTGTCGGCTTACCTCTCGACCATGTTGGAACAGCAGCTGTAGGCTTTCGAGTTGAATGGTATCTAATTAAAGAGGCGTATAAAATCGGCGAACTTGTTCCCAAAAGAATTGAGCGCCCCTACATTCCCTATGTTGGCTCTGTGGTTCTTGAGCCGAAACCAGGGCTTCACGAAAATGTTGCTGTTCTCGATTTTAAGGCAATGTATCCGAATATAATGATTGCAGAGAATCTTTCTCCCGACACTTATATCCCTCCATCTGAGCCTGAGCCTCCGGGCGGAGTGAATGTGACTCCGGAAGTAAAGCATAGATTTCGTAAAGAACCTGACGGTTTCTACAAAGAAGTTTTGTCAAGTCTTATTGCTGTTCGAGATGAAATAAAACTAAAGCTTAAGAAGCTTGACCCCAAAAGCGCTGAATACCGCATCTTGGACGCTCGCCAAAAAGCGGTAAAAGTAATTACCAATGCTTCCTATGGCTATACAGGTTGGATAGGTGCCCGTTGGTATATCAAGCCAGTTGCTGAAGCGGCTACAGCTTGGGGCAGACACACAATTCTTAGTGCTATTGATTTAGCGAAGAAAACTGGGTTAGAAGTGATTTACGGCGACACTGACAGCATTTTCATGAAACATGACTCACAAAAAGTCGAAAAACTATGCCATGAAATCTACCATAAACTCGGATTGGAGATAAAGCCTGACAAAGTATATGTCCGCATATTGTTCACAGAGGCTAAAAAACGCTATTGTGGGCTACTCCCTGACGGTAGATTAGACATTGTGGGTTTAGAAGTTGTGCGAGGCGATTGGGCAGCTGTAGCAAAAAACGTGCAAGAAAAAGTCTTAGAAATTATTCTGCAAGAAAAGTCACCTGAAAAAGCTACGAAATTTGTGCGCCAATATATTTCAGATTTGAGAGATAAAAAAATGCCCTACAAAGACTTTGTCATATGGAAGACATTGACCAAGCCTGTTGAGGAATATGAAGTTAGGGCGCCACATGTGGAAGCTGCAAAGAAACTTATGAAAGAAGGATGGGATTTGGCTTTAGGGGACAAAATCGGCTACGTCATCACTACTGGCGGCGGTCGACTATATGAAAAAGCTAAGCCCTATGTTCTATCCTCATATGAAGAAGTCGATATTGAATACTATGTGACAAATCAAATAGTACCCGTTGCATCTAGAATTCTAATCCTATTTGGCGTAAGCGAAGATGCGCTAACACCTTCGAAAGGAGCGAAAAGTCTGCTAGGATTTAGTGGAAACTAACTTTGAATGTCTGCAAAAGTCAATAAGTGCACATTCAACGGTTGCTTTACTACGTCTGAAACTCTGGCTGCGACAAGGTATTTTATGTTTCTTTCAGATGCGACATCTATGAGCCTTTGTGTTATTACGCCGTCGAAGACAACAGTGTCCACAGCCTTAGCTTGCTGAAGTTTCTCTGCAAGTTCGCTGACTGGTATTCGCTCTATTTGCTTCATCTTTTCACTAAGTAAAATTGCTTCTAAAGTTCCTTCCAATTCTTTTGTCGCCTTGACAATTTGTTTTGGAACAAGTATTTTTCTGTGTTCTTTTTTTGCTCCTTTGACTTCTCTCATAGGAACTCTGCTCTTCAGTGCTTCTTCAATTTCTTTAGCAGTTGACTCTTCTACTTCCTTTCCTGGTGGTGCCCTTGCAATGTATTTGACGTCGGTTACTTGCAATAGTTCTTTTAGTATTAGGTCTCCGCCTCTGTCTCCGTCAAGGAAGGCTGTGCATTCTTTTTCTCGGCTTAGTTTTATGATTGTGTCCGGGATTTTGGCGCCTTCAAGGGCTACTGTGTTTTGTATTCCAAATTTCATCAAGTGAATAATGTCTGCTCTTCCTTCTACTATTATGATTTCTTTTGCGCTGTCGATGTCTGGTCCTGCTGGTAGCTGATCTGGTCCATAAGCTTCAACCCTTGCAAGTCTCAATGTCTCTGAGACTTCCTTGAAAACTTCTTCGGTACCCGGGGCGGCTTCTATGGTCCATTCTTTCAGTATAGACTTTGCTCTCTCGATGATTGCTCTTCTTCTTGCATCTCTTATGTCTTCTACTTTTTCTAAAGTGACTTTAGCAGCGCAAGGTCCTACTCGGTTTATGCTTTCAAGACTGGCAGCTAGAATTGCTGTTGAAACTCGGTCAAGGCTTGATGGAATAATTATTGAGCCTGTCGTTTTGTCTTTTTCAGATTTTAAGTCGATTTCTATTCTTCCAATTCTTCCAGACTTTTGGAGTTCACGTAAATCAAGTTCTGGTCCAAATAGTCCTTCTGTTTGTCCAAAAACTGCTCCAATCACGTCTGGTTTTTCAACCACTCCCTCCACTTCGAAGGAAGCTTGTACTACATACTTTACGGTAAGTGTTTGTGATGAACCCATTAAATTTCACCTCAATCAATGATTTTTCAACCTCATACACGTTAAAATAGAGGCTTTTACGCTTTAATCAACTTGTATCTATTATACTTTACTATCTTTTAATCCACTCTTTTTCTCTAATGTTTTCATGTAGCTGGCTAAGCCTTCTATGTCTTTCACCGCTCTTCCCGCAAGGTTTAGAAGACTATTCCAAAAAAGCATGTTTGGCTTTATTCTCATTCTTTCAAGATTTTGCATTAAGCGTTTTGTCCATTCTTTGCCGCGTCTGTCAAAGTCCATAAGAAGAATGACTTCTTTTTGTCCACGTTCTTCTATTTCGCTGATTATATGAATGAAGGATTTGAAGGTCTTAGCTGGAATGATTTCGCCGTTTATGCCTAGTTCGCGTAAGGCTTTTTCATCATTTGGACCTTCTACAATGATTGGTATGCCTTTTGCTGATTCCATTGCCAATCTTTCAAGAAGTTTTTGAATCTTTTCCAGTTTTTCTTTGATTCTTGTTGACAACGTCTTACCTTGTAATTTGCGCCTTCTTTATTGTTTCTAGATTTTCTCTTGCCTCTTTATTTCTTTCGAAGTAGCGTCTGACAGGCTCCAAGATTCTAATTAGTTCCTTTGCAAGCGCATTTTTCAGATCCATTGGATGCAGTTTGCCTTCTCGGTAGACTTTTTCTAATTCTTCATAACTTGTGAATTCGACGTTTCCCCCAAATTTCGCCGGTCTTTCGATTTCGAATGTCTTCAGTTCTCTGAATATGATGTATCTACAGTATTCAAGTATCGGATTTAGTTCTACCGTTTTTTCTGGGCAGAAGGCGTTTGATACTTTCCTTTTTATGTCCTCTGGAGAATCATAAATGAATATGCATGTTTCTGGTTTGCTCTTGGACATTTTCGCTGACATTCTAGCCTCTTTCTCTTTGCCTTTTTGAACTGGCCAGATGGCTGGTTTCTGTAAGCCTTGAAGTAGATGGTGGTGAACACATACTGGTTTCCAAAAGCCTAACTTCTCTCCTAGTTCCATTGCTACAACATTTGCTTTTCTTTGGTCTAAGCCTAGTTGACAAATTTTGACTTTAAGATGAAATATGTCAGCAACTTGCATGGGCGTGTACATGAAGTCTGAAACAAGTTTTGCCTCGGTCTCTTTTCTACCAGCAATTTCTAGGGTTCTTCTTGCTCTAGCTAATGTCAAGTTTTTTGCAACCATGATTGTTTTTGCCCAGTAATCGATGTCTTGATAGAGTTCGTGTGAGTAAATGAATTCAACTTTATCCTCTGGGACCCCTAAGGCTATCCAAGAATGTTTGAAAAGGTCAGCAGATTTCTTTATGAGCTCCAAGTCGCCGCCTAGTTTTCTGTTTATCCATGCATGCCAAGTTGAAAGATAAGCCTTGAACTTTATTCCCGCAGCTATGAAGTCCTTCATCTTGTAAGCGCATATATTGCCTGTTCCTAAATGGACAAGACCTGAAGGTTCCCAACCGTTGTAGGCAATGGGGTGCTCCTCGCTTTCTAGAAGGCGTCTCAAATCTTTTACCGTTAATATTTCTTCGGTTGGCAATCGGGACATGAGGTCAATCCTTGTTTCTATATCCAACTCTGTCTCTCCTTTTCCTCAAGAATTGAGGAAGCGATGACTTAAAAGTTGTCATTGAATAGGGATGTCGCGGGCGCTTGTTTCCCGCGTTACTAACACTTAACTTCATTGTTAGAGCATTTTTCGCTCATCTTGGTTAAGTTCTCTCGACGCGGGTTTTGGGATTGGCGCCCGCGCCCACCGTGTCCCATGTCTGGGTAAACTCGCTGTCACAGGCTACGGCTTATCGCCGACCTCTGTTGAGTCCGTCTGCATGAGTCCTCACGTAAGGAGGTTTCCGGTGGGATTCTATATGGCTCATATCATCGCTAAAATATGAACCGTGAAAGCATAAAGATAAGGCTTTAGTCACTTTTTAAGGCGCATTCTAGGTGATTATGATGAAGATGAAGAAGAAAAAAATAATTTTGACTCTCACAAAGATCTATACTCTAATTTCTCGGCAATATTAGAACATTGTCTCTTCGAGAAGCCTAATAGGTTATTTTGATGATTCGTTGTTCATCCAACCAGAATCTTTGAAGATATGTTTCGCACTTTAAAATAGACTCTTCCACTGATAGGTCCCAAAGAGGAACAGTCTCAAGCCCCCAATCACATTCAATTTCTTCAGCTTCGACCTGTAAAGCAAAAATGTCATTTGCCCTAATAAAACTGGGATTAACCAAAAGTTTGCGGTTAAAAATTAGGGCAGCAAAACTATACGGAACCTTCCCAGCAGTTAAAGAATAAGCGATGCTTTCAAGTTTCTGCTTCGTGAATCCACTGTTCACTACATCATCAATAATAAGCAGTTTATTGCAGTGTTTTAGCAGTTTTTGAAAGTAAGATTTCCACTCCAAACTTGGAAAGTAAGACTCTATATAATGTTGCATGGTAAAAGGTCTCTGGGCGACAAGTGGAACAAAATTCTTTACAACATTGTTCATTTTAGCCAAAGAGTACGCAACTGGAAGCCCCTTTAAAACAATTCCAAGAAGCAAGGTCTGTTGAAGGTCAAATCGTAGCCTTATTTTTTCATCTAATTTCTGAATTAGTTTTTGAGCGGTGTATCTTCTCATCATTCGTTAGCAAGCCCAATTCACTAAGCAGCAAATAGCATATTATTTTTTCGAAAGGCTACCGTTTTGCTTGATTAATCAATATATGAGCTTTCTTCTTCCATGCGTCAAAACCTTTCGGAGAATCTGGATAACTTCCATAATGTGCCTTTACATTTCTTAGCAGATTGGCTGAATCACGCAACTTTTTGAGAAGTGAAAGTTTCCTCATCCCTCTGAAAATCCGCTGCGTCTTCTCAGTTATGTTGAGGCGCACATCTTCACCCATGCTTGTCTTGAAAATGTCTTTTTCAGTGATTAGTTCATATTGCATTCCATAATTTAGGTCTTCGTCGCCTAATTCTTGAAGCAGCAACCGAAAAACATCTAAACCCGCCTGCTTCGCCCCATAAGACTGCATATACTTAGTGTTATAAAGCCAAAACCCTTCTCGACTAACATCATCCTTTTCTATAGATTCAACAATTGCTTCGCCAGCTAAAACCCCACCCATCATAGACGGTCCCATGCCACCGCCATGAATCGGATTAACTTGGCAAGCAGAATCTCCAACAAGTATTATGCCGTTTCCAGTCATACAGTCAAGAGGTCTTCGAGTTGGAACGTGACCGCCTCCACCTTTTATTACGGATGATTTTGCAAATAACGGCTGAGACAAAACCTTTTCATAAAGTAACTTTTTCGGATTTGGAAACTTGTCTACCATCGCAACTCCCAAGCCTACATTAACTTTGTTTCCATCTTCTGGAAAAATCCAAGCGTATCCTCTCGGAAAGAGCGATTGGTTAAGGTAAATTTCGCAAAAATCTGGCTCGCTAATTTGTTCCTTCAATTCTCGGATTTCCCGATAGCAGATTACTACATCTTCATTGTTAACAGTTGTTTCAATCCCAAATTCTGGAGAAAGAGTACTTCGCAAAGTTGCTGGGTAACCACTGGCATCTACTACAACCCGACTGTATAAAGGAAATTCTTTTCCTGTTTTCTGGTCCATCACCACGATTCCAGTCACATAAGCATTTTCTATGATTGGTTGCAGCACTTGAGTTGATTCAAGGAGGGTTGCACCTGCATCTATGGCTCTGTCAAGTAGTCGTTGTCCAAAAAGAGGGCGATCTATAATGAAGCCTTGAAATCTTTCTACGTTAACATGGAAAACTGTTTTCATGTCAGGCGAAAAAACTTTTACTCCTTCAATCTTTCGTTTTAACTCTTCACCTTTTGGGCATTCTAATTTCAATTTATCAAAATGGTGTTTTCCGATGGCGTCTCCGCAAACTTTCTCTCCGACATCTTTTTTTGTCTTCCTGTCAACTAGACAGACTTCAAGGCCTTTGTCTGCAGCGGTCTTTGCAGTCATGCATCCGCCAGTTCCGGCACCAACTACAATTACATCAAATTTCTTCAAGCACGAACCCTCTCAAGTTTATGACTTTGATGTGGTTTACCTGATATACTTAGTTGTGAAACAAACCCTTATAAAATATGAAGTATCCTCCGTTACACTTGGTGTAAATTGGATGAGTTCAAAACCTGCATTGAGCAAAGAGCTGCGTAGGCTCATAGAGACCCGAATGGAAACTACTCTCAAAGGAATAGAAGATACACTACAACGGATTCTAGAAAATCAGGAAATACGTCTAGAAGACCTAAAAGAAAGCATACAAAGCCTCGAGAAAAGCTTCAATCTACTATCCCAAAAATGGAGCCTAGAAATACTTTACACTCTATTCTTTAGAAACACTATGGGCTTTAACGGATTAAGGAAAATTCTTGGAGTAAACTCCCGTACATTATCAAACAAACTAAGAAGTCTAGAACAATATGAGTACATTAGACGAACCATAGATCAAGGACCACCGTTAAGAGTAAAATACTTTCTCACGACTAAGGGACGTAACATAGTACTGCTTGCTTTACCTCTACTATATTATTCAAGCAGTTAACTCTTGATTCTCTGAGCTATCATTTTTCCAAATTCTTTGGCTTTCTGCAATTCTTCTTTGTCAGGCACGTATCTGAAATCAAGGTTAGATTCAACTACTTCAACGCCTGTTCTCCGCAGTTCTTCTTCCATCATTTTTACGGCGCCGCCACCCCAACCGTAAGAACCGAAGCATGCTCCAATTTTTTCCTTTGGTCTCAAACCTTTTAGATATGTTAAGAATTTGGCAACTGTTGGAAACATTCCATTGTTTAACGTTGGCGAACCAACTAGCAATACTTTAGCGTCTAAAACTTGTGCTATCACGTCGCTGTCATCTGTTTTGCTCAAGTTGAACCATTCGACTTCTACGTCTTCGCTTGAAATTGCATCTAGTAGAGCCTTTGCAATCATTTCTGTACTTCCCCACATTGTGTCATAAATGATCAAGATTTTATTCTTCGATTCTCCTCTCGCCCATTTACCATAGGCATCAACTATTCTCTTTGGGTTAGTGCGCCAAATTATCCCATGTGCAGGCGCGATTGTATTTATTTTCAAGTTCTGAAGTTTGCCTAATGCATTTTGAACTACTGTACCAAAAGGCAAGATAATGTTTGCATAATATTTTGCTGCTTCCTGCATGACTATGTTCAAGTCTACTTGGTCGTCGAATCGTTGTGAGGTGGCTAAATGTTGTCCGAAAGCGTCGCTTGACAGTAAAATGTTGTCTCCTTCTAGATAAGTCATCATAGAATCTGGCCAATGTAACATAGGTGTCTCTATAAACTTAAGCTTCCTTTTACCTAAATCTAGTTCGCTTTTTTCTTTAGTTGTGACAAACCGCCAATTTGTCTTATAATATTTCGTTAGCCCAGACTTTCCTTTTTCTGTGGCAATTAGCTCTGCATTTTTCACTAGTTTCATTATCATAGGAAGGCTGCCTGAATGGTCGATTTCCACATGATTTGATATGACATAGTCGATTTCTTCTGGCTTCACAGTTTCTTCAATTCTTTCTAGCATTTCATTGAAGAATGGTGCCTTAACCGTGTCTACTAACGCTATTTTTTCATCAACTATTAGATAAGCGTTGTAGGTTGTTCCACGAGGAGTTATGTAGCCATGAAAACTTCGGATATTCCAATCTATTGCGCCTACCCAGTAAAGACCTTTTGCCAAACTAATTTTACTCAATCGACTTCACCTCAAATAGAAAAATATAGTTTATTTTTTCACCAATTTTTACTTTTCCTCTAAGATAGATAAAAGGGGCTTTCTAAAAAGGTTAAATCTGGACGAACCACATTTTGGATATTGAAGTCAATCTTTGATCGAGAAAGAGACGTTGGTATAGCGATGGAAGATATCGTGTGTAAGGATTTAACTAGAGTTTACACGTCTTCTAAGAGAAAGCGAGTTTTTGGAGAAAAAGTCACAAGATCAGTTACCGCTGTTGACAACCTGAACCTCAACGTTGAAGAAGGAGAATTATTTGGCTTACTAGGACCTAACGGAGCAGGCAAGACAACGACCATAAAAATGCTCTGCACTTTACTACTACCCACAAGCGGATACGCTACAGTAAGAGGCTACGATGTCGTAAAGAATGCGAATCAAGTTAGACACATTGTGAACATGGTAGCTGGAGGAGAACGAATGCTATACTATCGGTTAACTGGACGCGAGAATCTCGAATATTTTGCTGAACTTTATGATGTTCCAAAACAAAAGGTAAAATCCAGAGCTAGCAGCCTCTTGGAATTAGTCGGACTTTACGACAGAGCAGATGACGAAGTTGAAAAATATAGCAAAGGAATGAAGCAAAGGCTTCAGATCGCTCGAGGTTTAATCAATGATCCGCAAGTTCTTTTTTTGGACGAGCCTACAATCGGCTTAGACGTTGATATTGCTATAGACATAAGACAATTTATTCGAAAGAAACTTGTGGACGAGCAGGGAAAAACCGTGCTTTTGACTACGCATTATATGGCTGAGGCTGAAGAAATATGCGACAGAGTTGGCTTTCTCTTCAAGGGAAAATTGGTTGCGTTAGGGACACCTTCAGAACTTTCTCGAATGCTTGGCAAATTCACCACGATCGAATTAGTAGTTCAAGGAGCCACAGAGCAAGCTGTAAAGGGACTAAACACTTTCAAAGAAGTCGAAGTTGTTTCAATAGAAAACATTGAACACATGGGCGTATCGGCATTCAAGATTACTCTTCATGTAGCCAGCGACGAATTGACGCCACAGACTGTTGTGCACTTTGAGAAATCCGGCGCCAAAGTTGTTTCGCTTAATGTTCGAAAACCAAACCTTGAAGACGCTTACATTCATCTTTCGAGGAGGCAGGAAAGCTAAATTGAGCATCTTAAGAGTAATCCTAGCAGAGATGAGAAAAAACTATGCACAGTTCTTCTTCACTTATTATACTCTATTTTGGGTTTTGATTCTACCTTTTAGCAACGGGCTACTTTACTATTTCATGTATCTGCCGTTCACGAAAACTAGTATTATCTTCGAATGGTTGGGACGCCCCTTGAATGTGGACATCATTGGTTTTACTTTGACAGGTCAACTTGTCTACACTTTCTTTCTCTCAACCCTTATGGCAGGGGCTATATTTGATCGAGAGCGAGAGCAAGGAACTTTTGAGATGATGCTTTTGTCACCAGCTAATCGATTAGCAATACTGCTAGGAAATACCTTTGGCACGTCAATAAGGTATCTATGGCTATTGATTGGGACAGTTTTCTTTTTTTCGTTTTCATTCAATGTCGGCATTCTAGTCAACGATTTTGTCGCAGTTTTTCTTTCATTGTTTCTCTCTTTTCTAGCATTGTTAACGTTTGGGCTTACCTTAGCGGCTTTCAGCATTTACTCAAGAAGAGGAGGTCTGATTGCGATAGCTTGTCAAGAACCTGTAGCTTACGTGTCTGGGCTTGTGGTTCCTCAAAATGCCCTTCCGCAGACTTTGGCTCAAGCGGGATATTTGATTCCGCTTACTATCGGCTTAATAGCGTTGAGACTTTCGCTCTTGGGGGGAGCATTACTGCAGGACATTGAGCTCCTACTGTTGTCCCTCTTGATTATGATTGTAGTGTACGTAGTGCTCGCCCATTTCCTAATTAAGATTGCAGAGAAAAGCGCAAAGATCAAAGGAACTCTGGCACTGTTTTGAGGAGGAACCTAACTTGTGGCATTTTTTGAGGGTTATGAAATCCACGGCAAAGGCTTCTTTTGTAAGCCAGTGGCGTTTTTTCAGATGGAGTGGGATGGGTCTTCGTATGTTTCCGCCACTGTTGAATTTGGGAGTTGCATGGGCGCTCTACAATACTATGTTTAATGGTAAAACTTCAACAGATTTTATGATGGCAACCAATTCCTCAGACTATTTCTCATTTGTGTTGGTGGGAAGCATTTTCTATGTTTATATAGTTTCGTCACTTTTCGGTCTTGGACGGGCAATGTTTTGGGAAAGAGCACAAGGTACTATTGAAGCGTTGTTTCTGTCGCCGATGAATTTTGTGGCGTATATGTCAGGTATGGCAGCCGCGTCCTTCGCTACATCCAGTGTTGATGTCCTCCTGCTTTTCTCTCTTGGCAACATTCTCGGGTTTAGGGTGCAGCATATAGATGTAATATTGTTGACAATCGGAGTCTTTTTGATGGTTCTAGCGCTCTTCGGTTTAGGCTTAATAGTTAACGCAATCACTCTGACTTTTAGAGATAGAGTCAATACTGCAAACACTTTGATGACTGTCTTACTCGTCTTTTCAGGAATCGTCTGCCCAATAGCGTTAATGCCAAGTTGGGCTCAAATCATAAGTAAAGCAGTACCGTTCACTTATGGTTTGGACATTCTGAGAAGCGCTTTGATTTACACGTCAGACATGGCAAATATTTTAAGTGCTATTATAAACATAACGCTGTTGGCATCCCTTTACATAATTATCGGAATTATGCTCCTGAAGCGAATAGAGAATAACAGCAGGAAAAAGGCACTACTTACTGTATTGTAAAAATCTATTGAAGCAGAATCTTCATCTTCCATGTAGCCACTATTTTTTCCGAAGCGTTTACCTTTCCAATCTGTTCGGCTTCTGTCTTACTCTTTTTGAAATTCTCAATAATATCATCCTTATCCTTCTTGTCGCAGACTACTGCGAATCCCCATCCCATGTTGAAGGTTTTTAACATCTCTTCGTCAGTAATTGGCTTTTTCAGTTTCTTCGCCGTCTCTTGGATTATTTGAAAAATTGGGTGCGGCTTGAAGTTGTCGAATTCAAATCCTATTCTCTTTGAAAACTCCATTAGCCTATTGAATTTCAAGTATGCGTCTCCTGTTATGTGCACTAATCCTTTTACGGTGAATTTTTTCAGCACATTCATTATCGGCTTGACATAGATTCTCATAGGCTCCAAAACTTCAAAAACAACTTCTCTGTCCAATCCGTCTGGAGCATCATATGCCTCGTATTTGCCGCCCCACTGTTTAAACAGAATCTTCCTAGCCAAAGATATGCCGTTGCTATGGATGCCAGAGCTTCTTAAGCCAATCACTACGTCGTCAGGCTTAATTTTATTTCCATAAACAATGTCTTTTTTAGCAACTTCCCCTACGCTGGCAATAATCATATCGAAACCTTTTCCATCAATCAATCCTTTGATTATTTCTGCAATATCGCCTATTTCACCGCTTGGAACAAGGCATTCGGCTTCGCTTGCGCCTTTCGTTATTCCCTTTATCCACTCATCTACTAGACGCGGATTAGAAACTTGTGCATGAATATTATCAGCAATAGCTAAAGGCTTGGCACCAGAACGAATCACATCATTTACCGCCAATGCAACAGCATCAATGCCAATGGTGTCATACTTGTCCGCTAATTGAGCCAAGAGAACCTTAGAACCAACACCTTCAATAACAAGGTCAAGACAACGGTCGCCGAAAGGAAAAATGTTACCGTATGGAAGCCTAATAATCTTGCCATAACGGCTATACTTGTACGTCGCGCTGAGACGCTTTAAGGCTTCTTTCGACTTGGCTCTTAACTCTCTATCTACACCAGCTTCCGCGTAAGTAAATTCTTTTGACATGAGGGTAAACACACAGACTGATTATGTCACAATTTCCTCAAGTTGCTTGCTTTTCCATGCTCTTCTAATTTCTAAGGCTATTCTGTCGCCCATACTCATAGTCCGCTGATATTTCGCATTAGCATATTGAGAGCCAATTCCCATGTGAACATTGGTTCCGCCGCCATGCCTTAAAGCGACATCCTGAGTTACTGGAATATGCATGTAGGTTTCTCCTCCTTTCGGCACGTCGTACAAGCCATAGTCAACTGCAGTTTTGGCTTCGGCACCGCTAGTGAAGTCAACCTTAACTTTCGGAGCTAACTCATATTTAGACACTTTATCCCAAGTAATCAAAGTTTGCAGACACCAAGCGCCGATGATGCCTGGAGGCTCATACTTCTTCGCGGTTAGGAGAAACATGTCCGCGTATCTATGCACATCTTTGAGCAAGGATTCTCTTAGGCTCATGAGCACGTGGGCTGTAACTTCAAAGGAAGGCACTTTCCGCAGTTTTTCTTGCACATCTATTGGCATGCGTTTAACGCCGTCAAGAGTTGTCTCCCTACGTTCATCTATGGACAGGAACTCGTTAGCTAGGCACGCTCTCGCATCTTCAATGCTAGTTTTGTAAAGTTTAGAATACCAGTCATCCAAGTCGCCCCAGTCTTCTTTGGCATAAAGAGGCGAAAAGAAGAAATTAAAATTCGCATGAGGACCTAGGACGATTTGTTCAACACGGCCTTTCTTGAGCGACTCCTCATCCAAGATTCCTGCAGCCATTTCCTTTCGCACTTTTTCTTCCAAGTCTTCTGAATTTGCAGCAAAAATGAATTCACGTTCAATGCGCCTATGTGCATGCTCTGCTTTGAGTAGCATTGGCTCGTCAATGGGTTCGTCGAATTTCATACCGTTCTTGGTAACCTTAAACTTATACGACTTTGGAAAAGGAATGCCTGCCTTCTCAGAAAACCAGTAGTAGTCTTTTTCAAATTCGCCTCTGTTCTCGATTTTCAACAGTTTCCTTGACCCAATAATAGGAACACCATACTTATTCTCAATAATGCTACATTTTTCGTCGCCACCAACATAAGCGGAAAACGCCCTGTTAGGAATCTGCAAACATTCTAAATCAACCAATTCTTTCACATATTTGACAATGTCAGAATACTTGTCTAAGACTACGATTGCGGCTCTCCAACTTCCACTCTTTTTCAAGTCTTTTGGATCGTTAACAACTTTCAAGTCTCTTTTAGCCACTTCAGGCAAGTCTTCGATTTCTTCACCAGGTTTGCCTACCATTGGATTCTGCAGATAGATTCTGGCTCTTTGAGGTGTTGTGTAGATTATGCTTCTTAAGCCGTAATCTCTTTGTCCCTGCCAAG
>Ga0315280_10003188_pt1 | contig 25469 bp, 16 predicted proteins | sample YL17G06_40_MG_FD_203697 | JGI IMG/M metagenome (GOLD analysis project Ga0315280, IMG submission 203697) | Sediment microbial communities from Yellowstone Lake, YNP, Wyoming, USA - YL17G06_40 | ecosystem: Environmental > Aquatic > Freshwater > Lake > Sediment | place: USA: Wyoming | collected...
GCTTTGCCTGCCGGCTTCGTTGCCTGGTCATGGTCTCCGGATGGCCGGAAGATAGCCGGGAACAAGCCCGACGGCGGCTCTTCTGCGGGCATCGGGATCTACTCCCTCGACTCCAGGGGTGTTGAGTGGATGACAGATCGCGGAAGGCGGCCGGTCTGGCTGAGTGACAACCGCAGGCTCCTGTTTGGGGATGGCGATAAGATCAAGCTCTTCGACAGCCAGTCCAGGAAGGTTCGTGAGATCCTGTCCGTGGCCCCTAATTCGCTTTCGAGCCCGTCAATATCTCGGGATGATCGCCGGATCTATTTCACTGTCGCCGTGGCCGAGGCCGACATCTGGCTGATGAGCCTGGAGTGAGGACCGCATCGGGCACACCCTCCGACACTACCGCATCGAATCCAAACCGGGCCAGAGCGACACGGCCGAGGCATCGAGCGCCAGCCTCTGCGATCTCTGTGCCTCTGCGGTGAACCATCTGGGCGGTCTGAGGTGGAACCTCGCCAGGTCTCGTTCGAGCCACCAGCCAGTGCGCTAGAATTGACCCACAGGAGAACACTCCCGTACCCCCTTGGTCCGAAAAGGGGAGCCGCGCCATGGTCGGCCAGTCGATCGCGCACTATCGGATCCTCGAGAAGCTCGGTGAAGGCGGCATGGGGTTGTCTACAAGGCACGCGACACGCAACTGAACCGCTTCGTGGCCTTGAAGATGCTACCGGCCGACAAGACCGCGAACACCGAGCGCCGCCAGCGTTTCATACAGGAATCTCGGGCCGCGCCGGCCTTGAACCATCCCAACATCATCACCATCTACGATATTGTCCAGCACGACGGCGCGGACTTGATCGTGATGGAGTTCGTCCCCGGCAAAACGCTCGATCAGATCATCCCGAAGCGGGGGGTGCCCCCTGGGGTGCCCTCTGGGCCCGGTTGAACGTGACACGAGACGTTGGTGGAGTGCCCGGATAGTTCGGAACATGATATGCCTGCGCGTGCAGCGACGCTCCGCACGCTGACCCGTGCCGCAAATGCCGCAAATACCATCGCCTGGCGTGGCCTGCGCGAACAGATCACCGGCGAACAGCGCTCCGATGGCGAACTGAATCAAGATCGTTGTGCGGATGTGCAGCCCTCCAGTGCGGGTCAGGGCTGAACCTGAACCGGTCCCAGATACCGGTCGAACCATGCCAGCACTTCTTTGACCAGCTCGTTGCCCGGCACGTCGTGCCCGGTGTCATACACTACGTGCCGCTTGTCCTTTTCCGGCACGCCGAGCAGGCGATACAAGGGGCGCTGGCAACCTTCCAGTGTGAAGGCGAAATCGTACCGGCCGTTCAGCATCAGAACGGGGACCCGGCTGCGGGACGCGAAATTGAGCGGATCGACTTCCGGGGCGTAGGGTTCGAAGGCAAGGCCACCGCAGACGAACACCGCGGAACGGAAACGAGGTTCGAGGGCTGTGAAGACGCTGCCGATGACGCCACCCACGCTGACGCCGTAGTAGGCGAACCGCGTTTTGTCAATATCGCTGCGGGTCTCGAGGTAGTCGAGGGTGCGCCCCAGGTCCCTGTAACAGTTGACGAAAACGTCGCGCCAGGCCACCGAAGTCGCCGCCGGACGCACAAACGTCTCTTTCTTGCGCTCGTAAGTGGAGTTGTAGATCGGATAGACGACTGCGCGGCCGCTGCGTATCAGATAGACAGTGCGCCCCCGGCCCGCGTCCGGGGATACCGCATCGCTCGAGGCTTTCTCAAAAAACGCGTCCGCGCCAGGGAAGTACACCACCACCTGGTATGGCGGTTTCACATTGCGCGGCAGGAAGAGGTGCACGGGGAATCTTTCACCGCCATATGCCGCGTTCAGCGTGACCTTCTCTCGCCGCCAATAGGGCGCCTTGGCATCCTTAGTCTCCATCACCGGGTTCAGGTCGGTGCGGTCGTAAGAGTACAGGTTCTTGTAAGCCCGGTACACGTCGTCGGAGACCGGCTTCTCCCGGTGGTAGTCGCGCGTCATCAGCGCAAAATCCGACAGCAGGCCGGGAGGCAACGCACCGGCATATCTGGCGCAACGAAAACCGAATGTCGGGAGGCGCGCGAACGGGCTACGAGCATCGAGGTCCGCAAACATGTAGGAGGGCTCGTTCCAGCCGGCCCCGAGGATGTAGCGGCGGCCTCCACTCGCGTTCCAGCACCACTCCTTAACGTTCCCGGCCATGTCGAGATTGCCGAACGGCGACAGTCCCGCGTAGCTGCCCGCGCTGGCCGGCCCGCGTTCGGAGAAGTTGCTGAAACTGATGATCTCGAAATTGGCGCCCGAGACCGCCCTCCGCCAGTGGTAGATGGTGGGCAGGGCTTTGTGCACGAACTCGGCGTATGCCGCTGCTTCGTACCAACTCACGCCGCCCACCGGGTACTCATCCTGCCCTTCCGGGAAAGCGCTCATCTCCCAGGTGGCTGGTCCGGGGCGGCCGGTTGCATCGCGAAAGCGCGCCATGGCTTGCTCCCACCCCAGGGTCTTGCCGTCTTCCACGAATGGTTGCTTCCAGTACTCGGGTTTTTGGTAGCCGCGCTGGTCGACAAACGCCTTGTATTCGCGGTTGGTCACCTCGCGCCGGTCGAGCCAGTACTCGCCCAGTGTCACCGGAAACGTGGGATGAAAAGGAAACGTCCCGGCCGGGATGCGCACCATACCGGGAGATTCGCCCTTCGGCGTGAGCGTGACGGATACCGGAAGGGACGCGGGTCCCGCCAGTTCGGCCGGCTCGAAGCCTTGGCGCACGATCTTCCAGCGCAGATAACCTCTCGGCACCAGCGCTCCCTTCAACGGCGACTTCCCCAGCCGCTCCCAGGCGTCGTTCGGCGTCCGGTAGCTCTTCCAAAAGACGTCTGCGGCCGGAGGCGAAGTGGTGATCGCCGCAGGCGCCGCGCACAAGCCCTGAATTCGACGCAACTCGGGATCGTCGGGGATGATACGCGCGGCTTCCCGCACCAATCGAAAGGCCTCGTCCGCTTTTCCGGCCTCACTCAGCCGGGCGGCCTCCGGCAGGGCTACATTCCGAGCCCACTGGGAGCGCCTGACACCCAGCCCCATCCAGACAGCCAGTGCGACTATCATCGCAAGCACGACTACGGCGGTCGCCAGGAACTTCGGGCTCCGAACAAGCGTCCGGAAATCGATCGCGCGGCGGCCCAGCTTCTCCTGTAGCGCCAGCAGGTCCTTGTGGAGATCCACCGCCGACCGGTATCGAGCTTCCCGGTCTTTCTCCAGACAGCGCGCGACCAACCTGCGCACTTCCGTCGGCACATCACTTCGAATCTCGTCGATGGGCTGCGGTTGGTCCCGCAATACCGCGGCGAGCGTCGAAGCCGCCGAGTCCCGTTGGAACGGCCGTACCCCGGTGAGCGTCTCGTACAGCACCGCCCCGAAAGAAAAGACGTCGGTGCGGAAATCGACCTGCCTGCCCGAGGCCTGTTCCGGGGACATGTACGCTACGGTGCCCACGATGATGCCGGCGGCGGTCTGAGCGCTGGCGGTCCGGGTCTCCGCGTCCTCCGCCGGAGCAAGTTCGACGAGCTTGGCAAGCCCGAAATCGACCACTTTGACCGCGCCCTGCGACCCGACCATGATGTTCGCCGGCTTCAGGTCGCGGTGAATGATGCCCGCGCCATGCGCCGCGGCCAGGGCACTGGAAATGCGGACGGCGTACTCGATCACCTTGGCGACCGGCATCCCGCCCGGCAAAATGCTCTCGCCCAGGCTCCGTCCCTCTACGTACTCCATTGCGATGAAGTGGACTCCGTCGCTCTCGTCGATGTCGTGGATGGTGACGATATTCGGGTGATTCAGCGCGGAAGCCGCCTTGGCCTCCTGAATGAAACGGCGGCGGCGATCGCGGTCGGCTACCTTGTCCGGCAGAAGGACTTTCAGGGCGACCGGCCGGTCAAGGTGGAGGTCGTCCGCTTTGTAGACCACGCCCATGCCTCCCGCGCCAATGTTTTCGACGATGCGGTAATGCGAGAGGACCCGGCCGATCATGCTTCACCCTCCGGCAAACGAGACTCCGATCCGATTCATTCTACTGCTTCAGCGACCGTGCGGGAAGGATCGGATCACTCCTAGGTCCCCTTCAGCACCCTCCCACCCTACGTTCAGGAATTGCTGACCTACGCCGGGCTCTGGGCCCGTACTCCTCGTCCACATCAGTCCGGGCCGCTCAACCCTTCTGCCCAACACGCTTTCGCCGCCGCAGCGTCAACAGAGGCCCGCCCCCACGAACTGCCCGCGAGCTTTGCTCGGCGGCTGAGAAAACAACCCCGCGTTCCTATACTCAGCCTTTCGGGCGAATGATTCGACGGCGTTGCATGCGCTGTCCTCTACTTCGGCCATGCGGTTGCCTCTCCGTCGTCTCATCCCGCGCAGATTGCATCCAGTTCGTCAGCAGTAGCAGTTACACGATTCGTCGTCACTCAAGACGCTCCGCTATTAGCCAACAGGCCGACCTCGGCAGGACTCCCGCCTCCTCAGAGTGTCCCGCTGTCCGCTTCCAGACGGTGCCGGATACGTGAGCGAAGTTGCGAAATGGACGACTTGGCGCCAGTCCTTCCATCCGGAAGCCTCGCTTCACGTCCAACTCAAGTCCAAACGGCGACCTCTCCGATGCCCACCTCGTCAGCGTCATTCTCGATCCCTCCAAGGCGCGAGCAGTGGACACCGTGCCGCCTTCGCTCTGCGACCCTCGGCCAGGCCTCACCCAGCTCCGGCGGCGCTCGGCGGCTAAACCTCCGGCACAACCTGCTCCGCCGGGGCAAACCGGCCTATGTGCCCATCGTCGTCACCGCCTCCCCCACTTTTTTTCTCCCCTGTCCTCATCACCTTACCGCCCCCCGTCAGCCGCTCTCCCCACCCTCCCCGGTTACTATAGGGCAGGACGCACCATGGCCACCCGCAAGCAAATCGCCGCCAATCGCCGCAACGCCCTCCGCAGCACCGGCCCCCAGACGCCCGAGGGCAAAGCCGTCGCCAGCCGTAACTCGCTCCAGCACGGCCTGCTCGCCAGAAACGCCGTTCTTTCCGATGAATGCCGCCAGGCCTTCCTCGACACCCTGGCTGCCCTGCAAACCGAGTATCAACCCGTCGGCTCCGTCGAGGCCTTCCTGGTCCGCCAAATGGCTGTCGCCCAGTGGCGCCTCGATCGCATGAACCGCATCGAAACCGGCCTCCTCACTTGCCGCCTCGAAACCGTCCGCAAACTCGAATCCGACGATGAAGACGACGACGAAGACGAGGACGAAGACGAGGACGAAGACGAAGAAGACCAGGAAGATCAACAGGAAGAAAGCGCCGAAGAAGAAGATGAAGCCGAACAGGTCGTAGACCCGCAGCAAGACCCCGACCAGGAAGAGGACTACGACGAAACCACCCGCCTTCTCGGTCTCTCCTTCTTCCGCGACTCCGCCGGCGCCGACACCTTCTCCAAGCTCGCCCGCTACGAAACCATGATCCGCCGCGCTTACTACAAGGCCCTCTCCGCGCTGGTTTCCGCCCAGGCCCGCCGCCTCGGCCAACCCCCGCCCCGCCTGGCCCCCTGAAAGGCCCCGAAATGGCTTCGTTCGTAACGCCTATCTCCTTACGGCTCAACGTGATAGAAGTAGATTACGAAACGGACCCAATTCCCCTCCGGCCTCCTGCCGTATACTCGTTCCTATGGACCCCGCGCTCGACCGCGTCTTCCTGGACTTCTCCGCCGCCAAGCTCAGCCAACTGACCGCCCGCATCCAGGATTGCCTCCGGCGCCTCTCCCCCGAGCAGATCTGGGCGCGCTCGAACGACAACCAGAACGCCGCCGGCAACCTGGTCTTGCACCTCTGCGGCAACGTCCGCCAGTGGATCATCTCAGGCATCGGCGGCGCCCCGGACATCCGCCAGCGGGACCGCGAATTCGCGGCCCGCGGCGGCCTCCCAGCCCTCGAACTCTCCCAGCGCCTTCAGGCTACGGTTCAGGAGGCCGTGGCGGTTCTCGAATCCCTGCCCCCCGAGCGCCTCGCCCACCGGGTCACCATCCAGGCCTACGACCTCACCGTGCTGGAGGCCATCCTCCACGTGGTCGAGCACTTCGCCCAGCACGCCGGCCAGATTCTCTACGCCACCAAGCTGGCCACCGGCCAGGACCTGGGCTACTACAAGCACCTCAGCGCCGCCACGTCCCCGCCTCCCCCCTCCGACCCGCAACCGTGAGGGACCGGCCCCGGCCCGTGCAGCTTCTGGCACGGCTTCTTGCGCCGACCCAGGCAGGCGCCCAATGGTTGGCGAACCTCCCTGACCTCGTAATGCCTCAGTCTTCGGGGGGTTCTGGACGCCTTGTGGGATAAGCTTTAGCTTGTCCGGCCCATTCTCGACTACAGCGCGAGACAAGCTGAAGCTTATCCCACCCGGGTCCCCCGGAGACTGAGGCATTACCTGACCTCTTTGATCGCCCTTGACAGCTATGGTAGTGACTGGTAAGATTGAGTCATACTAATTAACACGATAGCGTTATGCGAACTACCCAGACCATGACCGTCTCCTTGCCCCCGGCAATGGTCAAGCAATTCGAGAAAGTGCGCCAAGCCGAGTCCCGTACCCGCTCTGAGCTGGTGCGAGAAGCCTTGAGAGCCTACTTTGAAAACCGCTACCCGGTAGTGGAAGCCTCAAAAGAGGAACTTCGAGCAATCCGCCGCGGCCGAGCTGAGATCAAGCGTGGGCACTACGTAACCCTTGAGCAGCTTCTCCATGACCTGGCGGCTTCAAATCGCAAGGCGAGCGCAAAGAGAGCTTCAAAGACTACCCGCTAAAGCTGGCGCCGCCGCGTGGGCGGCTATCGGATTTTCTTTGATGTTGACCCCGAGCCCCTGGTGGTGGACGTAGTCGAGATAGCGCACCGGACCTCCACCACTTACTGATCGCAACGTCCGGTTGTCCTGTCTGCGTGCGCCCGCCGGAGGCCGTTGTCCATGCGCGATACCGAGCTTCCTCAGATCGTCCGCGCCGGCGCAGCCGGAATATTGGGCAGCCGCTCGCCGTGGCCCGGCCCGTGCAGCTTCTCGCACGGCTTCTTCCGCCGAGCCAGGTGGAGATAGTCCAGCACTAACTTGCGCTTCAGATGCTGGATCGCCTTGGCTGGGTCCACGCCCTTCGGGCACACCCGCGAGCACTCCCCGGCGTAGTGGCAGCGGAAGGCCCCGTGCGAGCTGCCGGTCTGCTGGTTGCGTTCCCGCCGCCCGTCATCGCGAGTGTCCTCGTTATACCGCTGGGCGGCCGTCAGCGGCATGGGGCCCAAATACCGCGCGTCGGTGGCCAGCGTCGGGCAGGCCGCCATGCAGCAGCCGCACTTGATGCAGAAGGCGTACTGGAGATAGGCCTCCAGTTCCTCGGGAGACTGGTAGAACTCCCCCGCCGGGTCGTTGATCTCGGCTTCATCCGCGCGCACCACGTAAGGCTTGATCGCGCCGTGTTTCTCGAACATGCTCAGCAGATCCGGGACCAGGTCCCGGATGATCTCGAAGTTGGGCAACGGCCCCACCGTCAGGTCCGTCTCCGCGATGTGCAGGATCTGGGTGTTGCAGGCCAGCGTCGGCCGCCCGTTCAGCAGCATCCCGCACGAGCCGCACACGCCCATGCGGCAGGAATAGCGCCAGGCCAGCGAGGCATCCAGGTTGTCCTTGATGTAGTGCAGGCCGTCCAGCACGGTCATGCCTTCCCGTACCGGGATGGTGTAGGTCTTCACGTACGGCGCCGCATCGCTCTCCGGGTTATAGCGTGTGATGTGGAAGTTGATCTGTCGGTCCGCCATGGCTACCCCCTTCCCGCAACCGCGATGGCGTGCGCCGCCACCGCCGCCCAGGCCCCCAACCCGAACAGTCCCAGTCCCGCCAGCAGAAGGACCACCGAGACCGCCTTCTCCGCGGCCGGCTTCAGCGTCAGCTCGAACAGGATGGTCCGCAAACCATACAGGCCGTGGTATAGCGCCACTCCCAGCAGCAGGACGTAGGTGACCGTGAAGAACAGCAGACCATCCCGGTACAGGCTGTTCTCCTTGGAGACGCCCTCGCCGCCGTGAGGCGCAAACATCGGAATGATTCCGTCCAGGTGCATGATGAACATGTGCAGGCCCAGCAGCAACAGGATCACTACGCCCGCCGCCATGTGCCAGGTCCAGTATTTCGTTTCGCGCATCTCTCCTCCTAATCCGCCAACCCCAGGAAGTCATAACCGCCTGCCGCGATCAGCACCAGCGCCAGCACCATCATGACAATCAGCAGGGGCCGCTGGACGTTCAATGACGTCCGGTAAGGATAGACCGGTTCGATGGGCTTGCCGACCGCAAAGCCCAGTTCCACCAGCACCAGGCGGATGCCGTTCAGGGCGTGGTAAGCGAAAGCCACGAACACCAGAAATTCCCCGAACTTGAAAATGGGCTGGTCGAAGAACTCTCCTTTGAGCCACACGTATTTGCCGGTGGCCCGCAGGCTGGTCACAACAATGTGCATCAGGAAATAGAGCAGGATGCCCAGGCCCGTGAGGCGATGCAGGATGTAGGCATAGCGCTCGACGCCCCAGCGCCCGCCTCCCATCCATCCCCACAGCCCGAGCCGGTTATCGTGTCTTTTGATCTCGGTCATGTCGGCCTCCTTCCCTCCATCCGTCAGTACTTGCGCTCCACCGGCCTCCAGGTGGTTATGGTCACGGGCTTGTAACTCAGCCTGGGCGTGCTGCCGGTGTAATGCACCATGGAGTGAGCCAGGAAATCTTCGTCGTCGCGTTTGGGACGATCCGTCCGGGCATGCCCCCCGCGGGACTCCTCGCGAGCCAGACCCGAAAACAGCAGCACCTCGGCCAGTTCCAGCATGTTCTCGGTCTCCAGCGCCTGAATGAGGTTCGAGTTGTAGATGCGGCTCTTGTCCTGAATGACGATTTTCCGGAAGCGCTGCCTCAACTGGCCCACTTTGTCCAGGCCCTCCTGCATGGACTGGCCGGTGCGGTAGACCCCCGCGTGCTTGTCCATCAGGGTGCGCAGCTCCCGGCGGAGTTGGGCCGGGCTCTCCGTTCCGCCCTGTTTGAGCAGCCCGCCGAAGATGCGTTTCTCTTCTTCCCGGGCCTTGGCTTCCGGCATCCCGCTCAGCTTGGCGCCCTGCCCCAGGTACTTGGCGATCTCACCGCCCGTGATGCCGCCCCACACCAGGCATTCCGCGGTCGAGTTGCAGCCCAGCCGGTTGGCCCCGTGCATGGAGTGGCAGGCCACCTCGCCGGCCGCCCAGATGTTTTCCACCTTGGTCCGCCCGTCGATGTCAGCCTCCACCCCGCCCATCGAGTAGTGCGCCACCGGCCGGATCGGGATGGGCTGCGTGATCGGGTCGATGCCCAGAAACTTCATGCACACTTCCCGGATCAACGGCAGGCGCTTGTTGATGCGCTCGGCGCCCAGGTGGGTCAGATCCAGATGGATGGAATCCAGCCCCTCGGGCCCCGGGAAGCCGCGCCCCTCCAGGATCTCCGTCATCTCCGCGCGGGAGATGATGTCGCGCGGCGCCAGCTCCATCATCTTGGGCGCGTACTTCTCCATGAAACGCTCGCCCCGGTTGTTGCGCAGGTAGCCGCCTTCTCCCCGGCAGGCTTCCGTCATCAGGATCCCCGACGGCACCAGCCCGGTCGGGTGGAACTGCAAGAATTCCATGTCCTCCAGCGCCAGACCCGCCCGGTAGGCGATGGCCTGTCCATCCCCGGTCACGGTTTGAGAGTAGGTGGTGAACCCGTACAGGTTCCCCAACCCTCCGGAAGCAATCAAGAGAGCCTTGCCGCGCAGGACGTAGAACTCGCCGGTGGGCGCGTCCAGCAGCGTCAGCCCGGCGAATCGTCCGCCTTCCACCAGCAACGAGGTCACGAAACACTCGTCGTAGCGTTTGAAGTTGTTGTATTGGAGCAGGGCGTCGTAGAGGGCCTGCATCTCGAAGAACCCGGTCTTGTCGGCCGCCATGCAGGCGCGCGGAAACGAGTGCCCGCCAAACGGCCGCTGCATGATGCGCCCGTCTTCGCGGCGCGACCAGGGCACTCCCCAGTGCTCCAGCAGCCGGATTTCATCCGGAGAGGTCCTCACAAACCGCTCCACCGTGTCCTGGTCCGCCAAAAAATCGGCGCCCTTCACGGTGTCCCAGGCGTGCAGCTCCAGGCTGTCGCCTTCCTCCGGGCGCATCACCGCCGCGGTTCCTCCTTCCGCACACACCGAGTGCGCCCGCATGACCTGCACTTTGGACACCACGCCGATGTCGGCCGTGCCCCGCGTTCTGATCGAGATCTCGATGGCCGCGCGCAGCCCGGCCAGCCCGGTTCCCAAGATCAACACATCATGAGTTATCTGCTGCATGCTTCACGTACTCCTTGGCGCTCCTACAGAGTATACACCAAAGCCACTTCCGTCGAGCGGCCCCCGCGCAATCTTGCGTTCCCGGAAGTCAGCGATCGTTTCGCTAGCGGCTCTTGTTCTCGAACAAGAACAGGCCGCTCTTGCCGGCCACCGCGAAATCCAGGTCGCCGTCCCCGTCCAAGTCCGCCACCGGGATCTGCATGCCCCCGCCGGTGCGCGTGCTGTAGTCGATGATGTGCCGGATCCACTCGACCGTCTTCCCCTCGGTGCGGTACTCGTACCAGTAGACCCCCAGCGGCTCACGCTCGCCCGGATCGTGCCCGTTGTGCGCCATGTACCGCTTCCCGGTAATCAGCTCCTTGCGCCCGTCCCCGTTCAGGTCCGCCAGGGCCAGCGCGTGCGGCTGCGACCAACTGTCGTCGATCATGTGCTTGGTCCAGTGGTTACCCTCGCCCCGCTCCAGCCAGAAAATGCCGTAGTCGTGGCTCATCGAGGTCAGGATGTCGTTGCGCCCGTCCCCGTTGATATCCAGCACGTACATGAAGCCCACCGAGCCCAGGTCGAAGTCCGGATGCCAGATCCACTGGCCGGCGCGCGGGTCGGCCGGCGCTTCAAACCAGCCCTTGGGGGTCAGGATGTCGTTGCGTCCATCCCCGTTGACATCGCCCACTCCGATGCCGTGCCCGTAGCTGGTGGGACTCACCACGTGTTTGACGAAGGCCCCGTTGCGGACCTCCCACCAGGCCAGCGGGGCTTTGGGCTGCCCGTATTGCGGCAGCACCTCGCGCGCTTTGCCGTCGTTGTCCAGGTCCACCAGGAACGCGAACTCGATCGGAAAGCCGCGGTCGATCTCATGCTCCTTCCAGACGCCCCGGCCTTTGCCGGGATTCTGCCACCAGCTCAGGCGCTGGCTGAACCACGAGCAGCTCACGATGTCCACCTGCCCGTCCCCATTCACGTCCAGCGGCAGATCGCTGAAGTCGTCGATGTAGTTGTTGGTGAAGGGCAGGTCGCGGAACTTGTGGCGGACCCATTTGGGCGCTTCGTACCAGTTTTCGCCCGAGACGATGTCCAGCCGGCCGTCTCCGTTGATGTCCGCAAACGCGCAAGCCTCATTGGCGCCCAGATCCAGCGTGTGCTTCTCGAAGGGAATTTCCCCGGGCCGCCCGGCGGTCCACGCCAACAGGCAAATCGCAGCCACAAGCAAAGACGTTCGCACCATGCCGAGATTGTACACCGTACAATAGACTGGTGTTCCGACTTGCCCTGACTGCCATCTTGCTTGCCGGCGCCCTGTCCGCTCAGCCGGTCATCGAATCCAGCCGCCCGGCGCCCCCACCCGGCTGGGCCGCGCTGGAACGCCGCCTGCTGGACGACCTGAGTCAGGCCGCCCTCGAATTCGCGCGGCATCACACCCGCAGCGGCGGCACTCTGATCTGGAAGACCAGCGGCTCGGCGGCCCCGGACGACCTCTACGAGAGCTTCTACAATTTCCCCCTGCTCTACGCGCTGGGCGGCGACGACCGGCTGCGCGATCTCTCCTTCACGCTCTGGAACGCCCTGACCCGCCAGCTCACCACCGATTTCAGGATGCTGCGCGAGGAGTTCCCCAAGCAGGACGACTGGTTCCATCACGGCGAGGGCACGCTGTACTTCTACTTCCTGGGGCTGGCCGATCCTACCGACCATGAACTGGCGGCCCGGGCCCGGCGCTTTGCCGGCTTCTATCTGAACGAAGACCCCCAGGCGCCCAACTACGACGCCAAGCTGCGCATCATCCGTTCCCCGCGCAACGGCAGCGCCGGGCCATACTTCGGTTCGGCCGAACAGGCCCGGCCGTTCCGGATGGCCGAGGGGATGGCGGTCTACGGCCTGCCGCTCGAAGACGTGCCCGGCATCCGCAATGCCGCCGATCTGAAGGACCCCGAGAACGCGCGCCGCTTCGGCATCGCTCTTCAGGAACGGCTCTACCGCGGAGGGGATGTGCCCTCCAATCTGGCCGCCACCAGCCTGGCGGTCAACACCTTCCTCTTCACCGGCGAGCGGAAGTACGCCGATTGGGTCAAAGAATACGTGGGGGCCTGGCTGGAGCGCACCCGCGCCAACGACGGCATCACTCCGGACAACGTGGGCCTGTCCGGCAAAGTGGGCGAGTACTTCAATGGCAAATGGTGGGGCGGGCTGTACGGCTGGCGCTGGCCGCACGGCTATCACAGCGTCGGTCAGCCCCTGCAAATCGGCGCCGCCAACGCCATGCTGTTCTCTGGCGGCGATCCGCGCTACCTCGAAATAGTCCGCTCGAACCTAGCGAAACTGGTTGCCCTGGGCCGGCAGACGGAGAAGACCTTTGTGGCGCCGTCGCGGCGAGAGACGGAGGGCTGGGTCGATTACGCGCCCGTCGACAAATCCTACCTGGCCTCCCTGTGGTTCATGTCCCTGGAGGCCTCCGACTGGCAGCTCATCGAGAAAGTGCGCCTGGCCGAGCGTCAGGACTGGCGCCGGGTCGTGGGCATGCACAACAAAATGGACAATGGCCACGAGACCCCCTGGCTGCGCTTTCTGGCCGGCGACAACCCGGACTACCCGGAGAAGATCCTGGCCGCGAGTCACGGGCAGGTCGCCGCGCGCCTGGGCAAGATGCGCCGCAACGTCCTGCTGGTGGGCGACTATCCCGGGCGCTGGGTCGAGGTCCCGCCGGATCAGGTCGATTTCACCAAGCTCAACGAGCATCACTGGCAGGGCCAGAACCCCGTCACCACCGAGGCGCTGGTGCAGCTCATGCTGGGGGCCCCGCAGATCATGTACAACGGCGGACTGCTGCACGCCTCCCTGCGCTATTTCGACCCCGTCCGCCGCCGCCCCGGGATCCCCCAGGACGTCGCCGCCCTGGTCACCAAGATCGAGGCCGGCCGCATCGTGGTGGAGCTGGTGAACCTGAGCCCCTTCCACACCCGTGAGGTCACCGTCCAGGCCGGAACGTTCGGGGAACACAACTTCACCACGGCGAAGGCTGGCGCGCAGCCGGTCACGGTCAACCGGAAGTTCGTCACGGTGCGCCTGGCCCCCGGCGCCGGCCTCACCCTGGACCTGGGCGTGCAGCGCTTCGCCAACCAGCCCAGCTACGCCTTCCCCTGGCACGGGGCCACCATTCCGGTGCGGTAGGATTCCGCGTCACCGCCGGAGGTTACCGGCAGGACGGGGCCGCCTATGTCGCCGACCGTTTGACTCGCCGCGAGGGTCTGACGCTAGCGGAAACTCACCTGCGTTAAGTTGGTGGCGACGCCATCCACCACCAGCCGGACCGTCACCAGCCCGCTTCCGATCAAGCTGCGCGGGAGCGATACGTTCACCTGGTCGAGTCCGGCGAAGCCACCCTGCGGTCCGGCGTACAGGACGGGCGCAGCGACGGTCCCGATGGTGCACGTGACGGTGTCCAGTGACGACCGGCCGCGAATGCCCGTGCCGTACAACTCGAGCGCCGCGACGCTGCCGGGCGGCCCCAGATCCAGCGGCGCCGCCTGGCAAGTCTGATCGCTCCCGCAAATCGCGGCGGGTGTTGCCGACTGCGTGCCGTCCGGCCGCACCAGGCGCAGGATGGCCGCCGCGGGACCTTGCCCGCTGGCCGCAGCGCTGAAGACTCCCGGCGCCACCGCGGCGATCGTCGCACTGCCGTAGGCGACGGTGCCGTCGGGGCCGGCCAGCACCAGCGCCGCCGCACCCGCTGCCGTGCCGGCCGGCACAATCAGGTTCAACTGGCGCGCTGAGGCGTAAAGCAACTGCGCTGCACGGCCGGCGCCGCTGCTGTCGATTACGGTGACGACAGTCTCAGCGGGGTCGGCGGCGACGGGTAGTCCAGTTCCGTAAACCGAGGCGATCGCCTCCGCGGCCAGCCCGCCAGCGGCGAAACTAGCGGCGTTGACGGCGGTGAGCGCCAGCCGGCCGTGAGCGCCCGGCCACGGCGGCCCCGGGCTGGCCGGCAACGTGGCCTCGGGCTCTGTCTGCCCATGGAAGATACGCGTGATCTCGCCGGCCAGCCGCAAGTACCAATCGCTCGGCAAGGTGAACCCGTCGGCATCGAGCGTCAGCCAGAAGCCCTGATCGGGCGCATCCTGCCGCCGCGACGCCAGCTTGAACATCGCCGTGCTCTCGTTGACTTCGTCGAACATGGCGATCTTCAGCATCTGCGCGCCCGCCGCCTTGGCGTTGTACACCTGTTGCCAGAGAAACTGGCCGCCGTTACGGGGGATCTGGTTCTGTTTCGCCGTGCGGTTCAGGTTGTACCAGGAGAACCCGGGGAAGACAACAGGCATGTAGAACTGTCTCCGCTCGGCGGTTGCGGCCAGATCTGGCAGAAGGCGCTCAGTCTTCCAGCGATTCACGTCCGCGACGGTGCTGTAGCGGCCGACGGTCCACGGTTGGATGCCGTCCATGGCCTGATAGACGGCGGTCCAGCGCGGGTCGGTCGCGGCGTCGTTGGAGCGCGTGCGCCAGTAGGCCGGGGTTCCACCCATGTAAGCAACCTGTGCCTCCATCTTGAACCACTGAATGAGTTGGAGCGCGGCGTCGGGATCCGCCGGCGGATGCTTGCCGTCATTCAATCCGATTCCCCAGATCGAGAGCACCGGCTTCCCGTTGTTACACAGGTAGAGGGGATGCGCGGTCACCGCCAGCGTATCCACCAAGTATCTCCAATCCTGCTGCAGGTTGGCCGCTACGGTTGCTGGGTTTGCACCGCTGATGTCGTACTCGATGGCGAACACGCGCCCGTAGCGCTCAGCCGCCGCCATCACGTTCTTCAGAACGATGTCTCCGCCCGCGCGGTTGCCCGGGATGTCCGTCACAAATCGCTGTAGCAGCACCCCGTCCAGCCCGTACTGCTGCATCCAACTGAAATGACGGGCGACCGTCCGGCCATTACCGGACGAGAACAGGTAGGCGGGATTCGAGCCAATGGTCATGCCCGGCACCGCGCATGCTTCGCCCGGCTCGAACTCTCGCAGGTCCGGGTACATGTCGATGACGATGCTGGCCGCCGAGGGCACTCCGCTTGCCCAATGGCTCCAGTTGCTGCCCGACGCGCCGCCACCGGGGCAGCGGAACCATCCCTGATAGCCGAGCAGGACTTTGCCCTCGAGGGTCGACGGATCTAGGCCTTGCGCGCCGCCGGTGGCGTCCGTGACCGTCCAGAGCAAGCTGCCGCGGACCGCCTGGGCGCAGAGGCCGCTGACCAGGCTGCTCACGAGCAGCGCGGCCGTCAACACCATGCACACACCAAGAGACTGAGTTTTCTTCAGGATCCACTCCTCGACGACACCCAAAGCTGGTTGAGAGTCTATCACCGCCGGAGGCGGTGCGCAAGCGCCACCGCCAGCGTGTGTGCGCGACACCTACCGGCCTTGTAGCGGTCGGGCATGGCCGACCGGCGCCGGGCCCAAGCCCGGCGGCAGCCTCGAAAGGCTGCCCCACGTGGCGTTAGAAGCTGAGCTTGAGGCCCAACTGGATCGAGCGCGGGCCGGTGCCGCCGTAGGATTGGTTCGAGATCAGGCCGGACATCGTGCCGGTGACCCTCCCGAAGTCAGCGCTCCCCAAGGTGGTACTGGGGTTGCCGAAGGCCGGGGTGTTGGTGAAGTTGAGAATCTCGAAGCGGAACTCGCCCTTCAGCCGCTCGGCGAGCTGGAATTTGCGGAACAAGGAAAGGTCCAGATTGCCCAACCCAGGGCCGTTGAAGTTGTTCCTCCCCATGTTTCCAAAGTGCGGGGTTCTGCCATCCGCGTCCAGGGGCGGCTTGAATGGGGAAGTATCGAACCATAGGGCGGCGCCGCCTGGCCCGGCAATGTTGTGGAGCACGGTGATCGGCCCGGTCTGGTCAGGCGTGTTGCCGGTGCTGGGGGTATTGGCGCTGACGTTCGTGCCAAAGGTCAATGGTCTTCCGGTCATCAGGGTGAACACACCGTTCAGTTGCCAGTCGCCCAGGGCCCAGCGACCCAAGCCGCTCTGGAGCCAGCGCTTATTCTTGCCGAACGGAAGTTCGTACACATAGGCCTGAGCGAAGACGTGGTTGCGGTCGAAGTTCAAACGGGCATAACTGCGTCGCGGCTGGATGTAATTCCAGAGGCCGTCGATCTCCGACGTGTACCCCAGCGCCTTCCCGTAAGTATAGGCGGTGGTCATCAAGAAGCCGCCGCTAAAGCGCCGGTCGAGCTTGACCTGGAGGCTGTTGTAATTGTTGCTGAATCCGGCGTAACGCAGGTTGATGTTGGTGTTCCTGCCAGACTTCTGATAGAAGGGACGGCCGGCTGCGCCGGAATTGAAAGTCATCGAGGCGTTAAGGTCGTAGTTAACCGGCGCGCGAACGGTGTGGTTGGCTACATAGGCAGCCTCGAGGGTGAAGTTCTTAGGCAGTTGCCGCTGAAGGGCGAAGTTCCAGGACTCGATGTAGCCTTCCCGGTAGTCGAGCGGAATGACGCTGTCTATGTTCAACGACAACAATTTGGGGGTGTTGGTGGGGATGATGCCGTTGGGCGGAATCACGGCGGGGTCCGGCGCCGGGAAGCCCGTGGCCATGGAGCCGTACACGCCCGGGGTGCTCTGCGCCTGGCCGTAGGTACCAAGGGCGTTGTAGACGTTGTTCTGCTTCACCGGGTAGACGTCCCAGGCGTACTTGTTGTCCGGGAATGGAAGCCAACTGATCCCGAAGCCGGCGCGCATGACGGTCTTGCTGTTAAGCCGGTAGGCCATGCCGAGGCGGGGCGCAAAATCCGTGTAATAGGTCTTGCGCCCCAGGTTCATCGGATTGCCGCCGAAGCCGGCCACCACCAGGCTATTGGTGTTCCAGTCGTAGTTGGAGAAACCGCCGGGCCAGCGCGGAGTCACCGGGGGATAGAAATCGTGGCGCACACCGATGTCAATGGTGAGCTTCGAGGTAGCCTGCCACTTGTCCTGGAGGTACGTAAACAACATGGTGACGCGCTGCGAGGGGAAAACGCCCGCCAGGTCGCGCTGAAAGGTGCCGGGGACATCCAGCAGGAAGCTGGCCAGACCATTGACCTGGCTGAGGACGGTGGAGCCTGGGATGGCGGTCTGGTTGTTCCCGAACACGTACTCGCCGCGCGGACCACCGGCATTCTGCGTCTGGAGCAACTCCTCGCGCAGCCGGCGGACCTCAGCGCCGAACTTGATGGTATGGTTTCGCAGCAGCTTGCTCCAGTTGCTGACAAAGTTGAAATTGGTCTCGGCGCGGTTCCACGGCAGGCTGGCGGAGTAGCCCACCAGAGGATTGGCATAGCCGCCGACGTTCATGGAGGTCAGCCCGCTGGTCCAGCGGTCCAGATTGACGCCCTTGATGCCGATGGCTTCCGCCGCGTTGGTCCCGGCATCGACGCTTTCGGCGATGTTGTGGTAACGGCTCAAGCCCACGCGCGCTTCGGAAATGAAGGTCGGGGAGAACAGGCGCATGTAGTTGACGGCGGCGCTGTGAGTACGGTTCACGCCGGTTCCGGCAAAGCCCTTGCCGCCGCCTCCGGCGATGCCGAAGCGCCCGGGGTCGGTCACCACCGGCCGCTCGAAGCTGTAGCGCCCGGAGAATCGGTCCCTCTCGCTCTGCTGGTGATCGATCTTGACGTCGAACGAGTTGTTGTCCTTTTTACGGGTGGTGGAGCTGGCGTAGTTGTTGGTGATGCCGGAACCGAGATTGGGAAGCGGCACCATGGCCAGGATCTTCTTCGAGATCGGGCTGATGCGTGCGTCCGGCACCCGGTTGCCGGCAAACGGGGTGCGGCCGGCGCCGGTATCCCGATTTCCCGTGGCCGGATCGTAGACCAGGCGCGTGGGTTCGCTGCTGAAATCGCCGGCCCGGAACGGCGCGGTGGGCACGGAAATGATGTAGCCGTCGCCGCGGCGGTCCTTGGTCTGCAAAAAGTCGCCGAAGAAGAAGGTCCGGTTCCGGCGGAGGGGCCCGCCGAGGTTGAAGCCGTAAGAGTTGTAGGTGGTCACCGGTTTGGCGGGCTGAAACGTTTCCCTGGCGCCCAGGGCGCTGTCACTGTGGAACCAGTAGGCGGCGCCATGCAGGTCATTGGTGCCCGACTTGAGCATAATGTTGGTGACCGCGCCGCCGGCGCGTCCCAATTCAGCTTCGTAGTTGCTGGTGCTGACGTCCACCGTCTCCAGCGCTTCAATGGGCGGAATCAGCACCGTCAGTAACCCGGTGCGGTGGTTATTGTCCACGCCCTCGAACTGAAGGTTGTTTCCCTCGCGGCTCACTCCGTTGACCTGCGTGGCCAAGGCGCCCTGCGAATTGAAGAACTCCGAGTGCGGCTGGAAGGCGCGCGTGGTGCCCGGCACCAAGTTCAGCAGCGCCTGGAAGTTGCGATTGTAGCCCAGGGGCATGTTCGCCAACTGCACCGCCTCGATCTTGCGGCCGGTGTCGGCGCGATCGGTCTGAAGGATGGGCACTTCCGCGGTTACCGTGATCTGTTCGGTGACGGCGCCTGGCTGCAACACCAGGTCGGCGCGCACCGTGGTGTTGAGCAGCACATCGACGCCCTCTTTGATGGCGGTTCGAAAACCGGTTTGCTCGACCGCGACGCGATAGCGGCCCGGATCCAAGGCCGGGAACATGTAGTTCCCGCTGGCGTTAGTGTCCATCTTCCGGCTGAGGCCGGTGTTCACTTCCGTGATGGTTACTTTGGCGTTGGGAACGACGCCGCCGGAAGAATCGGTCACCGTGCCCAACAGACTGCCTCTGACCGCCTGCGCATAAACGAGCGGGGTTGCTGCCAGTAGGCCGGCCACGAGCAAGTACGGGATTTTCATCGGAACTTTTCTGAATGACATAACTTTCCTCCTTTGGTCTGTCATGGCTTGCAGAGTTTCGGTTTTGGAGCACGCCTTGCCCCCCCACAGCGGGGCGACCCCCTTCAATTCTCAAGGTACTACTGTTTTCTGTATGCCACGAACACAGTTGATCGGTACATAGGTCAAACCCTTTCGGGAACGACATAGGGCATGCGGTACTGACGCCGCAGAAGGCCATTGGCCTGCTCCGCGTGCGGCCCCGTGAACCGTTCGGTGGACGAGTCCATCCTCAGCCAGGGACCCAGGACGGCAGGCGTCTTGTTCAGATCTAAGCCGTGTACGGCCAGGTGCTCCGTAAAACGTGCGAACGCCTCCATCGCGTCTCTATCGTCTTGCATTCTTTCCCGGATGACTTCCGGCGTTACGGCGGCGCCGAGGCGGTAGGAGATGTTGCCCATGTGGCACAGGCTGGTCGAGAGATGGCCCTCCTCGATGTCCGTCTTGATGTCTTCAATCTTGCGGCTGCGGACGGCGCGGATGAAATTCGATTGCGCATCGACAGATCCGGAGTTGTCGAATTGGCGAATCACTTTGCCGCTGTAATCGAAGGCCGTTCCGGCCGAAACATCGATGTACCCCTGCTCACACTGGACCAAGGTGCTCAGGTTGTCCCCCCGGCCGCGGCGGATACCCTGGACGGCGCCCTTGCCCGTCATGGCGCGGAAGGCGTCCATCTCCTTGGTGCCAGGCTTGCCGGGCAAGCCTCGTACCTCATAGATCACGGGCGCGGAAGGATAATCGAAAAGGGTGATCATCGTGTTCGGCGTTTCACCGGCATCGTCATAACCGAAGCGACCGCCGAGGCTCATCACACGCCGGGCGAGGCTCTTCTCGCCTAAGGCCCAGCGGGCCACATCGAGATGGTGAGGACCGTTGTTCGCAATCTCGCCGCCGCCAGTGTCCCATACCCAATGCCAGTCGTAGTGCAGCTCGTTGCGGTTGATGGGACCCTTCTTGGCCGGACCACACCATAGGTCGTAGTCCACGGTTTCTGGGATGTGGCCCTGCCCGTCGGTCTTGCCAATGCTCGGACGGTACTTGTAGTTGAACGAGCGGACCGCCAGGACTTTGCCCAACGCGCCAGAATGAAGAAAAGCGATAGCCTGGTCGTGGTTGTGCTGGGACCGCCTGTCTAGATCCGCCTGCACGACGCGGCGGTACTTCCTGGCGGCCTCCACCATTCTGCGACCTTCCCAGATATTGTGGGAGACGGGTTTTTCGACGCACACGTCCTTGCCCGCCTGGCAGGCCCAAATGGTGGCCAAAGCATGCCAGTGGTTGGGCGTGACCACGGAGATGGCGTCGATGTCCTTTTGCTCCAAGAGCTTGCGGATGTCGACGAAAGCCACCACCTTGGTGCCCTGCTTTGCAAGATTGGTGGTCTCCCGGTCGAGGATGTCGCGATCGCAATCGCACAGCGCCGCGATGCGAACACCCTGCATTCGCGAGTAGTTTCGAATGTGGCTCCTTCCGTGGCTGCGGAAGCCAACAACGGCTACGCGAATGTCATCGTTGGCGCCCAAAACGCGGGCGTAAGGTCGAACGGCAGCCAGCATTCCGGCGCCTGCCGACTTCCGCAGGAAATCTCGTCTTTGCATGGCTCTCCTCCAGTTCGGTCAGTGTTGAATCTCCCGAATCCTGATATTGCGGAACATCACCCATGTGGACGCGTCGTGAATCTGCAACCCGATCGGCCCTACCTTGGGCCGAGCCGGGTCGCCAGGATACTCGGCGGCCAGGTGCCCGTTCACCCGCACCCGAATCAAATCGCGGCGCGACAGAATCTCCATCTTGTTCCAATCATACAGGCGGTCGAACTTGCCCTTGGCCTTTTCCAGTCCGTAAACGCTGCCTGACGGATAATTGCCGGTAGGGTTTTGCGAGATCTGGATCTCATAGCCGATGCGTGAGGGAGGAGGACCGCCGCCGAGGGCTTTTTCCCCGCGGGAGGTATCGCGAATGGATACGCCGCTGTTGCCCCTCGGACCTAACAGGTACTCCAATTCCAGATCGAACTCATCGAAGTTGCTCTCTGTGTAAAGCCACGCCTGCTTATTGCGCCAGCTTCGGAACTGCTGCTCGTCTAATGGCCAGGAAGCGAATGTTGCCTTGGCATCCGGCGGCGTTCGCTGGGCAAACAGCGTGCCGTCTTTCAGAACCGTCCAGGTCCCATCGCCACGGACTTCCCATCCGCTGAGATCGCGGCCGTTGAATAGGTTCCGCCAGCCCTGCGCAGGCAGCAAGAGCGGCAGCAACAATAGAGGAAAGAATCGGAGATATCTCATAGTTCCTCACGGTTAGAGTGGCTCAGAACACCAGCTTCAGGCCTAACTGGAGCGTGCGCGCTCCGGTGCCACCGACCGATTGATTGGAGATCAGGCCGCCCAGTGTGCCGGTGACCTTGCCGAAGTCAACACTGCCCACTGTGGTATTGGGGTTGTCGAAGGCCGGGGTGTTGGTGAAGTTGAAACTTTCGACTCGGAACTCGCCCTTCAGCCGCTCAGTGAGCTGGAATCTGCGGAACAGCGCAAGGTCCAGATCCCCCAAGCCGGGGCCGTCGATGTTAGCCCGCCCCATGTTTCCGAAGTGGGGCGTCTTGCCATCTGGCTCCAGGGGCTGCTTGAATACCGAAGTGTCGAACCAGAGGGCGGTGCCGCCTGGCCCGGCGACGCCATGGAGAATATTCACCGCGCCGGTGATGTCGGGCGTGATGCTGCTGCCAGGAGTGTTCGCGCTAACTGTCGTGCCGAAAGTCATTGGTGTCCCCGTCATCAAGGTGAACACGCCGCTCAGTTGCCAGTCACCCAGGACCCAGCGGCCTATGCCACTGTGCAGCCAGGGCTTCCCCTTGCCGAACGGCAGTTCGTACAAGTAGCTCTGAACGAAGTTGTGGCGGCGGTCGAAATCCAGCCGGGCGTAACTGCGCGTGGGCTGGATGTAATTCCAGAGGTTGTCGGTCCCGGATGAGTAGCCCAGCGCTTTTCCGTAAGTGTAGGCGGTGGTCATCAGGAAGCCGCCGCTGAAACGCCGGTCCAGCTTGACCTGGAGGCTGTTGTAGTTGTTGCTGTATCCGACGTAGCGCATCATGACGTCTGCATTCTTGCCGAACTTCTGATACAGAGGACGCCCGGCCGCGCCGGTATTGAAGGTCACCGAGGCATTGAGGTTGTAGCTAACCGGCGCCCGAACTGTGTGATTGCCAACATACGCAGCCTCCAGCGTGAAGTTCTTCGGCAATTGGCGCTGGATCGCCAGGTTCCAGGACTGGACGTAGGCTTCGTGGAAATCGCGCGGAATGAGGGTGCTGATTGTCAGCGATAGCAACGCGGGTGTGTCGGCGACAATGATGCCGTTGGACGGAATCACGGCCGGTTGCGGCGCAGGGAAACCGGTGGCCATTGAGCCGTATACTCCCGCAGAACTCTGCGCCTGGCCAAACGCAGTCAGCGCATTGTAGGTGTTGCCCTGCTTGACGGGGAAGTTGGTGGGGGACTGGTTGTTGAGGGAGGGGAACCAACTGATTCCGAACCCGCTGCGAATCACGGTCTTGCTGTCAAGCCGGTAGGCGAGGCCAAGGCGTGGCGCAAAATTCTTGTAATACGTCTTGCGCCCCAGGTTCATCGGATTGTTGCCGATGCCGGCAATGATCAAGCTGTTAGTGGCCGGGTCGTAGTTGGAGAAACCACCCGCTAGGCGCGGGGTCACCGGTGGATAGAAATCGTGGCGCAAGCCCAGATCCACGGTCAGTTTCGGGGTGGTCTGCCACTTGTCCTGGATGTAGGTAAACACCTGGGTGGCGCGTAGGGCGGGGAATTGCAGAGCCAAGTCGCGCTGAAAGGTATTGGGAACATCCAGCAGGAAACTGGCCAGAGCGTTGGCCTGGGACAGGACTTTGGAGCCGGGGATCGCCGTCTGGTTGTTTCCAAATTGGTACTGGCCGCGAGAACCACCGTTGTCCTGGGTCTGGAGCAGTTCGTCGCGGACTCGGCGGATGTCCACGCCGAACTTGATAGTATGGTTCTGCAACGTCTTGGTCCAGTTGTTGACGAAATTGATATTGGTTCCGGCGCGGTTCCAGGGCAGACCACCGGCATATCCGACCAGCGGGTTGGCATAGCCGCTAATGTTCATCGAGGTCAGCCCGCTGGTCCAGCGATCCAGGTTCACGCCTTTGATGCCGATGGCTTGCGACGCGTTTGTCCCGGCATCAACGGTTTCGGCTACATTGCTATAACGGCCCAAACCGACCCGCGCTTCGGAAATGAAGGTGGGTGAGAACAGGCGTGTATAGTTGATCCCCGCGCTCTGGGTGCGGTTCACGCCGGTCCCGGCAAAGCCCTTGCCGCCGCCCCCGGCTATCCCGAACCGACCCGGGTCGGTCACCACCGGCCGCTGGAGGCTGTAGCGCACCGAGAACCGGTCTTTATCAGTCTGCTGGTGATCGACCTTGACGTCAAATGAGTTGCTGTCCTTGATTCGCGTCGTGGAGCTGGCGTAGTTGTTGGTGATGCCGGTACCCAAGCTGGGCAGTGGCACCATGGCCAGGATTTTCTTGGCGATTGGGCTGATGCGGCTGTCAGGAATCTGGTTGTTGCCGAACGGCTGGCGTCCGACGCCCGTATCCGGATTGCCTGTGGCCGGATCGTAAATGACCACCCCTGGCAGGACGCTGCTGAAATCGCCGGCACGCAGCGGCGCCGTCGGCACCGAAATGATGTACCCGTCACCGCGGCGGTCCTTGATCCCCAGGTAGTCGCCGAAGAAAAAGGTCCGGTTCTTGCGGATCGGTCCGCCGAGGTGAAACCCGTAAGAGTTGTACGTGGTCACTGGTTTGGCCGGCTGGAACGTCTCCCTGGCGCTCATCGCGCTGTTGGCGTGGAATGCGTAGGCCGCGCCGTGCAGTTCGTTCGTGCCCGACTTCAGCCTGATGTTGGTGACGGCGCCGCCAGCGCGTCCCAACTCCGCTTCGTAGTTGCTGGTGCTGATATCGACGGTTTCCAGCGCTTCGATCGGTGGAATCAGCACGGTCAACGCAGTGGAGTACTGGTTGTTGTCCACGCCCTCGATTTGCACGTTGTTTCCCCGGAGCCCCACTCCCTGGACTTGCATGTTAAGCGCGCCCTGAGAATTGAAGAACTCCGAGTTCGACTGGAAGGCTCGGGTTGTGCCCGGCACGAGGTTCAGCAAGGCCTGGAAGTTGCGATTGTAGCTGAGCGGCATATTCACCATCTGCACCGCCTCGATCTTGCGGCCGGTGTCGGCCCGGTCGGTTTGCAGGATCGGCACTTCCGCGGTGACCGTGATCTGTTCGGTGACGGCGCCTGGCTGCAACACCAGGTCGGCGCGCACCGTCGTGTTGACCAGCAGATCGACTCCCTCCTTGACTGCCGTTCGGAAGCCGGCCTGCTCGACCGACACGCGATATGTGCCCGGTTCCAGTGCCGGGAACGAGTAGTTGCCGCTCGCGTTGGTTTCCATTCTCCGGCTGAGGCCGGTGTTCACTTCCGTGATGGTCACCTTGGCGCCCGGGACGACGGCGCCCGAGGAGTCGGTAATGGTTCCCACCAGACTGGCGGTGACCGCCTGGGCATACAGGCCGCTGGCCAGGCCGCTGAGCAGCAGCGCGGCGGCCAACACTGCGAACACTCCAAGAGATTGAGTTCTATTCATAATCCACTCCTTGCCGAAACCCAAAGCTGAGCAAGAGTCTAACACTCCGGAGGCCAGGGCAACTACGCAGCCGCGCATAAGTGAACGGGTATGCTTCGTGGTGGCGCACGCTTCACGTTTCGATGACGATGCTGGCTGCCGTGGAAACTCTGTTCGCCCAGTGGCTCCAGTTGCTGCCCATCGTCCCGCCGCCGGGGCAGCGGAACATCCTGATAACCGAGCAGAACTTCGCCCTCCAGGCTGGACGGATCGACGCTCTGCGCGCCGGCGAGGGCCGCCTCCAGGAGCGCCACGACGAGTACGTGGAGCAAACACCTTTACCTCCAGGGCGGGCCGGGTTTGGCCGGAAGCGGGCCCCCCGGCGGAATCTCGCCATGGAACATGCGGGTGATCTCGCCGGAAAGGCGCAGATACCAGTCGCTGGGAAGGTCCGCGCCGTCGGCATCAAGCGTCAGCCAGTAACCCTGGTCTGGCGCATCCGCGCGCCGGGCGGCGAGCTTGAACACCGCTGTGCCCTCGTTCACCTCGTCGAACATGGCGATCTTGAGCGCGG
>Ga0315280_10003189_pt1 | contig 25468 bp, 44 predicted proteins | sample YL17G06_40_MG_FD_203697 | JGI IMG/M metagenome (GOLD analysis project Ga0315280, IMG submission 203697) | Sediment microbial communities from Yellowstone Lake, YNP, Wyoming, USA - YL17G06_40 | ecosystem: Environmental > Aquatic > Freshwater > Lake > Sediment | place: USA: Wyoming | collected...
TTTTACAAGTCACCAAGAGTCTGTTTTTATCCTGAATTGTTTTCCACAGGGCGCAACTTCAAACTTTGTCGAGTCCTGCCTTTCCAGCTTCTCATTAACCTTGACCATTTTCTCAATCCTCAATAAAAGGGCTGTTGGAGTTACGAATGATAGAAAAAGGGTTATGGGTCTTTGATTGTGGTTGCGTTTACTTCGTGAACAACCTCTCCCTTCTCCCCGCCGTGCCTACGCTGTTTCTTCGACTTTAAAGCCGAGTTCAGCAAGTCGTTTGAGTGCTTCTTCACTAAGACGAGAATAGAAATCAGCGATCCAGCTTTGAACCTCGTTCTCGCTTAATACGTCTATGCTGTTTATTTCGCCTTGCCAATATGTGACATGTGCGATGTAGAACACTATCTTGCCACTCTTCGTCTTGTGCAAGTATAGCTCATCAAACCTGTTTTCCTCTCGACCTGCGACCCAATGACCGCTATACAAACACTCATCGTCTCTTGTGTTCAAAATGACAAGTTTGCCGTCCTCGGTCTTGTATGCCATCTTTGTCAAGCTGTTTCACCTCCATTCTTGTATCATTCGTTGTTCTATTAAATACGGTTTCGGGAGTTACGAATGAAAAAAAGTAAAGTTCTCCGATTCGGAGAAGGGGGTAACTAACCTATCTGCTCTCAGGGAGTAGAGCCTTATAGGGACAGGCAGGTTCTTTACGGCATTTCTTTGTAAGCCAATCTCCTATGTGCAGTTGCCATGTTTTCCATCTAACACCTGACAGATACCAAACAAGTTTTTCCCACTCTTCCCGATTACTGACCTTTGAGGATAGGTGATGAATAACGGCATAATCTCTGTTATCAAATGCCTTCTTGAGTATCTCAACAAAACGACATTTCTCTAACCATTCCCAAGAATCATAGTCGCAACCTCTGTGACTGTCAAAATATTTTCTTATGCCACAGAGTCGCCAACCACGTCGATAACCATAGCGGTAATCATCTGGAAAGACGACGATACAGAAAGGACACTCTTGAGGTTTGACGACTTCTTTATCCATGCTCTCTCTCTCCCTCAATAAATGTCCATCGGAATTATGAACGGAAAGAGGGGGGGTGTGTCATTGAAAGCCTGTGGTTAGGCTGTCCGTTCCGCTATCACTCGACACAGGGTCAGGTGAAGGATCGCACTCATCACACAGAAACACGTTTCCGTTCTCGATGCTATGTGTAGCAGGTCTTTTGTGGCAGTAATCACATGGAGTTTGTATTCTCTCCTGCGGTCTTGCCTCATACCTAAAACCCATGTCCTTCGCTTTGTCTTGTAAGCTGTCGTTCAAACTGTCAGCTATACGCCGAGCCTCCTCTTCGGTCTTGTCGCTGAAGGCTACGCTTTGAAGTTCTCGCCCTCTCAAAAAGATGACTTCAAACTTTCGGCTTCCTCTTGGCTGGTAGGGTTGTCCGTAGTATTATGCGTCAATCCTCAATAGGAAGGCTGTCGGAATTATGATTAGAAAAAGGGGGGGTGTTAGCTCTCAATTATCAAGGTTTCGCCGTCAAACGTGATTTTCACTAGCTGACCGCCTTTTGTGACTCCAAGTGACTCTTCACCGATTATTACGTGTGGCTCAGACTTCTTGTGCAGGTTTATCTTGAAGATACCTGTCCATCCTGTATCGTTTATAAATGCTCTAAGCTGTTTTTTGAAGGTTTCTTGTTTGGTCTTCAATTTATATCGCATTAACTTCGCCTCATGGTTAAACAAGTTTTTCTTGTATAGCTTCTTCTAGGCGTTCTGCAAAGGTGTCCTCCACTTCTTCTTCGGTTTCACAGTCCTCGAAGTCGCCAATGTCCATCGCTATCGAGTGTTCGCTGTGTCGCTTGTAGGTCTTGGTCAAATCCCACATGACCTTTCCTGTCTGCTCGTCAGGTTGAGTGTTGCCAATGAAGATTACGCCGTGCAGGTCGAAAACGTCTATGAGTTTGCCGTCTGACCCTCTGAGGTTTAGGATTCGGTTTATGTCCTCTTCCGAGTATTTTCCCATGTTCACATCCTCAAATCTATGGCTTTGGGAATTACGATTGAATATTTTTCTTCCATGCGTAGTAATCCGTCAGGTATCTTTCGGGAATCTGTGATACTCTGAGGGCTTGAGGGTTCACTTCTTTGTCAGGTCTGAAGCCTAACAGTCGTGGATTGCGAAGTCTGACGAATGGGCGTTTCTCCATTTTCATGTAGCTTGAGCCTGTGAATTTCAGCCTGTTACTGCCTTCGAAAATCTCGAAAATTCTGCGCTCCCCCTGTCCACCAAGGTGCAGAGCTGCGAGTAAACGGTTAAGAACTGGTTGCCCGGCTCGTGATGTCTGGAAGACCATGTGACTGTTTCTAGGCCCTGCTGTTCTCGGAATTACGATGGAACACAATGCTAAGAGTCCATGTTCTTTACCCATTTTCAGACCTTCTGCAAATCAACGCCCTTCTTCTTCATTAGTTTGGTGATTATTTCGGATGCCTTGGTTACTTCATCGTCTTTCTCGGGGTCAGCCCATCTTCTCGTGTAGAAAAAGTTTTGGATTGCGAGAGTGGCAATGTACTTTTTTATATTCTCTTCACGAAGAAGCAAGAGGGTGTAGACTCGGTTAACTACCTCTTTTATCAGTTTCTTCATTACTTCGTCATCGACGACTAAACCTTCTGCGTGTATGTCTTCAAGATACCCGTTCCTTACCGCTAAGGCAACTATGGCTTTCGCTTCATCTTTGATTGTCCACTGTTTCTTCTCCATTCAAATCGCTCCGTTTAGCTATACGTTCATGTGGGTTTTTTTGCCTTCGCAGGTTAAGTTTTGCTATGCATGGTTTCAGTTTTCCATCATGTATTTCTTTAATCGTTGCGCGTAGTTCGCAGTAGATACACTCTCTGTTGGTCTTGTCGAGCTTCTTCCATTTATGCCAAGCATAGATGTTTCCAAATTTCATTCGCCAATAGCCTATTGTTATTCTAGTTACAGATACTCCGTAGACGTCTTTAATTACTTCAGCAACCTTGCCATTGTTCATCTCTTGCTGCAATCTTAAAGCCAGTTTGACCAATATTTCGCTATATTGGCTACCCTTGTACGGTCTGATGCTGAAATGGTGTTTGCATTGCAGACATTTGTAAGTTTGAATAAATTGGACAACATTACTTCCCTTGGGGTGTATCTCCCTTTTCCCGCCTTTCCAGAAAAGCTGTGAACCGCATTTTGGACATTTTATCTCTTTGGAATCTTCTTCCTCGCCAACGTCAAACATCCGAAGTTTCTTTCCGATATTGATCTTACTCTGGTCTTCCATCAACTCACCTTTGTAGTTTCAATTCCCTTTACACGGCAGAACTTGGCTACACACCGATACCGTTGATAAATCTCAGGTTCAGTTGACCCACGAGGATGATTTACTGCCTTTCCGTCTTTGACAACGCAAGTCGAGCTACAGACGGCACCTGTTTTGGCATCTAAGGCTTCTTTGGACTCTCTTGGCAGGATAAGCAACACCCACATGATAGGAGACGATAACATGTGCTTTTTTCTAACACCCATCTTTCATTCCTCAATTGTTAGCATCTGCTTCGCTATCTCTTGAAGCTGTGGCAGATTTTCTCTTCCAGTTAAAAGGGTTTGTTTCCTTGCGATTATGCCCCATGACCAATCGTCCACTGTAAAATTCCTGGCTTTCAGTTGACTGATTACGGCTTCCTTCTCTTTATTATCGACTGCCTTTTGAACTGTAATCTCTAACCATTTCGGTTTTCCGTCTTCAGTTAGCTCCAAATTAGCCTCAGCATCCTTGTCCAAGAGTTTTAATGTTTTCTGAATCCGTCTCAGGTAGTCTTTACGGGTTTTTTGAATCCGTACTTGCTCCAAAATGCGTCGCCTGTCTTCTTCATTTTCGGGGATTCTGTAGTCAGTGAACCCATATCCTCTGATAGTTATGACATTCTCTTCAGGAAGACCTAGAGTTTGCAGTATCTCTCTAACATTGTTTTCTTTGACAAGGGCCTTTGGAACTCTTCGGATAACCCACTCAGCAATTTGACTTGTCTGTGCGTGCTCGTTTCTACTCGTCCAGTCAAGAACAGAAAGCAGATGATTAAGAACAGTGGTTTCTCTCTGATATTTCCTCATCTCATTGCGAGCTGTCTCACATTTTTGTCGGAGTTCATCATAAGACTCGCTGCCAGTACGTTCAACAAGAATGTGTTTCTTATCGAGCGCCCCTACATCTATTTTTACACCTGCCTTAACACTTGCTTTGGTCACGGAGTCTTTAAAATTAAGATAGCCTGTTTTCAGCATAGGGATTCGTTCAGTAATGAAATAATCTAACTCTTTGATTATGTATTGTGTTCGGTCCTCTTGGCTTCTACTTTCAATATTTTCTACAACATCTGGTTTTTCCAGACTCCAAGCTAAAACATAGTTTTTTGGAAACAACGACATAGTTTTCTTCTCAAAGGCGTCTTTATTCCGAATTTGAACCTGCAGTCCTCTGAACTGTTTTCCGATAAGAGTACGTCTAATCACCATGTCTAGTTCGGGATAGAAAATTCCATCAAAGTAGCCTCCAAATATTTGTGTCCAAGAAAAACATCCAGCCCATGAAGGTGATATACCTTTCTGTTTTAGTCGTGATGCTAGTTGTTCATCTTGCACAGCGTCATGTAATGATAAACCTCGTTTCTTTAGAGGTAGAAGCACATCCTCAAGGTCAGCTATAGAACCATCCGACGAGAAATTGTGTTGGAATGTGCTCCAACGAGAAGCTTGGTCAGGTGTCATTGAATAAAGAAATAAAACGTCAAAGTCATGAAGCCTACTTTTTTCTCGCAGCATTCCACCAAAGGCATAAACAGCAACGATGGTTACAGGCAGGTCAAGATGAGGGATTCTCTCAATGACCATTTTGAGATTCCTTAAAAGAGTTGCCCTCTTCAGCTCTCCTTGCCTTGGGAATTTGCTGTTGCCATATGGACGACCTCTTTCGGGATACGACACAATGCTTGAGTCTAAAGGTGACATGCTATTCCCTCAACCTATGGTTCTCGGAATTACGAGTGGTTAAGAGTTTCACTTGAATCTGTGGAATCGCCCTCACATTATCTGAAATCTCTTTGCCTAAAATGCACTTCTTAATTGTCTTAACGAGGTTTTCTTGATGATAATGAAGAACATAAAATGTTGAAGCGACATCCTTGTTCAGTTTTATATTGTGATACCATTGTTTGTAAAGGCTTCCATGCAAGCCACATTTGGGGCAGGTAATTCCTGCCAAATACAACGATTTGTAGATGTAGGTTTTCTTCTTGTAGTCCCTCTCTTTTTGAAGTTCTCTGTCATGGTAGCGGTCCCGGTGTCTCTTTTTTGATTCTCTCCCTTTTTTTCGACCCTGCTCTGAGTGTTCCCACGCCGTATGTTTGTCTGCATAATGTTTTCTTCTTTCAGGGTCTTTTTTGATTATGTTGTAAAAATTGTTGGCACAGTCTCTTATTGTCTGCATTGCCTCTTTAGGAGTAACATGCTTTCGACCGCCTGGGCTATTTGGATGAAGCCCTAGTAAAACTCTTCTCTCCCACGCCGCACTGTTACATACTCCCAGTTCCCTTGCGATTCTAATATCGCTGTACCCTCTGGACCAAAGTTCCCTAACTGCATCATCAGAGATTTTTTGCCTCTCTGGTCTAGCGGGAGCTATACGCAAACCGTTCTTCAATGAATCACTACAGGTGGTTCTCATCACTCTTCCTCCCAAAACGTCTTCTCCTCAGCCTCAACCATTGCTTTTTCAAAGTGCCGCTGACCACAACCGTCAGAACAGAAACGTCGGCTTTCTGCATTGAACATCGGTGACCCACAGTTTTCACATCGGTGTAGGTGTGCCATGCACACGTTGGCTATGGGTTCTAGTTTAGGGGGATTAGTGCTTTTATCGACTTTGAAGAATCTGACGTACTTTTCGCCTTTCTGGATTGTGTGCCCAGCATGGCATTGTCTAGGCGCTCGTGCTTCATACCATTGATAGCCTTCGCCGAGCTGGTTAATTCTAATCTGGATTACTGGCATTTATTCATGCCTCTCAGCCTGTTAAAGTATGGACAATCTTCAGGGTTCATACCTTTGTTTGGTTCATGGCAAATCAGCTTTGTGAGGCAATCATCACAGTGTAGAATGAAACCTCGTTGAAGGGTCGCCTGGTGCTTCTTTAGAATGTGATTTGAAACCCCACTAGAAGCGATTTCGCCACATCCTCGGAAGCCACTTTTCAAGACCTCAAATTTCTTTCCCATGGCCTCGCAGATGAGACAGCCATAGCCCAAGAATGTGCCATGCTCGTTGGTAAGCCTGACTTTAAATTTGTCTAATTCAGGCATTTCAGTACCCATCCCTCATTCTTAATTACTATCAATCCTTCATCTTCCATTTCTTTTAGATGAAGATATTGGGGCTTAACGCCCAGAGCTTTAGCAATCTCTAAAGCGTTCAAAGGTTTTTGACTTGAAGCTAATAAGTCCAAAACTCTATCTCTGATTTTTTTAGGCATTTCTCTTCTCTCCACTAATAACCTCTTGGGAATTATGACTGACAATCTTCAGGGTTCATACCTTTGTTTGGTTCATGGCAAATCAGCTTTGTGAGGCAATCATCACAGTGTAGAATGAAACCTCGTTGAAGGGTCGCCTGGTGCTTCTTTAGAATGTGATTTGAAACCCCACTAGAAGCGATTTCGCCACATCCTCGGAAGCCACTTTTCAAGACCTCAAATTTCTTTCCCATGGCCTCGCAGATGAGACAGCGAAGCCGCTCCGAGCTTATCACTAAGTCTCTCAAGAAGTGGCTGTTCTTTCTCTATCCACTTGTGACCACAATATTTACAGGTGTACTCAATTATTTTCACTTGTTTCACCTCCACCCTTCAGCGCAAGAATCTTATAGTATTTTTTGGTTATCATTCACATTCACATCTTGCGTATTTTGGTTTTTGGTGGTATTTTCTGAATGCGGATCCTGCTGGCACTGGTACTCGCCCTGCCCTTCCTGATCGCGTATGCATGCACGTGCCAGGAGCGGAATGCTTAGAGTGTCCAGGCAACCCAGAGAAGAGGAGACTGAGAGAGATGAGTGAAAGTGAAACTAAGCCGGAGCCGAAAACGGAAGAGGTCATCGTCACCTGCGAAGGCTGCTGCAGCAAGTGGCGCCTAAAGTTCAGCCCAGCTAAAACGGTGGTCGTGGACCTCGTTGAGTGCCCACTATGCGCGGAGGCCGAGAAGCATGAGTGACCTGTGGATCGAAGATTTCAAGCGGAGAGTCGCAACCGGCCAAGTCGTTTACTGGATACAAGAGTACCCCGCCATGTTCTCACGCAGCAATTATATCCAGCAAGTGCCGAATCATCTCATCTTGTTCAGCAGCCTTAGCAAGCTGAGTGCCCTGATATGTACTCCGATAGATTCGCTTGCGTTCCAGCCACTCGCCGCCTATCAGCCCCTTTCGCTCCATTTCATATAGATGCGTATAGACTGTGCCAGAGCTTAACATAAAGTGATGCTTAGCTTGTATCATCTTCAGAACAGCATAGCCATCTATTGTTTTCCTTACCTGCAGCTCTTTCAGTATAATCAAATCTATAAAAGACTTGATTACGCGCTCATGCAGCTGTTGTTGTAGCTCTTGAGTCATTTCAGACCCTCAGTAGTATTCCGATCTGGAATCTTATAAAGTACTCTGAAACAGAGTTATAGAGGATACCTCTATGTGCGATCGCCCGAACCTTATCGGAATACTCATCTTTGCTCTTGCTGGCCTGCCACGCCTCCCGGTATCTCGGAACTAAATCGTCTGGAACATGGCAAGTTGGCTCTTGGTCCAGTAGCTTCTGACCTTCCCGATGAAGAGTCGTGTATTCTGCACCACACTGACATATAGCTACACCATTCCGTACCGTCCAAGAGAGAACAGCGATCAACTCAGCTCCGCAGATTCCACATTTCGGCATCTTCTTCGGGTCTTTCATGTAAAGCCAGACGCCTGTAAGTGGATTGTTTTCCCATCCCTCTCTATGCCATTCACTCAATCTCTCACCCCCTGTCTCGAAACGTATGGTTCATCCGACATTTATTTAGTCCTCCAGGGCAGCTTTTTCTTGTCTCCGCAGCACTCCCAAGCATCAGATTGGTTCTCGTATTCTTTGCCACAGACTGAGCAAGCCCAATGGTGTTCAATCGCCCAGCCATACTTAGGATGCCTCTTCGTAACGACCTTGTTAGCCCACTTTCCCATGTTCAGCTCCTCCTCTTTCCCATTGTACTTTTTCTTTCTCCTCTAGTTCGAGCATTTTGAGAAACTGCTGTCCTTCTAGTTTTTTTTCCCAATATTCAGAGGTTAAAGGTTCAAGATAGCCACAGAGACCAGTCGCACGTGTGGTCTTTCCGCGCTTTTACTGGATGTAGCTCACTCATTGTCTGCCTCCAAAATTTTAGAGACGGCTTGAGGGTCATATTCGGGGTCATCTGGGTTAGCAATCGAATAGAGGCATAAGCGAATCATTAACTTGTTCAATTCTGCATCGTTTATTTCAGTGGCTCTTTTAGCAACTTTCCGGAGTATGTCTAATAGGATATTCAGCGGAATTTTGAGAGAGGCACATTTAGGGTTGCCGAGTATCTCTCTGAACAGCCCATGAGTATGCACTTTCCATTCTAGGCTCATCTTTGCTTTCTCTCCTGAACACGCACACATTCTTCCTCCCAGAACTCTTTCTCTTCAGCTTCTATCTGCGCCCTGTCAAAGTGTCGCTGACCACAGCTGTCAGAACAGAATCTTCGGCTTTCCGCGTTGAACATCGGAGAACCACAGTTTTCGCATCGGTTCAAGTGCGCCAGGCACACGTTAGCGATAGGCTCTAGCTTGGCGGGGTCTGTGCTTTTGTCAACTGTGAAGAATCTGACGTATCTTTCGCCCTTCTGAATTGTGTGTCCAGCATGGCATTGTCTAGGCTCTCGCGCTTTGTACCATTGATAGCCTTCGCCAAGTTGGTTAATTCTTATCTTGATTAGCGTCGTCATTTCCTACATCTCCTCTTGTATTCTTCCTCGCTAGCTTCCTTGCATTTCCCACCAAGTCGCTTCTGAAGTTTCGCCTCTGCGCGACCAATATGGATTTCCGCTAGAGCTAGGTTGTGAATTGCCATAGCCCATTCTTGTTTCCAGCACATCTTACATCCTTTTCTCAATGTTGAAGACTTCAAATTTAACCTCTTCGTTTGAGGCTCTTATGCGTCTTCCCGCTGAAGTGCGGCTGCCGACTTTGGCTGGCGGAGTCACAGTTACATCAAGTTCCCTCATGTGTATTGGTGTCCAGAGTCCAGGTGTTTTCGACGTCACAAACTCACATTTAATCTGAGCCTTGAGGTTCATGCTTACCGGGTAAGGCTCTCGTGTGAGTAGGCAATCTTTGTCGAGCAAAACAACGTAGAAGATTCCGTGAACTGGAATGATTGATGATGAAAACCTGTATGGCATCGATAATGATGAACAGATGATAATGCTTGCTCAACTTAACATTCTATCTTCAAGATAACTTCGTTTAGTTTATGCTGGAAAAACTGCATTTGGGAAGCTAATTGAAGCATGCCGAAATTGGCAATGTTTTGCAAGTCAAACTGCTCCATTTCTCCTAAAACAACGCTTCTACGATTAGGTAATTCAATATCTCGGTCGTACAAGCCAATCAGCGTCTTTCTAATTTCTTCGATTCGCCAGTGAAGTATAGTTGCATTGCTGAGGTTATGACTTGTGGTGATGCTTTCATTCCCTCAAAACCTACATTGACCGAAAACCGTTTTCCACATGCTTTGCAGAGATAACGCTGAATATCATACTTCTTGTTGTGTCGTACTGCGTCTTTGACTATTTGCTCTGAACCGCAGTAAATGACTATCTTCAAGATAACTTCGTTTAGTTTTCTATCGAGCAAATGGGTTCTTTCTCTGATTCATCGAAGGGTCTCTATCAAAATTAGTTGAACTTGACACAAAAGTCCACGCTAATGGTGAATGGGATAACCATTGGGCAAATCACACCAAACTCATGAAATTTCGAGTCGTGCTGACTAATCCACCGTTCGGAGAAGACCGAAAATTTGAACCAAAAACGGACAGAGAAAAGAAAATAGCTGAACTCTATGAGACTTGGAACATCGCAAGAAACGGAAATTCAAAACTTGTTTGACCTATAAATATACGAATCCGAACCAACTTCCTTTCCCTTCTTTATGTTACTACTAATTAGGTCACGCAACAATTTGCAGTTGCTATTAGTAATTGTAATTTCTTCATATGTTGAAGGCGACAGAGATAGCTTTTGTTTAATCTTGGACAATCATAAAGAGGGAAAGGAGAAAACAGAATGAACGTTAAACTTCAGAAGCAACTCGCATACAATTACAAAGGCAAGCAACACTTCAAACATGTAATAATTCTATTGTCATCATGGTACCACACAGCACCAATAACTATTATGGTACCACACTAATATAAGCGTTGTGGTACCATAGAAAGGCTTATAACCTCATGGTACCACTAGAAAAGTGGGAAAGGTAGGATAAGAAGTATAAACAGTTAAAGTAGTAATAGCACTAAAGGCAGGAGAAATGGTCAAACTGACGAACGTGAAAATCCCTGATGAAGTCTATACACGTTTGACAAAATTCGAAAGAGGCTTAGAAATCGCTCATAAGGAACGACAAGTAACCCATATAGAAGAAACCCTTTACACGGTTCATTCTCAAAGTGGAGATGGAGAGTACGCTGTTTCTCTACAGCAAGATACGTTTTTGTTGGACATCACTAAGGAATCTGTTGTTCCCATTGTTCCTCAATCTTTCATTGACCAAAAACTGAGAAAAGGTTTGGTTCTAATTTCTAAAGATTCAAACATCGATTACATAAGAATAGTGAACATTATGTGGTATAAGCAAAAGAACCAAAAAGATGAAGCTTTCCCAACGAAAGACATTGAGACAAAACTAGTGCAATAAATCTGAGCTTGTTAGAATCATAATCTTCAATTCGGTAGCAACCTTGATTATGGTAGTATGTTATCCAATCCTTGCTGTTAACATTCACTTAGAGATTTCTGGTTTCGGTTCTGGTAACTTCATAGGCGATAAATCTTCCTGTTAAGAATCGGGCGATAATTTTGTTCCTTGAAAAGAGGGTGTTAACTTTCGGGCGACAGTTCATTTTAGAGTATATCCCTTTAGATAGTTCTGTTGCTTTTTTGGTTTGATTAGTCTTTTCATCGACACTGTTACTTTTCGGTTGGTGGAGTAAAAATGCAAGCATCTATCTTGAGTGACGTTGATGCTTTATTTCCCTTTGGAAAATTAACGATACAATTTCAAACATACTTCAAGATTTGGACAAAGTGAGTCTAGTGAATCAGCAAGGCTACAAAATACTGATTCAGATGCTTGCTATGAAAATTTATGACGAAAAAAGAAGCCAAAAGGCAACTGAAGAGTTTCTCAAATTCTACATAACGGAACCTGAGGTTGAAAAAGCTCGCTTACTATTCAACTGAAGAACATTATTTTCTATGTAACTGAGGCAGAAAAAAACTGGACAAAACTCAGCGATGAAGACATTCAACGGTTTATAAACAGAATGAAAACTCTTTATGAAGATGCTTCAACCAAATACAAAATCATACTGAAACAGAATGTAATAGATTGGAAAGACGAAGGACAGGAACAGGATTATGAGGTATTTGCAAGGAAAATTCAAAGGATTGGCTATGAAATAAGAAGCATTAAGCGAGTTAAGAATTACCATGCAATCTATAACATAAATGATACTTTTGAGGTTACTATTGACGCTGAAGGTAATAAGGTGCTTGATGAAGAGTTCACGGAGACAATAAAAGAGTTTAAGGAGTGGGCACTTAAACTCATTTGCAAACCTGAAGAATACAAGTTGGTACAAATCGGTTTTCACCGATTTTAAGAAACTATAATCTTGAATAAGTGAATGTCGAGAGATAATGACTAACCTTAGACAGCACGAGAAACATCTGATGCAGATGATAGACAGCTACGGCTTCAAACAGTCTGAAGATCCACTGCGAACACGCCTACTCATGGTTGGTCAAGGACCAAAAGCACCACAGATAGCAGCCATGCTAGGCGTTCCAGTTGTTGAGGGGAAACCATAAGATCGCAGGTTCAAATCCTGCCCCCTCAACCAATTTTCTTCTTTTTTGTTGTTTGGCATTATAGAGAAATCTTCTATAACTAGAATCCTTAAACTTATTATCTCTGAAATTCCATTACTTTATACGCCCTGAGAAGGGAGAAGGAAGCTGAGGGGAAGAGTCATTTCTCACAGATCCCAAACTCCCTGGCACTCTTTCCCTTAGCTGATAATTATGCAAGACCCAGAGGACCCACATGCTTCCGCTGGAGTCTTTCCATCTAAGCTTTCATGTGGTCTAACATAGTTGTGGAAAAGTTGATAACCTGAGAGCATTGATGAATCTTCTTTCCTCTAAGCGTGATATGTTGAACATGCTCTGTTCTTGGGCCTTTCAAAGTCCAAAATTCCTTTTTGTAAGCATCATGGTAAGCTGGAAGACCGTCAGTTATGAAAGTCATAGGTTTCTTTCCTGTAGCTTCCTTCGCCAATCTTAGCAGATTTCTTGCATCATGCTTGTCCTTTGAATCAGCAACCTCCTGAGCAATCCAAAACCGTGTCTCATCATCCATCATTGCGAAGAGATATTTCATGTCACCCTTGATCTTGACCCATAATTCGTCTGCTCTCCATGTATCAGAGACGTTTGGCTTTATTTTTTCAAGGTAGTCAGTCATCAGCTTCACGTATTTTCGTATCCACTTCAAGACTGAAACGTGGCTTACTGAAACGCCTTGTAGCTTGAGGAACTTCTGAACGTTCCTGAGCGATTCGCCAGTGAAGTATAGTTGTTGTTCTTGTGGAGCAGAGTACCACGATTATCCTGATTTTGCCGAACCTGTAAAATGTCTCAAATGCGGAGGAACAAAATTCACTAGACCCAAATTGAACATGCGAGTCATCAGTTCTGTGGGAAATGCAAGGAAGCTAGCGAGGAAGAATACAAGAGGAGATGTAGGAAATGACGACGCTAATCAAGATAAAATATGGATTTCCGCTAGAGCTAGGTTGTGAATTGCCATAGTCCATTCTTGTTTCCAGCACATCTTACATCCTTTTCTCAATGTTGAAGACTTCAAATTTAACCTCTTCGTTTGAGGCTCTTATGCGTCTTCCCGCTGAAGTGCGGCTGCCGACTTTGGCTGGCGGAGTCACAGTTACATCAAGTTCCCTCATGTGTATTGGTGTCCAGAGTCCAGGTGTTTTCGACGTCACAAACTCACATTTAATCTGAGCCTTGAGGTTCATGCTTACCGGGTAAGGCTCTCGTGTGAGTAGGCAATCTTTGTCGAGCAAAACAACGTAGAAGATTCCTGGGCGCAGTATGTCCTTTCGTTCTCTAGCTTCTTTGACTGTTTGCCCTTTCCATTCTGCGTCTAGCCGTTTGTGGTATAGTGCTGCAAGAGCCTCCTCAAGATACTGAAGCAGATCTCCCAGGCTTTTCTCCATGCAGATTGTGTCGCCCTGTCCGAGATTGACCACGACTTGCTTGTTGTTCCAGACGCCATCAAGTTCGCCTTTGATTCTGCCTGACAGCCATTTCCAGACAGCTTCTATTTCAACGAGTTCCTTCATGTCTTGCTCAAAAAAGTTGGATAGAACCTGGAGCTGAAAGTCCGTGTTCCTATCAGGATAGCCAGCAAACCCTATCTCTTCTTTAGTGTCTCGCTGCGCTCTTTCCTCCTGGACAAACTTTGACTTGAGAATAGCATCTAAGATCAGCGTGTACTCTTCTTCCCAATTTCCCATGTTCTTACTCTCCTTGATAGAAGCCCTCTGGGAAATACGAATGGGAAAAGTGGCTTATTTGCTGTATAGAAGTAGGTTCCATAAAGGTTCAAATAATGCGGAGAGGATTAGGAGAATAGTTGGCTATGAGAACCACTCTCCTAATTTCCTAATTTCAGGTCGGAAAAACGTCTTTCGTTTTTCTCTCAAATGGTTCGAGCCAACCGCAATATAAAAGCTTTATGAAAGATTGTTTCAGTGGGTGCAATCCGCGCCCCGGGTCAGAAAACCTCATCAGCTTTCCTTCCCTAACACCCTGCCTGAGTGCCAGGCTCGGCGCGGTGCAGACTTTGATGTGTGGTTAGTGCTTAAAAACTTTCACAGAAGAGAGGAAGGTTGTCCGTGTGAACGCAGTTTGAGGGTTCTGGTGCTTCTACGTCATCTTGTTACTTGGCAGCCAGATATTTGTTTCTCGGTCTTACCTTCATCGTAACCCTTTTTATGCGTTAGGGACGGTTTGCCTTCTGTTCTTCTGATGTTTGAAGACAAGATAAGCAGTTTATGCTTAAAGATGTTACTAGAAGTTTGTTCTATATGGGTTTAATTTCTAGTGTGCTGTATAAGAACATATCGCAAAGTGGTCGTAATGATGAAGACAATATGGGTTTGCGAGATCTGTGGAAATGTGGCTACTGTGGAGGAAGGACACACGCCTGACCTTGAGGGCTGCCACGAACATAATGGGCGACTAGGCTTGCATAAGTGGCATCCTGTCGGTGTTGAGAAAAAAGTTACCTAAAAAACGAGGAAAATTAAAGAAAGGGGGGAAGCGGTGCTTATGCCGCTTTACCGAAGACTTTGGCTCTTGGCATTCCGGATACTCGGAGAGCTTGCGTTCTGTGGGCCTTGGCGTAGGTGTAGCCTGGTGCGTCGGTTCCGCTTGCCTTCGCGCCTATCATTTCTTCTGCGATGCATGATCTGAACTTGCTGAGGGATACATCAGCGCATTTTGCGGCTGCGGCGCTGAGTTTGCCGTTGATTTCTTTGACACGTTTGCTTTGGCGGTTTGCTCCCTTGGTTCGAATAACCAGAGTGCCGTCACTCTTGACGTATGGATGCCAACCGTGACCAATCTTCATGTTTTGATACACTCCGTGTGAAGATAGTTAAGGATGTCTTTTTTTAAAAGCCTTGTTATATAGAGTCTGCATATGCAGAAAATAGAGAAAAAAAAGAGATGGTAAGGGATGGTGAAATTAGTCGGTAACGCGAACATCTAGGAGAATTTCGTTGCCATTTTCGTTTTCACGTGATGGTGTGTATTCAATGTGGTAGTCGAAGACATACGTGTCTATGTAGGGAAGAGGGATTCTGAGGGTGCTACTTGTAAGCAGATTCAATGGAAGTGCTATGACTGAGTGATCTGTGTGGTTCCAAAGTTGAAGTTGAAGAAGCGAATAATTTCCTGCTAGGTCCGTAGGGTTAAGGCATTGTATGGTCAAGTTTAAGTCGGCTACTTCGGTGGTGATATTTATGACAGGACTAGGCGTCACATCTGCGAACTGGCTGACAGCAACATAGCCTTTGGGAAGGGTAAAGTCATTGACTAAGGCATGAACTGCGACTCCAACTACCTGATGACCGTGCTGTGTAGTTTGATAATAGATAACAGCCGCGTAGATCGTGGTTGTCAGAGCAAAGAGGCAGAGAACAATGTTAAGCACTAGCATGAATTTACTTGGTCTTCTTAGGTTTACCATGTTTTTTCACACTAATCCGTATTTGTATATGTCTAGTCCGCAACCATACTTTAAATACGTAACTGTAACAAAAACCTAGAAGAATAATCCAGAAGACAATGTAGTAGGGTGCTTCAAGAAGATAGAGAATAGCGCAGGCAGCCGTCGTGATGGGAAGAAGAAGAATTGGGATAGTGTCGCTTGCCAACTTCTGTTTTATGTGCAGATCTCTTTTAGGTTTCGGCACGGTTGGTGTCGGGGGTGTCGAGGTTACTGTCGAAGTTGCGGGTGCTGGCGCGGGTGCTGTCGGAATCTTGGGTTTGCGTTTCAGCTTTTCTCTCAGTTTTCCGACAGATTTTAGCTTGGTCGAAGCAGATTTGAGTGAGTTCCTATTGACTTTTGTAGAAGCTAGTAGCGTGGAAACTGTGACGGCGGGGGCGAGGAAAATGGCCAGCATCAAGTATTGAGGAATAAGCATTTGAACAGCTGTTAGGAAGAGGATGAAGATTATGGCGACTGCCGGAATGATTATCTTTAGGACGTTTTTCTGTTCTTCTATTCCGGCTTTGTGCTGAAGCGTTGAGTTTATTGACGTGCGTGTTGCGACGGTGAACTTCTTCTCCTGTCCTTGAGTGTGCTTTTTGAGTTCCTCTTGATACCTGGTGACTCTCTGTTGTTCGACTGGTATGAAAAGGTCTGGTTTTGTGGCTGCTTCTTCTGTGTCGGGTTTCTTGTCTGTTTCCGACACTTGTTACGTCGTCTCCTGCTGGGGAGAAGCTACTGCTTGAGGAGGCTGTTTCTTGTAGAATTTCAGAGAGAGAACTATGGCGACCCAGAACACGTTTGAGGCAACAGTAATAATTATGAGGGTATTGTTGTAGCTTGCTCGATCCATCAGTATTTGTAGCTGTCGAAGAAGCTCGGCGTTCTGTATGGTCAACTCTTGAAGACGCAGGTTTATCCATTCTACTGTTGTTATATCTAAAACGACTTCTATGGTCTGGAAGGCTGTGGCCTGAGAGTCTACAGCGCCGAAGAAGATGCTGTAAACTGCACTGAATGCTCCGGCTGGAATTTCAGATGCGTTGACGTCGGGACTGATAAAGCGGTATATGTAAGAGGAATTAGGCAGTAGAGTCTTGAAGACTGGCGCATCTACTCTAGTGATGTTTGCTTGTGCCAGGCAGAAAACCCAAACTGAGTCGTTCCTCAAGTTTGTTATGTTAATGCTGAACTCGGATTTGAACGGTATTGAAAGATGTTCCGGCTCAACAGAAATCATGTCATTGACATAGGGCTGCGCTCTAACCGTACAGATTGAAAGCGGTAGAAGCGAAATGAGTAACAGTATGATTGAGGTCTTGACATTCATTTTCATGTGGATCGGAATTTACTCTATTCTCTACACATAAAAGCCTTTTCACTTTTTAGTGGGTTCGATAAGCGCCCATATTATCGCAAAAATGAATGTGATCGCCAAAACTATAAGTACCATCAGCATCAGGTTTCCTTGATAGTTTGTGCTTGCGGCAGCCGAGAGTGATCGGGCATAGAAGATCCAGTAAGTGTTGTTGGCGACTACGAAAAAGAAGAAGACGGACAGGGGAAGCAGAACGATTGTGAGAACACGCTTGGCGATGGTGATGTCTGATTCTGTTTTAGCTGCGTAATTAACGAGAACCATGATAAAGCCTAAGAATAGAACCATTCCGATTTTCAGTTTCACACTCATATCGAAGCCTAATTGTTGCCATTGAAGAACTGCTTTCTGGTTCAGCTCTGTGCCTCCCATCGCCAGAAGCTCACTTGTCGTGATTACGTCTAAGAGAACAAGAACGAACAAGACCATAAAGAGTATGGCGATTCTCTTCGTGATGACTTTCATGGCGTTATCCCCAACAAAGCACCTATGGCATCCTCAAACTCAAACTGGTTTTCAGGCACACGTCTCTTCAATGCTTCTATCCTGCGTCTGGTGTCAAGCATTTTGAACAGAAGCTTTGAGATGCTGAGAACGGTGTCGTGACCAATGATGTAGACTTGGCCAGTATCGCGGAGTTCTTTTAGAAAGTCTAGGCTTGCCTCAACTTCAGGGGTTGAGCTAACGATGCAGTTTCCTTCGACCATTTTGCCGCCTAGCTCGGCGCACTGTCCTGATGTGAGGTCAGGCAAAGACTTACTCCTGGATCGAGTCCACGAAGCAATCATAGAGCTGGTCTTGGGTGATCGTCGTTCCTGCACAGGTTAAGTATCTCCTCGCCCAATCAGTAGCGACTTCCTGCGCCTTTCTTTCAACCTCTTCAGGTTCTCCGTAGCCTTTTGTTCGGCTCATCACCATCATAGCAAGCTCGTCAAAGAGCCTGTATCGCGCATAGAGCATGTCGAAGTTGAGTTGCTTGAACATATAGGGAAATTTGTCGCCGAATGTTTGAATGAATGTTCGCAGTTGAGCATCTGACATTCTGTTGACGACGCCTCTTTCTCGTGCTTTGCCTATCTCGACGATCTGTTTCCATGTTTCCTCGTCCCAGGATACTCCCTCGTGCGCCCACTCGCCGAGTCTGTGTCCGGCTTCTGTCGATGGACCTATTTTCACCATTTTGATTACTTCCTGAGATTTATCTTGAAAACTCTAACTGTTCTCTCTCGTGTCGGCATATCCTCACGGAGAACATCTTTTGTGAGGTCATGCTCCTGAACCTCTCTCGTTTGCTTAGTTCCTATGAAGTCTAAGCGGCGAATACTTCTTACAGGACCACCACTAGCCGACACATACTCGCCAACCTCGCCTTTGTGTCGGAAAGGAGTTGTGAAGTTGAAGGTTACTGTAAGACGGTTGACATCCATCGCGTCTTGACCCTCCACAACACCAAAGGAACTAGGCTCGATCAGAGGGTCATCAGTTGTGACTACTTGAACATAGTCGCCTGGCTTGGGATCAGCAACGCATTTCCCTTGTTCGTCACGTATACAAGAACGTTCCACTTTGCTCATGGATGTACTTCCTCGCAGGAAACAACCTGGATGGCTCTAGTCTCTCTTCCTTTTGCAGTAATCTCTTCAATGCCAACTTGACAAGTATTGTCTCGTTTGAACTCTAAGGCTATAGATCCAGCACCAGTTATTCCAAGACGCTGAACTGCTACATTTTGCAGTCTAACCAAGTCTGGATCATAAACTCCGAATTGCTTTCCATCACTCGTCACCAATATAAGCCTACGTTGAGGAATTTCCTTAACGTCGTGAACAAGAACTCTCACATTTGGAACAACTTTTTCAACTTTTTCCAGTTTCAAAGATACGCCTTTGCTGAAAAACTGCCCTATCTCGCTAGCATCTTGCGTTTACCATCGCCTCTTTGAGCAGAACTCGCCTAAAGGTGAGGATTCTCCTGCTATGCACCAATCCTCAGACTCGACTACTGGAATACCCATCTTGTCTTTGGCGATCATAAACTCAAGTGGGTATGGAAAGTCTGCACCTGTGATCTTGACTTCGTTGGTTTTTTCTGTTCGGTCATCACGCAGCTCTATTTTCTGGTCTATGTTGATGTCAGCATATCCTCCACTTACCAGCTCTTGAAGTTCAACCTCACAGGATTGACCTCGCTCTCTAGTGACACAGTTTGTTGCTGCGGTTACTCGCATCTTGCGCCCTGAGTGTTCGATGATTGTTCCGGGAGGATTTGCGTCCACGAAAGCTTTTACGCCTTTGAAGATTGTCTCAAAAACTTCGTCGCTTACTTCATACTCTGATCCCACGTTCTCAGCTCTCCTTTTTACAGAGTATGATGCTTTTGCGAGAAGAACCTGAGACACAGTGACCGTCAACTTGAATGCCGATGCCCCTCATGAGGTCGCGTTCCATGTCTGGAAAAATGTGAGCTAGGCAGCCTATCGGATCTTCCGTGTCTGCACATCTGTTCTCTGCTAGGTTATAGGCAATCAGGGCTATTTTCTGCTCGTATTCGAGAGATGGAGAAACTGCGAATCTTTGGATTTTCTCTAGCAGATGCATAAGGGTAAATAGTGTTGAAAAGGTTATAGCGTTTCTTGTTTAGACAATAGAGAAAAGAGGAAGTTATCTGCGTTTGCTGTAGAGTATGAGGAAGGCAACGGCTAGTGCAGCAATCCCGGCTACGACGATTATTGTTAGCTGTGAAACGTTTTGCGCACTCAGAGGTTTCGGTCCTGGTGTTGGCGAGGGTACTCCTGTTGGGCCTGGCGGTATGATAGGGGGCGGTGTTGTCAGGTAAAATTCGATGCTGCCTAAGTTAGAGCTGTCGAATGTGTCTATGACAGGGCTTGAAGAACGTCTGTAAACCCAGGTAGGTGATGTTATAGGCGACCAGCCACCGCTAACTCGGTCATATTCAACCAGCGCAACGGTGTAATTGCCAGTGCTGTCCCAATTCGTGCTAGTTAGTGTCTGTGTCCAGTTGAGTATGTATCTTCTCTGTCCGGTGGAAGTCACTAGGTATGTTTGTAGCGTTTGGAATCTTGTTTGAACTAGGGCTTCGTGTATTTGGAAGCGAGGATTATCAGCGCCGAACTCAAAGACGTCGGGAACATCAGTGTCGCCTCTTGTGTAAACGTCTGTGTTTAGGGAAAGGAAGCCGAAGACGTTCATTATGAACGCGCCTGTTGCTTCGTCGTCTAGAGTCTGATTCCAAGCGAACAACACGTTTTCAAGAGAACCGTTAGGATAGCTAGTTACTCTCAGGTGTCTAAGGGTTTGGTTCATTCCGATAGCCCATGCGGGAGCGCTAGTGTTGTAGTCGTCAATGAAGTATAGTCTACCGTCTGTTTGGTTAAGCAAACCGTATCCTTGTCCGGGTTCTCTTTCAAAGTTTGAGTAGTCGTAATCGAACCAGTAGCGAGCGTTTCCTGTAAAGGTGACTTGAGCTTTGATGAGGCAGGCGCTTGAAGAGTTAAACCAGTCTTGCCCTGTATCTCCCCAAAGGCTTACACCTAGAGCAACACGGTCATAGACACCCAGCAAACTTGAGTAGTTGTAGAGTGCCGGGTTGTCAGAGTTCGGGGTTGTGCTGATGTTAAGTTGGCTTCCGCCAGCTTCGCTAAGGTCGTAGATTGTGGCATTTATTGATGTTCCATTAGTCGTTTGGAATTGTGTTCCTGACGTTTCCTGAGTCTCCCAGTTGTATCCGATGCCGTTTTCCCATGTTGTGCCGTTGTCGCTTGAGAAGTATAATCCAAGCCAGGTGACGTTTTGTGGAACCCACATCTCAGCAAAGTGCCAACTGTCAACGGTGTCTATGTTCTGAAGAACGAAAGTGTAGTTGTATTGACAATGTGAGGGGGTAGGCTCGCCAAAAGTGTAGTTCTGCGCCCAATATGCTTCGCCGGAATCTCCTATAATGGCTTCGTATGGTAATGGGTCTAAGAGTTCAGATTCAGTGTCGTTCAGGAATATTCTTGTGTTGTTCTCCATCTTTGGATTGTCTATGGCTGAGCCGTTTGTTGTGAAGCCTACTGTGAACCAAGCGTGGCTGTTAGCCCAGGGATTGCCAGTGTTGTAGATTGCAGTTGTTTCGTTCCAAGCTTCCAAGTCAGAACTCAATATGGTTGTGTCGCTTGGAATGTAGAAAAGTCCGGATGGAACAAACTCTAGATCATAGGCTGCGCCTAAGTAGTTTGTGATTTGCCATTCTACTTGAACATAAGGCATTCCACGAGTTATGATAAAGGAGCCTGTCAGAACATAGAAGGGGGTATCTGGGTCGTCTTGCCAAATTACCCGAACACCTATTTGCTGCCGATAGGCAAATTGCAGAAGGAAAGAATCGTCGGAAGGTAAATCGGTCCAGGTTTGAGAAGTGTGATTCAAGAATTGTACTTTGTAAAAGGTTATGTTAACCCTATCTGCAGGTGGAGGCGCTCCGTATTCGGTCTTGTTGATGTAGCTCTGGTCAAAATCAAGCATGAGAATCTTTTGTGTTCCCCTGTAGAAAGTGGCATTGTGTAGATCATCTATCGTCTCACAAGTAATGTTAACATAACCGTTACTTATCCAAGCTACACCAGTTAAAGCATATCCCGCAGTGCAGTCAGAGGCGTCAGATGGAGGTTGCGTTTCCAGTGTAACGTCGATTGCAGCATAAACATTTGAAAGTAAGATCAGCGAGAGAAACAATGCTAGAACAGGAATTATTTTCTTTTTCATGGCTTATCGGTAATCTATATCTGGCGTCGCTATAAGAGATTTCTTGTTTAGAAATTAGAGAAAACTACGTTGAGTCAGCAGCTTCAGGAAGAGTGACGGACTCCGGTTTTATAACAACCATACTTCTGAAGAGTTCTTTCTCCAAATTTCTCCGTATTGTTCTCGTGGCCTGCATTAGTGTAGGCAGGGCATTTACAAAGGCTTTCACTTGAGGATAAGGGTCTGTGTGATGATGAAACTCCTCATATTCTTGAAGCATGTGTTCCTCCATACCGTTCAGCCAACCTACCGCCTCCCAGAGTTCAGGAATCTTGGCGATGCATTCTTTGTCAGGATATAGAACCGTGACCACGCGACGTACAAGCGCGACAGCTTGGTCGTGGATAACTATTAGACTTGTAGGGTCTTGATCCTTCTGCATAGCGGCTTCGACACCTTCAAGCAGTTTAACGCAGGCAGTAGGACCATGCTTTAGTATACAGCCTGCCGCTTCATGGATCTGTTCAAAAATCTGTTCAGGTGAGGGCGTTTTGGGGGGAGTTTCACCTTTCGCACAGTTTTCACAGAGGGTTTGCTGCTTCAATGCTTGATACAAGTTTTGGTCCTTGAAATCATAATCAGATGATTTAGTTACTGCGCCACATTTACTACAAGTAAACGAATCTTCGGACATCAATAAACCTCAGCGTTCTTTATGCATGAAATAGATATAAAAGTTTGGCTACTTGTCAGCTAGACAGCACTTATCAACCTTGTCTACCTTTGACACCTTATCCAGCATATTTGAAATGTCGTCTATTTTGCCGAGGTTCTTCGCTGCACCAGGTTTGAAAGAAGTGATTCTCACTCTGCACACACCAAACAGGTACAAGTATCGTTTGAACCTTTTAAAAAGATTTTCGTTCACTTTAACCTATCTCTCTCACTGAGAACACTCAGAGTCGCATCAGCACAGACCTTTTAAGGCTATTCTCGCTTACTTTCAATTTTGAAGGGGAAATAGTGGCAACAGTACAGGTTAGAGAACAAGAATTTCAGAAGTTCGTGCGACTGGAATACCAGGAGTTTGATGCTGAAGCTTTCTTCGCAGAAATCTTACCGTTTGTGCGCACCCCCCACAAATGCTATAATATTGAGGGAAAAGAGCTGAGCATCCTTATCGGGGTCACACATCCAATCGAGTTTAAGATGACGGCAGACGATCAAACCCTGAAAGACGTTGAAGCAAAGCTTAGAACCTTCGGCTTCAAGAAAGCTCATTGGGAATGGAAGTAACTAAGTTCTCGTGGCATGTTGCTCGCCAAAGGCAGCCTCTTCTTCAGTGATGTCGTCTTTCAGAAGTAGCATCCTCAAATCTTTGTGGTTGTCTCGCCACGTTTGCTGTTGTTCCTCATCGAACAAGATAACACAAGTGCCAGCCGTTAGTTCCCCGCCAAGTTTTCTACAATCCTCTTCTGTCTTGACAGGTAAGAGAGGCAGAAGACAGCTATTCCATTGTGTGAAGTATGGGTTCATTATGGCGTGTTCAGCTCGAAACTCAGGGCAGATCATGGGAACGTTTCGTACAGCCCACTCAACACCCCATTTTGCATCGCTCTCTGTGAAGGTGTCCATTCGCTTCATCCATTCTTTTCCGGTGTCTCTTTGGCTCTTGATTGTTCTGAGAGCATCCTGAAAAGCGCGTGGATACTCTAGCAGGGCAGATTCTATATTGGGAAAACTGCCATGACCTGTTAATGAGCCATCACCGATGTTATGGAACTCTAAATTGAGAAATTCGGCTTCGCCCCAATGAAAAGGTATGTGTTTTCCAATGATGATTTTGCCCTTCTTGCTCGGCTTGGTCTTAGCAGCTCGAACAACTCTCTCATAAAGTTCTCTTTCTTCACGCTTGCGGAGAATGTCTCCGACCTTCATGGTTATTGCCTCTTTGCTTCGACAATTACGTTTAGGTCTGGAATGTTTGTTAGCCATCTATACAGAGGCAAACCAGTGTTCTCATCTACGCCTGCGCCTTTAACACAGCAAGCCAGGTATCTCAGGGCATTCCATTTACTCAGTGGAATCCTATGCGTCTCTCTATTGATAGGAACAAGTTTGTCTCCTTCTCTTCTGAAGGCCACGCGAGACGTAAGAATTGTCTCCAACATCCTTGTTAAGCCTGGTTCTTCATGCACAATGCCACAGGCATTAGGAGTCGTGCAGTAAACGTCTCCGTTCTCGTCTACTTTACAGACTTTGCCGCCTTTCATCAGGCTTTGACATGGATGTTCTTCTTCTGCTGACAATCAACTTGCGCCTCTATGTTGGAATACGCTTCATAGTGACTTGCATCAGAATTTGTCTAAGTTCTTTCTCGTGAGTTCCCTCTTCACTCTTGATTTCTAGGACTTTGCCTTTTGACGCAAATAGTCGTTCAGGAAGGATGCTAGCAAATTCGCCGTATTGTCGTTGAGCAACTTGTTCACCATGTATCAGAAAGTCAGTAGTCTCAGCCATGCATACTCTTCGGGCTTCGGCTTGGTCTGTAGTTGCACCTGCTTTATCAAGAAGACAGAGATTGTACCTCGCAACTATGGATTCGTCTTCTTCCACGACTATCGCCTCTGAGCTGCTACTGCTGTGCCATGTGCAAATACGGCTGTCTTGTTGATCTCATTGAGGATAGACTCAATAACCATCGTTCTAGTCTCACCTTTCCAAGACACCCTGCATAGCACTTCACCAGAACCTTCGTCAATAGTACATTCCTCGACTTGCAGGTCTTGCGTGTTGGCTTCAGACAAGATAATCGCCAAATGAGTATTTGCAGACCTAACGCTATAACATTTGTTATGCAGAAAATAGAGAGACTTACTTACCACTCAGGAAACTTACAGGTTAAGCCCATTGGGTAGATCCCCGCTAGAGCTGGTCTGGTCGTAGCCATATTAGAGTAAACCTCGTCTTTTTCTGCGACACAAGTTACTGGACCCTGAAAGGTAATTTCTATGTCATCAGAAACCATTATTGTCTCGGCTTCTTTTACGTTTTTAAGGGTTACGTCTGTTAGATGTGGGAATCTGGCAAGCAGTGGCGACTTTCCGTGTTTCAGTTTGCGTTTGCCTTCAGGACCGTAAAGCTCTACAAAGGCTAGACCGTTGGTCTTTTTTTGTAGAATTAGACTGTGAACGTTCTCGACGATCATGTTCTACGTTGCCTCTTTAAAAGAGATGATATGAAGTGTTCAGACTAAAGCGTGTGGGGTTTTTGGGATTCTCAATGATTCCTCGTAAACCTTCTTCTACTGCTTCACTTTCGCCCATGCCGCCACCGGATTCATATTCGATCAATGCTGTGACCAGTTTCTTTTCAGCTACGCATTCGCCCTTCTCGTCTCTCTCACATTCTTCAGAGCGCATGATTTCTTCCTCAGATAGATAGAAGCAGGTTTAAGATTAATAAGTTTGGTGCAGGGGGTGAGATTCGAACTCACGACGTCGCCTATGCGAAAGAGGTATCTCACGACTGAATGTCGTTCTTAGCCGTCCTAAGCTTCGAGCCTGACTTGAGCTTCGAGCTGGTCTTAAGCCTCTCGCTTTCAGCCGTGCTTAGCTACCCCTGCAC
>Ga0315280_10003190_pt1 | contig 25459 bp, 21 predicted proteins | sample YL17G06_40_MG_FD_203697 | JGI IMG/M metagenome (GOLD analysis project Ga0315280, IMG submission 203697) | Sediment microbial communities from Yellowstone Lake, YNP, Wyoming, USA - YL17G06_40 | ecosystem: Environmental > Aquatic > Freshwater > Lake > Sediment | place: USA: Wyoming | collected...
CCCAGGAAGCCCCTCAAAACCACCGGGGATACCAATCCCTTACCCCGGCCGCGAAAACCCCCCATTTTCACTTTAGATTGTAGCCTTCCTATCAACCTCCCAAGCTCTCCTGAACAAATCAGGCTTTTGTGTGATCGTACCAAAATGAGTCTCTTGTATTCAACCGTGAAGATAGTATAGAATAGCCTAGCGCTACTAGGTATGTGACATAAGCGGGAAGTGGGAAGCACACCAGAGCAAAGGAGCAACCAATGGTTAAGCTGGTTACAGATAGCGCATCTGACTTATTATCTGATATAGTTGAAGACCTGGAAATCATCGTGGTCCCCTTGCATGTTCAATTTGGCGAGGAAACTTATAGAGATAGGGTTGATCTGACCCCCGAGGAGTTCTACCAAAAACTAGAGAATGGTCCGACATTTCCTACTACTTCTGCCCCTAGCCCTGGAATATTTGCCGAAGTCTTTGATGAGCTGGCTGTTAAGTATAGCCAGATTCTAGGTGTGTTTTTATCTCGCAAGTTGAGTGCTACCTATGACGCAGCGTTACAAGGTGCAAAGCTAATGAAGAGGAAGTGCCAAGTAGAAGTTGTCGATTCCACGCTCGGTATCATGGGGCAGGGACTATTGGTTATAGAGGCCGCCAAAAGGGCTCTGGCTGGGGCCAACCTCAGTGAACTCGTCGGTATGATATCAGAGACTATCCCACGAATACACATCCGAGCCACTCTTGATACACTCAAGTATTTAGCCAGAGGAGGACGTATCGGTAAAGCACAGGCTTTACTAGGGTCGGTGATTAGAATTAACCCTATCCTTGGTATACAAGACGGGATAGCTTATCCATTTGCCCGTGTGCGCTCTAGAGCCAAGGCTACAGAGTGGCTCTATGAGTTTGCATCAAGGTTCAGCAAGGTAAGGGCATTTGCTGTGGAATATGGCAGCAACTTGGCTGAAGCTAAGGCATTGGCCAAGCGTATCGCTGCTATATTTCCGGACGTTCCAGCCTATCTATCTAATGTGAGCCCTGTTATTGGCACGCATGCAGGCCCTAATGTTCTATCAGTGACTGTCATGGAAGAATAGTACTGGCTACCATAGGGCCGCGCTATGAGTGTTCTGTCTTCTGTGGTTATGCTTTGACACGTCGTTGTACGTAATAGGCTTTTGTGCAGGACTAAACAAAATGGACAATTGCGACTTCCGGCGCGCAGGAGTTTGCGATCCTCGGGCGTTTGAGCAGTTCTGAGTGCTCAGGAATCTGGTGGCACCTCCGGGCCCATCGGTCTCACATTGGCCTCACTTGAACCGTTGGTATAAAAGAGCAGCGAGTCGTCCTACCTTCTTAGGACTCCAGAGTTCATCGCTCGCTCGGCCAAGGCTGACACGCTCTTCTCCGGTGTTGGCTTTCGTCATGGCTCTTCTCAACCGAAAGAAATTCTTGAGATTCTGCTGGACTTCTGCAGAGCCCCAGATCAAGTCCAGGAGAGCCAGGGACGACATCTCCTTTTCCCACCAGAAGCCGTAGTCCTCTACGTAGTCCCGAGCGCAATCGGGCCCAGCCCAACTGATGCCGTGCCACCAGTCTCGTCTCGGGAGTCGTTTGCCCAGTAGTATTGGGGCAACGTACGGATTGGAAGAAATGGCAAAAATCAGGATTTCAGTTGCCCGGTCAGTCTTTTTCTGCTGAAAGAGTGCCAGTCCGTAGTTGTAGAGATTGTGCGGGTCGTCGCTGTTCTTCCGGTACCACTTGCAGGCCTCTTCGAGATCGCCTTTCTGGTGGAAGAGCGGTCCCATGAGGTACCGGACCCCCTGATTATCGTTGGGGTTGAGCTTTAGCATCTGTTTGAAAATGCCTATGGCCTCATCAATCCGCCCGTCTTTCCAGGCGGTTAGACCAAGTCCATGCAAAGCCCGCATGTAAGGCCTCGATTCGAGTATCCCCCAGAAATGACCCTTGGGGATATCTTCTACCTCTAGCTCAGCAAGCCGGACGGCTTTCCGGTAGAGATTCTCCGCCTGTTTCCAGTCTCCTTTTCTCCAAGCGATGTTCCCCAGGTGGTTGTACCCATCGGCATATGTCGGATCGATTTCAACGCTCCTGAAGAAATAGCCGCCTGCCGCTTCCTCTTGTCCCTGGTCCAGAAACTCGAGGCCCTCGTCAAGGGTATCTTCCGCTTGCTCTCTGGCAGAATTACGCTCAATTGAAAACATCATGGTCCCACCGCCAACAGTCTTGAAGTCAGTTTACCAGATGCAGCCGCTCAAGGCAAAGTGAGATTCCCCACACTGCCGAACACTTAGATTGCAGGAGGTTATCCGTGCAGAAACTGAACTTTTCGCCCTTTTATTTAGGCTGCAAGTTTAGAATGCAAGCACGCACTCACTGTTTCTAGAGGCTTCCTCCGAGAAAAGCAAGAGTTTCGGGGGAACTCTTAGCGCAAACATGTCCAATAATCTTTGAGGTTATTCCTTACCTCATCCACGACCCTTTCAGTCTCTCCGAAAACAAGGTCGTCTCTGAACTGTGGCGGGATAGGCTCCGGCTCTTCTATTTGGAGTTCGATACCCGCTAATCCGGAAATCAAAGCTAGCCAAGCATACGGCAAAACCCTTTCATTGTAACCAGACGCAATCAAATCAATAACCTTATCATCGCAAACCTTGGCCATTTCTCTGACTCTTCCCCCGATCATTCTGAAGCCCTTTACTGACAGCCCCAAGCTAGTCAGTCCATCATTGAAGTGGGGGTCTGAACCACCATTTCGAATGATAATTTGAGGTTGAAATTCCTGATTCATTGGCTGCACTATGGACTCAAAAACCAATTGATAAGCATCATAACCAGCGTTAACTGGCATCGGTATATTGACAGTAAAGCCCCGGCCGTCCCCCTTACCAATTTGGTGAGCGAAGCCGGTTCCTGGATAAAGAGTCCTGGGGTCTTGGTGTAGGTCAATAAATAAGACCATCGGCTCACCATAAAAGTACTCACAGGTCCCATTTCCGGCGTGAGCATCAGTATCCAAGATTAGAATTCGTTCTAGCTTATACTCCTGCATTAAATGTAAGGCACAGAAAGCAACGTCATTATACAGGCAAAATCCTTCTCCGTAAGAAGGTTTAGCATGGTGTAATCCACCCCCTACGGAGACTACTTTCTTAAATTGGCCACCTTGAACCAAATCGCAAGCCATCTTAGCTTGCCCGATAATCAATCTCGCTGCCTCTTCCAGTTTTCCTGGTCTCCCGATGGGCAGGTTATCCCCACTGTGAAATCTAGAGAACTGCTTAGGATGACTTAAACCCAGGTTGGCAGCTTTGTAATATTCTTTGGTAAAGTCGATGTAGTCTTTTTGGCAGATTAAGAGCAAATCATTGTCAGTTGCTGGGTCCGACCTAAGAATCCGGTAATTGTTATCCTCGGCTAGATTTTCCTTCAGATATTGAGGAAATACTTCATAGCGACCTCCCCGAAAAGGATGGCCCAGGCCAAAATCGTATTCCTTTAGTCCTTCCTGGTATAAAATCCCAAGAGCCAATTAGTCCCCCCTAGCAAACAGTTACGTTATCATGTCTCTGACTAGAATACTACATCGGGGGACTGACAACAACAAGTATGACTATTTCGTTGGTAGGCCTTAATCAGTTTGCTCTTTTGCATGTTCTAAGTAAACAAACCGCTACATTGTTCAGTAAGGCACCTTAACCAACACAAACCCGAATCGCCTGCTCCAGTGATTCTTGGTCTAGAACAAATACTAGCGGTGTTTAGCGGTAGGCCTCTCGTCTATGTTTAATTCTATAGACACGGACAGTATTCTCTTTATCGTCAACTTGATACAGAATCCGGTAGTCACCCACTCTGAGACGCCATCCCTCGCTTTCCTTTCCTTTTAGCTTGATGGCGCCTCTGGGAAGAGGATTGAGAGACAAGGCTTGCAGCTTCGTATCTATTCGCTGCAGAATCTTCTTGGGGAGAGATTCGAGTTCTTTCTCAGCTTGGCTTTCGAGGAGAACCGCATATTTCACAAACGCCCTGCTTGCTTCAATTCAGCTCTAATCTCACGGTAGTCTCTAAAGCTTTGAGCGCTGCGGACTGCTTCATCCAGGCTGAGGGCATCTTCGAGCTGCTCTAGCCGCTGTAAGAACTGCTGATACTCCTTGATATCCAGGAGGACAGCCGTTTTCCTGCCCTTGTCATCTATAAGATATTTAGCCTTAGCCATTTCTTCACCACTTAAATTATACTATATACTTGATGCGGCTGTGTATTGCTATGGGGAGTTTATTCATCTCCTTCTCCGCTTTTATCATAACACAAATGATTGGGGTCTGTTATTGCCTTTGTCCCAGAATCCGAGTTCTAGCCTATCTACAGCCTCAGATTGCTCTTTATCTTCTATACTAATATATCTCATAGTGGTATTGAGATTTTGATGACCGGCTAGTTCTTTAATCACTAATGGGTCTACTCCCTTTTGGTGAAGTCTGGTGCAGAAGGTGTGTCGAAGGATATGGGGTCCTCGTTTAGCCTTATTTATGCCAGCCGCTGCCAAATAGCCCCGTATTCTGCCATAGACATAGTTTCGGTTTAGCCTCTGACCGCCAGAGCTAACAAAGGCATAGCCATTTTGGCATTGTCTGGTCATCAAATATCTCGTCAAAGTGCCCGTAACCTCACCGTTTAAGTGGAGATACTGCTCCTTTTTTCCCTTTCTGGTCACCTTTATTTGCGCCGACCCGAGGTCAATATCCACGAGCTTGAGATTGATAAGCTCGGAGACCCTGAGCCCGGTGTGTAGGAAAAGGATGATTATGGCTATATCCCTGTCTCTGACCTTCCGTTTAGCTGTTTTGCCTACGGCTTTTATAAGCTCAAGGCACTCAGCATCAGTCAAATAAACTGGCTTCTTATCACCCGCCTTGGGGCTTCTTACCCCTGCCGCTGGGTTTACCTTTAGTTCCTCGTTATCGACCAGGTAGTTGAAGAATGATTTGATGGCGGCTAACTTCCGCCTTCTGGTGATATTAGAGTTACCTTTCTCCAGGGTCAGAAAATCCAAGTAGGCTCGGATGTCATCCTTTGTAACTGAAGCTAACTCAAATTTGCCGCGCGCTCTCAGGAAAGGGAAAAGCCCCTTTTCTATGTCCCTCCGATAGGCTTTAATTGTTCCTGGCGAGTATCCTCTCTCAGCTTCAAGGTAACGAAGAAAACTATTCAGTTCTTGTTGCACCTTAGCCTCCTTTTTAGCCAAGGTTACCCCAAATGCCTATTGTCATTGCGAGGCTTGTCCCCAGTGCAACGAGAGAACTCGACAAAGCAATCCTGTGTGTGAAGGGCAACATAACATAGGTTTTGTCAATAGGTTTTGGCCACTTTTTGAGAATTTGTATCTGAAATCGCCTTCCTACTGCCCTCTGAGCGCCTTATGAGTTCACCTGTTTGCGGACTGCAAAGCATCAAATCAATCAAAACCTATGTTTAGTGCTTTAATTTGCACAGATAGGGAAATATAGAGCGCTAAAAGGAGGACAAAATGGCTAAATTAAAAGTATGGAAATCTTTCTCGGTGGTGATGGTGCTAGTGCTGGTGGTGGCGATGGGGGCAGCGATAGTGCCGGCGGGGCCAGTAAAGGCGGTAGGCGATACATTTACCTTTACGGGCGGAAGCCTAACTACTACTAATACTAGTAGTTGGGGTGGCTACAATAGTCACAGTTACGGAGTTCATTTCAATATCGATGCCGGGCCGGTCACTATCGAGTATCTTGGTGTCAACGCGTACCCCATCAATTACACGGGTGACTTCGGCTGGCCCCCTGACCCGACAGACACGGGAGCATCCGTGATTGTAGGGGTGGGCAATGGGACAAATATCGCCCAGTACAGTTTCAAGTCAAATATGTCGGGCGACAAGCCCCGGGGAACAAGCCCAGAAACTTATGGCAAAGGCAGTTGGGACCATCAAAATATCGGTCACTGGAATGATGATGGGTACCGCTCTTACCTGTTCCAAGGCCAGTTTACCGACCACTGGACCGAGACAGTCGGCAACAGCCAGTACAACGCTGAGAAGCACGGCGGGCCCACCGGGACCAACCCCGATTACGACACCTTTGACTTCAAGCTCTATGTGCAGAAGGTTGCCCCAAACACCTATGAGGTAACGGGGTGGCATAATCTATGGAAGTCCTCAGCCATTGATGAGGGCTGCCCTTGGGATTGGAACTACGCCAAGAACGCCCACGACCCAGCTAAACGTGGTTATCTCAAGTGCTTCGAGGACACTTGGACCGCGGATGGCGGGCTCAACCTAAGTGATATCCAGGTGTTCCTAGCGATCCAGAACTGGCAGGGAACTCAGCCGGGACTTCATACATTTGACTGGGACAGTGTAAAAGTGACTGGGACTGTTGTGCCCCCTTCAGAGGTCTGGGTTGATGATGACTGGGCTGGTCATAGCTATGGCGACCCAGCCGATGGTCATATCTTCGGCTACGATGCCTTTGTCACTATCCAAGACGGCATCAACGCCGCTGCCCCTGGCAGCACGGTGCATGTGGCGGCGGGGACGTATATCGAAGAAATAACAATTGGCAAGGCCAACCTCACGCTTCAATCAGAGTCAGCGTTGGGTGCAATCATAAGGCCAACGACCACTCCAGCAAATCATGGGGCAGCCATATATATCAATGCCGATGGTGTGACGGTTGACGGCTTTGAGATAGACGGGACTACCGTTTGCAACAATGGTATCTACGGATGGGAAACCAGTGGTCTCACTATCAAAAACAATAAAATCCATGGTGCTGTTAACGCCTGGGACGGATGCGGCATCCTATTGATAAGCTGGGGTAATAGCGGTACTGTCTACAACAACCTAATCGAAAATAATGAGATATACGACACAGGCAGGATGGGCATCATGGTTATGGACTACGGTGGTGGTAAATATACGGTAACATCTGGTAACACCATCACTGGTAATACCGTATATGATGTCTGGAAAAAAGCAACGGATTGGGGTGATGGTGGCGGCGGTGTTCAAATCAACGTAGGCAAGAATTGCTCCATCACCAATAATCTTGTCTACAATGTGCAAGACGGTCAAAGAGGAATCTACATGTTTGGCTCCGCTGCCGGGAACACCATCACCGGCAACACGCTCAGAGATAACCCCATAGGCATTCAGCTCTGGATAAGTGGTGAGCAGACTCCACCCTACATCAATTGGGGCGGGGAGACCCCGACCTCTCCGCAGGTTCACTTTAACAATATCTATAACAATAGTAGCTATGGAGCCAAAAGCACAAATACAGAGAGCCCACCCATAGTAATGGATGCCACCAACAACTGGTGGGGGGCTAATGATGGACCTGACGATGATGCTGGAGTAATCAATGGGTCAGGCGACAAGATAAGCACCAATGTTAATGCCGCCCCGTGGATTCAATTCACTCTCGTGGCAAATCCTACTCAGATTGTTGCTAATGGCACATCTCAATCTGACCTTACCACCAAGTTGAAGAATTCAGATAATACCATTGTGGCTCCAAATGCTCAGCTCAATCAATTACCTGACTTTGCCAAAGTCACCTTCAATACGGATAAAGGGTCAGTGGGGTCATTAGAGACAACCAAGAACTTGACTGATGGGCAAGCTACCGCAAAGCTTACCTCTTCGACAACGGTCGAGACCGCCACCGTGACAGCTCAAGCCAAGGATGCCTCTAACAATGCCATATCGGGGGCAACTGATAATACCACCGTCAATTTTGTGGCTGGAACCTCATCTACAGTTACATTGTCAGCCAGCCCCACTAGCATTGTGGCTAATGGCACGTCGACTTCAACCATAACAGCTACAGTAAAGGACCAATATGGCCACAATGTGGCTGATGGAACTAACGTAGTATTCAACACCAACCATGGTACGGTGGGTTCGAGTACGGTTACCAAGCAGACAACTGGTGGTGTGGCCACAGCGACATTGACTTCAGTAGCCAGCAGTGAGGTCGTTATTGCTGACGTGACAGCCACAGCTGATGGTGTGTCCGCAACTACAGCCGTAGTCTTCACAAAAACAGATGCCCCAGTTACGCAGATTACCACTCAAACTGTCACTGGCTCCGGCACAGTAACTGATACCGCTACAGGTGGAAGCATAACCATAGATGGTACGGGAGACCATACTATAACTACAGCCAAGTACGGAGGCAACCCCGGTGGCACTCCTAGCTTTCAAGCTGGTGGCAACTACTATGATGTCCATTTAGATAACACTGCTGGAGTGAATAGCCTCACAGTTAAATTCTGTCCCGCCACAGCCAGTACGGTCATCTACTACTGGAATGGTACAAGCTGGGTGGCAGCTTCTAACCAGACCTACGCCGATGGATGTATCGTGGTCACCATTACCGCAGCTACTACTCCAAGCCTGGCAGACCTGACGGGTGCTGTTTTCGGCTCAGGCACACCAACACCAGCGCCACCAGCAGCACCACCGGTAGTAGCACCACCAGCGCCACCAAAGCCACGAGCGTCACCGACACTGCCTCGTCCGCTTAGTCCGGCTCAGCTTTCGACACAGTACCTGAAGGTCAGCCCGCAGCAGGCATCTGCTAATCAGCCGGTGACCATCACCACCAATGTGGTCAATACCGGCGATGAGGGCGGTAACTACTATCTTGCCCTCAAGATAAACGGGCAGGTGGAGCAGACGAAGATGGTGAGCGTTGGCCCACAGGGCGCCCAGCCGGTGAAGTTGACCGTGACTAAAGCTCAGCCCGGCACTTATACGGTGGACATTGGTGGGCAGAGAGGCAGCTTCGTTGTCCTGGGCGCTGGCGGCACCGGTGGCTCACCTGGTAGCGGCGGTTTGATTGTCATTCTGATTATGGGCGTGCTGATTCTGGCTACAGTGGTGGTGTTAATGCTAACCTTCCGTCGTCCGGCCTAGTTAAGGCAGTTGAAAAACATGATCATGATGACGAGAGGGGCGTCCAAAAGGCACCCCCTCTCGTTTATACGTTTATACATTCATCATAACTAGTACCTGTTCAGAGGTGGTCAGTTCCAAATCTAATAGCGCGTAGTACACAAACTGTCATTCGCTTGAGGCTACGCTGGTCTGCATGAGACCAAAGACCTGCGGAGACTAGAGTAACTAAATGAGTATTTGTACAGCCGATGCGACATTGTGAAACATCATATTGGCTGTCGGGAAGACTGGTTCGGTATATAAAACCCATCGGTACTTGAACGAAGTGCTATTCCGTAGTACTCTTTCACTAGGTCAATATTTTGTGAATGATAATGTGGACTGGACCGACATTTCAGACTTACTACCAGAATATACACCGTATTGTTGGCGAAAAGTTGGACAAGGAGGACTCTAGCTACCTTCTCCAAGTGGACTTCGATGAGTACTTGAATTTCTTGGTGGATGAAGCGAAGTGGGAGCCACTGTTATGGGATGAATCTCAGAAGACAGTGGAACCTTTCTCTACCAAACTCCAACGTAGAGATGAATTCCACGATGGCCAGACATACCAGGTTGAAGTGCAAAGATTTCGCCTCCGCATTCCTATTTCTCCTCATCCGCAGAGGGCTGACTATTTTAAGTTTGGTCCCTCGAAGTGGTGGGGGGCAGAACCGGAATGGAGATTCGAGGGCGATGTCCTTATCCACGAGGTGGAAGCAACCGAACAAGGAGTCCAAAAGGGAATTGAGCAGGTTCGCTTCTGGCTAGGGAATCGAAACGAAGAGATTGAGACTGGAAACAAACAGTTACAAGACCGTATTAGACCAGTTTGGGAAGCAAAACGGAAGCGATTAGAAGAGAGGCAGAGTACTACCGAGGCACTACTGCAGAAGCTAAATATTCCCTTGCATCAAGACCCCAATGCAAAGGCCAAACCCATAGAGATTAAACCACGACATCTACGTACAATCATGGAAAAACCAAAGCCAACGAGTAAGGCTGAGGCTGCCCTGAACCGAAGTGACGTGATGTCGCTCGTAGACTTCATTGAACAATATACGCGCCAGTTTGAGGTTGCACCCAGAACCTACCAGAAGATGGACGAGGAGGAACTGCGAGACCTCCTAGTCGGAATGATGAATGCCAACTACCCAGGAAGCACCACTGGCGAGACGTTTAGCAAACTGGGGAGAACAGACATTTCTTTGCGGGTGGATTCCGGGCACGTCCTTATATGCGAGTGCAAGTTTTGGTCTGGAGCTAAGACATACAAGGATGCGATGGACCAGTTGTTCAACTATCTTACATGGCGTCAAAACTACGGCGTGCTTATCCAGTTTTGCAAGCTAAAGGACATGACCACTGCTGTCTCCGAGGGCAAGAGAGCAGTAACCGAACATTCGTCGTTCACAGCCGGGACATTGCAGGAACAGTCGGAGACACGCTTCACTAGCAGGCATGCCCACCCACAGGACACCAACAAATTAGTGGAAATCCTCCATCTGTTTGTTGACCTGAGTGTTTAACCCTGAGCAACCTCCTGTATTTTGTTCACTGTAGGCGAGGTTGAACAGAAGTCAGGAATGTGTCCTACGATAATCCGACACATCACCCAGAGCAATAGATTGTATAGTCAGGTGACCTCATACCTTTTCGCCGGGCTGAGAGTTCAAAATGTAGGATAGCTCCTCTTTAAGTGATTTCAGATTCAGTACGTCTTCCTCGTTATATTTAAGCAGAGTAGCCAAGAAGTTCTGGTCCTGGCTGGCTTTATATTTCAACCATAGTTCTATAGCTTTTGCCCCATTAACGTTAGCCAACTGTCTCTTTATTCCCAGCCTGGCTTCCAAGGCTTTCAGCCCGCCGTACAGATTGATTTTCCAGCAATCTAGCATCAGATCGTGGTGTTTACAATGCCTGGCTAAATCCATACCCAGTGACATCTTAATGAAAGGCAGGTCGAATCGGCTACCATTGTAGGTATAGATTACTTCTACATCCTGCAGAGCCTCTAGTAAATTGCTCCCAGTAATCTCTTCATCGACCAATTGTATCAGCTTGTGGTCTTTGCCGTCCGTTAGAGACAAGCCAGTAGTTTCAATATCAAGGTATGCCTCAAACATGGTCTTCCTGCTTGTTCAATTCTTTATCTCCTGCAGGTTCACCCCCACATGCGTGGGGAATACTTGAATGGGTAAAACCAGGTTTTGCTCTATCCCGGTTCACCCCCACATGCGTGGGGAATACACCCTTGTCTTGTTAAATCGTCCTGAGGCTATCGGTTCACCCCCACATGCGTGGGGAATACTTAGTATGGCCGACATGGGCTGAGTATATGGCCGGTTCACCCCCACATGCGTGGGGAATACGATAGTGCTTGGAGGATTCATAACTTAGTTATCGGTTCACCCCCACATGCGTGGGGAATACAAACCCATACGGTATATCCCTACCCAATACTACGGTTCACCCCCACATGCGTGGGGAATACGCGTACTGGATGCTACATTGGGCATCAAGAGGACGGTTCACCCCCACATGTGTGGGGAATACGTTGGCGGTTTTTTCTTCTGTTCCGTCTCTAACGGTTCACCCCCACATGCGTGGGGAATACCTAATGAAGACAGAATTAAAGCTCTCACTAATCGGTTCACCCCCACATGCGTGGGGAATACGCTTCGGAGTCGAGTTTCGATGACCTCGATTTCGGTTCACCCCCACATGCGTGGGGAATACGCTTCGGAGTCGAGTTTCGATGACCTCGATTTCGGTTCACCCCCACATGCGTGGGGAATACCTCTATTTCCTTCTTTTCTTCAGGTGAACCGACGGTTCACCCCCACATGCGTGGGGAATACCTATCTGGTTTTCACGGTGTGTTGGCTCGCACCGGTTCACCCCCACATGCGTGGGGAATACGATATGCCTGATTGGGGTCTAACAGTAATAGCGGTTCACCCCCACATGCGTGGGGAATACGATGCCACAACCTATCCCTCCTGCTCGTCCCACGGTTCACCCCCACATGCGTGGGGAATACTTTTACGCGTCGTGGTTGAAGCCGTACCTCATGCGGTTCACCCCCACATGCGTGGGGAATACTGCCCAATCCCTCATAAAAATTGCTAGACCCCCGGTTCACCCCCACATGCGTGGGGAATACCTGAGGTTGGCAGCAAAGATATAAAGGGGTATCGGTTCACCCCCACATGCGTGGGGAATACTTTGACCTTTATCTATGCTCACCTTCACTTGAACGGTTCACCCCCACATGCGTGGGGAATACGATTCTATATGCTCTAGCCGGGCATCAATACTCGGTTCACCCCCACATGCGTGGGGAATACTTGAGGTAGAAAACCATCGGCAATTCTAATTACGGTTCACCCCCACATGCGTGGGGAATACGTAAACTGCCCAGATATTAAAGCTGGTGAGGTAGGTTCACCCCCACATGCGTGGGGAATACTGCTGAATTCCTCACCGGTTCGCACAATAACACGGTTCACCCCCACATGCGTGGGGAATACTTGTGCCCTCAGCAGTAGTAGCCATACGCATCAGGTTCACCCCCACATGCGTGGGGAATACTGCACGGTAACTATGACCGTGAAACCATGCAGCGGTTCACCCCCACATGCGTGGGGAATACACAATCACAAAAATCTTGTTGGCACTTAAAACCGGTTCACCCCCACATGCGTGGGGAATACTTATCCGCATGACCATCGCCAGTTGCCCACTTCGGTTCACCCCCACATGCGTGGGGAATACTGCTGAATTCCTCACCGGTTCGCACAATAACACGGTTCACCCCCACATGCGTGGGGAATACTTGCACCCGCCGAGATGGATGCTGAAGGTAATCGGTTCACCCCCACATGCGTGGGGAATACTGCACGGTAACTATGACCTTGAAACCATGCAACGGTTCACCCCCACATGCGTGGGGAATACTGCACGGTAACTATGACCGTGAAACCATGCAGCGGTTCACCCCCACATGCGTGGGGAATACGCTAAATAGGGGTCCTTGTAGCAATGAAAAACCGGTTCACCCCCACATGCGTGGGGAATACTTAATGGTTTTTTGAAATGAACATTAACTTTGCGGTTCACCCCCACATGCGTGGGGAATACTCTCCCCTACTAGGCTCATCTTCTCTTTCAAGCGGTTCACCCCCACATGCGTGGGGAATACCTCCCTACTACCTATAATAATATCCTTTATCTCGGTTCACCCCCACATGCGTGGGGAATACCTCCAATTAGTATAGCAAAATCGGTGTGGTCTCGGTTCACCCCCACATGCGTGGGGAATACGAAAGTAGATAAAGGGATATTCTAATGACACCGGTTCACCCCCACATGCGTGGGGAATACCTGAGGTTGGCAGCAAAGAGATAAAGGGGTATCGGTTCACCCCCACATGCGTGGGGAATACGCGGCGGCATGAAGCCGGTCTGGTAGGTGACCGCGGTTCACCCCCACATGCGTGGGGAATACCTACTACACCATACGATGTGGGGGATTTGTGGCGGTTCACCCCCACATGCGTGGGGAATACGTGTTTTTTGGCTATTTCAGCAAAAGCTTCTACGGTTCACCCCCACATGCGTGGGGAATACGTTCAACATCGGTGTTGTTCCTAAAGGTACAACGGTTCACCCCCACATGCGTGGGGAATACCCGTGACGGCTTACCCACTTCGTCAAATATAACGGTTCACCCCCACATGCGTGGGGAATACTACCGAGGTCCTCCCGGAGACCACGCTTGACGCGGTTCACCCCCACATGCGTGGGGAATACCCTAGAACGCTGAAGCTAGCCCCACCGTGCCCTATGCGTAACTAGGGACTGCTAGTGTCAGCGCCCTTATCAGTCACAGGTTGTCTCGGTTCTATTCTTACCAGAGAAACCCCCTCAAAGTCAACAAAGCGCCTCTCCCGCTCTCCGAACTGGCGGTAGGAAAATCCCTGTGGGTTCTTATCGGTCCATACTTGCAGGATATTACCGCTCTCCTTCGCCTTCTTCAGCGCTCGGTTCCACAGCTCATCCCTTACTCTGGCACTCGGATTCCCCAAGAAAACCCCCGTTTTCGGCTCCAATAGCCAGCGTGATAATGCGCCCCTCAAGCTCGTCGGCACTTTCTCCAATATCATCACTAACACCCAGCACCTCCGCAATATCAGGCAGTAGTCTTTCCATCAGCTTAAACTCATAAAATGTTCCGCGGCACTCCATTCGGACCGCCCGCTCCAGGTCAGGCGGGCTCTGAGCCGCTACCTTGAACGATACCGGCACGGTAAGTTCAGTCTTGTACAAGTCAGCGATGTCATAGACAAAGCTCAGCATCTTGCCGGTGTGGATAAAACCCAGGGCTGGTGAATAGCCAGCGGAAAGGATGCCAGCGTGGCAGACGCCGTAGAGGCAGGCATTGGCTGCCGATAGCGCTCGGTTGATGGGGTCTCCCTTGCTCCAGTCGTTCTGGTCATAGCGCCGACCCTTCCATTCCACACCGTATTTTGCTGAAGCCTCGGCATAAGCCCTTCGCACCCGGATGCCTTCCATGCCGCGAATGCCCTCCAGGCTGACAATGGCTGGAACAGGCTCCTTGAAGCGAAAACGATACATCCGCCAAGCGACCTCCAGCCGTTTGCTATCATCGCTCACCAGCTTTGCCTGGCGGATGAGGCGGCGGGCGCTGTAGGTGCCACCGATACTGGCTGAATAAAGGCGGATGCCATCCTGCCCTGTCCAGGCGAGGAGACAATTATTTCGGGAAAGTGCCTTGACGGCAGCATGAGTAATCGTTGACCCTGGCCCCAGCATCACCACGCTAAGCTGGTCAATAGGTATCGGGGTGATAGCATCACCCTGATGAAAAGCCAGACTATCAGCGTCCACATCCAGCCGGCCCATCTCCAGGTAGAGATAGCTGCAGCGGTCACGAAAGCGCGGTAGCTCATAGAGTGTGCGCATGGCTAACCCTTTAGCAGCGCTACAGAAAGCAAGCCAAAGCCAAACCCTTTAGCCGGGCCGATGCCACTTTTAATGGTCTCTGCAAATAGTTCCGCATTGACTACTTTCAGCATCCCTTCAAAGCGGACAGCAAAGTGCGTTAGCCCATGGCCGTTATGTTTTTGTGTATCTTTGATTTTGCCCTCATCGGTCACTGTACAATTGAGCAGTCTGAAGCCACCGCTCGCTGCTTTCCGCTCCAGCCACCTCAACTGTTCTTCTTCCCGTATTAAGCCGAAGCGCTTGGTTACTTCGGGCTCGTCGGGGGTTGCCCGCTTGGCAGTGGGGTTTGCCCTCAGGCGAAAGTACAGAATTTGCCTTGGCCGAAAGACAGGAGCAAATTGCTTAGGCGGGAGTAGCTCCTCCAGACAATTACCCAGAAGCTCAGCCTTGCTCCAGTCCGGCTTTTTTTCTGATTGAACCAGCAGGTTGAGACTGCCTTGCCTATCTGTATCAAGCCGGTAAAGAACCCGCCCGGCTCCCCCCTCTTCAACATCAGGGAAAGCGCGAAAGACTGCCTGGTGCAGACGATAAGGATTAAGGCGAAGCTCACGGGTAGCGCGCAAAGATGATTTTAACTTCAGGCAAGTAAGATACATAAGTCCTCCTTTGGTGGGGGCAGTGTTTTCCGGCTGACCGCACCGGTTCTCACGTCGCGCAGACTGAAACGGCGGTTGCCATCAGCGAACGATTCTGGCTGGTCTTGTTTCACTCGGTCACCCTGCCCATACTCTACCTCAATCTCCAGACGCAGCTTGCGCTCCGGGTCTTCCCACGGAGCTTCGCGGCAGAGGTAAGGATAGCTCTCTAGCGCCTCTCTCAGGCGATCAATGCTGGGCTTGAATCCGTGCTTTAGTCTCACCGGCAGCCCCGGCACGAATGACTTGCGCCCCAGGAAAAGTTGCCAAACGGGTTTCCGCAGGGCTTCATCCAGTCTTTCCAGCAACCCGGTATCGCCCTGCAATGCCACTAGGAAGCAGGCATCAGCCAGGTAGAAGCGCTCTGATGGCTCACAATCCTTGATGCCACCCCTAGCCTTGGCCACATTAAGGGCGGTATGATAATCCCGCTTCATAACGCCCTCCCGGTCCACCCTGATTCCCATTTTGAGAGCTGCCAACTCTTTAAGGCTTGGCGAGAAAGGATATTTATCTTCGTCTCGCGGCTTACCTAGGGCAGCGCAGATGAGGCCAATGACGCCGGACTTGGATGGCTCTAGCTCAGTATCGCGGTTAGTGAAGCGGCTTTGAGTACCCCAGGACTGCATGGGACCGCACAAGTGTAACAACAGTACTGCCATGGTACCCTCCTCAAAAGCCATCTGCTATGGTTTGTTTTATCTTGCCAACCAGTTCTTCGAAGTTTGTCACTCTGTCCAGTCCGGTAAGCTGAGCTTCCTTCAGTGCGAGTGCCGGTTTAGCCTTAATGCTGTCACTTCCGTAAGCCCCGGCAAGCTTATTCCAGTAGTCCACCAGCGCAGCGATGGAATCTGCTATAAGGTTGCCCTGTTCTCTAACCGGTTTAGCGAAAGCATTAGCCAGCGACCAGGTGCCGTTATCCCGTACCACGGCGAGGATAAAGTCCGGTGGGTTCTGGGCGGAAAAGGAGGTCTGCTTGCCGGTGGGGATAGCAAAGACGGCGGCTCTGATAAATGCTTCCACTGTCTTCCCAGCCAATTCGCTGGCTTCCTCCAGCTCTTCTTGGGTCGCTTTGTCAATTGTTTTACCAAGGAGATTTTTCTTTAGTTGCCCCAGATCAATATTGGCATAGCGGTAGTAGCAGGCGGAGTTGAACTCGATATCGCCCATCATGCCGGCACCCGTTTCCTCTTTGGGCTGAAGGTCATCCACGGCGGTGTAGAAATCAAACTCTACGCCCACCTTGTGGGTGGAGATGGCATGAGCTACCTGGCAGGCGGCATCAATGTTCTTGTCTGGTAAGTCAGCCAGCATGCGCCCGAAGAGAGCAAGGTCAGACGCCTTTCCACCGTTGAGTTTGTCCAGCACTTCTTTGCCAACGGTTTCCAAGGCTTTCTTATCTGGAGAAGGTGATGTCAGTTCTACCCAATGAGCCAGGATAACGCTAGCAATAGCCTCAATTTCCCTTTCACCGATGAATAGAAGGTACTCGGTCTTATCCACACCTTTAAGTTTGAGCTTAGCGGTTGCCTTGATGGCTTCAGCACTTGCCTTTCTAGCGTCTTCTTCGGTTTTACCCGCCTTCACCAGCCGTCCGGCTAGTTCACTAACCAGCAGTTTGGTGCGCTTGGCCAGGCTTTCCGGTGATACCAGACAGTTGTCTTCAAAGTATTGCCGGATCGCCCGCTTGATACACTGGCTGGAGATACGGGCGCGGCGATAACCGCCAAACTGGCACTCTTTAGGTGAGTTAGTGTCATCCCGGTTAAGACATGACGGAACAAAGTTCTGCAGCATATGTAGTTCTACAATCATTTTGGTTCTCCTTTCCTATTTTGTTTCTGCTTGGGTTTCCTCTTCCCTTTTCTTTCTGGGCAAAACCCAGAAACCTTTAGCCCACTCGTGCTGGACAGTGCGATCGTCTCTACCCCACTGCTGAGCGTCCGCGAGGAGTTGTGCCCAGTTAACCGGCACATCTTTGGACTTCAGTAAGCCCATGATCCGGCGCAGGTGCTCCGGCAGGTCATCACGGTGGGCATTTAAGAGAGCATTCAGCCGCTTTTCAGTGCTTTTCTCAAGGTTTTCACGCTTGCTAGGGTCGTTTTCTTTATCCACTAGCGCTCGCAAAGAACTGCCCAAATTGCCGTCTGCACTCTCTGCCCGGTCTTTGCCCTGGTGCCAGCAGGCAAAGAGGGCGGCTACTAGATAGTAGGCGGCTTCCTGGTGAGTACTGGCGTTCTCAGGTAGTTTGGAGAGGACATATCTGTCCGTCTCATAGACACTGCCAGGCGGTTTACCCAGCCCCCGGCGCAGGTTAACCATCGCCGCCCGACCGTTCTCGCTTTCCTCCAGCAGCCACTTCAGGTAGCCAACAAACTCTCTTGGATTCATGCTTCACCTCCTTTCTTTTCCGAGTTTTGATACGGCCTGAGGAACTCTTTCAACCGGGTGTTCAGCCACAAGTTGAAGTTGTGCTCAGCAAGGGTAACTGCTTTTAGCATCCGCCCACTGCGGTCCAGGCTATCAGTGGCCTCACGGAAAGCCAGTTGGGCAGCCCTGCGCACCTCTCCCGCCCACCAAGGCAGGCTGTTTTGACCATAGATGACCTCACCATCAATTTCTACCCTGTCCTGAGCCAAGTTGGTTAGCAAGTAGTTGAACGAGATACCCAGTTGTGCCCAGTAGGGGCGGGTGATAGCCAGATGGTCAGAAAGATTGTTCGCATCTTTTTTCTGATTATCATTCAGTTTTTCCGCATTTGGAGCGATGGTAAGTCTTGCCAGATTCCATGCCGAACACTGAAGTGCCGTTCCGGCACTTTCGGCCAAATCCAAAGCATCTTTAAGTCTAGCAATGAGGGCTTCATCCTCAAGATAGGCTAATGGCAGTGGCAGGCGCTCGTGGCGCCAGAGAGAGATCTTGGCCTTACTGGTAACCAAACCCATGAGTGACAGGTCATAAGTGGATGACTCTGGAATTATGCCACTGGCACAAAGGTCATGAAGCCACTCCAGCGTTTTAGGTCTAGTTCTTTCATCCCTTTTCTTGATATGTTGAAAGAGCGTGAGACTATCACGCCACAAAGCCCAGTCTTCTTGAAAGGCCACGGGCGGCCACGGATCTTGGTTTTTGCCGGGCCTTTTGACCTTGTTAAAAGCCAGCATTGGCTCTTTCTGGTGGAGGGTAAAACCATCGGGAAATTGATTGCCCTTCATGATTACTACTTGCTTCACAACAATCTGACCGTTTTCGCCTTGTTCTGGACGCAGTTTGATGCGGCGGCTTTGCCATGTAAGCAAATCCAGATAGCCTTTAGGCCGACGGTCTTCGGTATGAATCTCCTTGTCTCTTTCCCAGAATGGAGCATCGTCAGTGTCGATTGCAAATGGTTCTTCATCGTCGCGGTTGTACTTGTGCAGGTTGAGCATCAGGGTTTGAAACAGGTTGCCCCCTTTCACAAGGACAACCGCGCCTTTGACCATCGGGGCGTTGTCGGCCGAAGGCACTTCACCTTCCTGGCGCGTGATCAGCCCACCAATGGCGAATGCTTGAAAAGCTATTAACAGCCGTGCCGCATCAGCCGGGGACACAGCCTTAGGATTGTCTTCGAAGGTATGGTCAAATAGGGTGGCATTATCGCCCGAAGCCAATTCGTGAGTCAGCTTGGCGATCGGCTTTTCATATATTTTGGGTTTGCCTTTGGAGTCGGTAATGGTGAAAGGCAGTGAGGCGCACTGGTAGAATGGATACTTTTCACTGAAGAGGTCAAATCGGTCACGCCACTTATCCAAGTAGGTTAATAGCTTGGTTTCATCCCACTTGCCAGCTCCCCATAACTTTTGCCATTTCTTTTCATTCGCCGGCCCGAAGTTGCGGTGCAATATAGCCAAAAGGAAACGGTGTAAAGTGGCTGTGATTAGTGGCGACGGGTCCAGGATTTCTTTGATATCCAGCGCTTTTACCAGTGTATCTCTCAAACTCATGTCCATGCGTCTGCCGTCGGGCATAATACAGGGTATCCACTCCTTGTCCACCAAGTTAAAACTGAACATAGTTCCTCCTTTCATCTACCCCCTTTCAATAACTAAGCCTAGTTCATCATCCAGATGAAGGTGATAGTTACTAAACTGACAATCGCCCTGCTCGTCGAAAAGAAAAATGTAATGGTGGCGAAGCAGTGTGGCTTTACGCCAAGATGGAGGGATAAGACTACCATCCTCTATCATCCTTTTCGCTAATCCCCTTCGCGAGATTGAGGTAGAACATCTAAGCAGTCTATTGACGGTCTCTATGCTGGGACAGGTACTGAAGTCCACCGGTTGAGTAAGCGACTTATCCAGAAAAATTTGTGTTTCTGTACCATAGATACAGACTACATTCACGCTTAATCCCGTTAAACGAGTTAAGGCTTGATGTGCCTGGTGGAGGCTAGGGTCATCCTCCTCTCTGGGTTCATAGGTCATACGCCATAGCTGACCACTGAATCTAGGCCGCTTTATCCACCTGTCTTCAGCCTCACTCCGTTCATGCTCAATATCTGCATCATGTTTCTTTTGGCTCTCCTCCCACTTTTTTCTTATCGCCTCGGTCTCTCCCTCAGGGCACTTCTTATTCTCGTTATACACCTCCTCAATCAAACCCTCCACATCATCCGGGATCTTGATGGCATCCTTATTCTTGGAGTTTTGGAGAGCCAACCAACTGCGCAACAAGACATGGTAGTCATAAACAGCCTGCGTGCCGCCGCCGAAGTCAGGCACACCTTCTTTCACCTGCGGCTGGCAAATCCACAGCGTCGGCTCTTTCAGCTTCTGCAGACGCTCCCGCTTATGCCGGTGGAGTCGCCCAGCCCGCTGCAGCAGTAGGTCCACTGGCGCCATCTCACTCACCATAAGGTCAAAATCCAGGTCCAGGCTCTGCTCAATTATCTGGGTAGATACCAGAACCGCCCGCCTGGGTCTTTTTACAATACGCTCAATACCGTCTTCACACTTAACCTTACCTTCGGGTTTGCCAAAACGCAAAAGGGTTCTCTCTTCACGCTGCCGGCGCTCGCCATATGGATACCTGGCATGGAGCAGGTCGAGCTCCGGATGGCCGTCATCGGCCCTGTTCGGGAAGTACGGTTTTAAAGACAAATAAACTCTTTGCGCCTGGTCAACGGTGTTACAGATGACGGCGGCACAGCCGCCATCGGAAAGGGATTCCTGCAAAAGTTTGCTCAGCTTAAATTGGCCACCCTCTTCAAATAGTATGCCCTTTATCCATTCCAGATGCAGTGTCTTTGATGATTGGGGTGAAGTGCCAATATGCCGCGCCTTGAACTGTTCCCCTTCTGTCCAAGATATGCGCGGATACTTAACCTCGGAGACTTCTGAAGTTATGTCTTTCTCACACTCTATCAAGCCCTTACTGTAGGCCGTAAGCAGTGCATCTCGTCGGCTTCTGGGTAGTGTCGCCGAGAGTATCACCACCGATGTACCCAGCGCCGCCAGCCATTCAAGGAGGCGCTCCAAAAGCGTAGTCATGTAGGCATCGTAAGCATGGACTTCATCAATAATGACTGTCTTATTAGCTAATCCGAAGAGACGGACGAAAACATGGCGCGTTTGGAGAACAGCCAGCAATATCTGGTCAACCGTGCCCACCCCGAAAGGTGCCAGTAGGCCGCGCTTACGGTGGGTGAACCACTCTGAGGCGACCACCCCAGCCGCCGCACCATCATAACCATTATCACCAAAGACGCCATCAGGCTCAAAGTGTTCTTGAAGTGTTTGAAACTCGGCAGAAAGTGAAGCATGGCCATGGAGCAACATAAGGTTAATTCTCTCATCATGGTAGCGGTTCTCTAGGTAGCTTTTCACCCGCCCAAACATCTGGTCGCTCGTCGCCATGGTGGGCAGGGCAAAGTAATAGCCCTTCTGCTCCAGGTTAGCCGTCCAGTTATCAGCCAAATACATAGCGGCTTCGGTTTTGCCCTCACCCATCGGCGCTTCGATGATGACCAAGCCGGGCTGGTCTTTTAGTATTGGAGCGAGCACGATAGCTTCTCCTTGCAGCGGACGGATATCATTGAAGTTGAAGAGCACTTGAAAATCAGCCTGAGCCGATGGTGGTTGCCAGCCTATCCAGCCAAGTTTTTCCAGGGCTTGGCAGGATTGTTTCTGAGCATAGGATAAGTGATCTTCAACACGATGGGTAACTTCAAGGGGGAAGTACTCTTTATTGGAATTAGAGGCAATCCAGTCCGCCACTGAAGTGATTCCAGCTAGAAACATGAAGAAGGCAGGAGCAGGATTGGTAGCAGGAGGGGGCAAGGCATTAACACCGCAGAGTTGGCTAAAGACGTCAAACACTTGTTTTTGAGCTTTAGGCCAGAAACCAACTCCCGGCTGAACCCGGTTGACCTCTTCCGAGCGGGGGAAAATGCCGTGATGGCCACCGACTGTGGTGGCAATTCGATGAGCGAGGTTGTTACCCAGGCTTTCTTTAAGGTACTGTCGAAGCAAACAAGCGGTAACCGCACCGTGGTTGTCATCTTCACCGAAAAACGTGAAACCTAGCTGTTGAAGTTCTTTTTTAGCTGGCTCGCTCTGGGCTTGGAAACCTGGCGATGCTTTGCCGATATCGTGCAGGCCAGCCCAGAAAGAAACCCATTTTCGGGCTTCAGTATCAGGCAGGCTGATCTCTCTGGATATGAAATTCTTAGCACCCGCATGAAGTGATCTTTCCCATAACTCTTTAGTTACGGTGGCGACATCCACCATGTGGTAAAACAGGGGGTAATGAACATCCGAATCCTTTTTCTTTTTTGCCCAAAGTTTGAGTAAAATATCGGCCGACACTACCATAACCCTCCGTTTAAGTCATGAAAGCTATTCCTTGTATATCTCATGAAGTTTCTTAGCCCACTTTTCGAAATCCTGCCGCAAAGACTCCGGCTCCAGCACTTCCACGTCCGGCCCCCACCCCCGTATCCAAGGTGTCATCTCAAGTGTGCTGCCCACTTTTACAGTGAACAAGCAACTACCATTCGGTGAGTCCTCAATTGTTTGGGATGGGTGCCATATTGACTCCTTCACCCTGCGAGTTACCTCAGATGAGAACTTCAGCTTAACTTGTATCTCTTCTCCCCAAATCACGCCCCAGCTTGATCCTAACAGCTCATCCAGTATCAAGCCTTCGGGCACCTGAAAACTCTCTTCCAGTAACTGGACTTCTCTCATACGATCGAGCTTAAAGGTGATGATTCCCTCTCGGTCTCCGCTCACAACTTTCCCCATTACGTAGGTGGAATAGCCGGCTCCTGTCATCTCGATGAAATATGGATCAATGACCCACTGCTTTGTCTTAGTGCCCTGTAGAGAGCGGTATTTGAACCGGGATTTCGCATATCAACTCTAAGTGAGTCGACCTCGAACATTTTTATCCTTGAAACCGATGATATACCCCTCCCATCTGATTGTCAACCTGATTAAAACCCCTCAGATAACCTAAAGTACCCCGGAAGTTCAGTTCGGCGGCCCAAAACACCCGTTAAGCAACCCAAAAGTAGCTCTAAACCCGAAAAATGAATACACTTCCTCTATCTTTTTCATCCGGTTGCCTCAGTGTGCTAGCCAGGAGCTAGACTTAACCGGCTTATCCGCTCCAGGATGGCAGCAAACAGATCTCTGGACACTGCCACCTCAGCCAGTTGGAAGACAATCTGCCGGGCATGACGCACAATCCGTCCCCCCATCTTGATCAACTTCACCTGAAGGCTGCGTAATGACCAGTCCTTGATTGCTTTGGGCAATCCCAGCCGGCGTAGAAAGTTCCCCAGGTTGTAGGCCAAGACGAATAGGTGGAGCCGCACCTGATTGGCAACGAGCCGGTGGCAGGAAAGCCGGGTCCAGTTCAGCGCATACTTACCTTCCTTGATCCATTGCTCCGCTGTCCCCCGCCCGTTGTAGAAGTGCACTACGCCCTTGGCTTTGGCGGGCAGATTGGTAACGATGAAGCCCACTCGGGGGAACAGCTCCCCGCGGTGCCATTCCACTTTAGTCACCACCCGCCGGGGGTGATTCCAACTCTTGGCCTGATACTGGAAGTCGTGGTAGCGGATGACGGGCTTCTCAGGTAACTCCCCTTCAGGACGTTTCAGCAGGTGCTTAATCTCCTGTTCCAAGATGTCGTTGGCTGGCAGACGAATGGCGTATCCAATGCCCCGGAGCTCCAGATACTCGTAAATCTCTGGTTTGGCAAAGGCGGCGTCGCCCCGGAAGAGCTGACGTACCCCCTGGCGTTGATAACGTTCCACCGTCGGTGTCAGGACTTCCCGCCAACGGTCGGCGCTGTGGACGTTTCCCGACCGCAGCAAGGCTCCCTCACAGTCCCCGAAGTGGTTGAACAGGAAGAGCGGATGGTAGCACATTGACTGAAAGTGCCCGTTGTAGGCTGCCCCTTCCTGCTCCCCATATACCGGGCTCTCCGAGCTGTCCATGTCTAGAATTATCCTCTGGTACCGGGTTCGCATCATGGCCCGATCTACCCATGCAGCATTCAGTTGCTCCAGCCCCCTCAGGTTCTCCTTGGTAATAAGGACTTCAGTCTCAAACCGGCTCAAGGTGTTGGTACTGGCAGCCTGCTTCTCCAACGCCCGGCGCCCGATCACTGCCTGCATAGCGGGATCCCTGGCCAACCTCAAGGCGTCATTGGTGTCTTCATATCCCGCCAAGCGGCTATACACCGACTGCCGCAACAGCGGTACGATCTCGTGCTGCACATTCCTACCTTCCCGGGTCTCTTCCAGATAGGTCGGTGCTGCCTCCGTCAACTCCAGCGCTCCATCAAGTTCCCGGCAGGCCAGCAGCCCTGCATCCGAGGTAATCCTGGCCCCGTGAAACTCTAGCCTCAACCGCTTATCGAATTGAACTCTCAGTGCCTCTTTAGTCTTTTCACCCATTGGGTTCCTCCAACCAGCCCCCTTGCCGCGAAGCTAAACACAGGGGCCACTGAAGCTATTTTACCATAGCAATATGCCTAAGTCTCAGTTTGATATGGGAAATGCGGGTTGAATTTCAGACGCCGCCGGGTGCTCCAGCCTATGGCTACCTGTTCAAATATGTGCAAGTAGTCAGAGTTCGGTGCCTTTCTGCCAAGGTAGCGAATCCCCTGCTCCAGATGCTCGGCCACGGGCAACGGCAAGATTGAGCAAAGCCGGGTAAGAGCCGACTCTATGTGGGGGTTGCGCTCATCGGTCTGGCGCATCACCAGACGCGCCGCCAAAAACAGTCCTACAGCCTCATACAGAGAAAGAGAAACGGGAGGGAGAAAGTGGCCTTCAGGTAATCCGTAACGGTCATACCCTTTCTTGACGATGGGGGTGTGCAGTTCGCTCTGCAGCGTCAGCATGTCTCGCTGGATAGTACGAATGCCCACGCCACAGAATTCTGCTAACTCCAGGGTAGTAAGCCCCAGACCCGAATTTGACACCCCCTGAAGCTGGCGCAAAGCTGTCGAAGGAGGCGTTTCACTACATGCCGTCTGAGGTCAGACAAGCTGGGGCAGGGGCTGAAGCCTGGGTGGCGGCCTGAGTGTCATCGCCTGAAAAGCCTCATAGGCCTGCCCCTGTAACTCCATTCTGAGCAGGAAAGGCTTGCCGTTTAGCTCCAGGAGCGCCGCCTTGAGCTGCCGCAGGTCAATAAGCACCTGTCCATACCTTGCCTCGGGACTTTTCTGCTTTAGTAGCCTGGCCAGGGTGGCCTCCATGACCAGAGATAGGAAACAGATGCCAAAGTGGCCCCGCACTCTGGACGGCGTCCAATGGC
>Ga0315280_10003192_pt1 | contig 25446 bp, 22 predicted proteins | sample YL17G06_40_MG_FD_203697 | JGI IMG/M metagenome (GOLD analysis project Ga0315280, IMG submission 203697) | Sediment microbial communities from Yellowstone Lake, YNP, Wyoming, USA - YL17G06_40 | ecosystem: Environmental > Aquatic > Freshwater > Lake > Sediment | place: USA: Wyoming | collected...
GTTCATAAGCTCAGCATCGTACTTTAGCCTCAACTTCCTGGCATACCTCGCCGTCCAGACGAACTGGTGGGCTACCGTCGCCCTGAATATCTCCGACCTCTCCCGCGGTATCAACCCGAAGAAACCTAGTGCATTCTTTATAGGTCTCCTTATAGGCATAGTGATCTGCCAGGTTGTGGGTACCGCGCTGGGATACGCGGCCGTGGGACTGACCGGGTTAATCCTGCCGCAAGACATCATCTTGGCTTACGCTGGACTAGGAGGAGGCGCAATCGCGATCATTGTCGGTCTCATATTCGCCTTCTTGGCGCCGTGGTCCACTGACGTCGTCGCAAACTCCCCACCGCTCATCGACATACTCATGGCAACGATCAAGCTGAGGTGGAAGACCGCAGTGGTCGTATCCGCCGTCATTGCCTTCTTTGCAGCGCCGTGGTGGGCTGTAGCCAGAGCCGCGGACTATACAGGCTACATGACTAACTGGGCATCGAACTACGGCATCCTGCTGGGTCCAATCGCCGGCATCATGATCGCAAGCTATTGGGTCAATAGAAAGAGGACCCTTGACATTCAAAAGCTCTACACATACGGTCCTAACGGATATTGGCACGCTGGTGGATGGAGCAAGTCTGCATACCTGACGCTGTTGCTCACTTGGATCGTTTGTTACATCGTCGCATATTTTGGTAACCAAATTGCATACATAGGTCCAATTCCATTCCCAGGCGGCGTTATCTGGTACTTTGCAATAGTGGCAGCGTTCATCTTCCAAGTGATCTTGGGCAGAGCCTTTAAGGAATAGCAAAATTCCTTTCTTTTTCTTTTTTATTAAAAGCTACGAGAATACCGCACCCGCAAGGGTGCGGATGAATCGCAGTCTCTTTTTCTATCTCCTGCCGCTGACGGCAAATTCTACAGGTTCATTGGCCAGGTGACGGCGGAGACGATACAACACTACATCGCCAGATCGAGCCACGTCTAGTGAACGGATACCCTACCCGCAAGGGTAGGGTTCTTCATTTTTTACAGCAACACCAACACAAGATTCCAGCTCTGGCATGATCGGGGTCAAAGCTTAAATTATTCCTAAAAAATAGAGAAGTCTGCTGCCCGTAGATTCACGAAATCTTGGACAGCAGAGCATTGGTCCAACTGTTGTTATAAAATTCTTGTCGGGTGATAATGTTGTCTGAAGCCGAGACTAGGAATCTCGCAGAGCTGAAGAAGGATCTCGAGGAGCGAATCTCGAAGGCGGAGAAGGAGCTGAACTTCCTTAAGGCCTCGCTTAAGCTGGTGGACGAGGCATTGACCAAGGTGAGCTTCAAGCCAGCCAGCAAGCTCATTGAGCAGCCAGCGCCTGAGGCGCCCAAAGTTGCGATGGAGCCCAAGCCTGTCAAAGAGGTAGTTCCCGCCCCCCCGCCGCCCGCCGCCGAGCAGGCCTTCCCAATAAAATCAAAGACCGGGGAGGATCTGGGTACCATGCACATCGGAAAGAACTACGTCCGGATAGTCCCGAGGTCTGACCTCGTCTTCAGCGTGAGGACGCCCCCATTCCAGTCCTTCTTCGTAGACCGTGTCATAGGCGAGATGCGCAGGAAGGACGAGATGGCTGCGGACGCCGGGGCGAAGGATCCATCCTCGATGATCGAGTACGACATTAAGCTGGATGGCGATACAATTAAGGAGATAGCCGTGAGGAACATAGACGAGGACGCCCGGGTAAGGGAGCTTAGGAGCTCGATAAGGTGGACGCTGGAGCGGATGCTGGAGAAGACCCTTAAGCCCTGAAATCCCTCAGCGCACTGAGCAGGCCGCGACGACCTCCGGAAGGTCCGATAGATCCTCTATAATGAAGTCCGGGCTGTAGGGCTTCAGCTCGTCTGCCGCCCTTATGCCCGTCGTTATGGCAACGACCCTGACCCCCAGCTCCTTGCAGGGTTTTATGTCCATCTCGCTGTCCCCCACGACGATCACCTCCTCCTTCGTAGCGCCGAGCCTGTTCAGGACGGTATCCAAATGAATGGGGTTGGGCTTCGGTCTGGTCACCATGTCCCTTGCAACTATAACATCAAAGAAACCCTCCAGCCTGTGCCTCCTCAGCGCTATGCGGGTTGCCTTACTGTTGTTATAGGTGAATATTGCCAGCTTCAGCCCCATAGACTTGAGTGCCATCAAGATCTCCCTCGCGTTCGGTAGCAGTTCCGTGGTTGCAGCAGCCTTGATCTCGTATTCAACGGGTATATTCTCTGCCTCCTTGATCAGCCCCTCTATCCACGAGGGATCCTTTCCAGCCATTGAGAAATAGGCCCTTATGCCCTCTCTTATGGAAGCGAAGGAACTGGTCGGGCTCAGTAAGCCCTCTTGGAGACCGTTCTTTACGAGGTACCTGATGACATCCTCTTTTATCTTCCTGCTCTCCAAATTGAACTTCATTAGTACGCCGTCCAGGTCAAAGATTATGGCCTTCAGCACAGTCTCCACCCTTAAACAATACCGTTTCCTCAAACATGTACTTTTGTGTACACGTTCTCGTTCGGAGCGTTGGCAGCCTCCTCGGTCCATCCTGCTCCCCTGCCGTCAGGCGCGGCAGGGGCGTACAGGTACTCATCCCTCATATGCTGCCAGGAGGCGTCCGCACTCACGGCAAACGGCTGGCCGCACAGGCGCATACCACGCAGTAGTATTGCCAGCGAGGAGAGCCTGTTCCTGCCGTAGTCTGCGCCGCATTTCTCACACCTGCTCACCGCCCAGGCTGGGTGCCCCAGCCTACCACCACATACGGGACACCTCGATGAGGTCCCTCCCGGGCTCACGTATACGGTCATGAAGGGAGACTTGTACTCTACCATGGACTGGTACATCCGGTATGGCCATCTGTTCAGGTACGTCCTCAGCCTCTTACTCTTTGCATTTCCGTTCTCCCTTATCCCGGTCAGCCTCTCGAAGATGAATGATGCGCCGGGATTCTTTCTCACCTGTTCAGTTGAGAGCTTCTGGAGAGCGTCTTTAATCCTATTCCTCTGCCTTCCCCTGGTCTCTCTGAGCTTCTTCGCTCTCTTCTGCGGGTTCTTTATATGTAATTGTATCCTCCTCCTTCTCCTTGAGAAGTCGTTCTGTATCTGAGCTATTCTTTCTATAGATTCAGTCTCCACGCTGTCCAGTTTGATGGTTCCTCCATCATCACCGCCATCGTCCTCCTTCTTTATTGCCGTCGTCGAGTCTATTGTGGAGAAGTTGAGGTCTGAGGCAACGAACCTGCTGCCAAGGGGCTTCTTCCTCCCACCGCTGGTGACGAACGTGATGAAGAGCCTCCTATCTGTGATCAGGAGTTCGGATGCTCTCCCCCTGCTGTACTCCTCCCACCTCCTGTGCCTCGGGGTGAACGTGATATGTTCATACTTGAAGGGCTGAAGTGTTATCCTGGCGGATACTGAACCATCATTTCCCTGCTCTTGTTCTATCTTGAATAGCTCGGCATCTATCCTCATCGCGAGCCTCTTAACTTCAGGTATCTCAAGCCTCTTATGCCTCCTTTTATAGGACCTGAGCAATGCCACCCCATTCCTGCACACTGGATTGATGTGGTGCCTGGCATAGCCATGTCGTGAATAGAACCATTCCCTGAACCTCCTCCTCAATGCTATTGGGCTCGGGAGCCTGCTGTTATTCTCCCTTGCCATGACATATGCGTATACGAGGGCCATCCTCAGCGCATCCCTCATATCCCTGAGATAACTCAGGATCTCCTCGCTCGGCTGGTACTCTACGACTATTGTTCTCTTCTCCCCCCTTGACCTCCAGGGATGGCTCATTTGGATGGCGTCATCTCTTTCTGAGTACAGCTCCACTATATTATCAAAAACATATTTTTATATACATTTTCTTGTAGCTGTTGCTAACCCTCTTGCCGCTCAGTAATAAATAAATTTAAGCGCTGGTCCGCGTTCAGGCGACGGGTAAATAGTTAAGTATCAAAGAGACCAATTAAAAATTAATAATTCGACTTCGTGTGGTGGTTGTTTGTACTACAGAGAGCTGGTCGAGGTATACGACAAGGTAAGCCAAACAACCAAGAGGCTGGAGATAACCGACATTCTGGTGGAATTCCTGAAGAGGTGTCCGCCAGAGGTCATAGACAAGGTCGTCTACCTCACACAGGGGCGGCTGTACCCCGAATTCATCCCCATGGAACTGGGCGTAGCGGATCGGCTCATAATCCGCTCCATCTCGCAGGCCACCGCGACCAAGGAGTCTGAGGTCGATAGGCTCTACAAGAGCATCGGCGACCTGGGCAACGTCACCTACGGGCTATTATCAAAGAGCAGCAAGCAGGCCACCCTGGACATATACTCCACCGCAAAACGAGAGGGCCAGGTAACGGTGGAGCACGTCTACGAGAACCTGGACAGGATAGCCAGGGCTCAGGGTGAGGGCTCCCAGGAGGAGAAGATCCGCCTCCTCTCAGACCTGCTTAGGGACTCCTCGCCCAGGGAGGCCATGTACATCACCAGAACAGTCTCAGGGGCCCTCCGGCTGGGGGTAGCGGACATGACGATACTGGACGCCATGGCGATAGCATTCACCGGCTCAAAGGAATCTCGCCCCTTAATCGAGAGGGCGTACAACATGAGCAGCGATCTGGGCGCGGTGGCAAAGACCCTCGCCCGAAAGGGTCTGGACGCCATAAAGTCCTTCGGTCCCTCCCCAGGTCGGCCGATCAGGTCCATGCTCGCGGAGCGCCTCTCCTCTGCATCCGAGATCCTCGAGAAGTTGGGGGGCAGCTGCGCCGTTGAGTACAAGTACGACGGGGAGCGGGTGCAGATCCACAGGAATGTGGGCGATACCGGTACCACCCTCTACTCGAGGCGGCTGGAGAACATATCCAACCACTACCCTGACATAGTCCGTCTCTCCTCCGAGGGGATATCCTCAAAGTCGTACATCGTGGAGGGCGAGATAGTCGCGGTCGATCCCAACACGGGCGACCTCCTCCCCTTCCAGCAGCTGATGCACAGGAGGAGGAAGTATGGCGTGGAGGAGGCCATGTCTGCCTACCCTGCATCCCTCAGGCTCTTCGACGTTCTCTATGCAGACGGGAGGGACATGACGGACAAGGCTTACCCAAAGAGGAGGGACGCACTCTCCAAGATGGTAAAGGAGGGCGAACGGCTGCGCCTCGCCGAGCAGAGGGTCGTGGAAAACCCTGATGCGCTGGAGGCGTTCTTCGAGGAGGCCATCTCCAACGGCTGCGAGGGGCTCGTCGCAAAGTCCCTCGGCAAGGAGTCGGTCTACCAGGCAGGGGCGCGGGGCTGGCTCTGGATAAAGTACAAGAGGGAGTACAAGAGCGAAATGATGGACACCGTTGATCTAGTGGCTGTGGGCGGGTTCATGGGCACGGGAAAGAGGGCCGGGCACATAGGGACGCTCCTGCTGGCCGCCTACGACGAGTCAGAGGACGTCTTCAGGACCGTCTGCAGGTGCAGCACCGGCTTCACGGACGAGGACATCAAGAACATGCGCAATCTCCTCGAGAAGGAGATCATCCCCCACAGGCACGGGCGCGTGGACTCGAAGATAACTCCAGATATATGGGTCGTCCCCTCAAAGGTTCTCGAGATACTTGGCGCCGAGATCACGCTCTCGCCGATCCACACGTGTGGGCTGGACGCCATAAGGAAGGGCGCCGGCCTGGCCATCCGTTTCCCGCGCTTCACCGGGAACTGGAGGACCGACAAGAGCCCGGAGGACGCCACCACCGTCAACGAGATCATCGAGATGTACAGGAAACAGCTCAAGAAAATAAGCGAGTGACCAAAGGAAAGTTAATAAGCAGGATTTCTTCAGAGAGGGCTTGGGCAGAAGTGAAGGAACTGACCCTAAATCAGGTCTTTTTACGGAAGCCCTAAAGTAAAGAAGGAGGGAAGAAAGTGGGATACTACCGTGAGGGTCAGCGAAAGTTTGGCGGTCCGAGACGTGGCCCAGCCAACTTCGGTCCTAAGCCAGTGGAAGAGGGCAAGGAATACGAAGTGGACATCAAGGAGATCAGCAGGCGCGGAGAGGGCATAGCCAGAATAGAGGGCTTTGTAGTCTTCGTTCCGAACACAAAGGCTGGCGACCATGTTAAGGTGAAGGTAACCAAGGTTTCAAACCGATTCGCTACCGCTGAAGTCGTTCAGTAAGGTGCCTTAACTGCCCATAATTGGCAGTCACACCATCCTTATTTTTTAACTCATTTTAATACGGTTCTTCATTTTCAGTTCCGGCTCGCTTGACCGCTGAATAATCTTTTTACCAACTTCAGCGTCTCTAGTAAGTGGTGTTCTCCCCTTGCTCCGCATACGTTACCCCTTCGGCGAACTCGAGGTCACAGACGACTTGATGGTCTATTTGAATGGAAGGGCCCTGGAGCCCGGCTCGAGGACTCTGAGGGAGATGTGTGAGGTCCTCTGCAATCCCAAAGCCGTGACGCTCCCTGGAGACACAGTCCTCTACCGTATGTACCGCAACGCGATTCAGGAGAACCACGCAGAGATATTCCAGAAGAGGAGGATCCGTTTCGACATCACCGTCATGGCGCCCCTGCTTCTCGGCGAGGAACCCAACAAGACCCTGGGGCACTACCACCCGAATGCCACGGACGACCTGACCTACCCCGAGATCTATCAGGTTCTCCATGGACAAGCCACCTACCTACTCCAGAAGGCCTACGGCGGCATCATCACCGACTTTATCGTCGTCGAGGCCGAAGCCGGTGACGCCGTGCTCATCCCGCCCAACTACGGGCACGTCACCGTGAACTCCGGCGAAGAACCGCTGGTCATGGCAAACTTGGTCTCGGACGCATTCTCCTCTCTTTACGAGGGCTACATGACCAAGGGCGGTGCAGCCTATTACTTGCTGAAGGGAGGGAGAATTATACCAAACCCCAAGTACTGCCGACTGCCCGAACCCAGGTTCTCCAAGGAGCGGTTCACCGTCTCGAAGGATCTATACACAGATTTCATCTCGTGCCCCTCCTGCTTCTCCTACCTGAACGACCCTTCCAAGCTAGAGAAGATCACAAACCCGAAGTAAAGGGACCGACAGGGGCAGCAACCTCGTCCTAGGCGAAAGGGCACCAACTAAAATCTTTTAAATGTTGCCTCGTCAGAGTGAGACATGGGGACATGCCACATGAAGAGCGATAAACCGTCCTTTTACACCATGGATGACTTCAACCTCGAGGGAAAGAAAGTCCTGCTCAGGGTTGATATAAACTCGCCAATCGACCCTAAGACCTGCCGAATAACCGACGATACAAGGATAAAGAGTCACGCCGAGACGATAAAGGAGCTGCTGGGTATGGGCGCCTCGGTCACCGTCCTGGCGCACCAGGGCAGGCCCGGCGACAGCGACTTCACCACGTTGGCAGCCCACTCCCAGCTCCTCTCGAAGCACGTAAAGACCGACGTAAATTACGTTGAGGACCTCTTCGGTCCGTCTGCCCGTTCCTCCATATCCTCCGCAAAGCCGGGCGAGGTCATCCTCCTTGAGAACGTGAGGTTCTACTCGGAGGAGAACATCGAGAAGGTCCCAGAGGCCCAGGCGAAGACCTTCCTGGTAAGGTATCTTGCCCCCCTCTTCTCGGTCTACGTGAACGATGCCTTCGCCACGGCCCACAGGTCCCACCCGTCCTTGACAGGGTTCCCCATCGTCATGCCCTCCTGTGGTGGGCGGCTGCTCCAGAAGGAGGTAGAGTTCCTAAGCAGCGTCTTCAGCTCATCCTCCAAACCGTGCATCTTCATCTTTGGCGGTGGCAAGGTGCCTGACTCGGTCCAACTGATGGAGACCCTCCTCCCGAAGGGGATCGCGGACAAGGTCATACTAACCGGACTGGTATCCCACCTCTTCATGATAGCCAGCGGCAAACACTTGGGCAAATCTACGGTTAAGGTTATGGAGGGCAGAGGGCTCAACCCGATGTTGCCCCGGGCAGAGGCGCTTTTGAAGACATACGGGGACAAGATAATGATGCCCGTGGACGTTGCCGTCCTCAAGTCCAATGGCAGGCAGGAGACCGATCTAGATCATATCAGAGACGACACCCCAATCTACGATATAGGCAGGGAGACCGTGAGGTTCTACAGCGAGGAGATGCGCCACGCAAGGACGGTCATAATGAGGGGCCCTGCCGGCTACATAGAGGACCCTCGATTCACTAAGGGCTCCGAGGAGCTGCTGCGGACCTTAATAAAGACGAACGCAAAGTCCCTTCTAGGCGGCGGCCACCTCAGGGCGATCTCTGAGAGGCTGGGCATAGCCGACAAGATCGGCTACTTCAGCACCGGTGGGGGTGCGTTCATCACCTTCCTCTCCGGGGAGAAGCTCCCGGCATTGGAAGTCTTAATTACCTCCGCTCAGAAGTTTAAAGCAGACAGGTGAAAAATTGTAGGTGGTATGGATGGGAGTAAAGGTCGCAATAAACGGTTACGGAACCATAGGAAAGAGGGTGGCTGACGCCGTCCTCAAGCAGAAGGATATGGCATTGGTTGGGGTGACGAAGACGAAGCCGAACTACGAGGGCAGGCTGGCCTCCGAGAGGGGAATAAAGGTCTATGCCTCCTCGGCAGACAACATCAAACTCTTCGACGCTGCCGGGATGAAGGTCGCGGGTTCTCTCGAAGACCTCCTCAAAGAGGTCGATATAGTCGTCGACTGCACCCCCGGCAAGGTGGGCGCGACCTACAAACCCCTCTACGAGAAGCACAAGCTTAAGGCCATCTTCCAGGGCGGGGAGAAGCACGACGTCGCTGGATTCTCCTTCAATGCCGTCTGCAACTACAAGGGCGCCATCGGCAGGGACTTTGTGAGGGTGGTCTCCTGCAACACCACCGGTTTATGCCGCGCCCTCTACGCCCTTGACAAGGCCTTTGGGATCAAGAAGGCTCGGGTGGTTCTCGTCAGGCGCGGGGCCGATCCAGCCGAGGACTCCAAAGGGCCGATCAACAGCATAGTCCCTGACCCGGTAACAATACCCTCGCACCACGGTCCGGACGTCCAGAAGGTCCTGCCCCACATCGACATCACCACAACCGCGCTCGCGGTTCCGGAGACGCTGATGCACGTCCACATCCTGAACGTGGAGCTGCAGAAGGACGCGACCGAGCAGGACATTATCGGAGCATTCTCGTTATATCCGAGGATCAGGTTGGTCGCCTCCGCAGACGGCATATCCTCAACCGCCGGGATAATTGAGTACGCGAGGGACCTGGGAAGGATAAGATACGACCTCCCCGAGCTCGTTATCTGGAAGGAGTCCATAAAGTCCTTCGGTCGGGAGATATACCTAACGCAGGCCGTCCACCAGGAGTCGATAGTGGTTCCGGAGGACATCGATGCCATAAGGGCAATGACAAGACTCACCGAGAGCCCAGAAGAGTCCATGCGATTGACCGACGAATCCCTGGGTCTGGGGAGGTGATCCTCTATTTTCAAGAACATACTCGTGCCGATAGACGGATCGCCCGCCTCCCTGAGGGCCATGGACCTGGCAATCGAGTTCTCCATGAGGGACGGATCCAAGCTCACCCTCCTCCACGTCGTAGTCCCGCCCCCTGTGGGCATCTCCAGTGCCGCCCTCAAAGAGATGAAGAAGGCCGGCCAGTCCGTGCTCGATATGGCGGAGTCGAAGTGCCAACACTTCGGCCTGACAGCCAGAAAGCTTCTCAAGACGGTGGAGGGCAACTGGAGCTCGACCGCCAACGAGATAGCCAGGGAGGCCATCGATGGGCGCTACGACCTCGTTATCCTCGGTTCGAGGGGCTATGCCGGCGAACGCGGAATCCTGATGGGGAGCGTGGCCGTCTCCCTCGCCATAAGCTTGCCATGCACGACTATAATTGTGCGTTGAGAAACGCACCCAGCACCTTTTTATTTGTTAAATAGTTAGCAATAATAAGTAATGAAGGCGGTAAGGATCGTTCACGGGGACTCTTGATGAGCTCGAGAATACGTTTTGGAACCGACGGCTGGCGCTCAAGGGTCGACGCAGACTTCTCGGTTGAGAATGTGAGGAGGATTGCCAAGGCCATAACCGACTATCTTATATCATCGAGATCTCCCGGGAAGGGCATATTCCTGGGGTATGACGGGAGGGGCGGCTCTAGGAGCTTTGCAGAGGCGTGCGCCGAGGTCCTCGCCACCAACGGCATAGGGTCGCTGATCCCTCCCCGCCCGGTGCCAACGCCCGTGGCCGCCTTTACCGCGATCAAGCTCTCCCTTCAGGGCTCAATAATGATAACCGCCTCCCATAACCCGCCCGCCTACAACGGCATAAAATTCATCCCTTACTACGGGGGACCCGCGACCACGGACATCACCGAGTCCATAGAGCGGATGATCCCCTCAGAGGTGCCACGGTACGAGGGCTACGGCAAGCTGGAGAGGAAGGGCCTGATCTCGATCCTCGATCCCGTCGAGGACTACCTGAACCACCTCGAGCGGCTGCTGTCCGTTGACGAGCTGAAGATCAAGGTGGCGGTAGACCCGATGCACGGGGCGTCGTCGGGCATAATCGACAAGGTCCTGAGCCGGCTGAACGCAGAGGTTCGTGTGGTGAGGGGTAACATCGATCCTCTCTTCGGCGGCTCCATTCCGGACCCAGTCCCATCGAACCTAAACGCGCTCAGGAGGGAGGTTCTTAAGAACGGCTCCGCTCTTGGCTTGGCGCTTGACGGCGACGGGGACAGGCTGGCCGCGGTCACCGAGAAGGGAACCTTTCTCATGGCGAACCAGCTGCTGCCCCTCATATACCTGCACATGAACGAGAAGAGGGCGCTCACAGGTGATGCCGCGAGGACCGTCGCCACCTCCCACCTTCTTGATGCGGTCGCCACCTCCCACGGCAGAAGGGTCATCGAGGTGCCGGTCGGCTTCAAGTACATCGGGGCCCTCCTAAGGGAGAGGAAGGTGGTGGTGGGGGGCGAGGAGAGTGGCGGCATAAGCCTCGTCACCCACATCCCTGAGAAGGACGGCATCGCCTCGGCCCTGCTGGTAATGGAGAGCATCGCCCTCTCCGGTGGGTCGCTCCACTCGATTATGGAGGGGATCTACGGCAGGTACGGGCGGTTCGAGTCTGCCCGGCTCGACCTCAGGGTGGACAGGTTGCCAGACGCCTCGCTCATGGAGATCGAGGCAAAGATCGGAGATACGGTCCTCGGAAAGAGGGTCTCTGGCATTAACAGGATGGACGGGCTCAAAGTCATGCTGAGCGACGGCTCATGGCTGCTCTTCAGGAGGTCTGGCACAGAGAAGGTGATTAGGGTATACGCCGAGTCCTCGAAGAGGGGCGATACCGATAACCTCCTAGAGTTTGGAAGGCGGATCGTCCTGAGCGGGTCGCAAGTTGGACACTAGCCCTCCGCACGCATTATACCTCAACGAACAGAATCAAACTCCGACAAAGTCCGTGTCCTGCTCTACTTTTAGGACGTCCCGTTTCATGCTACGGCATTGAAATTTGTTTCATATGAAACACAAATCTTATAAAATGTAATCCAAATTAACCTCGTGACTCGGTGGGTTCGACATGCCGGAGGATATTGGTCTCACAAAGTTTCGTGCGATATTGATCCTCACCGTCATAGTTCTCTCCACTATGGGCGCCTCCTTTCTGGCGATCAGATCTACCCAGAGCGTTGCGTTGAACCCAACAACCCTTGTAGACATGGCGGGGAGAACCGTTCAGATCCCATCCTCCGTCGACCGGATCGTGGTTCTGAACTCCTACTGGACCGAGATCCTCTGTACCCTTGGTGCGGCTGACAAGATCGTTGGCATAGATAAATACTCGACCTCCTCCTATTACATCCCCTCAAAGGTCAGGAACCTCACCGTGGTGGGCGACCTCTTCAAGGGCATCAACATTGAGACGGTCATTGCCCTGAGACCCGACGTGGTCATAATGGACTACGGCTACGGCAAGACCGGCGAGATAATATCCGCCCTTGAGGGTCTCGGCATCCCGGTGGTTGCCCTTGTATCCAGGAACTTCTCCGACCAGACGACTGCAATCAGGACCTTGGGCAAGGTGCTGAATGCCGAAAAGAGTGCCGGCGCCCTCGCAGGCTTCATGGATGGCAGGCACTCATTTCTCCTCTCTACCGCCGCATGGATACCTGCATCTGAAAGGCCTAAGGTCCTGATCTGCAAGCTTGACGTCTGGAAGGAAGGGCTCATCTACACCTACGCCAACAGCACCTACGGCACCCTGGCCGAGGACCTCGGTGGCATAAATGTCGCCCTCAGGGACTTCCCTGGCCAGTCCTGGCCCAAGGTCAGCATGGAGAAGGTCCTCGCCTGGAACCCCGACGTAATCATTGTTCTGGGCTACGACAACGCCAGCCTAGCCTCACAGCTCGACACGGTCAGCAACAGCAGCTGGAACCAGCTCAAGGCGGTGAAGGAGGGAAAGGTCTACACCATCCTGATAGGCTCCAAGGTGGCTGGGGCATACCTCGACTGGGGCCCGAGGATGATACTGGGCGAGATGCAGCTCGCCAAGATGATCCAGCCGGGATACTACGCGAACCTGGACATCTCGGGGGCTGCGCAGATGCTCTTCACCCAGTTCTACAACACCGGCGCCTTAAGTGGTTCCTAGTCCTTTGCGGGACCGAGGGGTTCAACGTTGGGCTCTGGCATAAAGTGGAAATCTGCATTCCTGCTCCTGCTCCCTATACCTGCCCTCTTAGGGTCCCTCTTCATCGGCGCCTACCCCCTGCCGCCCGAGATCGTCCTGCAGGTCATAATGGCTAAGATCACCTCCCCCTTTGCCCAGTCGCCTTGGCCACAGGTCTACGAGACGGTCCTCTTCCAGATCCGCCTCCCTAGGATCATCCTTGCCCTCGTGGGCGGGGTTGCCCTCTCCGTCTCCGGCGCCTCCCTCCAGGGGGTCTTCAGGAACCCCCTCGTGGACTCGTACATACTGGGGGTCTCGGCGGGGGCTGGCCTGGGCGCTGCCATCGCCATCGCATTCCTCCCCAGCATCCCCGGGGTCACGCAGGTCTTGGCCTTCTCCTTCGGCTTCCTTGCCTTCCTCGTGACCTACTTCGTGGCGCGGGAGAGGGGCGAGACGCCGGTCGTCTCTCTTGTCCTGGCAGGCATAATCGTGACGGCCCTCTTCTCCGCCGCCCTCTCCATAATAAAGTTCTTTACGGAGGCCGAGAGGCTGGCAGGCGTGGTCTACTGGCTGATGGGCAGCCTCGCCATAGCCGGCTGGCGCGAGGTCGCGCAGATCCTCCCAGTGATAGGGGTCGCCTTTCTTATTGTATTCTTCATGAGGTGGCGCCTTAACGTCCTCTCCATGGGTGACGAGGAGGCAAAGTCCCTCGGGGTCAATATCGAGAGGGACAGGCTCATCGTCCTATTTGCTACCACGCTCATGGCATCGTCCTTCGTCTCCGTTGCTGGGATAATCGGCTGGGTCGGGCTTGTGGTACCCCACATAATCAGGATGCTGATGGGCACCCCTGACAACAGGGTCGTGATACCACTCTCGGCGAGCGTGGGGGCCGTCTTCCTCATCCTCGCGGACGACCTCGCCCGGTCCGTGACGACCTTTGAGCTGCCGGTGGGCGTCCTCACTACGGTTATCGGGGCTCCCTTCTTCCTGTATCTGCTCAAGAGAAGGGGTGGTGGGACTTGGAAGTAGTTAGGGTAAACAACATCTCCTTCTCCTACGGGCTTGACTTCAAGCTGAAGGACGTATCACTCAGCGTTGACAGAGGGGACGTCGTAGTCCTCTTGGGACCGAACGGCTGCGGAAAGACGACGTTGCTAAAGTGCATTAACGCGCTACTCAGGCCGGATGAGGGTACAGTCTGCATCGACGGCAGGGACGCCTTCAAGATGGACAGGAACGACCTCGCCCAGCTCGTGGGCTACGTCCCGCAAGTGCACAGTCCGCCCTTCCCTTATACCGTTATAGACGTCGTGCTCATGGGCAGGGTCTCCCGCCTTGGGATATTCCAGCAGCCCTCGAGGAGGGACTACGCCAAGACTGAGGAGGCGCTGGCACTCGTTGGGCTGAGCCGCCTGAAGGACCGCCCCTACACACAGATAAGCGGCGGGGAGAGGCAGCTCGCGCTGATAGCCAGGGCCATCGCGCAGGAGCCGAAGGTTCTGCTGCTGGACGAGCCGACAGCCCACCTCGACTTCAAGAACCAGCTGATGATACTGAGGATGGTGAAAAGGGTCGCCAAGGACAAAGGACTAGGGGTGGTCATGAGCCTGCACGACCCGAACCACGCCCTCCTCTTCTCCGATTACGTGGCCCTGATGGGTGACGGGGTGGTCACAGCCTTCGGCAGACCGGACGAGGTCGTGACAGCGGCAAACATAAAGAACGTCTACGGCATGGAGATCGAGGTCGTCGATCACAAGAAAAGCAAGTTTGTGGTTCCGTTACAGGATTTATAGAGTATGTGGCAGAAGACCACCGATTTCAATCGGTGGATGAATGCCGCTAAACTTATATTTGACCCGATAGATAAAATTAGCGACAAAGGTTGGGTCGCCCCTGGGCCCACCTACGGGACGGCGGGTTGCCTCTGAGGATCCAGCCGACAGGGTACAGTGAAACGACGGTACGCCCGCGCCGTAAGGCAGGTGTCGCGGCTGTACAGCCCCACCGGGAGTCTGGGCCCTCTACCAGCCTGTGAGCCGTGATAGCACACGCCTGGCGGCAAGCCCTGGGCGAGGAAGCGGGAAGCTCCTGACTTCAGTCAGGAGAGGACGTCACTCGGACATGCCTGTGGATAGTATTGCTACAGCGTGGGTTCTCTGAGCGATCGTCCCAAAATCAAAGCCTCTTCAAGAACTCGAGTATAGCAACCCCTCTGACCAAGTCCTTTTTGGTCGCCCTATAGCCCAAGGAGCTCATCAGCCCCTCCAAATAGAGCCCGGTGAGTTCTAGAAGCCTCTGATCCGTGTTGGGGGCAATCACGTTTATGAACGTCGCTCCCTCTGACCTATTATCCACTTTTACCTCAGAAAGGTGCCATAGACAGGTCGAGAGAAGAGCCGGAAGCACCTCCAGAGGCCTCTCGAACTTGGCGGTGAGGTACTTCCCATACCACTCACCAGCCAAGAACCACTCCTTCTTCAGCTCATCGTTGAACTCGCACCTCTCAATCAACTTGACGAATAGGTCGGACGGAACTATTACTGCGCCCGAATCCTTCTCTACCTTCATGATCTGGTAGAAGCCGGTAAGGTCTCCAATAGTTGTACGCGTCTCATTTGCCTTCAGGGCGTCCTGCAGTATCTCATTTACGAGTGCGAAGAGAGTTTTGTTCTCCTTCCTCGCTATCTCCTGTATCTTCTCCAGGACGTCCGACCTGACGACGACGAGCTTCTTCTCCACCTTGTCCGGCAAGCTACTCGCCCTCCTGCTTGAAGTTTATGATTATGATCCCTTTAGAGACCTCTTTAGCCGTTACGGTCAGATTAAGGCTGTGGAGCAACCCCTCCAGGAAGGCAGAGACGGCCTCGGTCTGCTTCTCTCCAAGCCTCGGCGAGATGCAGACGAGCCTCTCCTCCGACAGCGTGATGTCCGGATTTCCGCCGATCACCTCCTTCAGGGCGGTCTCCACGCTCTTGGTGTCCTCGTGGATCTCCTTCACATAAAGGTACTTGCCGAAGACCATCCCCGCAGTTCTCCATCCGTCGTATATCCTCGGGGTAATGGCGCAGCTCTCGAGGAGGGAGTCGTAGGAGGCCTCCGGCACAAGAATCATGCCGGCATTCCTTGCCAGCTGTGCATTCTTCCCCTCCTCAATGATGGATGGGAGAGTCTTGCCCGCCTCCTTTGCGATGATGAATGCCGAGAGCGCCTCGTTGACGATGCTGAAGACGGTCCTTCCGCTCTCCTTTGCGATCTCATTTACCCTTTCCGCCACGTTCTCCTTTGCCGCAAGGAACTTCCTCTTCAACTTGATCGCCTTTGTGAACAAATAATAACAGCTGAAATACTATTAAGACTATCGGGTCGGGGACATTCCCCCTGCGGCTGCGGCTCATCGGCCTCAATCGATTTGATACGTCTCAACGGGAAATGCTATGTCGCCGCCTGATCCCTCACTACCACCTCGATTCCCCAACGGTAAGACCTCCAAGAACTAAAAATTAAGCAATTTATGCAACAGCGTAGGCTATCTTAATTCAGAACCCTCCATCAATAAGAAGCCTTTAGAGAAACCGCCTCCATGTGCCATTATGCCTTAATTCCATCATCAAAAGATTACAAAAGTTTATAAATGACAACAAAAGAAAACATTAGTAAAGGCAACCTATTTATAAGGTTTTGATGATAAACCATCAATAGGCCTACCCAGTAGGCTAAAATATAGGTGAAAAAGAAAATGAAAAAAGTATTGAGTACTATATTATTGGCAATTCTAGTGCTTTCGATATTCGGCGCAATTGCCCCAGCAGTACGTGCTGGGACAGCAGGAACACTTACCACTTCAGCTACCCAGTTCTCAGGGAATTCGTTGATTGAGATAAAGGTCGTCGACCCTGACCTGAACCTCAACGCTAGCGCTTACGACACTATGACAGTCAACTACGCAATAACCGGTAATGCCACTACCGCGCTAACATTAAACGAGACTCTGCCTAACAGCGGCGAATTCATCTGCTACATAAGGGCTGCCGGTTCATCGTTAACTCCCACCAATCCTCCCTACGGTACCATTTACAACGTATACTCCCTTACACTTACTGCTGGTGACACCTTTACCATAACTTACAGCGACCAGTCCCCAGTCCAGACCACTTCAATAACCATGACCTACGACGTGTATGAAGCAACAGCTAGCGACATAACATTCGACAGGGCATCCCTGCAGTATCCCATGAACGGATACATCAGAATAAACATACACGACCTGGATTGGAACTTTGATCCTACCAAGGCCGACCAAGTTCCACTAAACTGGAGCGTTGTTGACCCAGTAGTAGGCAACGTTACATGGATAAACGCCACATTCACCGAGACAGCTGTAAACAGTGCAGTATTCAGACTAGAGACGAGCTACAACGCAACCGCGAATTTCGCCTACACGTACAACTTTACCGTGAATGATGGCGACGCAGTAAAGTTCACCTACCTTAACGAGACAACCCCGCCATTCAAGTACATAACCATGCAGACCTTCGCCAGGACGCTTAGCGTGGCCTCAACCTTCACCACAGCCGGCGATATTGTATTAACTGTGAACGACCCCAACTTCGACCAAAAGTCCTGGTACAAGGAGAACCTCGGTCTGTATGGAGCAACGAGCGTTAACGTTACAACCGACGCGGGCATTGATGTTGAGAACGTGACCGCACTTCTCAAGGAGACCGATTATTCCAGCGGGACATTCACATACACCCTGCCAGTAACCATCGGAGCAAAAACTCTGAATGATGGCACGTTACAACTCATACCGGGCGACTATCAGATTAGTGTAAAATACTACGCTAACAGCACCACTGTGCAATCAGAGACCTACACACTCTGGAGCACCACTGCCGCAAGTATAACCTCGGACAAGACCCAGTATCGCGCAACCGCCACTCCAACACTTACCATCACAGCCCCTGATCTGAACTGCGATTCCACCAACGTAGACTTTGCAACTACCACGTTCCCTGGTATCAACACAGCTATCACCTTGATTCAGGTCAACCAGAGTGCCCAGAACGTTGGAAACATGTCCATAAAGGTCAATGGCTTGGCATCACTAAGCGGTGGCGTCCAGACTCTGACCTTTGTTGAATCGGGCGCAAACACTGGCGTCTTCAGTGCCTCGCTTGATCTGACGAAGGTCAAGTCAAGCACCAACGCGACCCTCGCTAACGGTGACACCGTGAAGGTGGAGTACAAGGACCTGATAAATGGTGTAACAAGCTCGGTTTCGTTCACAATAGGCGTTACTGCGGCAACGGTAGAGCTGGATAGGAGCACCTACCCAGTACCGGCGCCGGCAATCGGTGCCATAACGTTCTACCCGACCGTAACCGACAGCGATTCCAACACCAACCCAAGCACGATACAGAACACTGGCACCAAGTTCGTCTATGAAATCTACGCCTCGAACGGCACGAAGGTCTTCAATGCTACCGTGTCACTGCTTGAGACAGGTCCAAACACAGGCGTATTCGATGCTGGGATCACGGGCATTTCCTACGGTGCAGTAGCTGCAACCGATACCGCCATGACCAACGGTTGGATAAAGCTCCTCTACCTTGATCCATCCACTGGTCTGAACGTGACAGCGACCGCGATGCTAAGGGCAACCGACGCCTCGCTCTCGGTGAGCACGACGAGCGTACAGGCTGGCGATGTCATAACCGTGACTGTCACAGATCCAGACATGAACCGCGACTCTGCATCGAAGGATCTTGGCGTCAATGTGCTCTTTGACTACTACGACCTTGCAGACGTTAAACAAACAGGCCTCATGTTAGCGCTCACAGAGACGGGCGCAAACACCGGCGTCTTCACCGGTAACCTGACAATTGGTCAACCTTTTGCCGCAAACACGACCATCCAGCCGTACCCTGGCAGCACAATAAAGTTCACGTATAAGGACTGGCTGCCATCGACCGTAACTTCCGCATTACCAAACTTCCCGACCACAGCCACAGAGTACACCCGCACCGTCAGCGTGAAGAGCTTCACCGGCACAGTCACGCTTGACAAGACCGAGTACGGCATCGGCGCAAAGATGCTGATAACCGTCTGGGATCCTGACCTCAACACCAACACAACCGCCAAAGAAGCCTACGGTCCAGCAGACCAACTGATCATCATAAGAATTCAAGGAGTGGCAGATCAATTCTGGACAATAACAGAGGAGAACGTGAGCAGCCCATACTTCTACAACAAGACTGGTACGGTATACCAGTTTGATGTGGACCCAACCCTGATCGGCAAGACCTTCGTGGTATACTACAAGGACACCGCTGACGCCAGCGGCAACACGGTGTACGCCTCAGCCTCCGGAACCATAAACTCTTGGGACGCAGTTGTGAGCTTCGACAAGGAGTACTACAGCGTTGGCGATGTGGCCAAGATAACGGTCAACAACCCTGACAACAACACCGACCCTACACTCATCGAGAACATCCAGGTAACGGTCACCTCTGACCACGACCCAGTCGGTCAGGCAATCACGCTGACCGAGACGGATGTCAACACCGGCATCTTCGAGGGCAATGTGCAGGTCTCAAGCTCCATTGCCACAGGCAAGGTCTACGCAGTAGCGGGCGACACTCTGACAGCAACCTTCACAGACAAGCTGCCTGCTGACTATGCAACGACAGAGAAGTCCAAGGACTTCACAGGAACCGCAGTAGTCGGTGTACCAGTTGCAAGGCCAGTTCCAGCCAGCAACCAAACATTCGCTGATCCCAACACAGGCTTACCAGTGACCGGCGGAACAGTCGGTACGGCAGTCGGTCTACAGGCAACAATTACGAACGTCGACGTCGTAAGCAAGCCATTCACAGCCATCTTCCAGGTGAAGGACCCCAACGGTGTTGTGATCTTCATCAGCTGGGTGACCGGCACACTTACGGCAAGTCAGGAACTGACCCAGGCCGTGAGCTGGACGCCCTCTGTTGCTGGCGACTACACCGTAGAGGTTCTGGTTGTGAAGACTCTCGCTGAACCCACACCATACTCTGACAAATTGTCTGCGACTCTGACCGTAGCGTGAGGGTGACATACGATGCGATCCAGAACACTCACCCTTACCTTTTTCCTTAGCGTATTCGCCATACTATTGATTGCACCAGTGAGCATGGCTGCCAACCTTACCGTGACAACCGACAAGGCTTCGTACGTCCCGGGCGCAACCATCAGCGTCTCGGGCACTGCCCTCGCCAGCACCGATGTAACGGTGCAGTTGCTGAACCCGAACAACCAGCTCGTTGCAATAGACTACGTAACCTCGGCAGCGGACGGAACGTGGTCCATGACATTCGCCACGCCGGCAGGAATGCCGACAGGGCAGTGGATACTTGGCACATACACCGTGAAGGCGTTCATGGGTGTTACGACAGTAAGCACCACGGTCACAATCCAGCAGGTGGTAGTCGTTACCGGCACGGTCGTTGACGCAGCTGGCGCAGGAGTATCCGGCGCCACCGTCACCGTCGGTACAGCCTCTGCTACGACATCAGCCACGGGCGCATTCACGGTCTCTCTAGCCACTGCAGGCGACTACACGCTGAGGGTCACGAAGGCAAACTACTACACCTACACCACAACGGTTACCGCCGCGATTGGTACAACCAACGTCGGCACGATAACCCTTGCGAGCCTTGAGGACAAGATAGCCGATCTGCAGACCCAGATCAACTCGCTGACCACCGATCTGCAGACAGCAAACAGCAACATAGCCAGCCTGAACAGCACCATAGCATCGCTCCAGACCAGCGTCAACTCGCTGACAACTACGGTGACTCAGCTGCAGGCCATAACCACTACGGTGAATACATTACAGACTACCGCAAGCAGTCTCCAGACAAGCGTTACCGCACTACAGACAAGCGTTACCGCACTACAGGCAACAGTCGCACAGCTACCAGCGTTCTACGCGCTAGCATTTGTTGGCATAATAATTGCAGTAATCGCTGTCGTCCTGGTCTACAGGAAGATAGCGAAATAAACTCCCTTTCCTTTTTTTCTTTTTATTCTAATTCAGTCAATCCTACGTCTCGTTAGGATCTTCTCTCGTGGAGAAACGCAGTGAGATCTTTTAACGTAGGTAGCCCCGCCCTCGCCCCCTTGCTCTGTATCTTGAGCGCGGCGACACCGGTCCCCCATAAGAGCCCCTCCTCTCTACTCTTTCCGTTGCAGAGTGCCGCCACGAACCCCGCGTTGAAGGCATCACCAGCCCCGGTCGTATCCACAACCCTGACTCGGAATGCCTCCTGATACGCCCTATCCTCCCCATACCTCATGAAAGCGCCCCTGCTGCCGAGCTTCACGACCACCGTATCCACATGCTCTGAAAGGATCTCGGAACCCCTCTCATAATCCGCGCCTGTCAGGTTCCTGCTCTCCAGCTCGTTCACGAAGAGCAGATCCACGCCCCTGAGGTCCTCAATCCTCAAATCCTTGGATCCTCCCCCGGGGTCCAGTATAACCTTACTCCCTCCCTTCCTCCTCAACACAGCTCCAAGGACCTCCCTGCTGACGTTGCAGAGCTGGACGAACCTTGCCTGGGGGATCTCCTCCTTCACAAGAGGCTCGAGTTCCTCGTTCGCGCCCCTGTAGGCTATCATCCTCCTTACGCCGCTCTCCTCCACGAGGACGCACACGGTCCCGGTCCGCCTCTCCTTGGAGACCCTCACGAGGTCCGTGGAGACCTTCTCCTCCTTCAAGAGCCTGAGCGCCTCCCTACCCAAGGGGTCAGCGCCGACGCACCCGAGGATCCCCGTCCTCAGCCCAAGCCTGGCAGCACCAACGGCGAAGTTTGCGGCCGACCCGCCCTGGAATACGGCGAAGTCCCGCGCGAACGTCTCGTCGTCCGGCTTTGGCATGCCCTCCACAAAGAAGGACATGTCCACGTTTATGTTCCCCACTGCCAGAACGTCCAGCCTCAAACCGTTGCACCTACTTCAGTATCACCCTCGCGTCAACTATCCTGCAGCCCTTCTCGTAGACTATCGTCGGGTTGAGGTCCAGCTCCTTTATCTCCGCCACTTCCATCATCATTGACGAGACCTTCAGCAGGGAGTCCACAATGCTCCCGGTGTCCAACGGGCCCTTCCCCCTTATCCCCTTGAGTATGGGGTACGCCTTCAGCTCCGAGATCATGTCCATCGCATCCCCCCTCGTTATCGGGGCTACCCTGAAGGAGACGTCCTTGAAGACCTCCACGAATATGCCCCCGAGGCCAAAGAGGATCACAGGGCCGAACTGGGGGTCCCTCTTTGCCCCTATTATCGTCTCCGTCCCCTGCGGCGCCATCCTCTCGATGAGGACACCTTCCAGCCTGCACCCCGTCCTATCCCTGACCCCCTCTATCCTTTTGAAGGCATCAGCCGCCTCCTTCCCGTCCTTAATGTTGAGTATTACTCCGCCGACGTCCGACTTGTGTATGACGTCGGGGGAGACTATCTTCATCACGAGGGGGTACCCGATCTCTTTGCCTGCAGCCTTCGCCTCATCCACCGTCTTGACTATCTTCCACACTCCGACCGGTAGGCCGTAGACTTTGCAGAGCCCCTTCGCCTCCGGCTCGAGGAGCCACCCCCTCTCCATGCCCCCCTGCACAATCTCCCTTGCCATAGCGACCATCATTTTATGATACGAGTTATAACATTAAAAACCCTTTCTGAGCCGCGAAGTAGTAGCGGTACCAGTTCAAATAACCCTGCCCAACAAACTTTAATATCGATCTCCTTTTTTAATTAGATATCTTCAGGGTGCTCTTGATGACTCATCTCATAGCTAAGGGCCTGCCCAGCGAGCACGTTCTCCTTCTTGGTAACGAGGCCGTTGCAAGGGGAGCCGTTGAGTCCAACGTCGAGGTGGCCGCTTCCTATCCCGGCACTCCAGCTTCGGAGATCGTTGATACGCTGGCGCTCGTCGCCGACGAGGTTGGGATGCACGTCCAGTGGTCCACGAACGAGATGGTGGCCTTTGAGGTGGCCGTGGGCGGGGCGATCTGCGGGAAGAGGAGCATGGCCTCGATGAAGCACATCGGCGCAAACTGGATAGTTGACCCGCTGATGCACGCCGTCTACCACGGCTTCAACGCCGGCCTTCTGCTCGTATCCGCGGACGACCCGTCTGGGCACAGCTCTGCCAACGAGCAGGACAACAGGTACCTGGCGCTCATGGCCGAGATACCCGCCCTCGAGCCGTCCGACGTCCAGGAGGCCAAGGACTACGTCCGCCTGGCGCTTGAGATGTCCGAGGAGATCCGCCTGCCGGTAATGCTCCGTCTCGTTACGAGGATCTGCCACTCGAGGGGGGACGTCGTGCTCGGGAAGGTGGAGAGGCACCCTGTCGAGCCGAAGTTCCACGACGACTACTACTCAAACTTCGTGCTTGGGGACGGCATAGTCGGTCCGAAGGTGATCCCCGAGCTTCATGCCATCCTCCACGAGAAGCTGAAGAGGGTGGAAGAGGTCGCCGCCAAGAAGGGGCTCTTTCTGGTGGAGAAGGGTCTCAAAAGTAACCTAAACAAGGTGGGGATAATCACCTCCTCAGCCCCGGCAAACTATGTTTTCGATTACCTGAAGAGGAGGGGTCTCAGGGGCAAGATCGGGTTGCTAAAGCTCGGTCTCACGAACCCCTTCCCCGAGAGAGTCGTCTCGGAGTTCGCCAAGGACTTCAACAAGATAATCGTGGTGGAGGAGGGGGAGCCGTTCATAGAGCGGCACCTGACCGCGCTGGCTAAGGATGTGAAGCCGTCCCTCAAGATATTTGGCAAGCTCACCGCTCACCTCCCCAGGACCGGGGAGCTCAACTACTCCGCCGTGGACAGGTTCCTTTCCGGCATACTGAGGCTCGATCCCGAAACCGTGCCCCAGGAGAAGGCGGAGGTAATGGAGGCCGCCTCCAAGCTCCTGACGCCGAGGATCCTCACCATGTGCGCCGGCTGCCCCCACAGGGCCGCATACTACGCCGCTAAGAAGGCCACCCGTACCGTCGCGAACGCCAGGTACATAGCCATGGGAGACATCGGCTGCTACACGCTGGGGATGTACCCCCCGCTCAAGTTCATGCAGGACGTCTTCTGTATGGGCGGCAGCATAGGCGTAGCCAACGGAATAGCCAAGGCCGGTTTCAAGGATCCTGTGCTGGCCACCATCGGGGACTCCACATTCTACCACGCGGGGATACCAGCCCTCATCAACGCGACGTTCAATCAGGCAAACGTCAAGGTCATGGTGCTGGACAACGAGGTGACCGCGATGACCGGGTACCAGCCACACCCCGGCTGCGGCGAGACCGCGACCGGCAAGCCAACGAAGAGGGTCTTGATAGAGGATATCTCAAAAGCCTGCGGGATAGAGTTCGTCAGAATAGTGGACCCGTACGACATGAAGAGCAGCGTGGCTGCCATGGAGGAAGCCCTGAGGTTCAACGGGCCCGCCGTGGTGATATTCAGGAGGCTCTGCTCCCAGGAGTACCTCAGAAGGTTGAGGAGGACCGTGCAGAGGATCGTCCCCTGTGTTGTCGTCGAGGAGAAGTGCACCGGGTGCAGGACGTGCGTGGCTGCCTTCGGCTGCCCTGCCATGGGCTTCGACAAGGAGAGGAAGAGGTCCTTCATTGATCCGCTCGAGTGCATGGGCTGCGGCGTCTGCGTGGAGGTCTGCCCGCAGGGCGCGATAGCCGAGGGGCAGGTCAAGGGAGGCGAAGATAAGTGACCGCCACGAGGGACTCGGAGCTGAACATTATAATCGCGGGCGTAGGGGGGCAGGGGAACGTCAGGGGTGCACAGATCCTCGGCACGGCCGCCGTGAAGGCTGGCTACAGGGCAAGGGTCTCGGATGTATACGGCATCGCCCAGAGGGGAGGCCCCGTTGTCAGCCACGTGAGGATAGGTAAGGAGATCTACGGTAGCATGGTCGAGGAGCACAGAGCCGACGTGGTAGTGGGGCTGGAGCCGATGGAGGCGCTCAGGGCGACCTCAAGTTTTCTCAGGCCAGGCGGCATAGTCATTCTCAGTACGAGGCCGATCTATCCCGTCGAGGTAAACACGGGCAAGGCATCGTACCCGAAGCTTGAGGACATCCTCGCGGTGATAGGCAAGGCATCGAGGAAGATCGTAACGCTGGACGCCACAAAGGTCGCTGAGGATGCCGGCATCCCGATAGCCGCCAATATCGTGGTCCTCGGTGTTCTCGCAGGACTAGGTCTCCTTCCGTTCTCAGAGTTGGTGCTGAAGGAGGCAATAAAGGAGAGCATACCGAGGGCGCTGGAGGAGAATCTGAAGGCATTCGACGCCGGTTTCTCGATAGGGAGGCGCCTCAAAGGATGTGATCGAAAGGGTGATTGAGGAGATAGACTCCGATAGTCATTCCTTTGCACACAGAAGAGCCTGGTGCATATAAAAAATATGTTGGGGGCGGCGGAGGCTGGGGCGGTGGTGCTGCCGGCTTGCCCGGGGTTCTACCACAGGCCCAGGACGCTGGAGGGGCTGGTGGACCACGTGGTGGGGAAGGTGCTGGACCAGCTGGGGGTAAGGCATAACCTGTTCAGGCGATGGGGGGTTAGGAGTGATTAGGACAAACAACTAACAAATGGTTCAGAGTTGTGTAATAGCTATAGTATTAATCCGTTTGTTCTTCTTTCATTAATGTTGCCAAGGTTTCTATTGTTTTTGCAACAGAAGCATACGTAGCGTCGAGCAGTCTCTCATGATTACCTTTAATCCCAAGAACTTCTAGGAT
>Ga0315280_10003195_pt1 | contig 25424 bp, 17 predicted proteins | sample YL17G06_40_MG_FD_203697 | JGI IMG/M metagenome (GOLD analysis project Ga0315280, IMG submission 203697) | Sediment microbial communities from Yellowstone Lake, YNP, Wyoming, USA - YL17G06_40 | ecosystem: Environmental > Aquatic > Freshwater > Lake > Sediment | place: USA: Wyoming | collected...
TCGGATAGCCCCCTTCCACCCTCACCTTAGTCCTCTCCCTGATAGGGAGAGGAACCGCACCTGCCGACCCCTCTCCCTTCTAGGGAGAGGTTGGGTGAGGGTCGGATAGCCCCCTTCCACCCTCACCTTAGTCCTCTCCCTGATAGGGAGAGGAACTGCACCTGCCCACCCCTCTCCCTTCTAGCCCGGCCTATTCATACCGTGCGCCGGAGGGACGCAGGCGAGACGCCTGCGCTACCGGTATGAATAATGCGGGCTAGGGAGAGGTTGGGTGAGGGTGCACCGCCACGCCCTCTTACCCTCACCTTAGTCCCCTCCCTTGCAGGGAGAGGAAGTGCACCTGCCGCCCCCTCTCCCTTCCAGGGAGAGGGGGATGCGCGCCATCCCTTTCCCCGGTCGTGACGGGGAGAGGAGGTGCTATTTCTGCGTCAGCCACGGCATCATCTGCCGCAGCTCAGCCCCGACCTTCTCCAGGAGATGCTCCGCCTGCTGGGCCTCCAGCGCCTTGAACACGGGGCGGTTGGCGTGGTTCTCCAGAATCCATTCGCGGGCGAACTCGCCGCTCTGCACCTCCGCCAGCAGCTTGCGCATCGCCTCGCGCACGCGCTGGTCGATCACGCGCGACCCGCGCGTCATGTCGCCGTACTCGGCGGTGTCGCTGACGCGCTTGCGCATGCCCTGGATGCCATAGGCGTGAATGAGATCCACGATCAACTTCAACTCGTGGCAGACTTCGAGATAAGCGCTCTCCGGCTGGTAGCCCGCCTCGACCAAGACGTCGAAGCCGGCCTTGATCAGCTCCGTCACCCCGCCGCAGAGCACCGCCTGCTCGCCGAAGAGATCGGTCTCGGTCTCCTCCTTGAACGTGGTCTCGATGAGCCCGGCGCGAGTGCAGCCGATGCCCTTGGCATAAGCGAGGCCGAGCTGCTTGGCCTTGCCGGTGTAATCCTGGTGCACCGCGAGCAGGCCCGGCACGCCGCGCCCCTGCTCGTAGAGAACGCGCACCAGGCTGCCCGGCCCCTTGGGCGCCACCATGAACACATCCACCGTCGGCGGCGGCACGATCTGGTGATAGTGAATGTTGAACCCGTGGGAGAAGATGAGCGCGTTGCCCTCCGCCACGTGCGGCGCGATCTGGGTGCGATAGACGGCCGCCTGGACATGATCCTCGGTCAGGATCTGGATGAGATCGCCCTTGGCCGCGGCCTCGGGCGTCGGGACGGGGTTCATGCCGTCTTCGACCGCGTGCTTCCAGTTGGGCGACTCGAGCAGGTCGGCGACGACGACACGCAGGCCGCTGTCGCGCAGGTTGAGCGCCTGGCCGCGCCCCTGGATGCCATAGCCGATGATGGCGATGGTCTTGTCCTTGAGCAGCCCCAGGTCGGCGTCGTTGTCGTAGTAGACTTTGATCATCGTTTATCCTCCGCAAGGCTGTAATCAATCGCGCCTGGTTTAGCGCGGATCGTGCGGCGCCGCTGGCCGGAGCGCCCACCGCCATGCGGCGCCGGCCGTAAAGCCGTAGATGAGTCCAACGACGACGAAGATAGCGAGGTTGATGAGCAGCGCCTTGACGCTGTCGAGCCCCAAGGCAGCGATGAGCGCATTATACACCAGCCAGAGGGCATAGACCAGCGCGCCGGCGAGCGCCACGAGCGCGCCGACCGTCGGCCCCGCCCGCCGCGGGCGCACGAAAGCCGCGCCTACAGCGCCGCCGACGATTCCCACCGCGATCAGGGCGGCGGCGGCGGCGTAAACGATTCTCTCGGCTTGCTCGGGGGAGACGATCTCGCGCATCGGGCTAGCAGCGCCTCCGCGATGGGTGGTCTCTCCGTCAGCGACCTAGCAGCATAGACGACAACGGGATTCCTCGCTGCGCCTGGCATGGCCGCTCGGCGCTGCGCGGCCAGGTCTGCCGACCGCCGTGGCGACCCTTGGCCTAGCCACTCGGAATGACAGCGACCTGCCGCTACTTGCGCCCCCGCGACATCAGGACGATGGCCACCACCACCACCGCGATGAGCAGGAGCACGACGGTGGGCCGGCTGAGGTTGACCGCCGGAATGCTGCCGGCGATGGACTGAATGAGCTTGCCGCCGCCGTAAACGTCGAAGAAGTAGCCCAGCACCAGCCCGACGAAGAGTATCACCAGGTCTTTAGCCACCCCACCGCGCATGATGCACCTCTACCTTGCTGAGGCCGCCAACCCCTCTCCCTTCCAGGGAGAGGTCGGGTGAGGGTGCGATACAGCGCCTCACCCCCAGCCTCGTCCTCCCCCTGAGAGGGGAAGGAGTTAACGGCTAACGGCGCCCTCACGTCTGCTTGGCGCCGCGCACCAGCACGACCTTGCCCGTGCGCACCATCTCGACGATGCGCTGCTTGCCCAAGAGGTTCTCCAGGGCGGTGACCTTCTCCTCGCTGCCGGTCACTTCAATCGTCAGCGTATCCTCGGCGACGTCGACGATGTTGGCGCGGAATATGGTTGCGATCTGCATGATCTCAGCGCGGTCATCGGCGCCGGCGCGCACCTTGATCAGCGCCAGCTCGCGCGAGATGACCGAGTCGCCGGTGTGATCGAGGACCTTGATCACCTCCATCAGCTTGTAGAGCTGCTTGGAGATTTGCTCCAGCACCCATTCCGGCCCCTCGACGACGATGGTCATGCGCGAGATGCTGGGGTCCTCGGTGGTGCTGACGGCGAGGCTTTCGATATTGAAGCCGCGGCGCGCAAACAGGCCGGCGCAGCGCGCCAGCACGCCGGGCTGGTTTTCGACCAGAACCGATATGGTGTGTCGCATTGGCTTGACCTCTCGCAGCAGATCGTCGCCCCGCGCGTCCGTAAAACGCGCACCATAATCGCCGCGAGACGCGGCTCCCACAGATCGTGAGCCGCGCGCTCATGGAGCGCGCACCCGGACCATGGGTTCATCGCGCGCGCTCACAACGGCGCTAATCTATCATCATGTCCTCGACCGAGCCCCCCGGCGGTACCATAGGCCAGACGTTCTCCTCCGGGTTGATGCGGAAGTCGATCAGGCACGGGCGGTCGCGCAGCTTCATCGCCTGGCGCAGCGCGGGTCGCACGTCTTGCTCCGTGTCAACCCGAATCCCCACCGCCCCGTAGGCGTCGGCGAGCTTGACGAAATCGGGCATCCCCGGCGCCAGGTCAACGCACGAGTAGCGCTTGGCGAAAAGCAGCTCCTGCCACTGGCGCGGCAGGCCGAGGCAGCAGTTGTTCAAGATCGCCACTTTCACCGGCAACCGGTTTGCCGCGGCGGTGGCCAGTTCCTGTATGTTCATCTGAATGCTGCCGTCGCCGGCGATGTCCCACACCACGGCGTCGGGGCAGCCGATCTGCGCCCCGATGGCGGCGGGAAACCCGTAGCCCATCGTGCCCAGCCCGCCCGAGGAGATGAACTGGCGCGGGCGCTTGCACGGCAGGAACTGCGCCGCCCACATCTGGTGCTGCCCGACCTCGGTGGTGTATATCGCCTCCCCGTTGGTGATCTCGTGGATCTGCTCGATGATCATCTGCGGCTTGAGGCCATCGCCCTTGTACGACAGCGGATAGCAGCGCTTCCAGTCCGCGACGACCTCTAGCCAGGCGGGATGGTGAAGCTGCTCCAACCGCTTCAGCAGCGCCGTCAGCACCTGCTTGACATCGCCGACAATGGGCACCGTCGGCTGGACGCTCTTGCCGATCTCGGCGGGGTCAATGTCAATATGAACGAACTTGGCATTGGGCGCGAAGGCGGTGAGCTTACCCGTGACCCGGTCGTCGAAGCGCGTGCCGATGCCGATGATGACGTCCGCGCCATGCAGCGCGTAGTTGGCATAGGCGGTGCCGTGCATCCCCGGCATGCCCAGGGACAGCCGGTCGCCGTCGGGGAAAACCCCCTTGCCCATGAGCGTGCAGGTGACGGGCGCGTCTATGAGATTCGCCAGCCGCGCCAGCTCCTCAGCGGCGTCAGAAGCCACCACGCCGCCGCCGGCGAGGATCACCGGGCGCTCGGCGGCTTTGATCAGCTCCGCCGCGCGCTTGATCATCAAGGGATGGCCCTTGCCTGGCGGCCTATAGCCGCGCAGCTCGACCTTGTCGGGATAGTCGAAATCGAGCTCCGCCTGGCTGACGTCGCGGGGGATGTCGATGAGCACCGGCCCGCGCCGGCCGGTCGAGGCGATGTAGAAGGCTTCCTTAATGGCGCGCGGCAGGTCGCGCACATCCTTGACCAGGCGGTTGTGCTTGGTGATGGGTATGGTGATGCCGGTGATATCGGCCTCCTGGAACGAGTCGCGTCCGATGGAAGCGGTCACGACCTGGCCGGTGATGGCGACCAAGGGGATGGAATCCATGTGCGCATTCGCCAGCCCGGTGACCAGGTTGGTGGCGCCGGGGCCGGAGGTGGCCAGGCAGACGCCGACCCGACCGGTCGCGCGCGCGTAGCCGTCGGCAGCATGGGCCGCCGCCTGCTCGTGGCGCACCAGGATGTGCCGGAGCTGCTTCTCGTTGTAGAGTGCATCGGAGATCGGCAGCACCGCTCCGCCAGGATAGCCGAAGATGACCTCCACTTTTTCGCGCTTGAGGCATTCCAACAGCGCTTGCGCGCCGGTCATTTTCATCCCGCATCCCTCCTTGGGCCGGCATCGCACTCGGCGCTGAGCACCGCGCCCGACGCCGCCGATGTCACCAACCGCGCATAGCGCGCCAGCCACCCGGTCGTCACCTTGGGCTGGGGCGGCCGCCACGCCTTGCGCCGCCGCGCCAACTCCGTCTTCGATACCGACAGGTCAATGGTGCGCGCATCGAGGTCGATCGCGATCTCGTCGCCCTCCTCGACCAGCGCGATGGGGCCGCCGGCCATCGCCTCAGGCGAGATGTGTCCGGCCGACAGCCCGACGGTGGCGCCCGAGAACCTGCCGTCGGTCAGCAGCGCCACCGACTCCGCAAGCCCCGAGCCGGTAATGAGCGATGTCGGGTAGAGCATCTCCCGCATCCCCGGCCCCCCGCGCGGCCCCTCGTAGCGCACGACCACGACATCGCCCGGCTTGATGCGTCCGCCGAGGATGGCCTCGGTCGTCGCCTCCTCGCTGTCAAAGACCCGCGCGGCGCCGCGGAATCGCCTCATGCTCTCGCTCACCGCCGACTGCTTGACGACCGAGCCCTCGGGCGCGAGGTCGCCGCGCAGGATGGCGATCCCGCCTTCCTTGTGGTAGGGTCGATCAAGCGAGCGGATGACCTCCTCGTCGCGCACCCGGGCCTGGGCCGCGATATCGCAAATGTCGCGCCCGTCAACCGTCGGGCTGCTTTCCAGTGCATCGCGCAGCACGTGCAGCACCGCCGGCACGCCGCCCGCGTAGTCGAGATCCTCCATGAAATGGGTCCCGCCGGGCAGCATATCTGTGAGGTGCGGGGTGACGCGGCTGATCTGGTCGAACCAGTCCAAGTCCAGCGCGACCCCAGCTTCGTGGGCGATGGCGGGCAGGTGCAGTACCGTGTTGGTCGAGCCGCCAAGGGCATTGTCAACGCGAATGGCGTTGCGAAATGCCGCCGCGGTCATGATCGAGCGCGGCTGGACGTCGCCCGCGATCAGCTCGACGATGCGCTTGCCGGTTTCGTACGCCAGCCGCCGCTTCTCCGCCGAGACCGCAAGCGAGGTGCCGACGTTGGTCAGGCTCATACCCATGGCCTCGGTCAGACAGGCCATGGTGTTAGCGGTGTAAAGCCCCTGGCAGGAGCCGGCGCCAGGGCAGGCGCAGTACTCGCGCTCGGCGAGGTCCTCGTCGGTGATCTCGCCCTTCTGCGCCTGGGCGACGGCGTAGTAGGTCTCGCCGTAAGAGACGCGCGTTCCCCGGTAGCGGCCGGCGAGCATTGGGCCGGCGGTGAGCACGATAGACGGAATGTTGAGCCGCGCCGCCGCCATGAGCATGCCGGGGGTGATCTTATCACAGTTGGTCAGCAGCACCAGGCCGTCGAAGGCGTGGCCTTCGGCCATGGACTCGATGCTGTCGGCGATGAGCTCGCGCGAGGCCAAGGAGTAGTGCATGCCCTTGTGGCCCATGGCGATGCCGTCGCAGATCGCTGGCAGGCCGAAGAAGAAGGCGGCGCCGCCGGCGGCGTAGATGCCGCGCTCGACGTGGCGCTCCAGGTCACGCATGCCGACGTGGCCAGGCACGACATCGGTGAAGCTCGAGGCGACGGCGACGAATGGCCGCTGCACCTCCTCGCTGCTCAAACCGCAAGCATAGAGCAGCGAGCGATGAGGCGCTCGCTCCCGGCCCTGCTTGATGGCGTCGCTGCGCATGACCGTGTCCTTTCGCTTCTCCTCGGCTCGCTGCCGATGGAGCCCAGGCACTCTTGTGGCTAGGTCTCCCGACCGCTGGCTAGGTCTTCGACCGCCATCCCGGCCCGACAGAGTCGGGCCTAGGGACACGGCGGCCCGAAGGGCCTAGCCGCCTGGGCCATTAGACCCGGATTATGCGTAAGGCAAGGAGAATGTCATTCCGAGCGAAGCGAGGAATCCCCTATCGCCCCTTCAGCAACCCCGGTAGGGGACCGGCCGCTGGGGACAGTTACCTATTCCCCCAAGGGTTTCTGCTGCCCCCCTTCGGTTCTTTGCGGGAAATAGGTAACGGTCCCCAATCCTCCGGAGTGACATCACCCGTTGGGTGAGCGTGTCACGCTCGATATGCATAATCTCGGTTAGACGGGCAAGCGTGCCCGTACTCCACCCCAGAAGACCCGCAGATAACGCGAACGCCTCCCATCCCTTGGGACGAGAGGCGCTAACCTACGCGGTACCACCCAAATTGAGGCGCGGGACGTCCGCCGGCGCCAGGGCGCGGCTTTGCTGAAGCCGCGAAACGCGGGGTCGGCGACCCCGCGCCCAGCGTCGGCATATCCGCCGCCTCCTCTCAATGCGCGCTAACGGGCACACCCGGCACGCCTTAATCGCCCGCATACGCGCGGGCTTTCAGGCATGCGGCTCCGGGGCGACGTTCGGCGGCTGCACGGTGCCGGCTCGCACCCACCCGGCTCGCTGCCCATGGGGCCCAGGCGCTCTTGTGGCTAGGTCTCCCGACCGCTGGCTAGGTCTGCGACCGCCATCCCGGCCCGACAGAGTCAGGCCTAGGGACACGGCGGCCCGAAGGGCCCAGCCGCCTGGGCCGTTACCGACGCGGCGAAGCCGCGTTCCGGAGCGGCGCCGAGCGCCGCCCGGCAAGAGTGCCCGTGCTCCACCCCACTGGCGCTGCCGCTTACTCCTCCCCTTCTCAGCCGATGGTCTCAGCCAATTCTGCGCGGATTATAGCACGGGACGGCGGAGGGGTCAACGGCCCCTAGACTATAGTTCGGCCATTTTTCAAAGGGCACTAAATCCTGTGGGGGAGTCCCGAATAAGACACAAGATGTTGTACCCAATTTCGGCAAATCTGGCCAAATCAGGCCCTTCCGGGCAAAATGGCCGAACTATAGCCTAGAACTCACCAAGAGCTCCGTTTCTAGTGCTTTCTTGCGAGATTGCTGTTCCGTGGGAGGTCACCCTCACCCAACCTCTCCCTGAGAGGGAGAGGGGTCTCAGGCCGTGCTCGCGGCGGCGCCGCTAAAAACGGAGCTCCTGTAGAGCTCACGCCTCTCTCTTCCCGCCGAGGCTTGTCCGCAAGCGGCGGGGTGGCTGGGCCAGGTGCCGGTATTTCGCGCGCCAAACGCGTGTAAACTCGGACGCACAGGCTTGTCGTTGTGGGCAACAGTATTCCTGGGCGCCGAGTCAGAATTCCATATACGCTAACCGCTGGGAAGTAGGCGACAGCGGCAGGGCAGGAAGACATGAAACGCATCGCGCGGGTGGCGATTCCAGTTCTGATACTGCTCGGCCTGATCGCGTTTCGGCTGGTTCAGAAACGGCTGGAGGCGCGCGCCGAGGCGACGCAGCGGGCAGCGCGGCTGCGTGCCCCGATCGCGGTCTCGGTTGCGCCGGTGCGCGTGCAGAACTTGGTCACCACTTACTCGGGAGTCGGGTCGGTTGACCCGCCGTTAAGCGTTCGCCTCGCGGCTCAGATCTCGGGTCGCGTCGACTTCCTCGAGGTCCACGAGGGCGACCGCATCTACAAGGGCCAGGACCTGATACGCATCGACCCGTCCGAGGTCGAGGCGCAGGCGCAGACGACCGAGAGCCCGACCGACGTCTCGACGCTGACCTTGCTCCAGCAGGACCAGGCGGCTGTTACCACCGCGCAGACCGATCTGGACCAGGCGACCCAGGACTATGAGCGCCAGGTGGCCGCGGCGCAGGAGGCGGTCGCCGATCGCCAGGCCGTGGTGCGCAGCGCGCAAACCAACCTGAGCAACGCAAAAGAGCATTATAGCCGCCAGGTGCAGCTTTCCAAGCAGGGCTTTGTTGCGACGCAGGACCTGGACGACGCCAAGACGGCGGTGGGGGTGCAGCAGGCCGCCCTGGATTCTGCGGTTGCTGAGCTTCACGCGGCGCAGCACCAAGCGGACATCGTCAAGACGACGGGCCAGGCTGCGGTCAACGATGCCCAGGAGAGGCTCGCCGAGGCGCGGGCGGCGTTGAAGTTCGCGCAGGCGAACCTGGCGCAGCAGCCGGCGTACAAGCAAAACCTGGCTGCGCTGCGCGCCGCGGTGACGCAAGCGGGAGAGAACCTGAAAGCCGCCCAGGCGCGGCGGACCTACACCGTGCTCAGCGCTCCGTTCGATGGCTTCGTGACCGGTCGTTTCATGGATCCCGGCGCAACCGCCATCCCCGGCAGTCCGATCCTGGCGGTCCAGTACATGAAGCAAGTGTGGGTGACGATCGCGGTGCCGCCTGACGTGGCTGAGCATGTCACCCTCGGTCGGCCTGCGCCGATCACATTCGATGCGCTTCCGGGACAAAGCTTCAGCGGCAAGGTTATCCAGCTCAACCCTTCGGCGGACCCGCAGAGCCGGCAGTTCACGGTGCGATTCGTCCTGGATAACCGCGACCTGGTCATCAAGCCGGGGATGTTCGCGCACGTGGTGATCGAGACCAGCAGCCAGCGCGCGATCGTCGTGCCGCGGGAGGCGCTGCAGCACGATCGCGGGGGCGACTACGTGATGGTGATCGAGAAATCCCTCATCGCCCGGAGGCGCGCGGTCAAACTCGGGCCGGCGAGCGTGGGGGTGATCGCGCTCAGCGCCGGCGTGCGCCCCGGGGAGCTCGTGGCGACGCTGAGCGGGCAGCCGCTGAAGGATGGGCAGGGGGTCACGATTTCGCGTGCGCGGCCGGCGGCGCCCCCAGCCGACGGGTACGGCTCGGGGATGGGCTACTGAGATGAGGATCGCGGAGTTCGCCGTGACCCGTCCGGTCGCGGTGATGATGCGTATCGCGGCGCTGGTGCTGCTGGGGGCGATCTCGATCAAGCTCCTGCCGGTCGATCTGCTGCCGCGGGTCTCGATCCCGACGGTCGCGGTGGTGACCAACTGGCCGAATGTCGCGCCGGAGGTGATCGAGGCCCAGGTGACGAGGCCGATCGAGGAGTCAGTTTCCTCCGCCACCAACCTCTACCAGGTGAACTCCACCAGCACCGAGGGCACGTCGTTCGTCCGCGTGCAGTTTCAGTGGGGCACGGACATCGGCCAGGCGGCGGTGGACGTGCTGCAACTGGTGGAGCGCGCGCGGCAGTCGTTCCCCACGGATCCCACGCTCCAGACCCCGATCGTGTTCAAGTTCGACCCGACGCAGCTGCCGATCCTGATTTTCGGGGTCGCGGGCGAGGAGAACGATGTCAAGCTGCGCACGCTGCTCGACAACCAGATCACGCCCATCATCGAATCCGCAAACGGGGTGGCCGCGGCGGTCGCCACCGGCGGGCAGCAGCGCGCCATCATCGTTGACGTTGACCCCGATCGCATGCGCGCTCACAACCTGTCGCTGACCGACGTCATGACGCGCATCACGCAGGAGAACGTCAACCTGCCCGCAGGCATTGCCAAGCAGGGCAAGACCGAGTACACGATCCGCGCCCTGGGCTGGTTCACCAGCACCCGGCAGATGGCGCGCATACCCGTCGGCATCTTCAACGGCGAGACGGTGCGGTTGGGGCAGATCGCGTCGGTGCGCGACTCCCATCCCGAGACCCGGGTTTACACCCGGTTCAACACCAGGCCATCGGCCGGCATCATCGTTATCAAGCAGAGCGCGGCGAACACCGTGGCCACGGCGCAAAACGTGTTCCAGAAGATCGCGCTGATACACAAGCTCTATCCGCAACTGACCTTCGGCGTCGCTTACGACCAGTCGAGTTTCATCAGCCAATCCATCAACGATGTCAAGATCAACGCCTTCATCGGCGGGGTGCTCGCGGTGCTGATCTTGCTCTTCTTCCTGCGCAGCATCAACAGCACGCTGGTGGTGGCGCTGTCGATCCCGACCTCCATCATCTCGACTTTCGCGCTGCTTTACCTGGGCGGGTTTACCATCAACACCATGTCGCTGGGCGGGCTCGCCCTCGCCACCGGCCTCATCGTTGACGACGCGGTGGTGGTGCTGGAGAACATTTTCCGCCACGTCGAGCGCGGCGAGAAAAACGTCACCCAGGCGGCGGTCAGCGCCACCAGCGAGATCCTGTCGGCGGTGTTTGCGTCCACGTGGACGGTCATGGTGGTGTTTTTGCCATTGTTTCTTATCAGGGGGCAGGCGGGCGAGATGTTCACCGACTTCGCGCTCGTCGTCATCTTCTCGCTGGCGGTGTCGCTGCTCGACGCGACGACGGTGGTGCCGATGCTGGCGACGCGCCTGATTCGGGGCGAGGCGCACGCCGGCGCGGCGCGGGGCGGGCTGGTCGCTGCGCTCATCGCCAAAGCTTTCGCGCGGTTCGGGCGCTGGTACGATGTCATTGATAGCACGTATCGGCGCGGACTGCGGTGGGCGCTGCATCACCGGTTGTGGACGATCGCGGGGGCGGTCGGGGTTTCGGCGGCTAGCCTCTTGCTGGTACCACAGATCGGGACCGAGCTCATGCCGCCGACCGATAGCGGCGATTTCTCGGTCGACATCAGGATGCCCGTCGGCACCGCGCTCTCGGAGACCAACCAGACCATGATCGAAGCGGAGCGCCTCGTCATCGGTCATCCCGACGTCGAGACTGCGTTCGCGGCCGCCGGCTCGACCCTGACGCTGCGCGGCACCACCACCGCCCTGATACCCTACGAAGGCGCGGTGCAGGTCCACCTCAAGGAGAACCGCAAGCAGAGCACGCTCCAGGTCATCGGCGACCTGCGGCGCCAGCTCGCGAGCTTGCCCGGCGCGATGCCGCGGCTCTTCCAGTTCGATCTCGTCACCAACCTCATGACCGGCGGCAACCCCAACGTGGAAGTGGACATCTTCGGCAATGACCTCGCCGCACTCTCGGCCAACGGCTACAATGTGTTGGCGCGGGTGCGCGGGGTGCGGGGGCTGGAGAACCTCGACGTCAACTGGCAAGCCGCGGTGCCGGAGATTCGATGGCAGGTGGACCGCGAAGTGGCGGAGCAGCTCGGGCTCAATTTCTCCGACATCGCCGATACTCTCAACACGGCGACCAACGGCACCATCACCACCTACTACCAGGAAAGCGGGTTCCAGTACCCGATCATCGTGCAGGTGCCGGAGGCCGACCGCAAGACGGTGCCTGAGCTGCGCGATCTCATCGTCAACCCGACCGGGGTCGCGGGCGGCTCGCAGCCGATCTTACTGCGGCAGGTGGCCCAGCCCATCTACGCCATGGGCCCGAGCGAGATTACGCGCCTCAACCGCCAGCGCTACATCGCGGTCATCGGCACGCCGCAGGGACGCTCGGCGGGCGCGATACAGGCTGATATGCAGCGGCTGATGTCGGGCGTGCATCTACCGGCCGGCTACTACTGGGACTGGGGCACCGACCAGCGGCGCCGCGCGCAGGAGTTCGCCAACCTCGGCTTCGCGGTCTTCCTCGCCGTGGGCCTCATCTACATGCTGCTGGCGTCGCAGTTCGAGTCGCTGGTTTACCCGTTTATCGTGCTGCTGTCGGTGCCGCTGGCGGGAACGGGCGTCATCCTGGCGCTGTTCCTGACCGGGCGCTCATTCGGCCTGACCGCGTTCATCGGGCTGCTGATGCTGGTCGGGATCGTGGTGAAGAACGGCATCCTGCTCGTTGACTACACGAATCTGCTGCGGCGGCGCGGCATGCCGCGCGACGAGGCCGTGCTCACCGCGGGGCCGACGCGAATGCGCCCCATCCTGATGACCGCCTCGGCGGCCATCCTGGGCATGCTGCCGCTGGCGCTGGCGCTAGGGAGAGGCTCCGAGGTGCAAGCGCCAATGGCGACGGCGGTGATCGGCGGGCTCGCGACGTCCACCCTGCTGACGCTTTTCGTCGTGCCCACCGTGTACACGATCTTCGACGACATCGCTGAGCGGCTGCGGGCAAGGAGGGAGGCTGCAGGCCCCGGTTCGAGCGAAGCGCGGTGACGCGCGCAGGCTGGGACATCGACCTACGCTTGGCCGTGCCGCGGACGAACGAGGATGACGCTGCGGAGTCGCGCTGCGCAACAAGCGTCCGGAAGGGTTACGCGTAGCAGCCATGCGGGAACGTCGTGCCGACCGCGGGAGGCACCGGGCACTCGGCGCGCGCTGCTGGCGGCACTATGCGGTTGTCACTCCGGCAAGACCGCCGCGGGTTCGCTCTGGACGGCCTTCTCGGCGAGAAAGCGGCGTGCATTGGAAGGGAAGCACTGCCGTTCGATAAACCACTTCTGGCACTGTCCGTTGGCGCTGCGGCGCATGTAACGGTCTGGCTTCCACCGGGCAAGCAAGTAGCACATGCCGCCGTCCATCAGCACCAGGCGCCGCTTGAAGGTCAGGCCATCGCACACCGAGTCGGGCAAGTCCACGCTGGAATCCACGACCACCGTCCGGTTGTCGATCAACAGGCGCGCCCGCCCCTCGATTTCGCTGATAATGTATCCATCGATTTCTTTCTTCAGTTTTCTCTCGCGAGAGGTCAGGCGCGGGCAGTCGAAGATCTGCATGGGGTGCTGGTCGGGGATTTTCAGTGGCTCTCTTCGATCCATGATAGCTCTCCTTGGATGCAGGGCATTGAGGATGCCACTGCGGTCCCTTCCCCCGTTACCGCTATAGTATATTCTCAGCCGCAAAGCGAAAGTCCTTCTTCGGCTTCGGTCATCTTGCGCGACAAACGCGCATTTGATTGGCCCAAGCGCTTGCTTTCATCCTACGGGCCTTCCCCGGCCGCGGGCAGCACCAGGCCCAGAGCGTAATGCCCGAACCATGCGCGCGCCAACGCCTGAATCTGTGATGCGGTTACCGATCCGACCGCCCCCGCGTAATGATCGTCAAAGTCGCATCCCAGCCCGAGGGCCTCGTACCAGGCGAGATGCAAGGCCCTGTCCTTGACTCGCTGATGACTGAGAAGGTGCGTGCCGGCCGCATACTGCTGGGCGCGGCGCAGCTCATCGGCGGCCACCGGCTCGCTGCGCAGCCGGGCGAACTCGGCGGCGATGGCATCCTTCGTGGCGTCCAGATTGCGCGCCTCGGTGACGACGTAGGCGGCGACATAGCCCCCGCGCGAGAGCGCAAACTGGTAAGCGTCCGCTTCATAGGCTCTTGCCGCTCCGTCTCGCAAGCTGGCGAAGAAGCGCGAGCCCATGCCGCGACCGAGCAGGGCCCGGATCACCTCCAGCACGGGATACGTGTCGCGCGTGGGCGGGCCGACGACGAAGCCCAGCATGAAATGCGCCTGCCCCACGGGCGCCTGGCGCAAGCGAACCGCGGAGCGCTCTAGCGGTTTCACGGTTGAGGCAGCGGCAGGTGGCAGGCGTGTCCTGAGCGGAGTCGAAGGGTCGGCTTTCTGCCAGTCGCCAAAGTAACGTTGCACGAGAGGCAGCGCCGCATCGGCCTGCGCGCCGGCGATGGCAATGATAGTGTTGTTCGGCACATAGTAATGGCGGTCGAAATCCACGATGTCGGCGCGGGTGATGGAATCGAGCGACTCTTGCGTGCCCTGGGTCGGACGCGCGTAGGGATGATCGCGATAGAGGCCCTGGCGCAGCAGCAACTGCGCCATCTCGAACGGATTGCCGCCAAGGCGCTGAAGGAACGCCCGGGCCGCCTGCCGCTGGCCCTCGATTTCTTGCTCCGGGAATGCTGGGCGACGGATGATCTCCGCGAGCAGCTTCAGCGCGGGCTCCAGGTCCTGCCCCAGGCAGACGAGCTGGACGTGCACGTAATCGGCGGTCAGGCCAGTGTCGAGCTCAGCGCCGACGGTGTCGAGCGCGCGCGCCAACTCCTCGCCGGACATGTCCGCGCTGCCGCGAACCAGCAGCTGCTGCACGAGCTGGCGCAGGCCGGCTTTGTCGGCAGGCTCGTCAAGGGCCGACGCCCTCACCAACACCTCGGTGGCGACGATGTTGGTCGCCTCGCTATGGCTGGTGATGACAACGAGGCCGTTGTCGAGCACCGTCCGCGCGGAGGCGACCGGAGCCGCGGTCAGGGGGGCCAGGGGCGCTGCGAATCCCCAGGCCAGCCCGGCCACGACGACCGCAGCGGCTCGCGTGATTCGAGTCAAGGTATCGCACCCGTGCCGTGGGCTGCACCTGGCGCGCTCTGTGCGCGAGACTCCGGCCGGATCGCGACCCAGACCTCATGCGCGGGGTCAAGGCAGGCGTGGGCGACGGCCTGAAGCTCGGCGGCCGTGATAGAACGAACCCGGTCGAGATAGCCCACGGCGAATTGGTAGCTGGCTATCGCCTCGTAGAATCCCAGGGTCGCGGCCTGATCCTCGAAGGTTTCGTTAGCGAAGGCGTATTCGTGGACGAGGCGCTGCTTGGCCTTCGCCAACTCGTCATCGCTGACGAGGTCGGCGCCAAGCCGCGCCGCTTCGCCCTCGATGGCGCGTCGCACCGCCTGAATGCGGTCGGGCGAGCAGGTGGCCTGGACGCCAAACAGGCCGGGCGCCGCCTGGGTCAAGAAGCTGACGCTGAACTCATCGGCGAGCCTGGCATCCACCAGCGCGCGCTTGAGCCGCGAGGTGTAGCCTTCGCCGATGAGCGCCAACAGCAGATCGGCGGCGCAGACCTGACGCGGCTGTGAAATGCCGAGCGCCCGGAATGCCACCGTCACGGTCGCGCACGGGGCCGGCCTGGAGACGATGCGCTCGACTGGACCCGCTAGCGGAGGCGGCGGCGGCACGACCGGGGGCGCCGCGGCGGCTTTCCACTGGCCGAACGCGGCGGCAACCGCGGCTTTCGCCTGGTCTGGGCCGATGTCGCCGACGATGACCACCGACGCGTTGCCCGGCACGTAGAGCCGTCGGTGGAAAGCGGCCAGGGCGTCGGCGTCGATGGCGGCGATCGCGGCGTGAGCGCCAGAGATGGGAAGGGCATAAGGATGCGCGCCATAAGCAAGCTGGAAAGCGGTATCCCAGGCGACGGCCGAGGGCTGGTCGGCAAGCTGCTGCGCCTCGCGCGCCAGCACCGTGCGCTCGGCGTCGACGGCGGCCGGCTCGAATATGGGGTGAATCAAGGATTTCGCCAGGCCATCGAGCGCAAGTCGAAAATGAGGCGCGGGAACGACGGCGCTGTAGTGAGCGAAATCGCGCAGCGTGCCGCCGTTGATGAGGCCGCCCACGGCCTCGATGGGCGCGCTCAAGGAATCGTGCCCGCCGGCGCGAGCGGAGCGAAACACCATGTGCTCGAGGAAGTGCGCGATGCCGTTGTTGTTGGCGGTCTCGGCGCGGCTGCCGGCGCGGACGACGACGTTGATGGCGACCGCTGGCGCGGAGTGGTCTTCTTTCAGGACGACGCGCAGGCCATTGCCGAGTCGCCAGAAGTGGATCGCGTCGGGGGTGAAGACTTGAAGCGGAGCAGCCTGCGCAGCGCCCAGCGTCATGGCGGCGACCGCCCCCGCGATCAGCGCCCACCAGCGGAAGCGCCCGTGCTCCCGAGCCGCGCACGGGCGGGAGCGCCCGTGCTCCATGCCCGCCGTGCGCACACGGCGGTGAGGCGCAGATCGCAGCCGACGAGGGGTCATCCCCCCGCGACCTGCTGCAGCACCGTCATCTGATCATCGGCGCCGAGGGGGGTCTCATGCCATGATCGCAACCGAGCATGCGCCGCGAGGCCGCGGACATTGCGCCCGTTAACCAGGATCACCGCATGGTCGAGCATCAGTTGGGCTGCGGCGTCGCCGGCATCGAGGCGCGCCCGCAGAACGCCCACGGCCTCGCCGACGGTTGATGCCTGCAACTCGATGGCATCGGCCGCCAGCGTCTTGCGCAGACGCCCGAAAATCCTGACGGTCATGAGACTCCCTAAATGGGGACAGTTACCTATTTCTGTGCGCGCTGTGCGCGATCTTCTTCTATCGTCGGCGTGAAATCAGGTAGCTTTCCCCGGTTGGCCTCGGCGTACTCGCCGGCGCCGCGCCGCCGCTCCTCAACATATCTGCTGCGCGTCGGCGGGCGCTTCGCGTGCTCCTTGAGCAGGGAGATGATCTGCGTCAACTCGCGGTAGTCCTTCATGGGGCGCACGGTGGTCTTGACGCTGGCGATGGCCAGGGTCATGAGCGGATAGCTTTGAAGCTGGCCGCGCCGGTTGTTGGCAAGCATCTCGCCACGCTCGATATCGGCGGTGGAGTAAAGCGACGGCATGTGACGACGAAGGCCGCGAAAGATGAACGCCGCGATGCGCCGCGACCGCTCCGGCGTGGTGATGATGGCGAAGTCATCGCCCCCGACGTGGGAGGCGATGTCGCCGGGCGTGCCGCAGTCGCGGACGGCGGCGGTGATGATCTCGCCGAGGGTCTTGATGGCGACGTCGCCCTGCGCCAGGCCGCGGATGTCGTTGTACGCCTTGAAGTCGTTGGCGTCAATATGGAGGAAGGCGAAGTGCTCGCGGCGCGCGATCTTGAAGTTGACGTAAGGCTCTAGCGCCCAACCCCCGACGAGGCCGGTGAGCTGGCTCAAGGTCGAGGCGTGGAGCACCGCGTCAATGACGGCCTTTGGCCGATGGGCGTCGAATCTCGGATCCAGGATGATGCCGATGCGAGTGGAGGTTTGCCCGCGGCTGGCGTCGGGCATCGGCACCAGCAGAAGCATCGGGTCGTCGCGGTCGATACTGCTGGCCTGTGCGACCAGGTCGGCGGCGAAATCCGCGCCGGTCACGGTCACCAGGTCCGGCCGCCAGCGGCGAAGCGCCGCGAGTAGATCCGCCGCATCGACCGAGCAGTCGCTTTCTCCCGTCAGCGCAAGCGAGAACCGCGCCAGCTTGGCCTTGCCGCGATCGAGGATCAATATGACGAAGTCTTCGATGTCGATGCACCCCAAGGCCGCGTGATGTCATCCCGAGGCGAAGCGAGGAATCCGCCTCTGGCGGGAATCCCGTATTGCCCTTCAGCAACCCCGGTAGGGGACCCCTCGCGGAGTCTACCCTGAGCAACGTCGAAGGGCTCGGCATGACAAAGGGTCGGCTCAACGGACGTGATGCGACTAGCGCAGGTTGCCGGTGAGCATGATGTAGTTTCCGCCCGCCCGCTTCGCCTCGCGCAGGGCGCGATCGCACGCGTCTATGAGCTCCTCGGCGGTGGCGCCTCCTTCCGGATATGCGCCGACCCCGCCGCTGATGGTGATGCGGACGCGCTGCCCGCCGACGCGGAAAGGCTCCTGCTCGACAGCGCGGCGCAGGTTATCGCAGGCCACGGCCGCGCCGTGAATAGTCGTCTCAGGCAGGATGATTGCGAACTCGTCGCCGCCATAGCGGGCCGCGAAGTCGGTGTGGCGCACCGCGGCTTGCAGCCTGGCGGCGATCTGTCGCAGCAGGTCATCGCCCAGGCGGTGGCCGTGGGTATCATTGAAGCTCTTGAAGTCATCAACATCGGCGAAGAGCAGGGACACCGGCCGTCCGTGGCGCTGGGCGCGGGCGATCTCCTCGCGCAGGCGCTGGTGGAACTCGGCGTGGTTCCACAGGCCGGTCAGGCGGTCGGTGATGGCGAGCAACTGCGCGCGGCTGTACTGCCGGGCGTTGTCGATGGCCACCGCGGCCTGGGCGGCGATGACCACCAGCAGGTCCTCGTCGACGGCGCGAAAGCCCTCGCCGCCGCGCGACACCAGCTCGATCGCGCCGACGAGATGCCCCTTGCCGATCATCGGCGCGCCCAGGTAATGCCGCGCGCCGCCGGGCGCGGGCACGCCCTCGGCGCCCTTGGTGCATACGCGCCCGGCCTTGACAGCCAACGTTTCCTCGTTGCGCAGGATCCATTTCGCAGCATCGAGCCGGTCGTCGCCGTTGCCAAATACGCCGGCGCGGCCGGCGACGGCGGCCACCGTTGGCTCGCCGGCGTCGCTGGTCAGCACCACGCGCGCCGCATCGGAGCCGCACTCGCGCGCCGCGGTCTGAGCGAGCTGCTCGAGCAACGGCTCGAGGTCGAGGGTTGAGTTAACCGTGCGGGCGATCTCGTAGATGGCGGAGGTGCGCTTGAGGAGCTCCTCTGCGCGCTCGCGCTCGCTGCGCTGGAGCCTAGCCTGGCGCGCGAGCAGGCCGAGCAGGACCGCCAGGACGATCGCCGAGACCGCGAACGTCGCGATGCGCAGGATGCCGGTGGATTCGATCTCGACATTCATCCCGCGCGCGAAACCGACAAGTATGTAGGCGGCAGCGGCGAGGACCGATGCGCCCACCGCGTCGCGCAGGTTGAGCCGGAATCCCGCCTGGAGCACCGGCAGGTAGTAGAGGATGTAAAGCTCGCTGCGCACGCCGCGATCGGCCCACACCAGCCAGGTGACGAGCAGGATGTCGAGGACGGTCAGCGCCATCGCGCGCTCGCGCCAGCGGGCGGTGGTCGAGTTGGCGGCGAAGGTGGTCACCAGCACGTAAGCGCCGCCGACGATGAGCACCCAGTCGAGTTGCGTCAAGGCGGCGGCGCGGTTCTCCCACTTGGTCATGAGGAACACGGCGAGCAGCACCACGCAGCGCATCGCCGAGCCGACGCGCTCGCCGAGCGGGATGGCCTGGGTCTGGCGTATTCGGGCGGGACCGGTCACAGCGGGGGTTTTCGCCGTGAGCGGGGTGTTTCCTCTACCGCAGCCGCGCAGCGAACGGCGGGGTATGACCGTTGCTGGCTCAGGTGGCAGAACTGCTGCTCAACCCCTCTCCCTGTTCTCCCTGTCCGAGGGCTTACCATTACCCACATCGTGCTCAAGAGGCCAGCGCGAGGCCGTTGCTGCCCCATGGAGCCCAGGCACTCTTGTGGCTAGTGTAGTGTCCCGGAAAAAGCTTTACGGTCGCTCAGACTGCTGCCAAGGCGCCCCGACTGTAAACGTATTTTAGTGCCGCCACACTAGGTCTCCCGACCGCCACGGCGGCCCGAAGGGCCTAGCCGCCTGGGCCGCCACCGACGCGGCGAAGCCGCGTTCCGGAGCGGCGCAGAGCGCCGCCCGGCAAGAGTGCCCGTGCTCCATTGCGGACGGGCAAGAGTGCCCGTGCTCCGCCGCCGCGATTATGGGCCACAATTGCGCCCCAGCCCGCCGTCCACGAGAGATGTGGGTAATGATAAGGTCCGAGGGAGAGGGGTCGGACCAAGTTCATCCTCTCCCTGCCAGGGAGAGGACGGCTAAGCTCCGACGCAGTCGGAGCCGCCGTGGCGGCCTTCAGGCCTAGCCATTGAGGTGAGGGTGAGATAGTGACAACAGATGTACAAGAAAGCACTAGTCTATAGTTCGGCCATTTTGCCCGCAAGGGCCTGATTTGGCCAGATTTGCCGAAATTGGGTACAACATCTTGTGTCTTATTCGGGACTGCCCCACAGGATTTAGTGCCCTTTGAAAAATGGCCGAACTATAGACTAGGCGGTTTCGCCGCCGCCACGGCGGCCCAAAGGGTCTAGCCGCTCAGCCACATTTCACCCTCACCTTTGTCCTCCCCCTGGAAAGGGGGAGGAGTCAGTTTGCCCCACCTCAACTTTTCGCGGTCAGACCCGGCTCGGGCTCGGCTGGTCACGGTTGGCGACAATTTGGTAAAATCACCGCGATGCCTTACCGCGAGCAAACCCTGGAACCGGCGGCCGCGGCGGCGCTTGCGCCCGCCGACCGGCGACTGCTAGAGCGAGCAGCGAGCGACCTCAAGGTCACCGCCGACCTGGCGCACGCCGACTTGCTCATCCTGTGCCCGACCGAAACCCCGGGACGGTTGATCGTCGCCGCGCACGGGCGGCCGTCAACGGCGCATTCGCTCTACCCGCGCAGCCGCAGCGGCGATGTCATCGTTGCGCCGCGCGACTCGGCGGTGGGGCGCAGCCTGAAGCGCGGGCGGCCGGCGCGCGAGGCGGAGGGGTTGCTCGTGGGCGGAGTGCCGGTTGAGGAGCGGGTGACGCCGCTGCGCAACCGCGACGGGCACTTGATCGCGGTGCTTGACATGCACCGCAGCGCTTACTACCGGCGGCCGGCGCGGCGGCGCAACCAGGTGCTGCGTGAAGCCGCGGCGGTGCTCAGCACCATGCTCTTCGCCGACACCATTGACGCCGCGAGCATGGAGAAGCTGATCCACGCCGGCGACGGCATCGTCATCTACGACCGCAGCGGCAGCATCGTCTATGCCGACGGCCGGGCGCGCGCGATCTATCGCAAGCTGGGCGTGCGCAAGGCGATGGGCACGCGCCTGGACGAGCGGCGGCTGCCCGGCGCGGTGGTGCTCAAGACGCATCGCTTTCGCATCCACCAGGAGCTCGAGATCCAGGTCAGGGACGCGGTCGTCATCAAGCGGGTGATCCCGCTTGCCGAGGCGGGACAGGACCGCGGCCAGGTCGCGGTGATCTGCGATGTCACCGACCTGCGGCGGCGCGAGCGGCAGCGACTGGTCACTGCGGCGGTGATCCAGGAGATCCATCACCGCGTCAAGAACAACCTCCAGACCATCGCCAGCCTGCTGCGGCTGCAACTGCGGCGCGCCTCGAGCGAGGTGACGAAGCGGGCGCTGCGCGAGAGCGTCAACCGCATCCTTAGCATCGCCACGGTGCACGATTTCCTGAGCCGCGAAGGCACCGAGGCGGTGGATGTGAAGGAGCTGGGGGCGAGCATCTTGCAGGCGGCGCTCAATCATCCCACTGGCGTGACGGTGCAAAGCGAGGTCAGCGGGCCGCACACCTCCATCGCGGCGGCGCGGGCGACGCCGCTGGCGCTGGCGCTGAACGAGCTCGCGGCGAACGCGGTCGAGCACGCGTTTCGCGGGCGGGCGAGCGGGCTGGTGAGCCTGAGCCTGTCGCGCGAGGGCGATAACCTGGTGCTGGAGCTGCGGGACAACGGGGTGGGGCTGCCGGCGGGCTTTGCGCTCGATTCGAGCTCCAGCCTGGGGCTGCAAATCGTGCGCACGCTGGTGAGCGAGGATCTCAAAGGGCGCTTCGAGATGGGCAGCGACAATGGCACGTGGGCGCGGATATCGGCGCCCCTGGCCGGCACGGAGAAGTGAGAATGGCTAAGCTGCGGGCGTTGATCGCGGATGACGAATCGGTGATTCGCATGGACGTGCGGGAGATGCTGACCGAGTCGGGCTACGAGGTGGTGGCCGAGGCTGGCACCGGGGAGGAGGCATTGCAGAAAGCGCGCGCGGAGCGGCCGGACATCGCGATCGTGGACATCAAGATGCCAGGCGTCGCCAGCGCCGCTCCGGAATGCGGCCAAGCCGCATCAGGGATGGACGGGATTGAGGCGGCGCGGGCGATGCTGGAGGAGGAGATCTGCCCGGTGGTGCTGCTGACGGCGTACAGCCAGCCGGAGCTGATCGCGCGGGCGAAGGAGGCGGGGGTGTTCGGCTACGTGACGAAGCCGTTCGAGGAGCGCGACCTGTTCCCGGCGATCGAGATGGCGCGCAGCCGATTCGAGGAGATCATGGCGCTGAAGAAGGAGGTCAGCAGCCTGGAGGAGGCGATCGCAACGCGCAAGGTAGTGGACAAGGCCAAGGGCATCCTCATGGACCGCTATGGGCTGAAGGAGGCCGAGGCGCACCGGCGCATGCAGCAGGAGAGCATGAACCGCCGCAAGCCGATGAAAGAGGTGGCGGAGGCGATCATCCTGGCGCACGAGGTAAGCGAGGGGAAGGGGTGATTGACGCGCCGACGCGTTGGCGGCCGTATTCGTTCGCGGGGCAGCGAAGACGATGGGCGCGGGGTCGCTGACCCCGCGAAGCGCGGCCGCGCCCGAGATCCACGCACCTCGGCAGATGTGGGAGCCTGAATCGTGATGGGGGAGATTCCGGGCCGAACTTTTCTGGCAGGCGTTGAAGGAGAAGTAGGCCATGGGGCGTAATACTTCTACGTTGTAGGGCTGGCCGCGACGGCGCGGCGGGGCCCGAACCAGCGCGGGTTCGAGACGAAGGCGTCTCGGTGCGGGTGCACCGGGGCGCTTTTTTGTTTTGGGGTGAGTGGTCGCGCTGGATAAGACAATTCCAAAGGAGGCGGTGGAAATTATGCCTTGGTACAACGAGAACTCGAGGTCAACGAGCGGCACGGCGCTGCGGGTGCGCGACGCGACGCCGGTGAGCGGGATGTGCCCGCTGTGCATTCGCGAGTGCACGGTGCTGTGCGAGATCAGCAAGTCGGCGTTTCGCGGGCGCGAGGTGCTCTACCCCAGCCCGGAGATGTTCGGCCACAGCACCGCGGCGTCGAACAAGGACTACCTGCTGAACTGGTCGGACATCCAGATCGAGGTCGAGGTGCTGGGAGCCAAGGGCATCGCGCCCGACCCCGACCAGGCGACCTTCCCCAACGTTGACATTACCACCTCGGTCGGCGGCGTGCCGCTGAGCGTGCCGGTGATGCTGGCGGGCATGGGCTCGACCGATGTTGCCACGCGGCATTGGGAGTCGCTGGCGGCGGGGGCGGCGATCAGCGGCACCATCCAGACCGTGGGCGAGAACGTCTGCGGCATGGACCGCGAGGCGACATATAACGGCGACGGGCGAGTCGTCGAGTCGCCTAACATGCGCTGGCGCATCGAGTCCTATCGCAAGTTCTGGGACGGCAAGCACGGCGACATCGTAGTGCAGACCAATGTCGAGGATCAGCGCGCGGCGGTGGACCTGTACGCGCTGAAGAAGCTGGGCGTCAACATCATCGAGCGCAAGTGGGGCCAGGGGGCGAAGGCCATCGGCGGCGAGGTGCGGGTGGATAACCTCGAGAAGGCGCTGATGCTCAAGCAGCGCGGGTACATCGTGCTGCCCGACCCCACGGATGAGGCGGTGCAGGAGGCGTTCAAGCAGGGCATCTTCACGACCTTCGAGCGCCACAGCCGCGTCGGCTTCCCGGAGGAGAAGAGCTTCATCGAGGACATCGCCTGGCTGCGCGAGCAGGGGGCGAAGAAGGTCTTCCTCAAGACCGGGGCATACAACGCGGCGGCGGTCGCGTTCACCCTCAAGTGCGCGTCGCGGGCGAAGATCGACCTGCTGACGTTCGACGGCGCGGGCGGCGGCACCGGCATGAGCCCGGTGCCGATGATGAACGAATGCAGCACGCCGACGCTTTACCTGCTGGCGCAGGTGCTTGAGGGCGCGCGCATCCTGAAGCAGAAGGGCAAGCACGTGCCCGACATCGCGTTCGCCGGCGGGTTCGTCAACGAGACGCAGATTTTCAAGGCGATCGCGATGAGCAACTTCGGCGACGGGCCGTTCATCAAGGCGATCGCCGTCGGGCGCTCGCCGCTGACGGCGGTGATGAAGTCGGACTACTTCCTCGAGCTGCATGGCAACGGCAAGGTGCCGGGCAATTTCACCAGCATGTATGGCAAGGATCCCGAGCACTGGTTCATGGCGAGCGCGGAGCTGCGGGAGAAGTACGGCGACGCCGTGGGCAAAGGCATACCGTGGCCGGCGGTGGGGCTGTACACGTACCTGGTGGATCGCATCGGCGTCGGGTTGCAGCAGTTGATGGCGGGATGCCGCAAATGGAGGCTGAACCTGCTGGATCGCAGCGACCTGGTGGCGCTGACTGAGCGCGCGAAGAAGGTCACGGGCCTGCCGCTGCCCGAGGAGGCCGGGCGCGACGCCTTCGAGCGGATCCTGGATTTCTGAGGGCGGGGAGTAGGAACCACCAAGCCTAAGGCACGAAGGAAGAGAGAGCAGTCGCGGGCGTCGCAGGAATGCGGCGCCCGCGGCGTTTGAGAGAAAGCGGGCGCTGTGGAGTGGCGCTCAAGCCATACGAGGCGCGCATCACGATAGGAGATTCCTCGCTGCGCGGCTAAGTCGCGAGAGCGACCGCCGTGGCGGCCTCGGCCTAGTACCTCGCGACAGAATTAGCTACACACCATTTCTGAGTGTGATCGGACACTTGCCACGCTCAATAACGCATGCCGGTTCTTATGTCACGAGGTACTAGCCACTCGAAATGACACCGTACGGTGAGACATGACCATAGACCTTCGCAGCGACACCAGCTCGACGCCGGATGAGGAGATGCGCGAGGCGATGCGGCGCGCCGAGGTCGGCAATGACGGCTTCGGCGAAGACGCCACCGTTAACCGCCTGCAAGCGATGGCCGCGGCGCGGCTGGACAAGGAGGCGGCGCTCTTCGTGCCCAGCGGCACCATGGCGAACCTCATATCCATGATGGTGATGTGCGATCGCGCGGACGGCGTGGTCGCGGGCCGCAACTGCCACATGCTGACCTTCGAGCGCGGCATCATGCCCATCGCGGGGGTGGCGCCGCTGGTGGTCAATGACGACGCCGGCTGCCCCGATGGCGACGAGATTCGCGCGGTGCTGGGCCGGCGCAGCTTCGTGCGGGCGCGAGTGCTGGCGCTGGAGAACACGCATAACTTCGCTGGCGGCGTGGCGCTTGATCGCGCGACGATGGCGAGCTATGCGCGGCTGGCACAGGAGCACGGGCTGAAGCTGTACGTTGATGGCGCGCGGATATTCAATGCCGAGGTGGCGCTGGGGACGCCGGCGGCGGAGCTGTGTCGCGAGGCCGACCTGGTTTCGTTCTGCCTGTCCAAAGGGCTGAGCGCGCCGATCGGGTCGCTGGTTGTGGCCAGCGAGGGAGCGATCCGCCGCGCGAGGGTTCTGCGGTCGATGCTAGGCGGGCAGATGCGGCAGGTGGGCGTGATCGCTGCGGCGGGGATCGTCGCGCTGGAGAAGATGGTCGGGCGGCTGGCGGAGGATCACGCGCGGGCGCTAAAGCTAGCGCAGGGATTATCGGGCATCCCCGGCCTGCGGGTCGAGCCACCGCAAACCAACATGGTGCGCATCCGCATCGAGCGCGCGGGGATGGACGCGAAGGCGTTTGCCGAGGGCATGGCGGCGCGGGGAGTGCTAGTGTTCAGTAACGGAATTAGCTATACAGTCTTGACCGCCTTGGCGAGGATGTCGTCGGCGGTTTTGGTCCACACAAAGGGAGTCGGGTTGTCGTTCCATGCCGCCCGGAAACGTTCGATGG
>Ga0315280_10003196_pt1 | contig 25420 bp, 20 predicted proteins | sample YL17G06_40_MG_FD_203697 | JGI IMG/M metagenome (GOLD analysis project Ga0315280, IMG submission 203697) | Sediment microbial communities from Yellowstone Lake, YNP, Wyoming, USA - YL17G06_40 | ecosystem: Environmental > Aquatic > Freshwater > Lake > Sediment | place: USA: Wyoming | collected...
TGACTCCCGGACCGGTGGAAGTTTCTCCCAGAGTTCTCCAGGCAATGTCAAGACCACAGATCTATCACTACTACGAGAACTTCGTGGAATTCTTTGCTGAAACAACAGAGAAGATGAGGAAGATCTACCAGACGAAGAACGATGTCCTCATCCTGCAAGGAGAAGGGGTACTTGGTCTCGAAGCAGCCGTAATGAATACGATCAATCCAGGCGATAAGGTGCTCGTGCTGGATTCCGGACCCTTCGGCAAATGGTTCTCGTTCTATGTCCAGAATGCTGAAGGTAAGCCTGTAATGCTCTCATGTGATAACAACGACGCAATAGATCCTAAGAAACTCAAAGAGATCCTAGACGTTGAGAAAGACATCAAGGCAATGACAGTAGTTCACTGCGAGACTCCCTCAGGCACACTGAACCCAATCAAGGAACTGTGCCCAATCGCCAAGAAGAGGGGAATCCTTACCATTGTTGACGCAGTCGCTTCCCTCGGAGGAGTCGATGTGAGACCTGACGAGTGGGGAATCGACATCTGCTGCGGCGCATCTCAGAAGGCGATCTCAGCCGCTCCAGGCTTGACAATGATGTCGATAAGCCGCGATGCTTGGAAAGCAGTGGAGCAGAAGAAGAAACCAATCAAGAACTCGTACATCAGTCTAATCGACTACAGAGACACGTGGATCAAGGACAAACGCTTCCCATTCACGCCGTTTGTGTCTGAGATGTATGGATTGGCTGAAGCAACAGACGAACTACTGGAAGAAGGCCTTCAGAACTCGTTCAAGAGACACGCAATGGTTGCCGAGGAGTGCAGGAAAGGATTGGAGAAGCTCGGCGTGAAGCTATGGCCGAAGAGACGGGAGATATGCTCTAACACTGTCACAGCATTCGAGATTCCGACGCCATTCACTGACCCGCAAATTGTAGGCACAATGGCGGAGAAATATGGCGTGCTCATCGGCGGCGGATTCCGGGAAACGAAAGGCCGCTTGCTCAGAATCGGCCACATGGGCTACCAAGCTTCGCTGACGAACATCCTGACGACACTCGCAGTTATGGAAAGGACCCTGAACGACCTGAGAAAATCCTAGGCTCTCGCCGTCCGATCCGAGTTGCACGCTCAAGAGTTCGGACACTCTTCTCTTTCTTCCACTTTTTTCATTCTTCTGCGCCTCATCGATTGCATGGAAACAAAACCGACGGTCCGCTCGGCTTCTCTTCACGCCTCAGGAGTTTTCTCTAGGCCACGAGAATCAGAGACCGAACTGTAGGGTCGTACATAGTGGAAAAAAGAGGGAGGAAGCCGGGATCGACAACCGGCAGTGATCTAGCCGATTCCTTGAGTGACGTAGAAGCCGACGATAGCCGCGAGAACGATTGCCACGATCACAACTACGGCTACTGCGACCTTCATGTTTAGGGGCGGCGGAGCATAGGACTTGATTCCGGGATAGGCTCTGAGAACGAGTTCTATGAGTATCAGGGCGACTATTGCTCCTGCTGTTACCTGAAGGATGTTGATCGTGCTTAGCTCTGCGATGGCAGCTCCAATGCCGTAGAGCGGTGTCTCCACAGCGAAGTACCCGAGAAGCATCGCAATTGCTCCCACAATGACTGCGGCGATTCTGGCCGGCAAGCGTCTGTTGTGACCTATCAGTCCCACCAAGAACCCTTCTGTGCCCTTGATGAGCAGAGTCATAGGCGCGAAGTAGCCGAATCCGAGGAGCACGTCAGCGATTGCGGATCCGACACCTCCGGCGATGCCACCGAGCCTTGCACCCAACAGAAGTCCTGCCAACATCACCATGGCGTCGCCGAGGTTGAAGTATCCTCGTGTCAACGGGAATGGTATACTGATCAACATTGTAAGTGCTGCTGTCGCGGCGATCATGACGGCGGAAAGTGAGACCTCACGTGGGCCCATTCCTTTTCGTCTGACTGTTTGAGTGGTCATACGTTAAGTCAGTCCTCGTGAGGTGAGTGCTATGCCCCAAAACCGTATAATAGCCTTGCGAACATGAGAGCACCGAAAGCGACGGCGACTGCACCTAGTGCGAGTCCATCAGCGGCTCGCATCTTCAAGTCAATGACGTAGGTTCTTTTCGTCGGTGCTCCGAATGCTCGTGATTCAATAGCTAACGAAAGCTGATCCGCCATCCGAAGTGCTGTAATGACAACAGGAGCCATCACATACACATACTTCAATATCTTGCGCATGAAATTGCCCTTGTCGAGTTCAAGTCCTCGCGCTTTCTGAGCGTCCATTATCATGAGAATTATCCCACTGAAAGTCGGGATGTACCTGAGGGCTATAGCGAGTGACAATCCGTACTCATAGGGCAGGCCGAGTCTCACAAGCCCACGTACCAAGCTGCCTTGTGCCGTCGTGTAAAGGAGCGCAAATGCGCAGAACGCCATGACGTTGATTCTCAGCGCAGATGATATGCCGGCTAGAATGCTCGGGAGTGTTATGATGATCGGTCCCCAACTGAACAGAACCGGCGTCCCGGTCCTGTAGAACAATGGCCACAGGCAGATGATCATTATCGAGACCGGAAGGATCGTTCGAAATGCGAACTTGAATCTCTCCCAAGTCACCTGTCCAAGCTTGATCACGATGAGTACAATGGCATAGATCACGGCGAGAACTAGAAGGTTTGAGACAGCTACAGCCGCAATCATTCCAAGGCCGGCGCCAATCAGCTTCACCCTTGGATCCAGTCTGTGAATCATCGTGTCCCTTTCGATGTAGAGATCATACTTCAACGACATTGTCAGAGCGCCTCCAGGCTGGAACAAAACTCATCGACTGAGAGGATGTCATTCGCGAAACCCATTGATTGCAGATCTTGAGCCAAGCATGTGATTTGGGGTGGCGTAAGAAACGTCGTCTTCAACACGTCAGGTCTTGAGAATACCTCTCGGGTCGGTCCGTCGAGGATAATCTTGCCATTCGCAAGCACGATCGTCCTCTCTGCGTACTGCGCAACGACACGCATGCTGTGTGTTATCGTTATGATTGTATGGCCCTGCTTGTTGAGTTCGCGGACAGAGTCCATGAGTTGAATGGATCCGTTCCAGTCGATTCCTGTGGTCGGCTCGTCGAGTATCATGACATCAGGCTTCATCGCAACTATCGACGCCAACGTCACTTTTCTGCGCTGTCCCAAGCCGAGTGTAGAAGGCGGAACCTTCCGATACTCCTCAAGTCGCACGAGTTTCAACGCTTCAGCGACTCGCCTCTCGGTTTCTTCTGGGTCTGCCCCCAGATTCTTCGGACCAAAGGCGATTTCCTCTTCAACTGAGGTGCTGAAGATCTGGTGGTCAGGATTCTGAAACAGATATCCGACCGTCTTTGAAAGCTGCGCAATAGTCTTGCCAGCTGTCTCGATGCCATTCACAATGATCTTGCCGCTTGTCGGACGAAGCAGCCCATTGAAATGCTTCACAAGCGTGGTCTTTCCGGATCCGTTTTGCCCTACTATTGCCACGCATTCTCCTCTATTGATACTGAGATTGATTCCTGTCAGCACTTCAATGTCTTTTTCGTATTCGAAGTGCAGATCCTTGACCTCCACTGCGGGAGATTGATCGTTCGCCACTGTCGAGCACCGCTGTTCTGTCTTACCGGTTTCAGGGCTTGCTCCCGATCTAGCCTTGGATTTGGAGAAGTCCCTGAGTATGCTCTCCTCGGCCTCCTGAAGAGTCAGAAATGAGTAGGGCCTGCTAGGCCCGAATTTCTGGTTCATCTTCTCTGAAAGTTCGCTGACTTGGGGAACACTCAGTCCGATGTCGAGCAGAGTCTGTGCTCGCGAGAATACGTCCCGCGGCGCTCCTTCAAGCACGATCCTACCTTGGTCCATCACTACTACTCGGTCTGAGAAGCGCGCGATCTCTTCGCTCTCATGCTCCACCATGACTACGGTCATGTTTCGCATCTTCTTCAGGTCATGAACGACAGAGAAGACTTCCATCTTGCCGATTGGATCCAACCCAGAGGTAGGCTCGTCCAACACCAGTATCGACGGCATCATTGACAATGCTGCAGCAATCGCAACTCGCTGTTTCTGCCCGCCTGATAATCTGAAGGGAGAACGTTCGCGGAACTGCTCCATTCTAACAACGCCGAGTGCCCAGTCGACTCTCTTCCGAATCTCGTCAGGTGGCACACCTAGGTTCTCTGGCCCGAACGAAACTTCCTCTCCAACATTCATCGAGAAGAGCTGGCTCTCTGGTTCCTGAAAGATGATGCCAACCTTACTCGTGAGCACATGAACTCCATGCGCCAATGTATTCAGGCCCTCGACGACGACGCTTCCATTCATCTTGCCACTTAGAGACTGCGGGATTATGCCATTGAGTGTCAAGCATAGAGTGCTCTTGCCTGCACCGGTCGGGCCCATGATCGAAAGAAACTCGCCCTTGCGCACACTGAGATTGATGTCTCTCAGTACGGGTTCCTTTGATGTCGGGTACGAATAGCTGAATCCCTTGATGTCAATTGCTAGTTCTTCGCCCTGTTTCTGTGCTTCACCGATCGCCATAGACTTCCCCGCTATGCCAGAGCTGTTGTGATTTAAGAGTATGCGACCCGCCAAGGAGATCGCTCGTTGAGTCTGGGCCAAGCCCTTCAGGTCAAAAGCTTAAACTCCTATGCAGTACCCTCTGTCTTGCTCATCCGAATCAGGTGAACGAGATTGAAGTCGCCAATCACGATGTTGAAAGACGCTTCCGTGCTCGTCAAGCATGCGTACAGGGTTGAGAAAGGCGAGAGTGTGCTGGTCCTGGCAGATGACGAACATATGCAGGAAGCACTGGCTCTTGCATCAGCAGTGCGAGCCGTTGACGGCATTCCTGCGGTCATGAACATATCCTCTTCTGTGCTCGATGGCATGCTCGCTCCTGGTATCCCTGAGGCTCCGAAACATGTGGGAGCGGCAGTTGAGGTTGCTGACGTGACAATGATCAGCACCGTAATCGATTACGCTCACAGGTTCGCACATACAGCCGCCGTCAAGAGAGGAGTGGAGCATATGGCGAGGATCGCTTCTGTTGAAGAAGGGCTCGGCTCCTGGGGCCTGACTGAAGATGACATTCGCCAAGTCCATGAGAGAACTTTGAAACTCAGAGATGCCTTGAGGAACGCAGACAAGATACATGCAACCACAAGATTCGGGACAGACATCACGTTGTCCATCAGAGACCGACCCCCACTGATCGTCACTCCGATTAGAGAGAAGGGAGTTAGTATGGGCCCGCTTCCACTTTGGGGCGAACTCACCTACGCCGCAATCGAAGACTCAGCAAACGGAAAGATCGTTGTCGACGGCCTGATGAATGTTGTCGCACCTACCGGATTCAAGCAACCAATTGAGATACTGGTCAAGAATGGCAGGGCCTACGAAATCAAAGGCGGCGAGGAAGCAGCAAAGCTGCGCAATATCATCGAGAAGGGAGACAAGGGAGCCAACGTTGTCGCAGAGTTCGCAGTCGGAACAGGCCACAAGGAAATCACGGGGACTCTGCAAGAGAAAGGCAGGCTTGGTACAATGCACATCGCTTTAGGCGACAACTCTCGGGCGTACCCTGGTGGGCAAAACGTGAGTGGATCACATATTGACTCCCTGATGCGCGGCCCGACCATCGAGGTTGATGGCAAGCTTCTGATAAAGGATGGAAACTGGATCTTCTAGCGCGCGTCGTCAAGAGACGCTTACAGCTACGGAAAGGGCTCTCAAAGAATCCAGAGAAGCATGAGCCCGACCCCACCCTGCCTTGATCTGATGGCGCCAGCTCTCAGGCTTTGCTAGCTTTCTTGCTCGGGTTCAGATGCTGTTGTCAGACTTCGAATACGGCGGCCATATTTCTCAGTCGTAGACAACCTTGCCCGGATTCATTATGTTGTCAGGGTCGAGAGTCTTCTTCACCTTTCTCATCAGCGTGAGAAGGTTCTCATCATCAAATTCCAGTGGATAGTAGTTTCTCTTGATGAATCCTATTCCGTGGACTGCTGATATTGTGCCTCCTGCTCCCGTGGCAACTCTGAGCATCTCTTCGGTGGCACCCGTCTTTGCCTTCAACCCTGATTCGCTATTCTCGAACGCGTACATGACCCAGAGTTGTGTCGGAATAACGTTGAAGCCGCCTCCGTGCCATTTCATTCCGTACTTGTCCGAAATGGAATGCCATTCGTCGTAGACGGGCAGGATCTTATCAAGTGGCAAGGTCACACTCTCCATCCCATAGACCTGGTTCCTTGGCAGGTTGACCGGGAAGGCCTCATGGTGTCTCTCCCAAAAGTCTTCGACTGCTTGCTTGCCCGCGTCCACTCCGCCATTTGATGCGCAGATCGCCAGGGTTCTTTCCCTTTGTGCTGCCACAACTTCTTTCGGTCCCGAGAAACCAACTATCAGCATTCCAAAGGATGCAACCTCAGATTTTGCGGTTGGTTGGTCTACTTTCACAACGTCCACGGTGTGATGAATCGACGCCCAGAATCCGAGTCTCGCCATTTCCATTGTCGCCTTTGAAGCTTGTTTGAAATTGTCGAACACTACTATGCGCGTATCCTTCGCCTCGGGCATTGGAAACACCCTAACTGTTACCTGGGTCACTATGCCGAACACACCCTCTGCCCCAATAAACAGGTGAGTTAGGTTGACCGTGGAACTCGGTCGGTCCAGTTCTCTTCCAGTGCTGACAATAGTGCCATCAGGCAATACCACTCTCAGCGACATGACCCTCTGCCTCATTGATCCCATGACGGCATACCATCCATCTCCACCAATCTGATCCGTTGATACGGCCCCACCGATTGAGACGACCGGTCCACTCCCCGGGTCAAATCCAAGCGTCAAGCCTTTCTTGTTGAGCTCATCCTCAATAGCTAGCAAGTTCGTTCCTGCTTCGGCAGTGACGCGATAGTTACGTTCGTCAATGTTGATTATCCTGTTCATTTGCGTGAGGTCCAACAGTATGCCGCCTTTCAGGGCTACGGCACCACCCACGAAGCCTGTCCCGGCGCCTCTGGGAGTGATTGGTACCCTCTCACGTGCTGCGAGCCTGACTACCTTTGCCACTTCCTCCTCTGTCCGGGGGAGTGCGACTACATCTGGTGCGTGGCCATGTTCAAGGTCGATGAAATCTGAGGAGTGATCTTGGAAGTAGTATGCACGATCCAAGTACGTTGTCTTGACGTTTTGTCGTCCAACAATTCCTACCACGTCATCCAGCCAGGTGAGTCCGGTGGCGATCTTGCTCGCCATGGAAGGGGGCACTTGGCTCTGGTAGTATCTTACATCGCAATCATGGTGAACCAGCCCTTTAACGGCCGAATAGTCGGGTCGTTGTTCTTTTCTTATCTCTTTGCCACAGTAGGCACAACGGTACAACAAGCATCAGACGGCGGTGGAGAGCGTACGGCTATTATGTTTTTCTCTCGTGCTCTGCATCTTGCCGGACTCGACGTATCATCTGATTATCATAGTGCTGGACTCGGTAAGATGTATAATGTGATTTCAGCCGTTGTCGCCATCAGAAAACCTTGTTAGACCGGGCACACGGCCTCACTGTGAGAGATCGATCGTGGGCAAGTGCGCGACAACAATCAGGTTCCTAGCTTGGCTTGTGAACAGAAGTCCGGCTGTCAGGAGCCAACTTGCGAACTGGAACAGAACAGTTCAATTCTCGCTTTCCGGAGAGAAGCCATTCTTTGTGACAATCTCTGACAACCGCATGAAATATGGTCTCGGCGAAGCCGACAAGCCCGATCTTGTATTCGTATCGAAATCCGAGGATTTCTTCGATGTGATGATCGGGAGGACCAAATTCGATCAGGGGTTCTCCAAAGGAAGCTATTCCATACATGGATCAATAACAGATGCTGTCAAGCTGATGCGAATCGCGGAACTCGCGCTTGAATCGCATTCCGCTCTCGGCAGGCTCATCAGGAGTACGTCGAGAATGCTAAGTTAGCCCGAGCTGTGTTTCCACAGGGGCTCGGATGCAGATTACTACATTCTTGTAGGGGGATACCTTGGGTATGAGAACACATACACCATGCTCAAGTCTTCGATGCCGTGATTGAGTGTGCCGTGCTTGACGCCTGGAGGAATGTAGACAGCCATTCCCTTTTCAACAGGCACTTCGATATCTTCACATTGAATCAGCCCCTTCCCTGTCAGTATGAAACAGAGCTCTTCTTCTTCATGAATGCGCGCGGCCGTCCCGGTTCCAGGCTTGAAGACTGAATATGCGAGCATGGTTTTCCGGGTCCCGACAGATTCACCGGTGAGCAGTTCCTTTGCCCAGCTCCCGCTTCCTAGGTCAAGGTGCTTTCCTTCTTCTAGTCTGACTGTCTTCACAGAAGTCATCTAGATCCCTCAGGAGCACCGGACTCGTTCGATATATAGCAGTCTTGGTTGTCCAAGTCACACCAATTCGGGATCTACGTTGAAGTTGCTTAGAGACAACCGAAGCTCCGTCTGACTATTTCAGTAGAGAGATGCTCTGAGAAACGGTAAATAGCCTCATTTGCATTACGACCACCCCGGTTGTCCGAGATGGACGAAGATATTCGCCAGTACATAATGGAGGAATTCGGCAGAATTCATCCTGTCTTTCAAAGCATGGAGAAATACAACCCAGAGCTTCTCAAAGGATTCATCACTTCGAGGAGAGCAACTCTACCTCCAAAGGGGAAACCTGAGCTTCTGTCTCGGAAAGTGAAAGAGCTCATAATGGTGGCTGTCGAGGTGGCGCTGGGAAGAGGGGAGAAAGGCAAGAGCCATGCAAGGAAAGCTGTGAGAGCAGGCGCGACTCCGGCAGAAGTTCACGAAGCGGTTTCCTTGTGCCAGTGGCTTGCAGGCATGGCAACGTACGTGGATGGTGGAATGGACGCAGTCAAAGCCGCAGAAGACGAGGAGGCCAAGATGAAGTCTGGGAAGGACTTCTACTGGACCTCCGAGGTCAAGGCTCCCGAAGAACACAAGTGATTGCGGTCGGCGAGCGTCCGCATTTGCAGTATCCTCACCGATGGAAACTTGAGCATGTGAAGTGAGCGCTCATGGTCATGGGGAGTCTTCGCGAATTCGAATACGTAGAACCCACGAGTCTGGAAGAAGCGTTCTCAATTCTTGGACGCAATGGGAATTCTCGCATTCTTGCTGGCGGAACAGATCTGATTCTGGGGATGAGAGAGAGGAAGTCTGCTCCGCGCTTGGTAGTCAACATCAAAAAGATCCCGGGTCTGGACAAGATGCAGGTTGACGAGCATGGTGGCCTGAGGATCGGCGCGTTGGTCACTATCAATGCAATAGACGCGTCGGAATTCGTTCGAACAGCTTTTCCAATCCTTGCAGATGCGGCGCATAGCTTGGGTTCCTTTCAAATACGAAATCGTGCCACAATCGGTGGCAATCTCTGCAACGGTTCTCCAGCTGCCGACACGGCGCCTCCTCTAATCGCACTTGGAGCAATCGCCAAGATCGCCGGGCCAAAAGGAGAAAGACTGGTCAAGCTCGAGGACTTCTTCGTGGGACCTGGCAAGACCGTTCTTTCGAAAGGCGATATACTGGTCGAGGTGGATGTTCCCCCCCAACCGAGAGAGTCTTTCGGGGCCTACTTGAAGCACGGCCCGAGAAGTGCCATGGATATTGCCACAGTAAATGCGGCGGCGATGTTCAGTCTGCGTGCCGAGAAGTGTGTTGATGCGAGGATTGCGCTCGGATCGGTTGCTCCAGTGCCGCTGAGAGCACGGAAAGCGGAGGCAGAGATTCACGGCAAATCGATTGATGAAGCCACTGTACGAAAAGTAGCTGAAATTGCTTCCGAAGAATGTTCACCGATATCCGATGTCAGAGGATCGGCTGAGTACAGGAAGGCTATGGTGAAGGTGCTGGTCAGGAGACTGTTCGGAAAGGCATTCCACTCAAGATTGGTGCAGAGTGAGGTGTGAAGTGACCTGAAGCGTATAGTGAATTTACGGGTTAACGGTCGGGAGACAGCGCTCGATGTGGATTCAACGAAGACTCTGCTGGATGTTCTAAGGGGGGACCTATTTCTTACTGGTACGAAGCGAGGTTGCGACAGTGGTGAGTGCGGTGCATGCACGGTTCTCTTGAACGGGCAGGCAGTGCACTCTTGCTTGGTATTGGCTGCTGAATTGGACGGCCACGATGTAGTGACGATCGAAGGGCTCTCTAAGGATCCGAAAGACCTTCATCCGCTTCAGAAGGCCTTCATCGAGAAAGGCGCTGTCCAATGTGGTTTCTGCACGCCTGGGGTGATAATGACAGCGAAGGCGTTGCTTGACAAGAACCCTGATCCAACTGAGGAGGAAGTCAGATACGGAATTTCGGGCAATCTGTGTCGATGCACTGGATACAGTAAGATAGTAGATGCTATCCTCGCCGCTGGTGAAGAGATCAGGATGAAGAAGCAATGACTACCACATTGGAGGTCCCAAAGTACGCCACAGTTGGCAAATCCGTTCATCGAATCGATGCACTCGAAAAGGTGACTGGACGAGCCATTTACGGGGACGATATGCGATTCCCTGATTCGCTATACGGGAAGGTGCTTCGCAGTCCTCATGCACATGCCAAGATCAAGAGGATAGACACTTCCGAGGCTGAGAAGCTGCCGGGCGTCAAAGCTGTCGTAACAGGTGCAGACGCACCATTTAGAGGCGGAGAGGCAATCAGGGATCAACCATTCCTCGCGGTCGGGAAGGTCCGTTTTGCAGGTGAAGCTGTGGCTGCTGTGGCTGCGGAGACCGAGGAGATAGCTGAACGTGCCATAGAGCTCATCAAGGTTGAGTACGAACCGCTTCCAGCGGTTTTTGATGTAGTTGAGGCTTTGAAGCCCACGGCTCCACTCGTACATGAGGATCTTCACACTTATGCTCACATGCCGATAGTGAATCCTGTTCCGAACACAAACATCTGTGCGAAATTCGAGTTCAATCAGGGTGATGTGGAGAAAGGCTTCCGACAGGCGGACTGTGTCTTCGAGGAAACCTTCACGTTTCCTTCAGGTCATCATTGTCAAATTGAGCCTTTCATGGCGATAGCGCAGGCTGAAGTTTCTGGCAGAATAACAATCTGGGTTCCAAACGATGCCCCGCATCGCTTGAGGAAGGACTTGGCAGATGCGATGGGCGTTCCATTCGAGCGACTGAGGGTGATAACGCCGCCTTACATGGGTGGTGGGTTCGGCGGAAAGGGCGGTCTCAAAGTCGAGATGGTCTGCATAGCTCTTGCCATGCGGACGGAGTACCGACCGGTGAAGATTGTTCTCACGAGAGAGGAGACCTTCACCTCGTCACTGATGAGACACTCTGCTGTCGTGACGGTCAAGACCGGAGTCAAGAAGGACGGAACAATAGTGGCCTCACAGGCGAAGCTCTTGTACAATACAGGTGCATATGCGGAGAAAGGTCCTACTGTTACACTCCATGGATGCGAGTCTGGCGTCGGTCCGTATAGGATTCCGAATGTGAAGGTGGAAGGATACACCGTCTACACTAACAGGCCAGTGGCTGGAGCACTGAGAGGATACGGCCTTCCTCAATCTAGCTTCGCACACGAGTCGCTGATCGATGTGATCGCTGCGAAGCTGGGGATAGATCCCGTCGAGTTCAGGTTGAAGAACGCGTTGGAGGAGGGTTCCATCAACCCTACGAGAGGGGATGTTCTGGCAAGTGTCGGTCTGAAGGAGTGTCTTCTCAAGGCTGCCAAGGAAATTGAGTGGGGAAAGCCCAGGCCCCCAAACAGGGGCGTGGGGATAGCCTGCGAGTACAAAGGCACCAAAACTCCATCGGGCTCGGCTGCTTTCGTCAAGGTTGAGCAAGACGGTAGCGTTAGTGTAATCACGAGTGCTGTTGAGGTTGGGCAGGGAATAAAGACAATCCTTGCACAGATCACATCAGAAGAGCTGGGCGTACCTATTGAGCGGATAACGGTCACGTCTCCAGATACCGACTACACGCCCTTCGACGCGTCAACGACCGCAAGCCGGGCAACATTCCACATGGGTAACGCTGTCAGGTTCGCTGCGAGGGATGCAAAGGAACAGATTCTCAACCTTGCCGCACCAATACTTGGTGCCAATCCACAAGAGGTAGAGGCTATCGACGGAGAAATCCGCGTGAAAGGTGGCAACAGGAAGATCACGATTGGCCAAGCGATCAAGAGCCGGTACAGGGCTGGCCTGACCATCTTGGGCAGAGGATCATACTACCCGGAGGTCCAAGGCACAATGTTCTCTGCGCGCAGCATTTTCTATATGTACGGCGCCCAAGCGGTCGATCTCGAGGTCGACCCGGAGACTGGAAAGATCAGAATTGTGAAGATCGCAGCCGCTCACGACGTTGGCAAGGCCATCAACCCGATGGCATGCGAAGGTCAGATCGAAGGAGGAGTCGTTCAGGGAATTGGCACGGCGATCTTTGAGGAAGTGAAGTACGACGCCAAGGGTATGATGCTCAACCCGAACTTCAGAGACTACAGGATTCCGACGGCATCAGACGCTCCCGAGGTGGCACCGATAATGGTAGAGGCAGCACATGACGAGGGTCCCTTCGGAGCTAAGGGCATCGGGGAGATGACACTTGTTTCGACGCCCACAGCAGTGGCAAATGCCATCTACAATGCGACAGGAATAAGGATAAAGGAGCTTCCAGTAACGCAAGAGAAGTTCTTCGATCTAATGAAGGGAAGAAGCGCCTGAATCAAGTGGCGAGAAACCATGGAATTTGGTGTCCGGCTTCCCAATTCAGGTCCGCTGGCTAGCCCTGATTCAATCCTGAGTTCAGCTGCAAAAGCTGAGAGCCTCGGATTCGATTCTGTTTGGGTTCACGACCACATAACCTGGGGAACGGAGCAACATCGGGGGCATCTCTCTTCTGGATCTGCTGAGGCTCTTACTTCGGCACAGCTACCGAACTTCTACGAGTCTCACACGACGTTGGCCGTGCTTGCCGGTGCAACGAAGAGGGTCAAGCTTGGGGTCGCGGTCATCATACTACCGCTGAGGAATCCAGTTGTCTTTGCTAAGCAGGCGGCAGTCCTCGACGTTCTTTCGGGAGGAAGAATTCTCTTGGGAGTCGCGCCAGGTGCCCCCAAGATCACTGAGCCGGAATTCGCCGCGGTGGGAGTGGATTATCACAAGCGGGGGAGAATAACCGATGACTACCTCAAAGCTATGCAGGCGATCTGGACCCAATCGCTCGCCACTTACGATGGAGAATACATCTCGTTCAAGGAGGCACAGATGTTTCCCAAGCCTCTTCAGAAGCCGTGGCCTCCTATTTTGATCGGGGGCGGCGAGAGAGGCTTGAGCCCCAGAGCGTTGAGAAGAGTGCTTGAAGTCGGGAACGGATGGATACCTGCCTACTTGACTGAGAGCGAGCTGGAAGAGGGCATCAAGCAACTCCACAAAGGCGCGAAAGAAGCTGGACGAGGAAACGAGAAGTTCATCGTGGGCCTAGAGATGTTCGTCGGAATAGGGTCATCGGACAGTGAGGCAATAGGTGCCAATTCTGCGAGTCTGACAAAGAACTTCTCTTCGGTCGAAGAGGGAGTAAAGAGAAGCCTGATCGGTACGACGAGGACCATCGCTGACAAACTCGAACGATATGAGACTGCTGGTCTGGACTATTTCGAGTTCAAGTTCATCTATTCCACGATCAAGGATTTCCACCGAATGATGGAAGTCTTCGCCTCTGAAGTGATGCCCTCATTCCGATGACGCGCATAACCCATGCAACTGCACCCTGCGAACGGGATTCAGTCGCTCGCGTTCCAGCCTGCGAGCTCAGTTGGTCATTAGGCTCTGTTCGAGCTGTGAGCCTCAGTTGATCACTTGAAGGAAAGCCGGAGCTTTTCAACAGCATTGTCATGGAGTATCTTTCGGAGCTGGTGATCGTTTAGTCCCGCCATCTTCACGCGTTGAAGTTCGACTGAGGGGTGATGAAATGGTATGTCGCACCCATACATCACGCGATCCTCTCCGACGACCTCCATCGCCTCTTTGATCTTTGTATGCATTGGCATCCCTGAAGTCTCAAGGACGATGTTCGAGTGTCTTTTGGCGGTGTTGATTGCCGCTCGTATGTATACGCCGTGTCCGTGCCCCATGTGAAGCATTACGATGGTGACGTCCGGATAGACCTCCGCCAGTTCTCCGATACTCCAAGGGAGCGAGAATGGCGGGTGCCCGGAGTGTATGGCCACGGGCAGCTTCAACTTCTTAGCCTCATCCATGATCGGGTAAACAACCGGGTCATCCGCGACGAAGGCTTGGAATAGGGGGTGAAGTTTCACGCCCTTGCATCCCCACTCTTTGACCGCAATGCGCAGTTCGTTCACCGCTTTTTCTCCGTCGTATGGATTCAACCAAACGTACCCAGTTATCTTGTCAGGGTACTTCTTTGCGGCTTCGGCTGAAATGCTGTTGGGTACGGAAAACACAACGGTATGTACCACATTGAATTCTTTGTTCAGGGCGATCAGCTCATCAAGGGCTATTCCAATGTCTGCCCATCCGCCAAAATATCCTAGATGTGCATGGGCATCAACTATGGGGATACCTTCGAATATCATACAATAAACCCCGAAGCGATCACGAGTCTGGATTTCTCGGAGAGAATAGTTAAGATTTTCATTCAGGGCAGCCAAGCGAGTTCCGAAAGCCTGCGTGGTGACTGTCAAGACAAATGTCCGGTACCATCCTTCTCGACAGAAGAGAACTGCGCATCTGACCAAGACGCCAAAGTTGGCGGACTCGCACAAGATTGCTGGTATCTATTGGATCAATTGTCTGTCGAGTACGTCGTTTGCTCGCAAAGCCGTCGAGAAGATGCTTTCATGGAGGTCTCTTTCCAACGATCTCTCAAGTTTGCATTGCAGCGAGTAGCACTGCTTTTTGGTCGCGCAGGGCATGCCATACTGTTATATACGGTCTTTACGGTAATTATCAGACCCGTGGTCAGACAATGACCGCTGAAAATATCTTTCGTCGATCATTTCTGAGAACTGGTGCGACTGCGGTTGTCGGGGGCGTAATAGGCCTTGCAGCTGGCTACTATGCTGGCACGTTGTCGGTTCCACCCTCGGCTCCAGGAGTAGCGACCACGGTCACCGCCCCAGGCGCGATGACCACTGTCACTGCGACGGGGGCTGGAGTTCTAGGTAGGAAACTGAAATTGGCGATCGTTACGCCAAGCCGGGCAAACGACCAGAGCTGGGGTCAGCAAGGCGTCGAAGGGTTGCGAACTGTGGCTCAACGCTTTGGCGCAGACTTCTCGTTCAGCGAGGGATTGGGATACGGAGAACAGCCGATACGGGCTACAGAAGACTACATCAGAAAAGGCTATGACTTGGTCGTTGAGCATGGCGGAGGATACAGGGAATTCTCCAAGAATATCGTCAAGAAGGGCCAGGCCGCAGACTCCAAGATCCTCATACACGGATACGGAGAAGTGCCAGAAGACGCTATCCCTGGCAAGCTAGCGACATATCTTTGGGAGGGCAACCAGGCAGCATATCCCGCCGGTTATGCCGCTGGACTCTTGACGAAGACGAACGTTGCCGGAATCATACAGTCGATGGAGACTGATGCCAACTGGATCAGGATGAGCGGCTCGTTCGCTCAGGGACTAAAAGCAGCGAACCCGAGATCGAAACTTCTCTTCGCAGTTGTCGGCTCCTATGAGGATCCGGCGAAAGCCAAAGAGTTCACCTTGGGACAAATAGGGGTAGGCGCAGACGTCGTATTCGGTATGGGCGACGGCACTTCCTTCGGCATAATGGACGCGTGCGGAGAGAAGAACGCATGGTTCATTGATGTCATAGGTGACAAAAGAGCGATAGATCAGAAAGGCATTCTCTTGACATCTGTGATTTGGGACTTCAGTTTGCCCTATCAGGATGCTGTCATCGACCTCTACAATGGTAACTACGGTACTAGATTCTTCCACATGACCCCTGCAAATGGCGCAGCCTATCTGCTTCCTCTGAACCCGAAGGTTCCCTCAAACGTAGCAACCCAAGTAGATGCAGTGAGCGAGAAATTGCGAAAGGGAGAGATCACGGTCAAGCTAGTCGACACTCCGGAACAACTGCATGCACTATTCAAGGAACTAGGCTACGAATAGCCTGTTCCAACCCCTCTTTTCTTGTACGTCTTCGATTGTCGATGAACGTCGCATGTAACCCAAGCTCTGAAATCCCTAGCAGAGAGGGCAATACGTGAAATCCAGCAGTCTCCGAAGGACGGTTCGGTCATCGGCATCGCTTCTTCGTCCTGCTCTCTCCACTATTGTCGCCATCGTAGGAGCTTTGGTCATGGGGGCAATAGTCTTGGCGAGCATAGGCTTCAACCCCGCCGATGTCTACTATACCGTATTCCGTGAGGCCTGGTACACCGAGTTTGGAATGAGGAAGACCCTCATAGAGATGATCCCTCTATTGATCATCGCTTCTGGGCTGCTGGTGTGCTTTAGGGCCGGTCTCTGGAATGTGGGCGTTCAAGGTCAGATGATTGTCGGAGGTTTGCTTGCAAACGTTGTTGGATACAGTCTAGGCCCGCTACCATCGCCGATAATTGTCCCTCTGATGTTGATGGCAGGAATGATAGGGGGGATGGCATGGGCTCTGCCACCTGCCATCATGAAAGCGCGCTGGGACTTGAATGAAATAGTCACCACCCTCATACTGAATTTCATTGCAATATACTTGGAATTGTACCTTGTCAAGAGTCCTCTGAGAGATCCTAAGATCTCCACGCATCCAATGACAACCCCTGTTGCTGCAACAGCGGAACTGCCAAAGATACCTGGAACGCAGGTTCACATTGGTCTTATCTTTGCCCTCGCGCTTGCTGTTGTAGTATACTTGCTTATGACGAGAACAACGCTCGGGTATCAGTTCCGTGTTATAGGCTCCAGCGTAAGCGCAGCCAGATATGCTGGTCTGCCAATCTCACGACTCATCATCATCGCACTTCTCATTAGTGGAGCCACCGGAGGTCTAGCCGGCGCAGTGCAAGTAGGAGGTGTAATGCGTAACATCGATCCCGAATGGGTGCCTTTCTACGGTCTTGAAGCGGTTCCCTTGCCATTCCTTGCAGGTTTGAACGCTCTAGCTCTCATACCTTTCTCGTTCCTCTTCTCATCATTCCTGGTCGGTGGCGATTTGATGCATAGAGAAATTGGATTACCAATTTTCTTCATCGACGTTCTCTTGGGGCTGATGCTGATTTTCTTCGGGGCGGCTGAGGCCGTGCGCCGGTTCCAAGTAAAGTGGAAGAGTGAAAAAGATTGAGCCAGCTCCTGGATCCAATTATCATAATGTTCCTGACATTCTTCTTTGGGAGCATGCTGAGGAGCGCCACGCCTATCCTGCTTACAGCTCTTGGAGAGACGTATGGTGAGAGTGCAGGCGTACTTAACCTGGGAGCAGAGGGGGTCATGCTTATCGCTGCATTCACTGCATTTGTTGCTGGAGCATCCACAAACTCGCTTGTAGTAGGGGTGCTGGCTGGCGTAGGCACTGGAATGGCGCTTGGCGTCGCAATTGCCTTCTTGGTTGTTACACTTCGATCAGATCAAATTGTCATTGGCGTAGGCCTTGACATTGCAGCACTCGGATTGACGAGCCTTGGACTCCGGGTGATCTACGGAACCGGTCAGCTGCCGATGCTGCCTGCGAGAGAGATCATAGATGTGGCCCCCCTCTCATCGATCCCGATAGTAGGGGCGTTGTTCAATCAGCCGGCTATGGTCTATCTGGCAATACTGCTTGTGCCGGTCTTCTACTATGTTCTTTACCGCACACAGTTTGGTCTCAAGCTGCGAACACTCGGCGAGAACCCGATGGTTGCCGACACCGCCGGAGTGAACGTCTTCTTCATGCGTTACATAGTTCTACTGATAGTTGGGGCGATGGCAGGCCTCGCCGGAACCTACCTTTCACTCTACCAAGTTTCCTTTTTCCGCGACAACATGACCCAAGGCAGAGGATTCATCGCGATAGCGGTCACAATGTTCGCTCATTGGAACCCCGTGAACGTGTTCCTTGCGTCGCTATTGTATGGTGGAGCTGAGTCATTGGCGGGGGGCGTCCAAGCATTGGGATTCCTGCGGACCATACCAACAGAGGTTGTGCTGATGTTGCCATACATATTCACGATTGTTGGGCTTGTTGCACTTGCGAGGCGTGCACGTCTCCCGCCTGCTCTCGCAAAGCCATATCGGAGAGAGCTATGATGCCTGATGAGCCGAAATATGCTGTGCGCACAGTGGGAATAACGAAGCGTTTCCCTGGTGTCGTCGCCAATAGGTCGATCGATTTCGATGTACTGCCGGGTGAGATTCACGGCCTGCTTGGCGAGAACGGTGCAGGAAAGACCACACTGTCAAGCATTCTGTCCGGGTACTATCGACCTGATGAAGGAGAAATCTATGTCCGCGACAAGCTTGTGAGAATAAACTCACCAAAGGACGCTCTAAAACTCGGAATAGGAATGGTGTATCAGCACTTCTCGCTTGTGCCAAGATTCAAAGTGGTAGAGAATGTCCTGCTTGGTCTAGACGTGGCAGGACAACAAAAGAGGGACTTGAAGACACTCGCCAAGCAGATAAGCCAGCGTGCTTCTGAGCTGGGGTTCAGCATCGATCCCTGGGCTGAGGTTTCGGAGCTCTCCGTAGGTGAGCAGCAACGTGTTGAGGTACTGAAGGTTCTCTTCAGAGGCGCCAGCATAATCATACTCGATGAACCAACATCGGTCTTGGCCCCAGTAGAGGTGGAAGGCCTCTTCCGCACAATCAACTCCCTTGCCACCCAAGGGAGGAGCATAATCTTCATCACACACAAGCTGGTCGAGGCCCTTGAGTTATGCGATAGAATGACCGTCCTCAGGTCAGGCATCAAGGTAGGCACACTGAGCAGAACCGGACTTACGTCAACAAGAGAAGTGGTACAGATGATGTTCGGTGGCGAGATTGAGCCTACAACAAGAAGGGGTACTACACGAGTCGGAGATGAGGTCTTACGCGCTGAGGATATTGCCGTGAAGAATGACCTTGGCCAAGAGGTCCTCAAAGATGTCAGCCTGACCTTGCACAAGGGCGAGATTTTGGGCTTGGCGGGGGTCGAAGGTAATGGCCAGAAGGAGCTTGCTGAAGCACTCGCTGCTATAAGGCCCCTAGAAGCCGGAAGAATCCTGATTGGTGGCAAGGTGTCCGGCCCTAATCCTGAGGATCAATATGATCTCGGAGTGGCCTACATAACCGACGACCGAGTTGGAGAGGGACTCGTCGGAGATCTCAGCGTCGCTGAGAACTTCGTGCTCAAGAGCTTCAGAAGACCGCCGCACAGGAAAGGACTCATTGTAGACTGGAGAGAAGTTGAGAAGGAGACCGATCAGCTGATACGAGAATACGGCATAGTCGCCCGAGGCCCCAAGGGGGTCGCACGCACTCTTTCAGGAGGAAATCTTCAAAAACTTCTCGTAGCCCGCGAGCTGTCAGGCAAACCCATAGTTCTCATCGCAAATCAGCCGACACACGGCCTTGATGCCCGGACAACAGAATACATTCACCAGAAACTCGTGGAGCAAGCCTCCGAAGGAACAGCCGTAGTTCTGATTTCGAATGACCTAGACGAGGTTTTCAGTCTGAGCGACACGATAGCAGTAATATACGGGGGACAGATCATCGGCCTCCTTCCTAGAGAGCAGACATCAAAGGAACAAGTCGCTCACCTGATGGTGGGATTGCGGGAAGACAGCGGCGGCACACAAACAGCGACGAAAACAAGCGGAGACGTCGAGCTGGCGCAACCAAAGACGTAGCACTTGGCGAACAATAGGAAGCCGGCCAGATAAGCGTGGACTATGCTTGAAGGCAGTGGCCTGCCTGCCGATTCGCAGCGGTTGCTTGGCTCTTGAGTACGCCTCGTCTCGTCGCCGCGTTCAGAATCCTGTGAGATTCTCAAACTATGGAGTCTAGGAAATGTCCAGAGACTTGCGTTTCTCTTTAGTTGGAGTGCCCTGCTCATCCCAGCCTCTCATCTTGTAGTAGTTGTCGAGCATTCTGCTCACATCGAATGTCTGGCCTTTCGAATTGCCGTCAGGCATGGGTTCAAGGAATCGATCTGGTAGAACGTCATCCTTTCGAGTGTACCCTTCTCTGTTGTTGAAGAGTCTCTCAATGTTCACGATCCTTTCCCCGACTTTCACCATGTCCGCGTAGCTTCGTCTCATGCCAGTCGCCTCTCGCATCAATCGTTCAATCACTTCAGGGCTGAATCCGAAGTCAAGGCAGAAATCGCAGAAAACTGCAGAATCGATCGGTGCGGCAGTAGAGTCCTGGAAGTCCACGACCCACTTCACTTTATTTGCGTCCTCTGAGAATCTGTCAACCTGTTGAGGCATTCCAAAGAGTTCGACCGCTATCGTCCAGCCGTCGTTGTGGTCCGCACCACGAGACGCAGTCGCGTAGTTCATGCCTATACCTTTGGCGCCTCTAGGATCATACCCAGGAAGTTCGAGACCCTTTACGTGCATCGCATATTTCCAGGCATCGCCACCTAGTCTTTCGGCTGCGATTTTCACACCTTCAGCCAGGGTGTCCCCGAGACCTTCTCTGTGTGCCATTTTTTCCATGAGCCAGATTAGTGCTTCTTCGCTTCCGAACCTGAGCTTCATTCCACCCGTTTGCTTGTCGTTGATTAGTCCTCTCTCATAGCATTCCATTGCGAATGAAGCAACCACGCCTGCGGAAATCGTGTCCATTCCGTATTTGTCGCAAAGCAGGTTTGCATGCGCAATGGCCTCGAAGGATGATATCCCGCAGTTCGATCCGAGTGAGAAGATGTTCTCATGCTCAGGTCTGTCTGTTCTCACGCCGGCATGTGCCCCTTCTTTCACATCGATCCACTTGGAGCAGAGTACTCGGCATCCCCAACAGTGAACAAATCCCTTGACAGGATAATGCTTGTTGATGTACTCTGCATCGATGCTCTTTCCGCCTTCAAAGTAGCCTGCTTGGAAGTTCCGAGTTGGCATCAATCCCATCTCGTTCACAACTGAGACGGATCCTGTCGTTCCGGCCTGATTGAACATCTTGACGACTTCGTTGCTATCGACGATCTTGCCTATCCAGTCGAGCGTCTCCTTCCAAGTGTTCTTGTCAACATGGGTGTCCACTTTTCCTGAACCATAAACTGCGAATGCTTTTAGATTCTTCGAGCCCATTACGGCTCCTGGGCCGCATCGTGCCGCTGCTGCGTGTAGGTCACTCATGATGGAAGCGAATCGTACCAAATTCTCGCCAGCAGGGCCGATAGACGCTACTCTAGCTTTCGCGCCAACCTCCTTCCTGACGAGTTCCTCGGTTTCATGCGTCGTTTTTCCCCAAAGATGACCAGCGTCTTTTAGCTGCAGTTCACCATCTTCAAGGAACGCGTACACTTTCTTCTTTGAGGCGCCTTCGAACACTACGCCGTCGTATCCTGCGAACTTGATGTTCGGTCCGAGGTGCCCGCCACAGTAGCTGACCGAAATCGTACGTGTCAAGGGAGACTTCATGCCAACCGTATATTTTCCCGTCAAGGGAACACCTGTGCCCGCCAACGGGCCCGTCATGAGAATCAGTCTGTTCTCAGGCCCGAGGGGGTCTACTCGAGGAGCAAGTTCATCGTATAGCATCTTTGCGATGAAACCTCTTCCCCCGATCCATTTCTCCGCGAAATCATTCTTGATTTTCGTTTCAGAGGTCTTTCCTCGGCCTAGGTCAACACGTAGAATCTTGCCAACGTATCCTTTGTAGTCAACCAAGGTTTGATCCGCTCGACCACTTGTGTCAAGTGGGACTAATGAGTCTTAACGCTTTCGCAGAGAACCTCGTTTGCAAAAACGCGCAAGCAATTGAGACTAACTAGTAGTAATTAGCGCCACAATCTCTCAATGCGACGACGAAACGATTAAGGACAGCATGTGCCTAAACACCGTGCCAATGCGAGGAAGATCACGATCTTGGAGATCGGAGGCTACGCAGGTAACATTCTGAGAGTCGACCTTTCGGCACGAACTACCCGGAAAGAACCGCTACAGAAGCGTGACGTTGAAAGATTTGTTGGAGGAAGAGGTCTAGGATGTTACTATCTTTTCAAGGAAGTTGGACGCGGGGTTGAGCCGCTCAGCGCCGCTAACAAGCTCTTCCTCACGTGCGGTCCGCTCACAGGCACATTCGTTCCGACGTCGACGAGGTTTGTGGTAACAACAAAGTCTCCGCTGACAGGTATCTACTGTTTCTCCGTTTCTAGCGGTGAATTCGGACCCATGATGAAGCGGGCAGGATGCGACATGATCATCCTGGAGGGAAAGGCCGCAAAGCCGACGTACCTCATAATCGACGACGGCAGCGCGCACTTCCAGGACGCGGCGTCTCTGTGGGGTCTGCCCACATTTGAGACATCGAGAGTGCTTCGCGAATCTCACGGCTACGCCTTCAGCACGATCCAGATAGGACCCGCCGGCGAGCGGATGGTGAATCTTGCCGCGATCATAACAGACGATCGAAGAGCTGCCGCGAGGTGTGGCGTTGGTGCGGTCATGGGTTCCAAGAACTTGAAGGCCATCATGATCAAGGGCACCAGAGATGTCCCAATAGCAAATCGCACTGCATATGACAAGGTCCTGCGTGAAGCATTCTCAGCAATCGCTGCTCAACGTGGTCCGTGGAAGGACTTCCCGTTGACTGGAACTCAATCTGGAGTCATAAAGAACCAAGGTTGGGGAATTCTTCCAACCAATAACTGGCGTGACAGTGTCTTCGAGCAAGCGGCAGAGATCAGCTACCCGAAACTGCGAGAGAAGCTTGTGCTTAAGGACAAAGGTTGTCCACGTTGCCCTGTTTGCTGCACAAAACTGACTCTGGTCCAAGAGGGTCCCTATGCTGGCGCCAGCACAGACGGTCCAGAGTATGAGACGATCTACGCATTCGGCAGTGCATGTGGGATAGGCAAACCTGAACCTATCATCGCTGCTGACATGATGTGTGACGACTTTGGCCTTGACACAATGTCGACTGGATTGTCGATTGCCTGGGCGATGGAGAACTTCGAACGAGGTGCCTTCACCGCGAAGGACACAGATGGACTTGATCTTCGGTTCGGCAACGATGAAGCCATGGTGCAAGCAATCCGAAGAATCGCATACAAGGAAGGCAAACTAGGAACCCTTCTTGGAAAAGGGGTGAGAAAAGCTGCCGAGGAGGTCGGGCGAGGTTCAGAGAAATATGCCATGCACGTGAAGGGCTTGGAGCTCGGTGGATACGACCCGCGCGGCTCCAAGGGACAAGCTCTCGTCCTTGCCTGCGGCCCACGCGGCGGATGCCACCATGCATACGGAGTCGCAGCCTTGGTCGAAATGCCTTCCGGGACAGGGCTCCAAACTGCAGGAAAGGGCAATCTGGTACGAGACCTAGCACGCAGCAGAATCCTCTTCGATACAGCCCCGATTTGCGCGTTTGTTGGAATGCGCATAGTGCCTCCAATGCTCGGCCAACTCGTCGAAGCAGCAATCGGCATTGATATGCCAACCAACAAATGGCTTGAAGTCGCCGACAGAATCGCAGCACTAGAAAGGGCCTACAATGCGAGGGAAGGACTGATGCGCAAACACGACACACTGCCGCCAAGATTGCTAGAAGAGCCAGTTAGATCTGGTCCGAACAAGGAACAGGTTGTCTCGCCGAAAGAACTGGAATCGATGAAGGACGACTTCTACCAGTCAATGGGTTGGGAAATCAAGACAGGGCTTCCGAGTGCGGAGAGGCTACGCTCGCTCCAGCTCGAAGATGTAGCTGAAGACCTGCAGAAAGCCGGAAAGCTATAGGTTCGCCATCCTTTCGATTTCGCATAACGAAGCTGCAGATCCAGTGGTCGGAAAGCAACCCTACTTTCCTCTCACCAGTTTCATGAGATGCTCGTCGCGTTTCCTGATGACTTCCGGAAGAGAGCGTTTGCTCCAATCATAGAAGCCCTTGCCGGATTTGGCGCCGGTTTCGCCCCGCGCGACTTTCTCCTTCAGCAATGCGTGAGGCTCCTTCGACGCGTCCAGATCCTTGAACAGATTACTGGAGACGGCCAGTGCCAAGTCGAGCCCTGACAGATCGGCGAGCTCGAGCACACCAAGTATCGGAAGGCGGGTCCCTAGTGCTTCCTGTATAATTGTGTCCACGTCTTCAGCACTCGCGACGCCTTTTTCCACTAGTGAGATGGCTTCTCGAAGCATTGTGTAGAGGATCCTAATCCCAACTTGGCCTGGGACATCCTTGGAAACGACCACCGGCCTCTTACCGACCTTGGTGAGAACTTCCTTGACTACTCGGACGGTTTGGTCCGACGTTCCTTCGCCCCGTATGACCTCAACAGCCCTCATCAGGAGAGGCGGGTTCCAGAAATGAGTCCCAACAACTCTCTCCGGCGTCTTCGTGAACGACGCAATTTGGGTTATGGGAAAACCAGACGTGTTGCTTGCAAGTATTGCGTGTGATGGCGTCAACTTGTCCAGGTCTAAGAAAACCTGACGCTTGGCGTCCATCTTCTCGACAACAGCTTCAACGACCAGATCCGCATTCGCGGCCGCCTCCTTCATGTCGACTGTGATTTTGATCCTGCGCGAGGCTTCGTCGCATTGATTTCGAGTCATCACGCCGCCTTCGATGCAGCGATCGAACTCTTTCTCGATCTGTGCTTGAGCATTCGATAGGAACTCTTGCTTGACATCCATCAGCGTAACGCTGTATCCGTAACGAGCAAATACCGCCCCGATTCCGTGGCCCATAAGACCGGCGCCTATGATTGACACGGTCCTCACGTCTTCGGTCTTCATTTCTGATCAGCGTCCCCTGTGGAGATGCAGATGGCAATAAACGTTAGCAGACACTTCGTGGTCGGCCTATTCATCAGTGTCTCTTGCCCGCTCACTTTGTACGCAGTGACAGCACGGACTTATCTGGAAGCTTACAGAACTCAGCCAACCCTAGGCATCTTCGAGTTTGACACTCGCCGAGCAGAATCAGCGGAGCGCAGAACCTGAGAAAGCCATAGAAGCGATACAGCGAAAGGCTCTAGAGCTGGGGTGAGTTCAACCAAACTCATCAGAACCGGAGGCATTTCTGTTGAGCACTGGGTGAGGCAGAAGCATCAGTACGGCTGTCACAGGTTCGCGAAACGCTTCACCTGCCCTCCATATTCGCCTACCCCGGAAGAGACTAGCAGGAGACTCCAAGGATACAGACAAGCGCTGTTGATCGAATTTGCCGATGTGCAGGAGGGAAAGAGACCGAAGGTGCATGAGATCATGTTTGAGCTCGAAAGGGAGGCTTTCCTGAGCGGACTCTACAAGGCCTTTG
>Ga0315280_10003198_pt1 | contig 25408 bp, 21 predicted proteins | sample YL17G06_40_MG_FD_203697 | JGI IMG/M metagenome (GOLD analysis project Ga0315280, IMG submission 203697) | Sediment microbial communities from Yellowstone Lake, YNP, Wyoming, USA - YL17G06_40 | ecosystem: Environmental > Aquatic > Freshwater > Lake > Sediment | place: USA: Wyoming | collected...
GGTGAGGGCCGTCCAGCCCCTCCAGCCTGCTTGCCTCGTGGCGTCCCTCACCCGCCGCGTCGCGCTGCTCCGCGGCGACCTCTCCCGGGGGGAGAGGTGATTCGGCGGCGCATCATCGTATGTGTAGTAGTGGTTCACGTCGTAATCCCCGCGACGAGCCTGAACCGTCGGCAACCGATCGCCATCGAGCTCATAATACGCCGCCGAGAGAGGCGTGTGGTCAGACTTCACATTGAAGATAGACGTCTGACGAGACAAGGCACCTACGTGACGGTCCACGCGAGCATCTGTGCGGAGACGGTGACGACTAGGAGGTCATCCCCGCCGTCTGTCTTCCCCCACGCAATGTCGTGCCACGAGAACGTCGCTTCGGGGATGCGCTCGACCAGCTTGGACTCCCCTCGCCCGGGATCTACCACCCAGAGGTCGCCTGACTCGAGCAGCACGGCAAGCCGACCGCTGTTGCCACTCGGCTCGCAACGAACCATGGGGTCAGAGCTCGGCATCCAGACGGCATTCGCTACGCCGGTGTCACTGCAGAAGACAACCGCGCGCCCAGCCTCTGTCCGTCCTCCGACGAACACCCCGGAGCGGCCGTCGACGGTGCGGCCAGGGCACACCGTTTCAGCTTTGGTGGTTCCTGGCACAGGCCACTCACGCTCGGATCCGCCCCGCTCGCGTACGTACACGGGGCCTCTGCTTACCCACGCCGGGATAGACAGGTTGGGGGAATGAGGGTCCCGGACCAAGCAGGCGGAGCTGGCGTCACCGCCCAGCTGCTGCCAGATCACCTTGCCGGCACTGGATAGTAGGATCAGCCCTGAGGAAGGCGGGCCAGACGAGAGCAGAAGCTCGTCCGCACCGTCGCCGTCTGTGTCGCCTGCGTGGACGTTGTCGATCCCAAACCCAGACGGCGCTTCATACGTCCAGAGCTGTGCGAACGCACTGCTCCAGGCCTCAACCGACCTGTGCCACACGTGAAACAGCACTAGGCCCGGTTCGGAGCCAGGGTGCCGGCTCAGAATCCTGACGCCCCAGACCTGTCCCCCCCCCACTCGCTGCACGAGACGCTCGACCTGCAGGTCGTGGAGAAGCGCGTAGCAACCGCCCTCCTGGGTGGCGTACAACTGCTGGGCGTGCGCGTCGATCGCGATACTCATCCACGAGCCAGAGGGGGACCAGGCGGGTGTCACCCGGAGGGCCTCTGAGCGCGCACCAGCTGGCATGGTGGGCGGGCTGCCGGGAGGGGCTCGGTGCGAGCAGCCAGCACACACCACGCAAACGGCCAAGGCTCCCCAACCCCACACTCGCGGCAGCTTACCGGGGCGCATCGTCTCATCACCTCGCGCGGCCGTCACCGGCCGCCGTCTGCCACCTTGGCCACAGAGCGCACTCAGGGAAGTTCTGGCCCGGGGGTGGGGGCGGCGGCAGCAGCCAGTGGCCGGTGTAGTGAGTCGGCAGGTTGGAATACTGCGACGCGATGCGCCCCTGCTCCGCCATACACTTGTCGTACGTCGTCTGCGCCTGCTTCAGAGCCGTCCAGCACTCCCTCCCGGCCACGTAGGCTCGCCAGACTACCACCCCCCAGCCAAGCACCTCTGCGATGCCAATGGCGTAGGGCGCAACCACTGCCGCGCGGCCCAAGCACGGCACCTCGGCGCCTGCTCCGATCGCCAGCCCGCCGCACTCCTCAACCATCGACCTTACTACCTCGCCAATCGTCTCTCGGAGGGCTGCTTTGGCTTCCTCGGTGCAGGTATCCCACGCTGCACGGACGTTAAGGACGAAGTCGCGCGCACAGCTATCAGCCCACAGACACCCGCACGGGTCTGGCTCGCAGCTAAGCATCCGCTGCGCCGTCATCTCCTCGAGGGTGTTCACGCCCGTCTGAGCACATGTCTCGCGCCCGCTCCAACTGCCCGTCGGCACGCAGCCCATGAAGAAGTAGACCTTCCCATGCCACCACCGCTCGACGCGCAGTGTGCCCTTCTTGCCGGTCCCTGGGCCAATCGGGCACGCGTTGACCGGTATGGACGCTACCTCGCGTCGGTCGTACTCGTGGTGTGGCCGATCTCGATCGGGGTCGACAGTCTGGGGGCACTTGCGGTGGTTGCACCCCCACTGGCCCTCCGGGTCCCATGCTTCTAGTGGCCTTGCACCGACGTACAAGTACCATCCCTCACTCGGCCCCACTGGGTCCTTGGTCACAAACACTCCCAGCCCCGGCTTGTATTGCCTTGCGATGAAGTAGTCGAGGCTGGGGCCGGAGTCGCGCTCTTTGCCGGTGAAGAGGTAGGGGGTCGAGTAGGCGCCGGTGTGGGAGCGTTGCAAGCCGAAGGCATCGAGGTCGTAGGCGGCGATGACGGCCTCGGCCGCGCTCGTTACCTTGCGCGTCGTGCCCTGGACATCGGTGTGGACGAACCGCGAGTCGTCGCCCTCGCGGACCGACAGGATCGTGCCCACCCCCGGCATGATCGTCGCGCCCTGGTCGTGCGTGAAGTGCGCCGTCGTGTCGCCGTCCGAGTCGGCCTCCTGCACCACCGCGAGCCCCGGCCGACCCGACACGCCCGCGTCGCGGTGCTTCTCCCTCTCCCGCCGGGAGAGGGTTGGGGTGAGGGCCGTCCAGCCTACTCGCCTCGTGGCGTCCCTCACCCGCCGCGTCGCGGTGCTCAGCGGCGACCTCTCCCAGGGGGAGAGGTGGAAACGCAACGGGCCGGATGGACCCATTCGCGCTGCGCGGGCCCCTTCCATGCGGCCCCTCCAAGTGATGGCGTTGTACTCCATGTCAGTCGCCGTGCCCCCGAGCGGCTCGACGCGAGTCATCGCATTGCGCGCATCGTACGTGTAGTAGACGATCGGCTCGCCGTCCTCCTCAAGCCGAACACGGTTCGACGCCGCGTCGTACACGTAGACCTTCTCCGCGACCACTTCGTCGTCAACAACCCACGTCTCCGAGGTCAACCTGCTAAGCTCATCATAACCGAAGTAGCGCACATTGCCGGCCGCGTCTTCCTCGCTGATCGGGTTCCCCCGCGAGTCCCGGTCATACGCGAAGCTCGCGATGATGCTGTCATCCGACTTCGCGTGGATGATGCCGGACAGACGATTGGCGTCGTCGTACTCCATGTAGGTCGTCGCGCCCGACGGAAGCTCCTTCGCCACAAGGCGGCTCGCGTCATCGTTCTCAAACCCGAACGTCTCAGCGCGGCCGAAGCCGCTGCCGCACTATGGGGCTGTGCGCACAGGCACGAAGACCTGGTCGGGCTCAGATGCCTGGCGGCACTGTCCGCCATCGTCCTTGCGGTCGGGACCGACGGCGTACAGCGTGAAGCCATCGCCTTCGGCGCGGTACAGTAGCGAGCCGCCCGTCCAGGGGTCAACGGGCAGCTCAGGCATGTACCCGGGGACGAGCGCGCCCAAACTCTCGGGGTACCGCCCCTTCTCTCGGCGGTACGCCTCGAGACACGCGATCGTCTCGTCGGCCATCAGCTTCGCCCAGGCCTCCAACCACTTGGTCCTCACCTTGCCGATGACGGGCATCAGCGTGGCTGCCACGTCTTCGCCGCGATCCAGAGCATCCTGCTCACTCCTCGCGGCGAGCTCGTCGAACGACGTATCGCCGAACGGCTTGGCGGCTGCCTCGATGAACCTGGCGAAGCGATCCTCGAGCCATTCCATAGTGCCGCCGGGGTCGGCCTCAGTTGCGCCGCCACCAGCCTTCGGCCCTGCTGCCGCGTCCCCGGGAGCTGCCCCGGGCTCCGCAGTGCCCGTGAGAGCGTTGATACCCTCCCTCTCCAGCAGGTCCAGCCCGGTCCGGGTCACCTCCCACTCGCGTGTCAGCGTCAGCGAGAGGGGCCACATCCTCGCTCGCAGCTCGCGCATCCGAAGGGCATGGGTCTTGAGCACGTCGGTGGGAGCCTGACCGTCGAGGATGACGAACGTGGACGGTCGCGCGGCGATGGCGATGATGGCGACCCCTACCAGTTCCTCGATCAACACGCCCCCCCTCGGCACGTTGACCCCGAGCGCGTAGGAGTCCTCAATCCTCTGCAGCGCGAGCGCATCGTCACCGTCAAGGTGAGCCAGGTATGCGGCGGCGGTCACCAGCCGCGCGAGGAACCGGTCCTTCGCGAGCCACGGGTACGTCGTCGTGATGTCGGGCTCAGTGGGCGACATGTAGTCCTTGCCGGCGGCTTCGTGGACCTTTTCGAGTACCGCCGCATTGCGAGTAACCAGGTCGCGTATGGCCGGCAGGCCGGCAACCACCACGGGCTGCGCGCGTGTCACAACAGCCGCGGTCCAGCCCTCGGCCACGTCATCGGGCTCACAGGGCTCCGAGGCGGCCGATACAGCTTGCCTGTACGTGTCGAAGGCGTTGTCCACGAGTAGGGGAACGTCGATCGGCTGGACCTTCTTGCGCTCGGCGTCGATCCAGCCGACATCCGTGCGAGGGCCGCTGGCCGAGGCCGACACCGACGTGCCAGATGCGAACGCGACGAGGGTCAGCAGGGGGCCGAGCGCGCTTATCAGGGCCGTCCTGGTGCGATCCGAACGCGATGGAGCCGTTATGTGAGCCATGTCTGCCACCGTCCTTGTGCAAGGTGCCTTGGCGGTTGTTCGAGCAACGGCTTACGCTCGGCTGCTCTCGCGGAGCCTGAGCTCCCGATCGTACTCATCCGGGCAGTCGATGTCGGAGAGCACCGCCGGCTGATCCACCTCCACCTCCGCCACATCCTCGGGATGCGCCCACAGTAGGCCGCGCAGGCCTTGCTCGTGGTACCGCGACAGCACCTCTTCTCTGTAGCGCATCGAGAATAGCAGCGGGTGCCCCCGACGGCCGCTCGTCACCGGAACGACGATCCCCGCGCCCGTCCGGGTCCACGCGTCCACGAGGTCGTTCACGACCGAGCGATGCAGGCGTGGCTGGTCGCCCAGTACCACGATAACCGCCTCGCACGAAGCGGGCAACGCCCGGAGGCCGATTCGAACGGAGTCGAGCATCGTTGCGTCCGCCAAGGGGTTCTCGACGATTCGGACGGTCTCCGGGTTGAGCACACATCGAACCGCCTCGCAGCCGCTCCGCACGACCACGACGACGACGTCCACAGCGCTCGACACGACCTCGGACACGATGTGCTCCAGCACTGTCGTCTCGCCCCAGGGGAGCAGGAGCTTCTGAGTGCCCATGCGACGAGACTCGCCCGCAGCCATGACGATAGCCGCGATCATCGGGGCATCTCCCATGTGCCGCCACATGGACCGGCGCCGCGCCTGACGGCTACGAGTTGGGCGGCGATGCTGACGGCGATCTCAGGCACTGTCTCCGCCCCGATGTCCAGCCCGACCGGGCAATGGACTCGCCCAACCTCCTCGGGAGTGGCCTCGCCCGAGTCGAGGAAGCCCTGGCGCACGACCGCGGCCTTCCTTCGGCTGCCGATCATGCCGATGTAGGGCGCGGGCGAGTGAATGCACGCGGAAAGCGCGGCCGCGTCGTGCTGATGACCGCGGGTGACGATGACGATGTACGTGTCATCGTCCACCGGGTACGCGCCCAGCTCGTAGGCCACGCCTCCCTGCCTCGTCTCCACGCTCGGCGGGAAGAGCGCGGGATCGGTGAACTCGGGACGGTCGTCGATGACGGTCACGCGGAAGCCGAGGAGCTTGCCCTGGACGGCGAGGGCCTGGCCGATGTGTCCTCCTCCCACGATCACCAAGCGCGGGTCCGGCGCGATGGGCTCGAGAAGTGCCTCACGCGACATGCCGGGCTCTGGTTCCACATAGCAGGCCGTGCCCTCGGCAAGGCAGCGCCGCACACGCTCCTCGAACACGGGGAGCCCGACATCAGCAGCGCCGTGCGCGAGCCGCGTCTCGTCGATCCATGAACAACGCGCCGACGTGTCCGCCTCACGCTCTACGACCGTGACAAGCACTCCCCGGCGGCGATCACTGAGCGAGGCGGAGACATCCGCGTACACCTCGCCGTGTCGTGCCGCCGCGCCGTCCACGAGAACGCGAACAGCCCCGCCACAGAGGGGCGGGGCGTCTCCCACCTGGGCGCCGTCGAGCTGCATCTCAAAGCAGACGGCCTGCCCGGAGACGCACGCGGCCACCCCGTGCCGGATCGCCTCCGCCTCGATCACGCCACCGCCGATGGTGCCATGGAGCCCGCCCTCGGGCGTGATAACCATCTTGGCCCCGGCGGAACGGGGCGCCGACCCATCGACCGACAGCACAGTAGCGACGGCGAAGGGGATCCCCGCGCGGGCTAGATCCAGGATGCGCGCGAAGGCCTCCTCCGTGCTCTCGGCGCCCGCCCGTGGCCATGCACGATGCCGAGGGGCCGCGCCTTCCTCGGGCGGGCACGCGCTCACACAGGCACCCCCTGAGGCGCCATCGGCAGAGACCGCAGCCTGACCCCGGTGGCCTGGTGGATCGCGTTACCGACGGAAGGCGCGATGCCGGCGAATGGAGTCTCCCCCGCACCGGACGAGGGGAGATCCTTGCGGTCCACGAGCACGCACTCAATGACCGGTCTGTCGCTGAACTGCGGCACCCGGTAGGTCGAGAACGTGGCGTTCTTGATCTCGCCGTCGGCGAACTCGATCGCCTCGAAGAGGGCGCCACCGAGAGCCATAATCGCGGCCCCCTGGATCTGGTTCTCGAGCTGAAGCGGGTTGATGACAGCTCCGCACTCAAACGCCGTCACGATCCGCTCGACCTTGACGGCTCGGGTGTTAGGGTCGACGTGCACCTGGGCACACGAGCACGTGTAGCCCCCCTTGTCGGCGCCGCACGCGATGCCTACGCCGCGACCCTCGCCCGCAGGTGCGGTGCCCCAACCAAAGCGCTCGGCGGCCGCCGCGAGCACGGCGCGCAGGCGCTCATTGGACAGGTTGTGCAGCCGGAACTCGAGTGGGTCCATGCCCACGGCCTCGGCGATCTCGTCCATGTGCGTCTCGCGCGCCCAGATGTTCCCCGGCGCGGCCAGGCCTCTGTATGCTCCCTGCGGCAGTGGGTTGTCACAGCCGAAGAGGACCAAGTCCTGGTTCGGCACATCGTAGGGGGTCTCGAGCGCGGCCGACCCCGAGTTGAAGTTGCCGTACCGCCATGCCGTGAGGGTGCCGTCCTTGCGAACGCCGCTGGTGATCTCGATCACGCCGGCGGGTCTGAAGTAGTTCCAGACGATCTCCTCCTGCCGAGTCCATGCGACCCGAACGGGTCTGCCCGCCGCACGCGCCAGGCGGGCCGCCTCGACGGCCGCCTGGTTGTTCGTCTTGCCTCCGTAGCCGTTGCCCGTGTCAGGGGCTATCACCGTGATCTGCCGCTCGGGCAGTCCGAACGCCCCGGCGAGCCCCCGACGTACACCGAACGGCGCCTGCGTGGCCGCCCACACAGTGAGGTTGTCTCCCTCCCACTCAGCCACGGCCGAGCGGGGCTCAATGGCCGCGTGGGAGATGAACTCAAGCGTGTAGGACTGTGCGACGACGTGGTCGGCCTGCGCGAGGCCGTCCGGCACCGAGCCCTGCGCGTGCCCACCGCGCTCCGCGTTACGGGCCGTCTTCCGCAGGTGGTCGAACAGCTCGGCATTCGAGATCTGGGGCGTGCGCTCCCACTCCGCCTTGATGCTCGACAGGGCCTTCTCCGCCTCCTCGACGGTGGGAGCCGCCACCGCGATGAAGTCGTCCTCATGGCAGACCACCACGCCGGGCGTCGCTTCGGCATCGTGGGTATCGACGGAGGTCGGTCGAGCCCGGAGCGCGGGTCCCCTCAGCACCTTGCCCTGGAGCATGTTGGGCCGCTTGATGTCAGAGGCGTACTTGCGTCGCCCCGTGACGATCAGCTCGCCGTCCACCTTCGGGGTGGGACGGCCGACGACGCGCCAGTCGCTGGGGGCGATGGTCGGAACGTTGTCGGGCACGGTCTGCATCAGCGCCTTGCCCTCTGTCAGAGCCCCGAAGCCGAGGGTCTTCCCCGAGGCCGGGTCCTTCACGGCTCCGCCGTCCAGCACGAGCGTGTCCCGCCCCACCTGCAGCTTCTCCGCCGCGAGGTCGAGGAGCAGCTCCCTAGCGGCGGCAGCGGCCCGGCGGAGTGGCGGCACAGTGTACGGCGTCGTCCTGCTGCCGAACGTACCCATGTCGAACGGGGTGAGCGAGGTGTCGGCCATGACGAGTTCGACGTCGCGCGGTCCCACGCCGAGCTCCTCGGCGACGACCAGCGTCAGCGTCGTGCGCGCATTCTGGCCGAGCTCCACCTTGCCCACATACCCGGTGATCGTGCCGTCCTGGCCTATCTGCAGCCAGCCCCAAATCTGTTCGGGCTCCCTTGGCTGAAGGCCTATCGTGCCCCGGTCCTGCGTCCGGCCTTCGGCGCACCCGAGGGTCAAGAGCACCACGATGCCGCCGCCCAGCGCCGTGAGGAACTGCCGGCGGTCGAGCGACGGGCCCACGACGAGCTCTGCGGAGATGCCGTGATCCTCAAGCAGCTCGCGGATGTCATTTTCGTGCATCACTGACCACCTCTCATGACGGCCGCCGCGTGACGGGTGGCTTCAATGACCCGCTGATACGTGCCACACCGGCAGATGTGGCCCTCGAGCGCCTGGACGACGTCTTCCTCAGTCGGATCGGGGGTGCGCTGGAGGAGCGTGGACGCGGCGAGGATCATCCCGGGCGTGCAGTAGCCGCACTGCATGACGTCAAGCTCGATAAAGGCCCTCTGCAGGGGGTGAAGCTCGTCGCCCTTGGCCAGTCCCTCGATGGTGGTTATCTCGTGGCCCTCGGCCTGGCCGACCTGCATCTGGCACGAGGGCAGGGGCTCGCCGTCCACAAGCACCGTGCAGGTGCGGCACGCGCCTTCGCCGCAGCCGTACTTGGTGCCCGTCAGGTCCAGGTCGTCTCGCAAGACACTCAGCACCGTTCGGTCGGGGTCCACCTCGAGCCGATGCACGGCGCCGTTCACGTGCAGTTCGATCATCTCCCTCAGTTCCTCTCTCGGCATCGCTCCCACTCCGGCCGCAGTCCGGACACCGGTCGATCGGCCCGCGCACGTGCATACGTTCCCCGGGCGCGGCGCCCGGCCTCCCAATGGCGGTCGGCGAGTGCCCCGGGTCCGGGGAAGGAAGAGCCCGCCACCGATACGGCGTGTCCGTCATGTGAGCGTTGGCTCGGGGTACGGTGACTGACATCACCTGCGGCCCGATAGGCGATAGCACCAGGCACGTCGGAGGGGCCGCGCATCATCCGCCTAGCTGCGTCATGAGCCCGTCCCCGATCCGCGCCAGCCGCTCTCTATCGCCAACGACCGCGCCGGTGCCGTCGACGTACCCTGGCTCCCCCCTCGCGACCAGGAACTGGTGCGCGGCGGCGATGCAGGCGCCTTCCCAGAACACGTCCCGCAGCCTCGGGCTGAGTGGCGCGTCCTTGCAGGCTGGCTGCAGCGGGATCAGCTCGAGCGTGTTGTGCTCCGTGCCAACTGTCAGCACGATCCCGGCCTCGCGAAGGGGCTCCGCGTACCGCTCGACGAGCGCGAGCGTGTTTCGCCTGGGGATGAACTGAGCCATCGCGATCCCGCGCGCGAGCAGCTCACCGACGAGCGCGCCGGGGTCCTGCTCCAACTCGGGCACCGGCGATGCGCCGTCACCCAGGATCGGGTAGCAAGGGATGCCGCCCAGGTCGAGGATAAGCTGCTTCGCGGTGGCCAAGTCCACGAAGCGTTCCTCCACGAAGGCCGGCTTGCCGGCCTTCATGAGAGAGCTACGCAGGTCGTTCTGAACCGCGCTGGGATCGCCGGGCGCCTTGAGTGCGATCCCGGCTGCGCGCTCCGCGAGGTCCGCGCCACCGGCTGCGAACAGAGCCTCCTGCAGCGCTTGCGCGACGTGACGCTCCTGGAGCACAACCGAATCGGCCTCTACGCCGTGGCGGGCGACGAGAGCCTCGATCATGGTCTCCTGGCGGAGGGCGACGGGCACGCCGCGGTCAGCCATCGCGGAGTTGATGCGGCCCGTCATCTCGGCCATCCGCCGCTCATCGCCGGAGCGTATCCTGCCGAGCACCGTCTCCGCGGCGGGCGGGGCGCAGACGATCCAGGGCGTCGCGAGGCCGCAGAGGTAGATCCGGCCCGGGTTGCTGGGGTCGTTGGTGCGGATGCCACGCTCAGCGAGCTCCGCGTCGAGCGTGATGATCTCGAGACCGAACACGGGGAAGATGCCCCTCGCGAGGCACGAGCGCGCGAAGCGCTTGTAGATCCGGTGGTCGTAGTAGTTGCTCGCGCAAAGGAGCGACAGCCCCTGCTGGGCGGCGAGATCGACCGCGTGCTGTGCCGTCGTGAACGCGGAGAAGTTCGGCGGTAAGTGCAGGTGTGAGTTATGGTCGCGCTCGGTGAGCGCGGACGACTCGGTCGCACTCAGGCCCTCGAACAGGGCTTTGACGGGATCGGCGCCTGTCATGATCGCCACCAGTTGCGCGGAGTCCACGCCTGCGCGTGTCGCGGGCGCGTGCGCCATTCTAGCCCGCGAAGGCAGTGTGCGATAGCCTCTTGACGGCCGGCGCTCGCTGAGGCACTCATAATGGGCCGTGTGGCGGGGGCGCTGGAGTGAGAGGTCGATCTTCGTGGACTTCATCAGGAAGCAGAAGGGGCGCAAGGCGCTCTCCGGGCTCGAGGAGCGCATGGGCGCCGCACTACCGGCGGAGCTCATCACGGTCATGGGGGTGTCGGATGCGCTCGAGGTCGGTCCGTGCCGGTTCGCCGATCCCGAGGTGGTCGCGAGCCTCAGCGCCAGGATGGCGTGCTGGCCCCCTGAGCTGATCCCGTTTGCCAGCGCGTCGGCCGAGTCGTTCTGCCTCATGCGGGTCCACGGCCAACCGTCGTCGGCGTGGCCTGTGGTGCTGGCCATCGCCAGTCCGCCCGCGGCGGTTCCGGTGGCCTCGACCTTCCGGGGCTTCCTGTTCTTCATCGGCCTGCACTTCACGGACAGCGCCTACCTGGGCAAGAACGGGGATCTCGCGAAGCGCGTGATGGGCGACCTGGGCGTGTCGCGGACGATCCTGGAGACGACCGTGCCGCCGACCAAGATGGCTGAGGAGATCCTCAGGTACGACAAGGGAGCGCTCATCCCTCAGTGCGTCCTGGCGCTGCGCCAGACGAGGACCCAGGACGGGCCCGGGCTGGCGGCCCGCTCGCTGCTGACCTTGGCGAAATCCGCATCGTGGTGGGGTGCGCCGCACTACCTGCTCGCGCGGCTGTACACGCAGATGAGCAATGTCGTGAACACGTGCGGCTGCTACTGGAACGCGATCGACCGGGCGAACGTGTACTCCGGCTTCACCAGCAGGCCGCAACTGGGCGACCTCGGAATCGCGCGGACTGCCGAGATGGAGGCTGTCGCGTTCCTGCGCCAGCACGAGGCCCAGGTGCCCGAGCAGCTCAAGTCGCTACCGAGGTGGCACTGGGTCACAGGCGTCGTGGACATAGAGGACTTCGATGCACGCATGGATCTGGCGAGACGATACGTCTCGACGGAGCAGTGGGAGCGTGCGCTGTGGGCCTTCAAGGACGCCCTCGCGGTCGCTTACCGCGACGCCGACGCGGCGGGGCTCGTACTCGCCGAGATGTCCATGACCTACGACACGCTCGGCAGGCCCTACGAGGCGAGCGTCTGCAGGTCGTCGGTCGTCGCGTAGTCCGCACAGCCGGCCCGGTGGCACGGGCCTCCGTGCCACTGTGAGGTTAGTATCGGTGCCGCGCTACACCCTCTTCTCGTTGCTGTTCCTGATCTCGATGTCCACGCTCCCCAGCAGCACAGTGCTGCCTGGGGGCACCGACTCCGAGAGCCAGACATTGCCGCCGATGACGGAGCCCTTCCCGATCACGGTCGATCCGCCGAGGATCGTCGCGCCGGCATAGATGACCACGTCGTCCTCGATCGTCGGGTGGCGCTTGATGCCCTTGATGGGGATGCCGTGCTCGTCGACCGGGAAGCTCTTCGCGCCGAGTGTCACGCCCTGGTAGATCTTCACCCTGTTCCCGATCTCGCACGTCTCCCCGATCACCACGCCGGTGCCGTGGTCGATGAAGAAGCTCTCGCCGATTCGCGCGCCGGGGTGTATGTCGATCCCGGTGTGACTGTGGGCGTGCTCGCTCATCATGCGCGGGATGAGGGGCACGTTGAGTCGGTAGAGCTCATGGGCGATGCGATGCGTGGTGATGGTGCGTATGCCGGGGTAGGCGAGCATGACCTCGGCGAAGGTCGTGGCAGCCGGATCGCCAAGGTACGCCGCCTCAACGTCCCTGATGAGCAGCGCGCGCACGCCGGGCAGCGCCCGAAACAGACCGTCGAGGATGTCCTCGGCCTCCGGGTGCGGGTCGCATGGCGCCGGCGCGCGTCCGGTTGAGTTCGCGAAGTAGCCCGTCCAGCGGTACGGGATCGCCAGCGCGAGCTCGTTGCGGAGTAGTCCGTGGGCGTGAGCGAGGCTCTCCATGACGAAGGACTCGATAATCGTGTCCTCCTTGAGCTCAGTGCTCATCCGTCCGGGGAAAACCGCGTCCTGCAGCGAGTGCAGCGCCTCAACCACCCTGCTGAGGGATGGCACCGCTCCGGTCGTGCTGTCGGGCAGGTCGGCCCCATCGGTGCGGTACGTAGGCAGAAGCCCGTCGACCACCTCGCAGGTCAGCCTCGTCGAGGCGATCCTATAGCACTCGCCCCCCCGGCGGCACAGCCCGGGGGGCTCGCACGTCGGGTCTCCGCTTCGCGCCCTAACCGTGTCATCGTTCACCGCTATCACTCCCGTCCGGCCGCTCCTGTCATTCGGTCCCACACGCGGCGGCGAGCAGCTCGTGGACCTCTCGCCGCGTCAGCTCCCGCCACTCACCGGCGTCCAGTGTCCCGAGCTCCAGCGGCCCGATGCACACCCTAGCGAGCGTCCGTACCCTGCTGCCGAGGGCGCGGAACATCCGGCGCACCTGGCGGTGGCGGCCCTCGTGAATCGTCAGACGCACCGTAGTGCGGCCGAGCCGCGATTCCGTTACTTCCGCGTCCGCGGGTCGCGTCATCCCGTCTTTCAGCGTGACTCCTTCCCGCAGGCGGCTAAGGTCCAGCTCTGTGAGGATGCCCTCCACCTCCGCAACGTAGGTCTTCCGCACCTGGCGGTCCGGGTGGGTCATCGCGTGAGCGAACTCACCATCGTTCGTGAGCAGCAGCAGTCCGGACGTGTCGCAATCGAGCCGCCCGACCGGGAACAGCCCCCTCATGTCCGGCGGCAGCGCATCGGTCACCGTAGGACGCCCCGAGGGGTCGCTCATCGTACACAGCAGGCCGACAGGCTTGTGATAGATGATGTACTCGCGCGGGCCTTCGCTGGGAGCGGGCCTGCCGTCGACGCGGATGTCGGCGTCCGGGTAGACCAGAGCCCCCAGTCGGTCGATCAAGGCGCCATCGACGGTCACGCGTCCCTCCGCGATCAGGCGCACCGCCTTCCTCCGTGACGCGACGCCGAGCGCTGCCAGGTGCTTGCTCAGTCGCACTCGACCGTCGCTTCTCTGCACAGGGATCCTCTCGCCGTCACGGGCCCAAGCCAAGGCCTCGTGACGCTCGCTCCGCGACGTGGTGGGTGCCACGGCCGTCGCGTCCGATGCTTTCTCCGCACGACCGCCCGCAGACCTCGCGGGATGGCGGGTCAAGATCGGCTCATTGTGGGCAGAGAACTGCAGGGCGGGCGGCGACTCAGGTCGCGCCGGGCACGCTCACCCCTGGACGCGACGCGTGAACAGCACGGTCGACGCGTGCTACACGACCTGGACAACCGTGCGCGGCCTGTGACACACTGCCTACCCGAGGAGTGATGTGGATGATGGGCGCCCGGTGGCCCGCGCTTGTGTGCGCACGAGGGGCGGCTCCGCGCGGCGCGTTGAGGCTCGCGGCGCTGGCGTGCGTGACGGGCCTGCTGGCGCTCGTCCCCGTGGCCGCCCAGGATCAGCCCGCCGCAAAGGAGCCTACCCCGGTGGGCGAGATCACCGCGACGCCCCAGAAGGCCGGTGGCGTCCTCATCGCCGTGGTGGCCCGAGCCCCAGTGCGGTACACGTCGTTCCGTCTGTCCGCCACCCTGGAGGCGCCGGAGCGGCTCGTCGTCGACATCGAGGATGCGTTCCTCGTACAGGGCAAGCTCGTCCAGGCTGTGGATGCCGGTGGCGTCTCGCGCATTCGCGCCAGCCAGTACTCGACCGTCCCGCCCGTGGTCCGCGTCGTCCTCGACCTCGCGGAGCCCTCCCCCGTGAGGGTCCTCACCCAGAGCCCGTCCGCGGAGATAAAGGTCGCAGTGGGCCAGATCGACGAGCAGCCGACAGGCACGGGCGAGACGTCGCCTCCCGGCACGGGAGCGCAGACACCCACAGGCCCAGTCGATGAGCAGCGTCCCGACCAGAAGCTGCACCTCCTCGGTGTTGAGCAGGTGGTATCGGGCCCGGATACGTTCGACCTGCGCATCAGTCTCGATGGACCGGCGGACCCGGTTCTGATCCTGACAGCGGACCCGAACTGCATGGGCCTCGACTTCCCGAACGCGGCTCCGGAAGCCACAAAGGGCGTCGCCTCGGGGTGGGTCGATGTGCCCTTCACTCCGACCCCCGGCGTGCGGTGGGTGCGGCTTGCCGAGCTCCCCTCCGGCGACACACTCTCATCGAGGCTGACCGTCGGGCTCGACCGGCTCATGCCATACGACCTCGCCCGAGACACCTCCGCGCCGAACGCGTGGAAGCTCTCGCTGCGAGTCGCGCCTGTGTACCGCGGGGTCGTGATCGTCGACCCGGGGCACGGTGGCACCGAGGCCGGCGCGATGGATCCCTCCCGCACCATCCACGAGGAGGACCTGAACCTGCAGATCGCCCTCAAGCTACGTTCCGAACTCCTGAAGCGGGGCGTCTGCGCGATCCTCACTCGGACGGCCAACACGACGGTCGACCTCTTCCACAGGCCCGAGCTCGCGAACGAGGCGGATGCGGACCTGTTCGTTTCGATCCACCACAACTCGGGCGCATCGGACACCAGCGGCACGGAGACCTGGTATACGAGCGCGGCGAGTCGACCCCTGGCGGAGTCCATCCAAGCGTCCCTTGTTGCGGCCCTGCATCTCTACGATCGCGGCGCCAAGGCCGGGCGGCTCGTGGCGACGCGCGCGACACAGATGCCGGCCGCGCTGGCGGAGATCGCTTTCCTCGACGTGCCGGATGAGCTCAAGCTCATCATCAAGGACGACTTCCAGCAGAAGGCCGCCGTGGCGATCGCGGACGTGGTGGAGAGCGTGCTGAAGTCGCTGGGCAAGGGATGAGGCAATGGGCCTAGGCCCATTGTCTCCTGTGGGAGGAGGGTGACTGTGAAGCGCATCGACGACCGAGTAGCCGACCAGCTTCGGCAGATGAAGCTGACCCGCTCCGTGCTTATCCACCCCGAGGGCTCCTGTCTCATCGAGATCGGCGACACTCACGTGCTCTGCACGGCTACGGTCGAAGACACCGTCCCCCCGTGGATGCGCGACCAGAGCTCGGGCTGGGTGACGGCCGAGTACGGCATGTTGCCCCGGTCGACGGGCGACCGCCAGCAGCGGAACAAGCCCGGCGGCCGCGGAATGGAGATCCAGCGACTCATCGGCCGTGCCTTGCGGGCCGTGACCGACCTCGACGCACTGGGGCAGCGGAGCATCATCGTCGACTGCGACGTCCTCCAAGCCGACGGCGGCACGCGTTGCGCGTCCATCACCGGGGGCTTCGTGGCGCTGGTGGAGGCGCTCGACTGGCTCCGCCGCGAGCGGGGCGCGTTCAACCGCTTGCCTCTCCGCGACCTGGTCTCGGCCGTGAGCGTGGGTGTGTCGCAGAACGCGGTGCTGCTAGACCTCTGCTACAAGGAAGACTCGGAGGCCCAGGTCGACATGAACGTCGTCGCGACCGGGCGTGGGCTGCTGGTGGAGGTGCAAGGCACGGCCGAGGCCTTCCCGTTCACGCGCCAGCGACATGAGGAGCTGCTCGACCTCGCGCTCGCCGGAATCCGGCAGCTCATCGCCGCACAGCGCGAGGCGCTGGGCGATCTTGTCTGAGCCTTCCCCTGTGAAGGGCCGGCGCCGGCCGAGCCGAACAAGCAAGCTCGGCCCATAAGGCCCGCAACACCCACCGTTCACGAGGAGAAGCTCGATGGCCCGCAAGTGCCGCCCCAACATCCTGTTCTTCGGAATCGACAGCCTGCGCCGAGACCACATGTCCTGCTACGGGTACCCCTTCCTCACCTCGCCTCATTTCGACAAGGTGGCCTCCCAGGGCACCCTCTTCGAGGACAGCTTCAGCCCGCACATCCCGACGACGCCGGGCTATGCGAACATGCTCACCGGGCTCGACGTGTTCGGCACCGACCGCGTGTCGCTCCGCGAGCCGGGGCCGATCATGGACTCGGTGCCCACGCTCCCGGAGATCCTGCGCGAGCAGGGCTACGTCTCGCTCGCGCTGGGGATGGACGACCGGCTGTGCAAGGGCTTCGATGAGTACCATGGCTTCCACGCGGCCTGGGGCGCCTGGGAGGATCGGCCCCTGCGCAAGGCGGAGGAGCTTAACAAGGTCGCGCTGCCGCTGCTCGACCGGTTGAGCAAGGGCAAGAAGCCGTGGATGCTGTTCCTGCGCCACATGGACCCCCACTCGCCCTACCTGCCGCCGGCGCCGTTCGACCGGATGTTCTACCAAGGCGACGAGCTCGACCCCGAGAACAAGACCATGAAGGCTGTCTGGGCCTTCAAGCCCTTCGCGGACTACATCCGCTCGTGGCTCCCCCCGGGCATCACCGACAAGGACTTCGTCGTCAACCTGTACGACGGCGAGGTCGCGTACATGGATACGTGCATCGCGCACCTCGTGACGAAGCTCGACGACCTCGGCATCGCGGACAATACCCTCGTCGTCATCACTTCGGACCACGGCGAGACGCTCTACGATCACAAGTGCTGGTTTGACCACCACAGCATGTACGACCCCACCCTGGTCGTGCCGATGATCTTCCGCTGGCCAGGGCACGTTCCGGTCGGGCGACGGGTTCGTGGGATGGTGACGCTGGCCGACATAGTGCCCTCCATGCTTGACATCATGGGCTGGGACAACGTGCTCGCGAAGTTCAGTTTCGACGGCCGGAGCGTCTGGCCGATCGAGCGCGGCGAGCGTGTGTCGAACTACTCCGAGCTGTTCATCACCGAGTGCACGTGGATGCGCAAGCACGGCCTGCGGACGCCGGAGTGGAAGATGATCGAGTCGCTGGAGCCCGACTTCCACGGCTTCCCGAAGCGGGAGCTCTACAACCTGCTCGAGGACCCGCTGGAGTACAACAACGTCGCCGGGCAAGAGAAGAGGATGTATGAGGCCCTGCGCAAGCGGATGAACGCCCACATCGAGCGCCGCACACGGGAGACAGGCAGGCCCGATCCGATCGCGCGCTGGAAGCTCGGCACCGATCTCTACATCGGCAGCGTCGCAGCCGCGCAGAAGCTGCAGGCGAAGGAAGAGGACTGAGGCGCAGCCCACTTCCCTCCGTCAGCCCTGAGCCGGCGGGCGCCCTCTGCCCGCCGCGGCGAAGGGCGAGGGCGCCATACAGGCCCTTCGTCACGGCCCTTCGGGCCGGCTCAGGGGTGACGGAATGGCCGTACCTACTTCCCCATCTTCTTCAGGTTCTGGAGGCACTTCTCGACACACTCGAGCGGCGGGTAGGCGTAGCTCTCCTGCTCAACGATGTACCACTGAGTCGCCCCGCTGGTCTCGCACAACTCGAAGATCCGCGCCCACGGGATGTCGCCCTCACCGATCAGGGCCTGGTCGTTCGTGGCGGAGTACTCCTTCAGGTGCACGGTCAGCGCTCGGCCCGGATAGCGCTCAAGAAACGGCGGCGCGTCGGCCCCGCCGTGCATTGCGTTGCCGGTGTCGAACTGCATGACGACTTCTTTCTTGGTGTTGCCGAAGAACGTATCCCACGGGAGCTCTCCATCCAGCGGAGTGAACTCGACCGTGTGGTTATGGTAGCCGGTGAGGAGCCCCATCGGAGCGAGGCGGTCGGCGATCTCGTTGAAGACGTCTGCCGTCCGCCTCCATGCGGCCCGGCTGTTGATGTAGTCGCCCGGCAGCCCCGGCACGATGAGGAACTTGTTGCCGATGGTCTTGTTGAACTCCGCGGTCTTCGGCAGCTCATCCCCCAGCAGCGTGTCGATGCCGATGTGGGTACCGCAGCACTTCAAGCCGTTGTCATCGAGCATCTTGCGGAGCTCCTCGGCCGTGCGGCCGTAGTAGCCGGCGAACTCCACGGCCTCATAGCCCATGTCGGCCACGGCCTTGATCGTGCCCGGTAGGTCCCGTGCGCAATCGTCGCGCACCGAATAGAGCTGCAGAGCAATCGGGATCCTTGCCACCTTACGTCCCTTCTTTCCACCGCTGTCGTCATCGGGGCCGTCGATCGGAACCCGCGTCGGGTGCATGCCCATCGAGGCCCCGAGCCCCACGAGTGAAGCCGACTTCAAGAAAGCGCGTCGATCGAGCACCTTACCTAGTCCTCCCCGGCATCGTCACCTACCCAAGCCCGCCGGCCGCGACGCTCCCGGCGCGCTCCTCGGCCAGCTTGGCGAGCCGGCCGGACGCTCGGAAGGCCTTCAACGGCTCGGTCGGCACTTCGAGCCTCGCGCGCGCGGCGTACAGCAGGGGCCGCACGTCGGTGTTGAACGCCTCTATGAAGCACTGCTCCGCGCCGACAAGGTCGCCCGCCTCTTGGGCTGCCTTGAGCGCGACGCGGTCGATGCTGAGGGCCTTCGCGTACGCGCGCTGGAGCTGCTCTACGGTCTGGATCATCTCCTCGATCTTCGGCTTGATGGTGTGGCTCTGGTCCACCATGTACGCGATGTCGGAACACACGCTGGGGTCCTCTTCGGCCTCCGCGAGCTCGGCGAAGATGAGGAACAGCTCGTACGGGTCGATGGAACCCGAGGTGAGATCGTCGTCGGAGTACTTGGAGTCGTTGAAATGGAAGCCGCCGAGCTCGCCCTGGTCGAGGAGGAAGGCGACGATGTGAGCGACATTGCAGCCGTGCAGATGATGCCCCAGGTCGCAGAGCACCTTCGCCCTCGGGCCGCACGCGCGCGCGAACGCTGAGGCCATGCCCCAGTCCGCGATGTCGGTGTGATAGAAGGCCGGCTCATACGGCTTGTACTCGATGAGCATCGTCATGTCGTCCGGCATCGCGTCGTAGACGGTCTTCAGCCCCTCGGTGAAGCGCGCCTTGCGGACCCGGAAGTTGTCCTGTCCGGGGAAGTTCGTGCCATCAGCGAACCAGAGCGACAGCAGCTTCGAGCCCGCCTGCTTGCCAATCTCGATACTATCCAGGCAGTGCCGGATCGCGGCATCGCGCGCCGCCGGATCGGGGCTGCCGAAGCTGCCGAGCTTGTAGCACTGATCCTGGAACACGTTGGGGTTGATGGCCCCGATGCGGACTCCCTGCTCCGCGGCGTAGTCGACCACCGCCTGGATGTTGCCGTCGGCGAAGTCCCACAGCACGTGCACGGCCACCGTCGGGGCGACGCCCGTGAGCTTGTGCACCGTGCCCGCGTCGGCTATCTTCTCGAAAGTCGTAGTGGCCGCGGCGGGCTGCCGGAACTTCCCAAAACGCGTGCCCGAGTCCGCGTAGGCCCAGGATGCGGTCTCGATATGCTGCTGCGTGAGGCGCACGATGATCGCCTCGGGGTCGCGGTTCCGTTCCCGAAGCTCATCGAACAGGGAGTCGTCGGCCATTGCCGGCATCTCCTCCTTGGCGGGACTGCCGATGTGGTTCGCCGCGACCGAGCGGCCACCTACCGCCGGAGTGCGATCGTGCGCGAGGGGTGACAGAGCCGAGCCGATGAGCAGGATTCACGATGTAGCCGGTATGGGCTTCTGTCCGTGGGAGACCGCGTTCCTTGTCGGCAGTTCGGTGGCCCAGGCGGTGCGCGCGGCTCGGGAGATAGGCGGCGAGGGCGAAGCCGTCACCGCCGCCGCGCTGGTGTCCCGTGGCGTGCGCGTTCTGGACCAACGCTTCTGCGGCGGAGGGAGCATCCCCAACGCAGTCTGTGCCGCGGCGGTCGCCGGCGCGGCGGGGGCGTTCGTCGGCACTGTGGGGGACGACGAAGAGGGGCGCGTGGTGCGGCAGGCCCTTGGGTCTCACGGCGTCGACTGCCGATGGCTTGTGACAGCGCCCGGCCGCACGGCTCTGTCCGTGGTGCTGACCAAACCAGGAGCGAAGGCACCGCGACAGCTCACCCTGCGGCGACATCACGGGACGGCAGGTTCGGGGTCCCTGCACCAGCCAACCTGCCGTGTGCTCCATCTCGGCTACCCCGGAACCAGGCAACTCGCGTGGGCTGAGGAGCAGAAGCGCCGCAGCGGGCTCGTCTCGGTCGACGTTGGCCAGGGCTGCACGCGAAACGTCGCGCTGCCTCAGACGACCAAGCTCCTGGCACAAGCGGACCTTGTCATTGTGTCGCGCGCGAACGCGGGCAGGCTGACGGGGCAGGGCCGCGGTGTGGCGCTGGGCGATCGCATCGCCGCGCTGCGCTCTCTTCTCGGGCCGGGGGCGCTGCTGGTGGTGACCCTCGGCGCCGAAGGCGCGGCCGCGTCACGTGGCAGCGTGCTGCTTCGCCTGGCGCCGCCGACGGTCGATGCTGTCGATCCAACGGGGGCCGGCGACTGCCTGGCGGGCCATCTCGCTGCCGCTCTCGCTCACGGTGAACTCGCCGGTGAGGGCATGGTTGACGCCTTGCGGCGCGCGGTGGCCGCTTCGGCATTGAGCGTGACGGCCCTCTCGGCGCGCGGGCGCCTGTCATCTCGGCAGGAGGCCGACGCGTGGTCCGTGAAGGTGAGTGTCGAGGAAGTCTCGGGATTGGACCTGTGAATGCCCAGCATCCCCACCAGACAATGGGCTTCAGCCCATTGTAAGTCTCTGACGGGCACGGCTGTGGGCCGGTTAGGGTCCCACCGTCCTTCGTCACGGCGGCCACAGGACGGCCAGCGGCTCAGGACGGCCGGTCCCCCCTATGCGGCCCCTCCGGGGCGCCTCCTCGCCCTTACCGGGCTGGCTGTCATGGCCATCCTTGCGTGCGCCTTCGCGGGATGCAGTGGCTATGAGGTGCTCCTCACTCCAACCAAGATGAAGATAACGCCCGGGTTCCTCATCACTGCTCCTGGCGAGGCCGTCGACTACACGCTAACACTGTACACGCTCATCGGCATCCCCGTGCCCTCCGGTGACATCATCGCGGGTTGGCGCATCTACGCGGAGCCCCTGCCGGCCGGCATCACACCGCCGCCCGGCGAGCGCGACCCGGGCGTCCCGGGCGTGGTCGACAACCTCGGACGTTTCGAGGCCAGCCCGGTGGTCAGCCCCGGGACCTATCGAAGCGGGGAAATCCGGGCCGAGGTCGTGGGCACGTTCGGCGTATACAGCTCGGTCGTGTACGTCGCCGTGGACGGGAGCATCTCGCTCGATGCACCCTACGCACATGTCTACCCCAGAGACCTAATCGTGCCGCCGGGGGCGGAGGTGCCGTTCGTCCCGCTTCAGATCGAGACGCAGAGCCGCCGCGTCGCCAACAGCGTGAACGTGTCCTGGTCGGTACTGCTCGGCCCCGGCACCGTCGATCAGGCCACGGGAGTGTACACAGCCCCGGCTGCCGGGCCTCCGTCAGACGCCGAGCGGGATGTGCAGGTCGGCGCGGCGTTCGAGTCCGGCCGTCGAGTGGCCGCCAACCTGACGCTGGACACTAACCCAGCGGGCCCCCTGGCCGGTCTGCGCCTGGTCCCGAACATGCGCGTCAAGGTCGGCCTGGGCCGCCGCCAGCTGTTCCTGGTTTACGGCGTGGATCGCGACGGGCGGTACATCCAAGTGACGGATACGGACTGGTTGGTGGAGCCCGACATCGGGACCATCACCCCGCGCGGTGACGGGACGGCCGAGTTCATCGCGCAGGCTGCCGGCCAGGGCGTCATCTCCGCTGTGAGGACGAACCTGGAAGCGCGGCAGGAGATCGTCGCGGTGATACCGGGGGCGTAGGGGTGCTACTCCGCGCCCACCTCGCACGCGACCTCAGCGGCAAGCTGCGCCGGGACTGGCATCGTGTCGCGTCTCCCGATGGGCTTTCGCCACAGGCCGCTATAGTAGTAGCCCACCGAGATCGCCACACCGGCGACGAAGCCGGCGAGCATGGCCCACCACACCCCATCAACTCGCCCCGTGACGGTCGTGAGGTACTGAGCCAGCGGCACCCTCACGAACCAGAGGCCCACGAGCGTCGTGAGGGTCGAGATGAACGTGTGGCCCGCTCCGTTCGCGATGCCGTTGCCCACGAACATCACAGCGAACAGGATATAGCCGGGGCCCATGATCCGCAGGTACCCGGCGCCGATCGCGATGACGTTGGCGTCCTTCACGAAAAGGCGGATAGCATGCTCCGGCGCGATGAGCGCGGTGACGGTCGCCAACAGGGTGATGCCGCAACCCATGAACAGCGCCCAGCGGAAGATCTCCCGCACACGGTGGAAGTGCCTGGCCCCGATGTTCTGACCGGAGAGCGTGGAGACCGCGGCGCCTATTGTCATCGCGGGCATGAAGGCGAGCTGGTCGATCCGCCCCGCTGCGCCGAACGCCGCGGCGGCGTCGGCGCCGAACCTGTTGACGATCCCGGTCATGAAGGCGATGCCGAGCGACGCGAGGGCTTGCTGCAGCATCGACGGGACGCCGATCTTCAAGATGAGTGCCGTCGTCTCCCGGTCGGGGCGCATGTTCCGGATGTCGGGAGCGATGATGTGGCGCCTCGCGACGACGTACCATGCCAGGGCGACAGTGGCCCCGGCTTGTGTTATGACCGCGGCCACCGCGGTACCGTTCAGCCCCAACGCCGGCGCGCCGAACCACCCGAACATAAGGATCGGGTCGAGGATCGCCGTAACCGTGACGCCGACGATTTGGAAGTAAAGGGGCGTCTTGGCGTCACCGGTGCCGCGAAGCTGGGACGCGATCAGGAACACCGCAAACATCGACGGCATCGACCAGAGGAAGATCCGCAGATACCCCGTGGCCAGGCCCAGCACCTCGGGGGGCGTGTTCATCAGCACGAGGATCCGCTCGGCCGCGTTGTGCCCGGCGATGACGAACACCAGGCCCACCATTAGGACGAGGGCATTGGAGTTGCGCACGACCCGCCGGACGCCCTCGTGGTCCTTCGCGCCGAAGTGCTGTGCGACGAGGACGTTCGCCCCCATCGTGAGCCCGCCCGCGATGGCGAGCAACACGAAGAGCACGGGGAAGCTGACCGTGATAGCGGCCATCGCGTCTTTGCCCAGCTTGTTGCCCACCCACAGGGCGTTCACGAAGCTGTAGGCTGCCTGGAGCGCGGTGCCGGCGAGCATCGGCAGCGAGAAGGCGAGCAGGTGCCGGGGGATGCTGCCGGTGGTCAGGTCGCGTGTGCTACGAAGAGAGGCCGCCTCCGCGAGCGAGGGGCCCCGTGACTGTTCTGGTGTCTCGTCCATCAGTGAATCGGTATACCATGTCGGGGGTGCGCCGTCGAGAGGCGCACTGCGCGCCGGTAGCGTGCGCTGTCTTGTGGTTCTCGGCCGGGCACGCACGCCGGCTGCCGACCTCACCCCCCGGCCCTTCGCCGGGCTCAGGGCCGTTCCCCCTCTCCGCTCGCGGAGAGGGGGCGGTTCCTGGCGCAGCCAGGGACCGGGGGTGAGGTCGCCAAAGCGACGCACGGCGACAAGGTAAAGGCCCTGCCTCACGGGAGGTGGCTCGGATTGTCATATCTTTGGTACTGGCCGTCGGGCGGGTGGGACTTCGACGCGTGGCGGGGCAAGTGCACGTGGCAACCTGTGGAGGGTCCGCAGTCGGGCGAGGTCGATCTCGTTCGGCTCGTCGAGCGCGGGTGGACGCTCGATGACTGGCTACCACGGAGAGCCCAGATAGCTGGCATGGTGTCGGAGCTGCTCGGCCGTGTCGAAGACGTCCCGCCCCCGGAGCTGCAGTGGGAGGTGCTGGAGACGCGACCCGGCTCCCCCGTTGTCATGCGGCGGCTGCGGTACCGGCTTACCTCCCGCGAGTGGGGCTACGCCTGGCTGCTCATACCCGAGGCCGTCGCCGAGCCGCTGCCGGCCGTCATCGCGCTGCACCAGACCGTGCCGGAGGGCAAGGACGAGCCGGCGGGCGTCGACGCGGACCCGGAGCGCGCCTACGGCCGGGAGCTGGCGGAGCGGGGCTTCGCGGTTCTGGTACCCGACGCGATCGGCTTCGGGGAGCGCGCGAAGGATCACTGGAACAGCTTCTACCGATCGGCCGACGCATTCTTCGCGGCGCACCCGGAGGGCTCGGTGATGGCGAAGATGGCCTACGACACCTCGCGGGCTGTAGACCTCCTGGAGCGCCTGCCGGGGATCGACGCGTCGCGTGTATGCTGCGTAGGACACTCACACGGCGGCTACGGGACGCTGTTCGCGATGATCGCCGACGAGCGGATCGGCGCGGGCGTGATCTCGTGCGGGATCTCAGGATTCCGCAGCGACCCAACGCCGGAGCGCTGGTGGCGCATGACAGCCCTGATCCCCAGGCTGGGGCTCTATGAGGGGCGCATGGCCGACACCCCCATCGACTTCCATCACCTGCTCGCGCTGGTCGCCCCGAGGCCGCTGTTCGTGTCCGCCGCACTGCGGGATGCGATCTTTCCCAACACCGAGAACGTGCGGCAGATCCTGAAGCTCGTCCGCCAGGTCTACGAGTTCCACGGAGCACAGGACAGCCTGCGAAGCTGGGTGTTCGACGGAGAGCACTGCTTCCCGCGGCAGGCCCGATCCCGCGCCTACCGGATGCTGGAGGAGGCGATGGGGCTCAAGGGGGAGAGCGGCCACCCTTCGTAGGGGTCGACCGGCAAGTCACCCGCCGGATCGGCGCAGCCGCCGGGGATCAGACCGGGCCCGGGGGCTCCTCCTTGGTCTGCGCCGTGGCGTCCAGAGCCGCGAGCGCCTGCTTGACGCCGTCTTCAATGACGGCAAGATCATTCTCGACGGCTCCCCAGACCTCGTCAACGTCAACGCTGTCGTACTGGTGGATGAGCACATCGCGGAACCCGGCGAGGCGCCGCCAAGGCACATCCGGCGCGGCTAGGCGCACGCGCTCCGGGAGCCTCTTTACAGCCTCGCCGATCATCTCGAAGTTGCGGATCACGGCATCCTGCGTGCGGACATCGTCCAGAAAGACAGTGTAGCCGCCGACCGTGTATGTGCGAACGCGGGTTACACACTCCAGGATGTGCAGGAGGTGCAACCGGGGGTCCTTCATATTGCATGGGCCTCACTCAGCACGCGATCCTTGATGAACCAGTGGAGGGACCGCCCA
>Ga0315280_10003199_pt1 | contig 25378 bp, 23 predicted proteins | sample YL17G06_40_MG_FD_203697 | JGI IMG/M metagenome (GOLD analysis project Ga0315280, IMG submission 203697) | Sediment microbial communities from Yellowstone Lake, YNP, Wyoming, USA - YL17G06_40 | ecosystem: Environmental > Aquatic > Freshwater > Lake > Sediment | place: USA: Wyoming | collected...
TCTCTCCTTTCCTCCCGGTGAGAGAGCACCTCACTCACAAAGAAAGAGCCGTTGCACCGTGCAACGTTGATTGCAGGCCTTGCGCTCGATATAAGACGCAAAAATGTGTCGGTTGCCCAACGACAAGTCACTATAGAGGCACACTCTAGCGGTGAATCCTCATGAACATAAAAAGCAAAGAAACACCCAATCAAACCGTTCGACTCAGAGAAGCCGATGGTGTAGAGATAATAAGTCTAATAGACAACTCGGTGGATTTTTTATCCACAATCAAAACAGACGAGGTCAAGCAAGTCCGAAAGTGGGTAAAAGAGAGGAAGGGAGAGAAATGGACAAAAGAACATTTTCGGCTACCAATTGCTGAGCACGGCTTTTCAATGCTAGTCCGAGCCTTCAGAGATGGCAGTTCTCACAGCATACTATTTGACACAGGCGGCAGTCCAGAGGGAGTAGTAACTAACGTGAGTAGAATGGGACTGAATCTCTCCGAAGTCGAGGCTATCGTTCTCTCTCATGGGCATTATGATCATTTTGGTGGGCTGCTAACAGTCCTACGCGTGATCAATAAGGCAAATTTGCCAATTGTCGTACATGAAGACATGTTCAAAACTAGAGGTGTAGCTGACCCCGACGGAACCGTCAGAAAGCATCCAGATTTTCCTACAGACAATCAGGTAAGGCCCGCTAGATACTTTAAAACAAAGCAAGCCTACCTCCTAGCAGATGACACAATACTTGTCACAGGTGAAATCCCCCGAAGAACGAATTTTGAAAAAGGATTTCCAGAACACAGAGTTTTAGTGGAAGGCAAGTGGCAACCTGAGCCCTTGATCTGGGATGACCGAGCAATCGCGGTCAATATAGAGCAGAAGGGATTGCTGGTCATATCTGGATGCGCCCACGCGGGCATTGTCAACACTGCAATCCATGCACAGCAAGTAACGGGAGTTGCTCAAGTCTATGCCATTATGGGCGGTTTTCATTTAGCAGGAAAAGATAGCGAACCTAGGATTAGTCAAACAGTAGAGCAACTGAAAAAGCTGAATCCAACAGTTTTGGCGCCGTCACATTGCACTGGTTGGAGAGGGATTTTCGCTCTTGCTAAAGAAATGCCCAACTCTTTCGTGTGGAACAGCGTTGGAAATCTTTACCAATTTTGATTGGGCCTCGTATAGGAAACCATCTCAGATTCCTTCAACAAGTGACAAACATAAACGAAAAAGAGCAGTTTACTCATTTTGCATGCGAGCGGCCTAAGTCGCTTTAATGTCAGAAGCACAATTTGCGGCGCTTTTTAAGTCAAAAAGGATGAAAACAATGGAACAGAGGTTTTAACCCAAGTTACAATATCGAAAAATGGAGGGGTAGGTCTGCTTGGTCGAAATTTTATGCAATAACCTGATTTTCTCAATTTACCTGATGAAAGAAAACCCATTGAAGCCTATAGAGGGGGTAGGACTTGAGGTATTACGTAAGCCTAATGGCGACGACGACAAGGGGTCTTCACAGAGAAGTGCATTGCAACGGCGCAAGGAAAAAAAATATTTTTTTCTACACGTGAAACACATCGCTTTTTCAGAAAGCGTAAGGGGTAGGCTTCATTTAGGCTTGGCTTATAGTTTAAATGTTGTTGGAGCTCAAAATTTCTGTTACAACAACATTTGAGAGAGAGTTGTCGTCGTCCAGAAAAAACCACAGAAATCTCAGACGACGACAAGTGTGCCTCTAAGCAAAAGACCATTTCATAGGTTGAGGGGTGTTGTTGGTAAGCAAAAAATTCAGAGAACAACAACTGCGGTTTCAGCCTCTTTCATTTGTTCAACAAAAAAATCTATTGTCCGACAATAGACATTTGAAAGGAGACAGATTTTTTCTTTTTCAGCAAAAAGCAGCTTTCTGCAGTCTGTTTTCAAATGTCGTTGTCCAAAATTTTTAAGTTCCGACGACAATTAAACCGCAAGATGGATGATGAACAGGCAGCGCTGGAAATAGCCTATCGAAGCCTTGCATACAAGTTAAGAGGCAACTTCAACGCTTGGCTTGGTCTGCAGTCGCCCAAGTCTCGTGAAACCGCAAGCGATAAAGTTACTACATCAACCACAACAACAACGAGCATGCCAGAGGCTAAGCCTGCTGAGCTACCTTCACCAAAAGAAGCTTTAGAGCTGCTGTGGGGTGCGGTTGTCGTTGTCCCCGTAGCGGCAGACGACGACAACTGTGCGAGGGGACCTAGGCTGAAAACTCCACTGCAACTGCGAGAATTTGCAGATCGGACTGAGGACCCATCTGAGAAAGAGAAGTGGCTCGCAAGAAGTCAAGGAGCTGGAGAAGGAGATCGCGGCGATGGAAGCAGCCGGCGTGACTGCCAAGGAGCCTAAAACAAAGCCGGCGTTGGGGGTGTCCTCGTAGTATGGTTGTGGCTGCGGGTCCACCTAAAACAATCGATGAAAGGATCCGTCGTAGAAACCCGCAGAAAAAAAGAATTCTTTTTTTTAACATTCAGTGAGCATGGCAACGTTCTTAGTTAGGGTGTTTCCTTTTCCAGTTGTTCATGCAGAAAGGACGAAATTTCATCCACTAGTTTTTCCACGGAATGGAAGGCTATCGCTTTTCTCTCTGATTCTCTGCTGACTAATTCTTGAATGAAACGAATCTCACGCTTTTCTCTAACCACTTCACTTGGACTATTCAGCAATGCTGGTCCCAATTGTGGAATGAGACGCTTTTTTCTAACCCATTCATCTTTGCAATTCCGCAATGCTTCGTCCGTCTTCTTAATCATTGGTCTCAATTTATCCTTTATCGGAGAAGGAAGCGTCCATATGAATGAACGCAGATCATAGTAAGCGGAAAGAGAATTGCTATAAAGATTTGCAGAAATGATCTGATCAAGCTTATTGAAGCAACGGTGTAGGAAAACCTCCTGAAAACTCAGGGTTTCCTTAGGCTTTTTTGAAGACTTTGGAAGAAAAGGCCATTCTGGGAGCCCGTAAAAGACGCCAAGGCCAGGGTCCACAAGTCTTCTAATCTCTTTATCTTTCCACGCTTGCTTGCTCTTTCGATACGCTTCTCTGTTGCTTATGTTAAATTTTTTTGCGATCATCCCAGTAAATTCCATGCTTCGCGCCCATTTGCCATGTTGTCTCAATATGTCAGCTACTGACATAGTAGCCATGTCACCTATTCTGCAAATTTAAGTTTTGCCATAATTCTCCCACAGGAATGGAAATGGTGACATTCAAAACCAAGATGGATTCAACTGGGCGGATCTATATCGCTCGTCCAATACGTGAAAGTGGACTAGTCAACAGCATCGAGATCTTACCAAACGCAAAGGCCGCGGTCATCTATCGAGCCGGGACAAAAATCAGCGACATTCTCGCGTCTTTAGAAATCATCGTCGCTGACCTAAAACACCGCGCCAAACAGGAGGTCAAACAGAAGCCATGACCGAGGCGCCTAAACTATCGCGTAATGAAGAAAAGATTATAGAGGCTGTCTTGAATCTTGCCAACGCGTTAGAGGCTGCTGCTGTAGACACGAAACATCGCATATCCGAATTGGTAGGCGTCAGCCCTCAAGAAGCGCCTGCGGTGAAAGAGGAAGTCTTCAACATTCTCAAGTTTGAGCAGCAGAAAGGCGAAAAGTTAGGCGACTACGAGGTTGCCCACAAGTCCAGCAACCTGTCAGACAAGTGGCAGCACGCCTTCAACATTTTGAGACAGAATAATGCCACAATAAAGAATCGTTACCATGGGAAAGACTACGCCTACAGCTATTGGCTTTATGGAGAAGACCGCATCTATCGGCAAAAGTTGAAACCGTGAGAACATGTCAGGTGATAAAATCTCCAAGCGTTGCGGAGACTGTGCTCGTTTTAGGATCCCTGACAGCGGCTGCACCTACGCGAAGGATATCCGAGAGGGAATTCTTCGGGCGGATGATGTACCTTGCGATGACTTCTACCCTAACCCCAGAGCTGAGAAGAAGAAAGAGAGGCCGCCCGAGCACAAGTTTTGTGGTGTTGCTGAAGAGGGCCCTTTTGAAGCCATCTATCACAACGATCAGCCCATGTTTTTGGTTAAGACAAAAGACAGTTTCAGCATCATTGAAAGCGTCACTAACCAAGGACACAAAGTCGTTCCGAAAGAGCTGGGTGAGTTTCCCTATTCCCCATACGGTTACTACGAGCATGCCATACCCAACCGAGAGGATCTCTTTTGGCCCGTGCGCAACGAATTTGACACGTTTGTAGACGTTGACCCGATATGGAAGGACTACGGTGCAGCTTGCGTGCTTCTCTCATATCAACAAGAGAAATTGTTGACCGTCCCATATCCATTTCTGTTAGGAGACAACGAGTCCGGAAAGAGCAGCTTCCTAGGCGTACTGGGAGCCCTTTCCTATCGTCCTCTTCTTGCAGTGACACTTCCCGCAGCCGACATCTACGGTTACTTAGGTGTCAGTGACTCTCCAGGCGTGATCTTAGAAGATGAAGCTCAAGGGCTCGACAAAGACTTTGAGAAAGTTAAAATTTACAAGGCAGGCTATGCCCAAGGCGCCACTGTCCCACGCACATTGATGCTCCCACACGGACGAAAAATTGAGTACTACCGCTGTTTCTGTCTCAAAGGCTTTGCCGCCGAAAAAATGCCAACCGTGAAAGGCTTCAACGAAAGATGTATTCCCATCTCGATGTTTCATGGTGACCCGAAGAAGCCTTGGACGGAAAGAGACCTTGAAGATATGAAACGGATCTACGGGTTAAGGAACACCCTTTTGAAATGGCGTTTGGCAAGTCGTTTAGAATGGTCTCTGCCTGAGCCTGAATTGTCTTTCAAAGGGCGAATGCGCGAACTCTGGAAACCCATCCTACAAGTCATACATGGACTGCCAATTTACGAGACTTTGCTGAATTTCGCGGAGAAGCAAGCTCAGGAACGATTGACTGGAAAACAAAACACGCTGGAGGGACACATCGTCAAAGTCGTGGCTGAGCTGTACCAAAAGGACGAACCCATTCCATTCACCAATATTTGGGATGCCCTTGTAGCCGACCTTGAGGCAAAACTCGATGATAAAAGACCCAACAAAATGGACACTCCAGAGTTCGGTGAAATCACCAAACAGAGAGTCGGCTACAGACTTCACGAAGTCTTGGGCGGCAACAAACGGTCCTACCGTTCTAAAGAAGGATTCACCAAAGCCTACGACTTCAATGACGAAAAACTGAAGCGACTCATCAAGAGTTACGGCTTCAACATTGTGTCCAAGTGTCTGAGTTTTCCGACTTCCGAGGGTGTCTCCGCCTCTGAAACTATGGAGAAAGACCATGAAATTTCCATGCCCAAAGGTGTGGACACACCTCTGGAACTCGGTAAAGTCGGACACACGGACACAATGTTTCCAGTCATGACAATTGAGAATGTTCTGGGTTGGCTCAGGTTGGAGTTTCAGCAGGGCCGCAACCAAGTCTTGAGTCTTCAACTTTTAGACCCTGTTGAAAGAGGCAGGTGTCCTCTCTGCCAAAAACCAGACGCTAACCTATGCTGGCAACTTCAGCTCGTCGACGGATCCAGAGTAGACGATTGCTGCCTTGATTGTGGTGGAAAAATTCTGGACATGATTCGAGAGTTTGAGGAGTCTACCCCGTGACTGAGGTGACATCATGAGTGAAGAAAACGGCGATAAAACACCGTACCAAGGGAACAGCGAATACCATAATCATGTCGACCGTCGGCGACGTGCAAAACAACGATTATTGACTTCACCTTACGTTGAGTCCAATAATTTCGGCTCCTTCAAAGTCCATGGCAAAGTCCATCAGGTTCAGTTTAAAATCACGCCGTTCGCTGAGAAAGTAGGCAGAGAAGTCGCAGCTCTATTCAACATGAGCCTTAGTCAGTACACGAAGGCGGTTCTCTACCTTAACCTTGGCCTAGTTTTTGAGCCTGTTGATAGACGGAGAAAGAAAAGATGAGTAGGGGAAAGGCTGCTTCCACGAAAAATATGGGTTTAACCCCAAGACTCGGCACAAGCGGCTTAAACACTGGGAAGCCAGCGAACACATTCAGCCGGGCCGCACAGTTCCCCAAACAAAAAAAGAATACTACGTACATCATGCGGGGAAGCATAACCAGGCTTTTGCGCAGGTCTCATACGCCTGAGGCTGTGGGTTCAAATCCCACACCCGCATCCAACACTACGTACATCCCTAATCATATACATGGTAAAGAGCTTGGCTGCCCAGAATGCGGCAGCCAACGAGTCTGGAAAGACGGCTTACGAAGTACATGGCAAGGCTCAGTCCAGCGCTGGATCTGCCGCGATTGTGGATATCGGTTTTCTCGTTCAGAGAACTCTCAACTTTCTAAAAATGTTCAGAAACTTCAGACAGAAGCAATGGAGCCGACTGGTCCAGAGGGTTCTGAATGGTCTGAAGGGCTTCAGAAAATTCATACAAAAGCAGTTTATAGACCCCTGGACAAACCTATTCTTTGCCGAGTAGGCGCAGCCCAGACAACGGGGGCGAAAAACTTGGCCGAAGTAGAAACCCGAACCCAAGAAAAGGCAGCGGGAGCCACAGCAACAACTCAAGCCGACATCAAAGGCAGAATCATTGAATACGGCTTCTACATGTTGAAAAACGGCTATCGAGAATCCACCATTTCTATGAGAACAAGACTCATGCAAACACTTGCGAAGCGAGGAGCCAACATATTAGACCCCGAATCAGTCAAAGAAGTAATAGCCCAACAACCTTGGAGCGAAAGCAGAAAATCCATAGCCGTCAACACCTACACATCATTTCTACCAATCATAAACATGACTTGGAAACCCCCAAGATACCAGCCAACACGCAAGTTTCCCTTCATACCAATGGAACAAGAAATCGACCAATTAATCGCCAGCTGCGGAAAAAAAACAGCAACCTTCCTACAAACTCTCAAAGAAACAGCAATGAGAGCAGGCGAAGCAGACAAACTACAATGGACAGACATTGACTTCATAAACAGAGTTATCCGAGTGACCCCAGAAAAGAACAGCGAACCCAGAATCTTCAAAGTGACTGAGAAACTAATCGGCATGCTCAATGCACTACCGAAAAACTCTAAAAGAGTGTTCGGCGACATCATCGAGAAAAACAGAAGAGTAACCTTCCACGCCTCTCGAAAAAGAGCAGCAGAGAAACTTCAGAACCCAAGAATTCTACAAATCCACTTCCACACTCTACGCCATTGGAAAGCAACATTACTCTACCATCAAACCAAAGACATTCTCTATGTAATGAGGTTCTTAGGACACAAAAACATCAAAAACACGTTACTCTACATCCAACTTGCAGAGGTCATGTTCAAAGAAGCATCAGACCAATACACTGTTAGAGTCGCCGAAACAGTGAAGGAAGCAAGCGAATTAATAGAGGCTGGTTTCGAGTATGTCACAGAAATGGACAATGTTAAACTGTTCCGCAAACGCAAATAGCTTGAGGCTTCATGGCATGTCTCCAGAAACTAGTGGATTGCGCCAAAATCTAACAGATTTGGATTTTTCCTTGCGCCAAGTCTGCTGTGAACTTGTCTATGTTTTCTAGAAAACCATCGTCACAATCGTTGGGATTGGGCTGTTTCAATGGCTTTCCAAACCATGCCGTGAGCCTGTTCTAATGCTTTAACAGCCTTTTCGTGAGACACCTTTGCCTTTATCATCACAATAGCCGCTTTTACGTCCCTCTGCGCCTCCTCAAACGCCTTGTCAGCTGTTTCATAATCTACCCCGGTTAGCGCCATCACAATTTTTTTCGCCCTTTCCCTCAACTTTTCATTTACAGGTTTCAAATCAATCATAAAGTTCTCGTAAACCTTGCCCAGTTTAATCATAGTAGCCGTGCTTAACATGTTCAAAACCAGTTTTTGCGCCGTACCCGCTTTCATCCTCGTGGAACCCGTAACCACCTCTGGACCCACCACTGGAGTTATGGCAACGTCAACCATCCTCGTCATTTCAGAATTTGGGTTGCAGGTTACGGCTATGGTTTTTGCACCCATCTTTCTGGCTTCCTTCAAAGCGGCAACTACATATGGAGTTCTGCCACTCGCGCTAAGACCCACAAGCACATCCTTTGAAGAAAAAACCCCAGCTAAAAGGTCACTGACACCAGCTTCTCCATTGTCTTCAATTCCCCCTACGGATCGCCAAAGCGCCTCCCAGCCCCCAGCTATGATTCCTTGGACAAGCTTCGAATCAGTACCGTAGGTTGGAGGCATCTCCGCTGCGTCCAAAACACCAAGCCTGCCACTGCTGCCAGCTCCTATGTAGAAGAGTTTACCCTCCTTACGAAGGGTTTCAGTGATTATGTCTACTGCCTTGACTATGTTAGGTATCTCTTTCTCTACAGCTATGGGAACCTTCTTGTCTTCAGCATTTATAATTCTAAGAACTTCTTCCATGGATTTCCTGTCAATGTCCATGGAGGCGGGGTTTCTTTGTTCAGTAACTAAACTCTCTAGATTTATTTTCGGCTTTCTCATTTCGCCATCACCGAATGTTGGTTAAAGTTGTTTTAATAGACCTAACTAGCTTGTCGTCTATTTCAACGCCGATCTCCCTTAAAGCCATCAAAACTGCCCCCACCACAGGTTCAAATCTCGGAGAGACTATTCTACATTTAGGAGCAGTTTTCATAACGACTTCCTCGAAGGAGTTGAGAATCAAATCACCTGCTTTGAAAACTCCTCCCACCAGAGCGACATCAAAGGATTCGTTCTCCATGTGTAGTCCCTTTATCACTGCTGTGGCAGCCAAACCGAGTTCTTTTCCCGCCTCCCTTAGAATATTTCTCGCCACTTTGTCACCTTCTTTTGCGGCTTCAACCACCACAGGCACGAGGGCGGCTATCTCATGCCTTTCCATACGGTCAACATACACGCGTTCAATTAATTCGTCCATTGTCGCAAGCTTCAATCGGCTGGCTAGTTTAGACACAAGCACGGTTTTGTCCCCACGACCATCGTAAGCCCTAACGCTGGCTATCATCGCCTTCAGTCCAATGTTGTATCCGCTTCCTTCATCACCAAGGATGTAGCCCCAGCCACTCGCCCTTTTCATTTCTCCCTTTCTGTTCACGCCAAACGCCATAGCGCCAGTTCCAGCGATCACCACAACCCCGTAGTTGTTGGCTGTTGCTCCAGCGAGGGCTATAGCCGCGTCACTGTCTACAAGTACCTTATCGGCGATGTCCAATTCTCTCATTATTTTCGTTATCACCGCTCGACCAGTTGGTCTAAAGCCCCCAGCCATTCCTAAACATGCAACCTTAAACCTTGAAATTTGGATGCCACAATTTTTCTTAGCTGCTTCAACAGCGCTTACTATTGACCGTTTAGCCCCTTCTTTTCCAACAACAAGATGATTTGAGGGTCCGCTTGTCCCTTTACCGAGAAGGTTTCCCTCTTTATCAGCTATGACGCATAAGGTGTTTGTTCCTCCACCATCTATGCCTAACACGTAATCCAGTGTTCTTCCCTCGATTTTGATGTTCTTCTCTTAACTATGAATCTTTCGACCTAGTTAAATTAGTCTGAAAAGAAAAAGTGTTTTTAATTGTTTAACCAATTATTCACTTATGTACGGTCCTCTTGGTGCATAGCATTGTTTAGACGAAAACTAATTGCCAAAATTCTATCAGCGAAGACTTCCGCGGCTTTATTAAGCATAATCTTATACATTGCCATTGCCAGCAGAAGCTGCTACGCCTTGGGAAGTGCACAGGCTAACAACATCATTAACCCACTAAGTGGAAGGCTTGTTGTGCTTGACCCTGGGCATGGGGGCGAAGGCTGGGGCGCCGCATACCACGGTCTCTTAGAGAAAGATGTTAATCTTGACGTTGCACTGCGTACAAAAGCATTGTTGGAAGAGGCAAACGTAGAAGTTGCCATGACGAGAGCAAATGACACAAACTTGCCTCTTATGGCTAGAACAGACCTAGCAAACAATCTTAAAGCGGACATATTCGCCAGTATACATTCCAACGCTGCCACTGATCAAAGTGAAAATGGAACCGAAACATTTTATCCCGATGGCGCAGGACAACGCGAGAACGCAAGCAAAAATTTAGCTACCTTTGTGCAGGAAGAGCTGGTTAAGCTCTTAGGGCGCCGTGACCGAGGAGTTAAGGCAGATTTTCCTTGGCTAGAAAAACACCTTTACGTTTTAACATACACTAACATGGCAGCCATTTTAACCGAGTTAGCTTTCGTGAGTAATCCAGAAGAGGTAACGTTGCTAAAAAACTCCACTTTCAGGCAGAACGCAGCGCAAGCAATATTTAACGGTATAGAAAAATATTTGGAGTCGCTTCCAACGCTTATCCCAACAAGCGTGGTATATGCTGGAGGGCTATTGGCAACCGTTGGCGTAATCGCCATCATCTACTATGTGAGTAAGAGAAGACGAAGTAGACTTAAGCCCTCCATACAAAAACCTGAGACAGTTACAGAAAATTTTCAATACGGTATTGCTGAACGCAAAATGAACGTTGAGGTTAGAAAAAAGTGAAGAAAGAAAGGGGAAGATGCTGGTTTAACCAGCTGTTCCTAATTCAGCTCCATGGTCTTTGATCCATGAAAGTGTCGATTCCTATAGCCAAGGCATTAGCTAGTCTGATCACATTTGTGTCATCGTTTGGATTGTGTGGGTCGCCTAGCCAATTTTGTGTTGAGCTGCTAAGACCAAATATCTCATGTAGTACTGCAGGACAAACTTCTTGATGTGTTAAAACAGCGAGGTGCGATGTTGTGAAATCAATGTCAGACTGTACGCCTGGGTTAAGCTTTTTGGCACCAAGCTCGTCCAATATTGCTTGATATTCCGGTGTGTTCCATATTGCCCACCCTAAATTCCAGCTGTCGTTTATCCAGCCAGTGTATTTGGCTTGATATACTTCGTAGTTGGGGTCTGGTGCTGCTACACCTGCCGCTGCTGCTGGAGCATTGAAATGAAGACTTACAAAGCAGCCAACGTTTCTATACACTGCGCTTTCTGTGGCTATGTGGGGTCTTCTATATAACTCGTCGTCTTCAGTTCCATCTGTTGTTCCAGCGTATTCCTCAAACTTGTGAGTCACAACAACATTGTAGCTGTAGGGACTGGCGCTCAATATTTCGGCAAGTCTGTAAGCCAACTCTTGTGTGTAATCATCTTCCAATCTTCTCACGTTACCAATTACACCATGGCCTGGGTCGATAACAACTATGTTGCTTCCAATCGGGAATCCGTTTGCGTATACTGCAAACACTCTCTTTGCTGAACCTACTTGTTTAGTTCCGCTGAAAGCTTTCACTTCAAGAATGGTGTTTATTTCATAAGAAGCTGACAGTCTATTGGTGTCATAGGTATAGCTGAAGGTTCCGCTTGTTCCAGGAGTCATTGTTGCATCTCCAGCCTTTGTTGCTGTGTCTTCTCCAACCCAGATTTCTATACTGTCTACTTGTCCGCCACTCCAACTTCCACTAACTAGCAATGATTGTCCTTTGGTTATCCCTGTATCTCCTGCATACTTATGAAGAGTGGGGTTGACGAGGTTTATGACAACATTTGATGGTGGTGGTTTCCCAGCGCTTACTGTGATGCCAGATTGGGCTAAAGCGAAAACGGAAACGAGCAGTATTGCTATGATGCCCCGAGTTAGAATTTTCATTTTTTTCATTTTGTTTCGCCTCTTTTTATTTCAAATTTTCCAATTTAAATAATTTGTGCACATTGTTCAGAATATTATGCGATTTCCATCTCACGATGGAGCAACAAAATAATTTCTAAACAGCCCAGCGCGCTAACATTAGAAAATCTTGTAAAGTGGATGGTTCTTAACTTTTGGTTTTACTCCAAATCTCCTAGCGTTGTAAGCAATTATAGCATCAGCCATGGCACATGCAGGAAATGCGGCTTCCATTCCTTCTATGGGTCCATACAAGACAAAATTTGCACCAAACAATTGAGTGGCTAAACATGATCCTCCGAGACACACATTATACGCGTATGAGCCCATTTCTTTCTTCACCTTCTTCCATGTCGTTATAGCGTTTGACGGACCGCATCCCACAGGAAATCCATATTCATTCTTAACAAGATGTATCGCCTTTGCTGCCAAGCCTATGCTCGGCACATCCAAAACAGCTGTATCGACAAGAATGTTTTGTATGCCCGCCTCATTTGCTGCTTCTAAAAGACCCTTTTGTCCTTCATATCCCTTCAAGATATCTATTCTTCCTTCAGGCCAAAGGTTTCTAGGGTTATATGCCACAAGAATAGACGATTTCACACGTACCTCTCGAAGCGCTGTTATCTCTTCCAGTTTAACGAGGTAATCAATTGAATTGTACACTGCTCTATTCAGAAGATTCGCTTCTGCTAAATGCCTCATTACTGGAATTCTAACAGCCATGGATGGCCCATCTACCAGAAACGGAGAACTCGTTACTTCAGATATGAAATCGACATAGCGGGTTAGAGCCTCCACGGTTGAACCAACAACATCAATTATTACCGAATTGCCAGTTACATCAGACAATTCCTCTTGTTTCTTAATCAAAGCCTCAGCCTGAACTTTGTTAAATTCACCCTTCAAAGCATTAGAGACAATTCTATGTTTCTCATAGAAGATGCTACCAATCAAAACCGTTGGATATTCACCAGGTTGTCCCCCAACTTCCACGCCTGCTATTTCAAAAATTTTTTGTTTCCGTTCGAATTTAAACATAAATTGTCACCATTTTACGGTTACTTGTAAATCTTTAAGTTCTTCTTGGTTTTATTTTATGATATAAATATAACCTAAAAGTGAGTGGAATGCGTGAAGAGAAGGAACTTCTAGATAAGTTTTGTAAGTTCCTACTGAACTTTGACATAGATGGCATACAAGATGTAGCGAGAAGAGTTATTGAAACGGGGATACCACTCACAAAGGTCATTGAAGCCTTGACTAAGGGCATGAGCATTGTTGGTCAGAAGTATGAGCAAGGCGAATTCTTTCTATCAGACCTAATTATGGCGGGAGAAACAATGAAGGTGGCTATGAAGATTATCGAGCCTCACCTAAGAGCTGCAAAGATTAAGACTAGAGGCGTGATTGTGATAGGCACTGTCCAAGGTGACTTGCACGACATCGGAAAAAACATAGTTGCAGCTATGTTGACTGGAGTCGGATTCGAAGTGCACGACTTGGGTGTAGATGTACCAACAAACAAGTTTGTTGATGCAATTCAAGAAATAAAGCCTGATATTGTGGGTATGTCAGTTCTATTATCGTCAACTGCGCCGATGATGAAAACAGTGATCGACAACTTGAAGGAGAACGGTTTAAGAGATGGAGTTAAGGTTATCGTTGGAGGAGCCCCATTAACAGAGAAATACGCTAAACAGATTGGCGCTGATGCTTATGCCGAAGATGCGGTGCAAGGAGTAGAAAAATGCAAAAAATGGATGGAAGAAAAGTTATCAGGCGCTACGAGAAAGAAAAATACTTGAAACCTGAGAATATTATGGTCGGTTGGGTTCGGTTGGGCTAGTCCCGTCTGGAACGCTTCGATGATACCTACAACGCTAGGCATTTTATTTTTAGCCGTAGAGTTTATTTTTCAGATTGACATGTTAATATAATTGCTGAGAGGAGTCAGCCGACGGTGGAAAGGAAAAAAATGAAACGAGTAGCTATCGTGCTCGTAGTGCTGTTAGTTTCATTGCTTGCAATTACCATACTTTATAGACAAGTGAATACGCCGTTAAATGGAGAGGTTGAGCCAATTTACACTGGCTTTTATACCGAAAGAAAAGACGCTGATTATTTGGTCGATATATCCAAAAAAATGGCTTCAGCAATTCCAGATGCAGCACCTTGCGGTATGTTAGTTTTGCGCCAAATACCTCCGCCATCAGAGACAGACCTGAATGAAATTTTTTTAAAAGCTTTCGACGACAATGGAATTAAAGTCGTGTTGCAAGTTGAACCCGGATACGCCAACATCAGCGAGTTAATAGATTCATATTTAGGACGTTATGGAAATCATGCATGTGTTCTTGGATTTGGATTGGACCTTGAGTGGCGTCAACGTATCGGAAGTATCGATAAGATGATTCCAGTTACAGATGATGAAGCAGAAGCATGGGTGAACAAAACAAAGTCGTACAACCCAAATTTTAAACTGTTTTTCACCCATTTTATTATAAGGTATCTGCCACCTATAGCCCGCCAAGGCATTGTTTTCATCAGTGACTCACAGGGTTTTGGTCATGGTGGCTTAACGTCGATGGTGAATCAATTTAAGCATTGGGGCGATAATTTCTCGCAGACAGAAGTAGGATTTATAATTGGATATGACACGGATAGGGGATGGTGGTCGAAGCTAGTAGACCCCGTTAGAGACATAGGATCAGCATTGACCAAAAATATCTCAAACTGCCGCTATGTTATCTGGTATCATCCAGAAACCACCTTAACTCCATCGTACCCAAAATATTCTCAATCGCCAGTTTATTATCAAGACAAAATCGAGTGTAATCTTATGGTTTTATTTTTTAAGGCGGAGGGCTACGGAAGGAAAATAGTTGAAACCTAGAGAAAGAATGTTAAGAGCATTGGAACGAAAGGAACCAGATTTACTTCCCATTTACGAAATCATAATAGATTCTCATATAGTCGAAAAAATTTTGGGAAGAGCGGCAAAACGTGTGCGTGAGGAGTGGCAATGGAATGTGAGCATTGAAGATTACTATAGTGTTCACGAGAAACTTGGGTTAGACGGGATAAACATTTTTGATGGTTCCATGGAGCTTAAGCCCCTTGACAAAGAAACTTACGTTGATGAGTGGGCTAGAGTTTGGAAGGTGAAAAATGAAACGCTGTTTTATGCAGGTGGAATGATCAATAGCCCAGAAGACCTCGAAAAATTTTCACCGCCAGACCCAAATGATCCTGATAGGATAGACCAGCTTAGAAGGCTTATAAAAATCAACAAGAAAGAGTTAGCTGTCACTGGAGGCATCCACGACGCATATGAAATCCCCTACCAAATGAGGGGTGGAGTAAACCTCCTCATAGACTACTATACGAGACCTGATTTTGCGAGGAAACTCATCGAAATGTCTGTGAACTACAATATTGAACTCGCAAAAGCTATGATCGACTTAGGAGTGGACGCCCTTGTCTCTGGAGATGACTATGCTTATAAGCATGGACCGTTTATGCCTCCAAGACATTTCAGAGAATTTATACTGCCCTATCTGAAGAGAATAGTTGATGTTGTACACAAAGGAGGAGTTCCCTTCATCAAACATTGTGATGGGTACATATGGCCGATTCTCGATGATTTAGTAAAAACTGGGATAGATGCGTTGCATCCAATTGAGCCTCAAGCTAAAATGAGCTTAAGGGAAGTTAAAGAGAAGTATGGAGAAAAGATTTGTGTAATGGGTAATGTTGATGTAAGCTACGTGTTGCCCTTTGGAACTGTTAAGGAAACAATAAAAGATGTTAAGAGATGTATTAAAGAAGCATCGATTGGAGGAGGTCATATCCTAACTTCAAGCAATTCAATTCATAGCGCAGTAAAAGTTGAAAACTTCAAAGCAATGATTAAAACTGCGAGAAAATACGGAGTATATCCAATTCATTTAAGTAAATGCTAATAATTTAGCTATAATATCTATCAAGCATTGAAGTGAGAGGGAGAAAATCTTTGATTAGTAAAAGGAAGGCAGTTGTCGCGGTTCTTATAATAATTTGTCTTTCTGTAGCAACAATCGCAAGTATATGGTGGTACTTCAGAGAACTTACATCCAAACCTAGCGGTTCCACAACAGTTGTTGTAGACGCAGCAAACATCATAAAGACCATTGACAAACGAGTCTACGGAGCTCACACTGCCGCATGGCATGAAATGGTGCTCAATAAAGGAGTGATTAGACCAATTGCGGTGCAAAGAGTACAGGAAATGGGTTTAAAATACCTAAACTATCCTGGTGGCGGCTATGGCAACGAGTTCGTTTGGAACGACATGAATCTTCCCACCGAAATGAACACTGACCAATTCATAGAGTTCTGCCAGTTAGTCGGTGCGACGCCTAGAATAGTTGTCAACGTTAACAAGCCAGCCCAACTGGCAGCAGATTGGGTAAACTACACTAACGTTCAGAAGGGATATAACGTCACGTACTGGGTGCTCCACGATGAGCCATACTATTACATGAATGCGGCGACTTATGCAGATAAGGTGAACGAGTTTGCTGCAGCCATGAAAGCTGTGGACCCAACCATAAAAATTGGGGCATGCGTTTCCTGCAGCTATTCTTCAGTACAACAGTTTACGGAAACCGTAGTCCAGAATGCTGGGCAAAACATTGACTTTTACAATCACAACGCTTTCTTCATAGAGCCAAACGAGTATGGCTACGCTCAGAGACAAGCGTACTATGATGAGCTTTTGTACGAGACTTCGGGACGATTGAAAACATGGCTCGCAACCTTGAGGGGAATAGTTGAAGAATATTTTCCCACGAAGTCCGTTGAATATCACGTTGGGTCATTTAATTCCATAAGTTGGGGTCCAGCAGACTGGACGCTGAATTTCCTCCCTGAAGGCTTATGGGTAGCCGACATGCTTGGGACATTGATCACAGAGCCAGTTACTTTCGGAGGCATCTGGTGTTTGATGAATCCTTATCCACCAAAACAAGGAGACTATGGAATATTATCGCCAGAGTTTGAACCCTACGTTTCCTATTATCCCTACGTATTATATTCCAACCACTTCGGTGACATGCTTGTATCCAGCACATCTGCCCTGACAGACATTTCTGTATACGCCAGCATAAGCAGTGGCGGCAGCAAACTCCACATAATGCTAATCAACAAGAACCCTACAACTGACCACGCAATCACATTCACTTTACAGAACTTTAACCCTCAGAGCACAGCAACGGCTTGGATATTAGATGGACCAACAGAGCCAGCGCACGTGTACGATTATAGCCTACGAACAGAGAACATCACAGGCGTTTCTACGACCTTCACATGGACTGTGCCCTCATACTCCGCCGTAGCCATTGAGATTGCAAAAGCAGGAGTAACCGCAGAAGCAGGTTTAGCTACAGTTAAAAGCACAAGTGTAGGAAACACGTACGAAAGTGCTGGCGTACAAACTGCAAGTGAAAATCTAGCCTTGGGCAAGCCAGCCAATGCTTCTAGTAGCGCATTGAAAGAACAATGTAAATACTATCACATCGAGGATTTTAATGCAAGCAAGGCTGTAGACGGCGACGGCACATGGACGAGGTGGGCTTCAAGAATATGGGATCCACATAGCGAATGGTTCCAATTAGACCTACAAGCGGTCACAACATTCAGCAGAATTGTTCTAAAATGGGAGTATTGGTCCACTAGTTATGATATAGAAATTTCAGACGACGCGCAAACATGGTCAAGGGTTGCCACTCAAGCAAATGCCACTGTAATTAAGTCGGAGCCTCAACCCGTACATCAATTTGACTTCGGTACCTCTCTAAACGCACGCTTCATCAAACTAACAATGACTAGCCGACCATCGAAGTACGGTATTTCTGCTGGTTGTTCCACATGGACTCCCCAAGCATTCTCGCTTTGGGAATTCGAAGTATACAACATCGCATAAACGAGAAAACTTCGCCCATTATTTCTATTCTTGTTTTAAGGCGGTTTCTTATAAGATCAGCTTTTCTCTCACATTCGATTGAAATACGTTTTGACTGATGGAAATCTATCTAAATCCTTATGTGGTAGGAACATGGCGTTGGAAAATTCTAAAGTAAAATCAGGGTCAACTGAAAGTTCAAGATAACGGACTTTCTCAGATATCGTCTTAGCAGTTTTCCTCGCTTCCTTTGAGATCAGAGCCAATTCTGCACCAGTTATCGCTGTGTTGCCGACAAATTTTATCTTTTTTGTGGGCACGTCAGGCGTCAGTCCTATGAACTTGGCGGATTCAGGATTAATGTAACTTCCAAAGGCGCCTGCCATAAAGACTCGGTTAATATCCTTCTCATTTACTTTTTTTCTCTTCATTAAAATTGAGCATCCAGTGAATATGGCAGCCTTTGCTAATTGTATTTCGTTTATGTCTTTTTGTGTAACCGTGATTTCTTTACCAGTTCCACTCTCATTCTTTCTTGCTACAACAAACGCTATGTCGCTGTTCACAACTTTTAATCGTGGAGTTTTTATTTTAAGGTTAAATCGTCCTCTACGGTTTATAATTCTGCATTTAAACAGTTCAGCTGTGACATCGATCATGGCGGATCCGCAGAGTCCCACTGGTTTTGTGCCACCTATCGTTTCGTATTCAACTTCGTAGGAGTCTGGGTTGACACGTAGTTTTTCAATAGCGCCAGTTACAGCTTTCATTCCATGTTTGATATGGGCTCCTTCGAAAGCAGGTCCAGACGCGCAAGAGCAAGACAGTATGTCTTCTGCGTTGCCAACGAAAACTTCTGTATTTGTTCCTATGTCTATTAGTAGAGAAACCTTTTCTGACTCATGGATTCCAGTGGATAAGATGTCTGCAACAGCGTCTGCGCCAACGAAGCCTGCTATGATCGGTAAAACGTGAACGATACCGCCCGGATGCATTTTGATGTTCAATTGTCTCGCTTCAATGTCTATTGACCTCTTTATCGCTGGTGTAAATGGTGAGAAAGCTATGTGTTTGGGTTGAATAGCTAAGAAGAAGTGGTGCATTGCGGTGTTCCCAACTACGGTTGCTTCATAAATGCTACGCGGATTAACAGTGGCTTCGATACACGCGTTCTGCAAAGCGTCATTTATTCCCTTGACTATCAATTTTTGTAACGTCTCTAACTTTTCATTGCCAGTCATAGCGTAGGTGATTCGTGATATAATGTCCTCACCATGTATGACTTGAGGGTTTTCAATAGATCCTATCCCCATGGTTCTACCAGTCGTTAAATCAACAACGTAGACAACTATTTTCGATGTTCCAATGTCTATAGCCAATCCAAAGAGCTTATCCAAGGTATTTCCTTTTTCAATCGCGATAATTTTGCGGTTATTCCAAACAGTAACCGTTATGCCCCAATTTGCGTCGCGAAGGAGGTCGGGCAATTCTCTTAAAAGTTCGTAATCGATTTCTAGTTCATAAAAGTAGTGCTTTTGCTTTAAGCATTCAAGAAGCCTTTCAAGGTCTGGTCTAGCATCAGACAATGTAGGTTTAGGTAGTGTTATGTGAAACTTCTTGACTAAAGGGTTTAATGCCACAGGTCTTTCTAAGCCTACAATCTGAATTTTACGCATCTCGGTTCTGCTTTCCGTAGGAATCATTATTACAGCGTCTTCTTTTATGAGGGCGCAGCAAGCCAGTCTATAACCTGAATCGATTTCCGACGAGGATAAATGCTTCATTTCCGTTGTTGTCACTTCGTTTAGAGCACTTTTAAGCGGAACGACAACTCTACATTTTCCACATTTTCCCTCCCCGCCACATTCAGATCTAATGCCAACGCCTGCTTCGCTTGCTGCCTGAAATATGGTGGTTCCAAGCGCCGTTCTCACTCTGCGCCCTTCAGGTTCAAATATAACTGTGACAAGCCCTTTCATTTTATGTCTCACAATCGAATTTGGCTTAAACATTAAATAATCTTTGCTAAAAGGGGTCCGTCCAACTCTTCTTGAAGATGAATTTTAATAAAACAATTACACAAATACTTTGACTGAACGATTTAAAAAGAGGAGATAACAATGCATGCCGCTAAGCGTTCCGCGAATAAGGATTTCCAAATTAGAAGTTATAGGGGCGGTGATGAGAAAGCAATCATTGAACTATGGAACCATTGTCTCCACCGCGATTTAATAAACCTCGAAGTTTTTGAACGCAAAGTTTTGCTCGACCCAAATTTCGACCCTCAAGGATGCCTCGTGGCTGAAAAAAATGGAGAGATTATTGGCTTCATCCTCGCTCTCGTGAGAAAGTTCCCCATGTACGACACGGGACTTGAAGAGAATAAAGGATGGATAACTGCCTTCTTTGTCCATCCAGAAAATAGAGGAATGGAGATTGGCAGCACCCTACTTGAGAAAGCACTAAGCTTCTTACATTCTCACGGGAGAAAGGAGGTTTGGTTTTCGTCATATACACCCAATTATTTCAATCCTGGCATTGACGTGGACGCGTACCCGGAGGGCGTCAGGTTTCTAGAGGAACATGGCTTTGAAAAGGTTGATTTAGCCTTAGCAATGAAAGGGTGCCTCTGGCCCGACTTTAAGGTACCAAACGAAGTTCGAAGGATTGAGGAACAGCTGAGAAGCGATGGGATTAGCGTACAGTTCCTTCAAACGAAGTACTTGTACTCATTTCTCTGCTTTCTGTTGGAAAATTTTGGATGGGAATGGTATCGACACCCTTTGGAGATGCTGCAAAGAGGATGTGACAAGGATCAGATACTGATAGCGGTGAAGGATGAGAAGGAGATCGTAGGCTACTGCCAATACTTTGATGGAGACGGATACGATTGGGAGAAGCATGGGGAGCATTTCGGACCTTTCGGCGTCCGTGAGAACATGAGGGGCAAAGGTATAGGAACCCTGCTCCTTTTCAAGTGTCTCGAAACGATGCGGAAGAAGGGGATACATCATGTCTTTCTCTTATGGACTGATGAACGTGCTTCAAAACTCTATAGAAAGGCAGGGTTAAAGGTTGCGAGAAGATACGCAATTATGAAAAAATCTCTTATATAGAAATCTTAACTGCACTTACTCTCAATGTTAATCCTTTATTGCTGAAGCAACTAGATTGTGGAAGAGGGGTCTGATGCGCAAGATAGCTTCGTTTTCTCTGGTTGGATGAATCCTGTTGGTGAAGAGGATGGCGATCAACTCCTTTTCTGGGTCAATCCAAAGGCAAGTGCCAGGAAAACCTGTATGCCCAAAGGATGCCGAAGAAAAGAGGTCTCCAGCCGATGATGCTTTCTCTGATTTGAGGAGCCAACCCAGCCCCCTCGGCTCGTTAAGTTTTGAAGTGCAGTTTCTAGTCATCAACCTAACGCTTGAAGAGCTTAACACTCTCACGCCACCATATTTTCCTTCATTAAGCATCATTTGGGCGTAAACCGCTACGTCATGGGCTGTAGAAAACAAGCCTGCATTTCCGCTCACGCCACCCATCCCATAAGCGTTCTCGTCGTGCACCTCTCCTATGAGAACTCGGTTGCGCCAGCTACACCGCTCAGTTGCAACTATCCTGTCCCTCAGGCTTTCCGGAGGGTTAAAGAAAGTGTCCTTCATATCTAGGGGCTTGAAAATTTCTCTGCTTGAGAAGGAAGCTAAGTTTTCGCCTGTAATCTTCTCGAGAATAAATGTTAACAATATAAATCCTAGACAGCTATAAACAACTTTTTCCTCAGGATGATACTCCAACTCCATTTGGCACAGTTCTCTAAGAAAGTCATCTCTTGTTTTGCATTCCTTGTAAAGAGGTTTCCACGCTGGGAGCCCAGAAGTATGCGTTAACAAGTCACGTATGGTCACTTTCTCCTTTTCTCCCCCAGCAAAGCTTGGTATAAAAAGGTTCACGGGATCATCTAGGCGAAGTTTGCCCCTCTCCAAAAGCATCATCGTTGAAGTCGCCGTTGCCACAGGCTTCGTTAGGGACCCAAGGTCGAAGATAGTGTTTAACTCCATGGGTCTAGCCTTTTCTGGAGGTATAGCAACAGCTTTTCCATAGACTTTATGCGTCGCGATTACGCCTTTACGCGCCACCAAAACAACAGCGCCTGGGAAGGCTCCTTCAGAAACAGCTTTATCAACAAAGTCGCATACCTTTTTGATACGACCAGTATCCATTCCCACACTTTCAGCAGAGCCGAATTTCAAAACTTTTTCAACGGGCACTTCCCTGACGCCTCTTAGCAAACTGAGGTATACCTAACCAAGCGTATGCTTAAATGCGTTTATGTAGACATGGTTGCTGGAAGATTTCTATGGAAAATGTTGTTTGATTTGGAAAGGTGAGGCGAGAATGAATGATAATAGGATTAGTTGGCTTCTTAATCTCAGAAGAAAGAAAGTGAAGAATGTCGTTGGATTAATGTCTGGGACCTCAGCAGACGGAGTTTCAGCTGCAGCCATTAAAGTAAGCGGAAGTGGCCTCAAAACAAAGTTTCAAATTGTAGCTCACAACACATACCCCTACCCCATAGATGTTCAAAGAAGAATTTTTGAACTGTTTTCCGTTGAAGAGGGAAGGGTTGACAAGATATGTCACATGAACTTTTTGTTGGGTGAAATTTTCGCTGAAGCAGCATTGAAGATAGCTGGGGAAGCGAATCTAGGCAAGGCTGAGATTGACTTAGTGGGTTCCCACGGACAAACTATCTATCATCGTCCAGAACTAGTTCAAAACGGAAAGTACCGTGTTAGATCGACATTGCAGATATGTGAACCCTCGGTTATTGCGGAAAGAACTGGATCAGTTGTGGTGGGAGACTTTCGTGTAAGGGATGTGGCGGCTGGTGGGCAGGGTGCTCCAATAACCGCCTATGTGGACTTCATACTCTTTAGAGATGCAGAGAAGGGAAGGTTGATCCAAAACATCGGCGGAATCGCAAACGTCACCACGATTCCAGCTGGAGCAGAAATAGAAGATGTTAATGCCTTTGACACAGGTCCTGGAAACATGCTGATAGACGCTTCTGTTAGGCATGTCACCCGTCAGAGACTCAAATACGATAGAGATGGAGAGATAGCAGCCAAGGGAAAAGTGAACGAAGAACTTTTGGGAGAACTCATGAAACATCCTTTCCTCGCCAAGCCTCCGCCGAAAACAACTGGACGCGAAGAGTTTGGAGAACAATTTGTCGTAAATGTGCTTGAGAAAGCGCGAAGCCTAGGACTCAGCGACGAAGACCTTGTGGCAACGGTGACAGCGTTTACCGTCGAGTCGATTGCCCAAAGCTACGAGAAGTTTGTCTATCCACATTTCCGTGTGGATGAGGTGATTGTGGGTGGTGGCGGAGTCTACAACAAAACCATGTTAAGGATGCTGAAGAAGCGCTTAGCACCTACTCCAGTTTTTCTTCATGAAGACTTCGGCATACCGAGCTCTGCGAAGGAGGCGGTGATGATAGGGTTGCTGGCAAACGAAACGATTATGGGTAATCCGAGCAACGTGATGGGGGCAACTGGAGCCAAAAGAAGGGTTATTCTAGGCAAAATCATAGTCTAAAAGGCTTGGCGATTCTCTGGTTAAGCTGTTTTTACTGTAAACGTTACCGATAGACTTCCCACTGTTTGTCTGTCTCTAACGAAGCTCACAAACACTTTCCAAGAACCCACAGCGTCAGGTGTGTATGTGTCACTAAATGCTCCAGTCGAGTTCGTTACCACTGTCCTCTGGACTGAAGAGCTGTCTGGCCTTGTATACATGAGCGTAACATTAACTCCCTCTTTTGGAGGGACAATGGAACCTGAAACCGTGACGCTTTCCCCGTTAACAACACTCGCTTCTGAAACACTGACAGCTATGTCTGGTATGCCGCTTAAATTAAAATTTGAAATAACGTTCCGAAATCCAGCGTTTCCCACTAGGGAATCACCGTTGTAAAATGAAACGCCAGCAACACCACTAGCGTTGACGACTTCAAGTTGCTCTTCGAGTTGGCTTGAATTATTTAATCTCCATGTCCCTACACCCACGTATAGAGGAGCCACACCTTGAACCGCTTGAACCTCGCTGTTTACATAGGTTATAAGCGTGTCCCGCGAAGTCGTGTACGCCATCGTAACTACAAAGTCAATCCACTTGTTTTTAGCCCATGTTGGCCAGTCCTGATTCTCCTCTATAGGGGCAGTGTCAGCTGATGGGAAAACGTCTGCAGAAACAAATATCCCCGGTTTGATAACCGCTACTTCCATGTACATTTCTCTTACGAAATCTGAAATCAGCCCTTGTCTAAACCTAGTCCAGTCAGGATCCCTTGGAGTCGGGTCCTTCCCTGTTGAATTTTTGTATAGTTCGCTGCACTTGGAGCAGTAGCAGTAGTCGCCATATTCACTTGGACAGCGGATGCGGTCCCATTGAATTCCATCGATATCGTATTTCTTAACCACCTCTCGTATAATGTTGAGTTCGTATTCCCTTACTTCCTCGTAAGCTGGGCACACCCATGTAGTCATGCTTCCCTTCTCGCTAACCATCCCGAATTCCGAATGTGACATTCTTAATTGAGCATCTTCCAAAATGTTTAGATATGGATGTACCTTTAAACCGATTTCATGTGCCTTCTTCAATATGTAGTCTAAACAATCCCAATCGTATGTGGTAGACTTGGGCGCGTAGCTACTGTTAAAATAAACATATCCTGAGGGGTCCTTGACAAGAAAGAAGATAATATCTATTCCCCCGTTCTTGAATGCTGTTAACGCTTGGTCAAGTTGCTGTTGGGTCCAAGGTCTATTTATTACTCCAAACCATACGGCTTTTTTCCCGTAGAGTTCTTCAATTCTCTTTTCGGAGGCTGGGAACCTCAATTTAATCACCACAATGGCACCTACTGCTAGAACTAGAATTAACAGGAGTCCTATAAAGCCTACAAGCTTCTTTTCCATCTAATCACATCAATGAAGCTTTCTCTCAATTGGATACTTTTTTGGATGAGATAAAAGTTTTACTATTTTACCCACGCTTTTCTTTCTAGTGCTTCTACTTTCAATCTCTCTAAGAAAAACAACGCATTAGCGGCGGCTAGGTAGGAAAAATGTCTTTTACTACTTAGTGAATGCAATGAAATAAGGGACTATTATGACCAATATGGAAGTGCGCACGGGTTTAGACGTTCTTCTAAGGAAAATACCTAGTATTCTTAAAAATAGAAAGGTAGGCTTGATAACCAACCCTACTGGCGTGACGAGAAACCTCAAACATGTTGCAGACGTTTTTCACGAACATCCAGATATAAAGCTTGTAACGTTGTATGGTCCAGAACATGGGTTGCGCGGCGACTTCGGAGAAGGACAATTTGTAGACTCTCATGTGGATAAGAGAACAGGTCTTCAGGTCCATAGCCTATACGGTCCAACGGAAAAGCCTAGCCCCGAGATGTTAGGCAATGTTGATGTTTTGGTCTTTGATATACAAGATGTAGGGGCACGATTTTTCACCTACATTTATACCATGTCCTACGCGATGAAAGCCGCTGCTGAGGTCGGCATTCCCTTCATAGTTCTTGATAGACCTAACCCCATTAATGGCGTATCGGTGGAAGGAAACATTCTTGATCCTGAATTCAAATCGTTTGTTGGTCTTCACCCGATTCCGATTAGGCATGGCATGACTGTTGG